>JFJP01037012.1_pt1 | contig 81630 bp, 63 predicted proteins | sample 431651 | NCBI WGS metagenome assembly JFJP01 (sample SAMN02602958, study PRJNA72255) | Microbial mat metagenome, whole genome shotgun sequencing project. | biome: fresh water; feature: sink hole; material: water; isolation source: purple microbial (photo- and chemosynthetic) mats found in... | reverse complement strand
CTTGAAGTTTGATAACTTCTTGAGCATATTCTTCTTCTAGTGCTTCAATTCTTGCTGCTGCAACTGATTCAACTGCTGCTTCAAAAATTGTTGCTGCTTTGGATTGGAACTCTTCTGAAAGTTCTTCACCATTAAACAATGCTTCCATGTGTTCCTTAACACCAACTGGATTCTTGTCTGCACCTTTTTGTAAATCTGTACCTGCATTGTTGCGTGATGAATCAGGATTCTCTGAACCACCTGCTGAAGGACCACCATTAGCAACCTTGCCACCAGATTCTTTCTTACCAAGACCCGACTTCAAACGAGCATTGTCGCCATTGTCATCTTGTGATCCTGATGTTGGTGGTGCAGGTAATTTACCAGCAGCACCTTCTTTACGTGAGAGACCGACTTTAAGTTTTGAAGTCTTGCCAGCATCACCAGAAGAATCACCACCATTAGCAACTAACTTACCAAATGGGTCTGTGCCTTCTTTAACTTCGGCTTTATTCTTGTCACCTTCTTTGCCACTGTCTTTGAAGTAATCGGTTTTGCCGTCACCGTCATTGTCGTCGTCTTCGCCATCTTCGTCACCATCGGGTTCAGAATGATCTTCATCATCAGAAGGTTCTTTCATTTCTTCCTCTGTGTCGCCATCCTTGCCGTCATCTTCATCAGTGATAGTTGAACCACCTGGGGTTTCAATGGTTTCCTTTTTCTTCTCTGATAATTCTTCGATGGATTCTTCTGACAAAAGTTCGCCACTGTCTTGCTGCGCTTCCATCAGTGCTTTAATACGTTGTTCTAAGGTCATGTTGTGACTCCTTGTTTATCTTTGATAATATTTATAAAATTTGGGTTTTTGACCCTCACATTAGAATCCATCAATAATATTTTTGTTGTATTGCTTATCTCTTTAAATCTTCCATCAAACGAGCGAACTCTTTGATGAACTTTGATTCATCAATACGTTTTTTCGCTTTATCAATAGTCATTTCAATGATGCGACCATCTTCAAGCATTTTGTAATCTACAGACTCCATGATGCCATTCACCCAACATCCTGGACCACTAGGATCACTCACTAGATCAATTGCAGAAATGAAAAAATCATTCTTAACAAAATTCTGACCGTTCCTTGATTCAATTGAACCTAAACCACGAGTAGAAACTCCTAGTTTGATTCCCTCATCGATAAGACTCTTGGCAATAATACCCATAGGGGTTTCCATGATCTTTGCACGACCATTTACATAATTGCCTTCCATCTTAAGATTTTCGATAACGTGCGACACACGATCAAGGTTGATGCCTGGACCTTGTGGATGATTCAATTCACCCATAGCACGTTTTTGTGAAATGTACTCTGTACCATATTTCGCCAATGCAGATTCCATAACGTCATTTGGATATACGCGACCATTGCGATTTGGTTCGCCAGCAGTTGCCCATCTTCCCTCAACGTAATATTTTTTGCCTTGTTGAGTGTTCTCAACTAAACATTCGATTTCTTGATCGACAAATTCTGATAGTAGTTTCATGATTGCTTCCTTAAAATACAGTTCTGAATGCGGTTACTTTTCCTAATGCACCACCAACTGCAACAGTAAAGTTCAGACGACCATAAATGTATGGTTTGGTAATATCGAAAATTGCAGATTGACCAGCAGTAAGTGCAGCAGATGCAGGTGATCCAGCATCAACCCAATTTACACCATCCAATGATGCTTGAATTTTTGCGGTAACAGTTCCTGTGCCATTGGTAACAACTTGCACCGCACCTGATGGATATGAACCCCAACCCCATGTAAATGCCTCTTGTTCGCCTGTTGCAGTAGCATTAAAAATGTTGGTTTGAATTTGATATGGAACTCTGATCTTTGAATTTGTGCATGCAACAGTAAAGTGTGTGGTGTCTGCTACTGTAGTAATCGCACCAGAAAACTGCTCTGGAAATTCTTGATTCATGAAAGTCACAACATCAGTAGCAACCAAACCATGTGCTGCAACAGTTTCAATGGTGAGAACATCTGCTAACCATGACTGCGATTTAACGGTGATGGTTCTTGTTATTGGATATACTTTTCTTGAACTCATTTAATACCTCGTCTTATGATTTTGCTACACTAGGATACATTGCAGCAATAACTGCTCTTGCTGTCGATTCTGAAGAATAGTTTCTAGTCTTTCTTCCTTTGGTTGGACTTGCTCTTAATGTCGACAACCCTGTTGGGGTCTTTTTTCTTGCAGACGAACCAGCAGAAAATCTTTGACCATGAGCAATTTTTCTGTTGCCTTTACTTCTACGAGTAAATCTAGATTCATCTAAAACATCTTCTTTGAAATAATCCATTGATGATTTTTCAGATTCAAGACGGTCAGCAATTTTTTGACTAATAATAGATTGGAATGCCTCTGTTGCAGCATCCATATCTTTACTAGCAACTGCACTCATCATCTGTTCTATAAGTTCTCTTATTTCCATTATTGTTCTTCCAATGCGCCTTCTTTAAACCCGTTGAAATATTGATATGACAAACCAACCTTCTCATCTTCAAGACGGTCAGCAACCTTCTGACTAATGATTGATTGAAAGATATTGGTAGCAGTGTCTGTATCTTTGTTAGCAATTGCTCCCATCATCTGTTCTATATTTTCTTTGAATGTCATAATCTGTCCTTAAAACTTTTGGTTTGGTTGTTGTGACTCATCATCTTCTTCTGGTGGTACTTGTCCTTGTTCCTGTGCTGCAAATGGATCTTGCCCCATCATAGATGGGTCTTGCCCACCCATTGACGGATCACCACCCATCATTCCTGGTGGCATTGGTGGTTGACTCAATTGCATCTGACCCCATATTGTTGCTGTTTCGTCATCCTGCTCTTCATCAATTTCAACTTCCATTTGTGCTATATCTTCTTCTGTCATTTGCAACACGTTCTGTTGAATCCATCTCTTACTGAAATAGATACCTGCATATTGGTTCGCACTTTGCAACGTCATGAATCGAGAATTCCAAATATCTTGATTCTTTAACTCAGAAAAATAGTTGTCACGTTGATACCTGAAACGCAACTTTTCAATGATTTCTTCCCACTCTTCATTATTTATAATTCCTTTGAGGATCAACTGTATTTTCAGTGACTCATAAAAAAGAACAGAGAACTTGCGACGAAGTTTCTCGATGAACTTTTGGAATTTCAATTCATCTCGTGTGATTTCATTACCACGTCCCAATGAGAAACCAGTTTCTGGTTTGATTCTTGAGATAGGAACATTCAATGACATGTACATTTTTTCTTGGAACTGTTGTAACACGTCGATTTGACCTTGAAGATTCTGTGCGCCTGGCAATGTAGTAATTTCTGTTCCCTTACCACCATCACGACGGGGCATCCAGAAATCTTCCAACATGCTCATGTATTTCTTGTCATCTCTAACTTCACCAGTCTTTGCGTCATAAACCATTTTGTTTCTGTAACGGTTCATCAAATCTTTTACATACTGTTCTGCTTTAAGTTTTGGTAGATTACCAACATCAACATAAAATATTCTACGTTCAGGAGCACGAGCAATAGTGTAAACAACAGTAGCATCTTCAAGCATCCTTAATTGGTTGATGGGTCGAATTGCTTTATGGATATAGGATAGACAATTACCATTCTGATTTTGTGTATCAAAGTAACCAGACGGAACATAGATAATAGAGTCTGGACTAATTTTAATTCCTTGCACAGATGCTGACGTGCTTGTGTTGGTAGAAACTGTTGATGACAATGCACCAAATCCCGCTTCGTTATACACGTAGTACTCGACCACATCTTTAACTGCATCGACACCCATTGGAGTTTTTTCACGAATAACTTCTTTTACTTTACGAATTTTGGTTGCTTCAAGAGGACGCAGTTCTAATATTCCTCTTGATGGATTTACCTTATCAACAATGATCTGAAAAAACAATCTGCCGTCGACATACCAACGTCTGAAAATATCAGACGACATTGATGTATATTTTAGTTTGGAGAGAACTATTTTAAATTCGTCTTCAATCTTCATCTTTAGATTATCTGAAATATCCAAATCATCCAAGATGACATCAATTTGTGGAGAATCATTTTCATGAGGAATTGCTTCATTCACAATATCCTGAATCGCAATATCGACCTCTGGATACAATGCCAATTGGCGATACTGCGTGATTGCCGCAATATCGCTTTTAACAGCACCATCGATATCCATGTAAACTCCATAATATGCACCACCAATAGACGGTGCAACGACAGTAGAACCGTCGTCATTATATGGAGTCCCTATTGCGGCAGATTCGTCTTCCGCAACAGGGATCTTCTCAATATTTAATCCAAAAAGATTTTGGATATACTGCTGTGCATCTTCAAATAGTTTCATTAGATTCTTTCATAACAATGGTACTCACATCAATTAACGAAAGTTAATTCCAGCACTAATCCCCACGTTTGCACCACCACCAGCAAAACTGAAATCAGTTTCATAGTGCATAAATGATAAAGTTACTTGGAATTCTTCTACTACATCATTCTGACTAAATGCTAATGGAATTTCTGCAATATTGTTTGGCCATGCTCCAACAAACTTGTATGACTTAAGTGTTCCACCGTTACGATCAAGCTGATGAACAGACATGTCAGATGAATACACTGTTGGATTGGTTACGCCAGTGTTGAATCTCAAGTTGTTAATTGCGTTTGCCCATGATTCAAATGCATTACGGATAAGGAAGTCAGTATCGTTAAGGATCGTGATTGTCCATGGGTTGAACTTGCGTTCTCCCGCTAATGGCAACTCACGACCTCTAAAGAACACTGGTGCAATACCGATTTCAGAACCTGGCAAGGATGCCGCAGTGCAAAGAAATTGTGCGCGTCTTCCTGCTTCAGATGAGTTATATGCTAAACCTGGGAAGGTCAATTCAACTCTGAATTGGTTAGGACGAGCACCTCCACCTAACAAGTTTGATTTAAATTGCTGTAGTGACATTACTTATCTCCTATTAACCACCGATTACTGTTGAAAAGTCAACGCCAGTTTTTGTCGCAATAAAGTTCAAGTAGATGAAGTTAATGCTTCTTGCTGGTTTAACATATATATCTGCAATAAATTCATTGCGGTCAATGACTTCTCCAGTATTGTTTGATTCATCACAAATAACCTTGAAGTCTGTGATACCACGACGACCTTGAACATCACGCAAGAATGGTTCGACCATATTCTTGAATTGTGCTCTCGTGAATGAATCGTTGAACTCGAACAACTGATACTTAGCAGCAGTACTGATTGCCTTTTCTAAAACAATAAACAATCTACGCACATTGATACGATCAAATGCACTTGGTTTTGCTTGCATTGTACGATCACCAAATAACACTGTTCCAGAACCTGGGAATGTAACAACAGGGTTTACACCTTTTGGATAAAGAATGTCTCTCTCTGCTTGGTTTGGGTTGTAGCTAAGTTTGATGATGTTACGAACTCCACCACGATTGAAACCACCTGGACTCCACCATGGATCGGTTAATTCGTCTGTTCTTGCACAGATACCTGCAATGTCACCGTTCAATGGAATCCAACGATAACGACGATTGTATGGATCAAACATGTATTTGAAACCAGTATCGATAACGCAATATGAATGGAACATATCAGCAACGTTCAATGAATCCTTAAATGCAAGAATGTCAGTAGTCATTGTTGCTCTGTTGGTATATCTTGCACCATTATTATGTGGTGTAAGGAATGCAACACAGTCTTTTCTTGTTGCTGCCATTTCACACACGTGTGCAATTACTGACGTTGGATGATTACCAGTGATCAACAAATTGACATCTAAATCTTCTGGATTCTTCAACTCGTCATATGCATCGATAATATCTGCTGCTTCTGGAGTTGTACCTGAATCGCCACCTGACAAGGTGTATGAAAGAACTGCTGTCAAGTCAGCAAACTTATCACCAGTATTTGCTACATCAAATGCAGACTTACCCCAACCAAAAGTTGTGATGTTATCTGATACTTCAATGCTTGATGATGGGTGCTTGTTGAAATACACATATGCTGACTGAGTATTAACAACATCTGCATAGTACAAGGATGTATTCTTGTAATCGATTGCGTCAAATGCCTTAGATGCATAGTTGAACACTTCTAGAACTGTATTTGCTTTTCCAGAAATTTCACCAGTTGCGTCGATGATCAACACTGATAATTCGTCTGACTTAAGTTCTGATTCTGCAATTGCTCTACCAGCAGTGTATAAAGAAGTTCCTGGTTCACCTGGCATATAATCAGTATAACTCTTACCAGAATAATCAACCATTGCTGTATCATTTTTGGTTAATGTGTAGTTACCTGCATCAACTAATACGACCTTAAGCGCATTACCAGCAATGCCTGGTTGTTTAGCAATGAACGTACCTGCAGTATCTAATGACGTTGGCCATTTTGCTTCGTAGTCTTCAAAGTTTGCTACCTGAATTGAAGAGATTGTGGTCAATGTTGATTGAACATCACCAATCTTGTCTTCACCAGCAGGTAATGTTGTGGTTACTGTCAATGTATTGATGTCTGTAACTGTACCTTGAACACTCACTGCAACTAAATCATGACCAGCATTAGGAAGAGTATATGTGAAGGTGTCATTATCAACTTTTGTGATTACAACAGTACCGTTATAACCAGCAGGTGTAACACCAGCAATAGTTGCATAGTCACCATTAACTAAACCATGTGCAGTTGCTGTATTGATTGTTGCGACTGTGCCTGTTGACGATCCACTTGATGTAGCAACTGGCGCACCATTTACTGTAGCAACCGCATAATTGTCATCAGGTGGTGTAGCACCATCATCGGTAAAAATTAATGCAAGGTTATCTGCAACTTCATACCCATGATTGACAATCTTGATATTGACTGTTGAAGAACCAGTTGATTGTGTGAATGTGCCGTTCTTTGTTACGTGAACGATGCTACCAGTTTGGCATGCATTTTTGCATTCTGCAGGGATTGCGCGAACAACCCACAACTTATTGGTGTATCCTAAAAATTCTGCAGCAGTGAACCATGTTGCATAGTTTGTTTCTGTTGGTTGGCCAAAGACTTCTGCCAATTTATTCTCAGACGTGATCAAAATTGGAGTATTTAATGGACCTTGACTAAAGTCACCAGCAATACCACCAATAGCGGTTGCAACGTTTGGAACAATTGTTGTGAAATCTTTTTCTTTGATAAGAACGCCAGGGCTTAGTAATGGCATAACTTGTACTCCTTTTTATAATTTTATCTGATAATGTTTTCGCATTATTGTATATTTATCATTATCTTAATTTAACCACCTTCACGTTATACCAATAAGTGCAACCATATAAATGCGGAACATAGAACCTCATATATCCATTTGAAGGCAGATAATAAGTGTCCGTTAAGCAAAAATCTTGTGACTTATCTGGATATGAATATTGTCTATTCCAGTACCACCACCAACCGCCATAATTTGAAAAAGCAGCAGATTGAATTACACCGTTAACTTCAATCATCGATGGGTTATAGTAATATGATGAGTAGTTATTCCACCAGTCCCCATTCCACCAATATCCATACCATCCATGCCACCAGTTAGATGTGCCGTAGAAAATTACTTGATACACACCCTTTGGTACATACAAATATTGACCAGATACTGAAAACCCTTCTGACCCCATTGGCCAATTATCAGAACCTGCAACAACAAGGTTTGCAGGGGATGACCCCCAACTCAGTGCCTGATATCCAGATTTTAAGTGTAGGAATCTTATATTTGTATCTCTAGGTGGGGTGTATCCTAATGCATTTGATATATCACTTGCACTTAATTGTGATGCTGCGGTGACACGACCTTTGGTGTTTACCGTAACTTTTGAGTATGTGCCAGCATTTAACCCGTCAATCACAGAAAGGGTCGTACTTATAGCAGTAGTTCCAGAACCAACAACGTCACCAGTCAAAGATATTTCATCATTTTCTGTTAGATATTCTTCATTTGATGCATATGTAATATAACCACCAGATATTGTCACCTTATTAAAAGTACCATCTGCAGCATTAACAAGTGGGGTATTTTTACCACTAATTACTCTACCATACTCATCAACTTTAACTTTATCGTACCATGCAGTATCAGAGTATGCTGCTGCCCCTATAGGTTCTAAGAATAAACCAGCATCATGCAATACAGTTAAATCTAACCCGTCTGCATTGACTGTCAATGTGGTTGAATCTACAAAAACTTCATGCACTGTTGTAACGATAGACACGGTCCCTGCTCTTGTTGCTGTGTCTTCAGCAGCAAGAGCAAATCCAGTTGGACCAAGTAAGGTAACGATTGAATATGCACCATCTATTGGATCATTAACTGGATCACCAGAGAAGGTTATCGTTACAAGAGTATCCTTAGAGTACCCATGTGACACACTCGTTGTTACAGTAATTTCTGCACCAGATTGAGCATATGTTCCAGTTATTGGAGTTGATGTGGTGCTTGCTTTGCCAATACCAGCACCAGCATTAAAAATTCCTAATCTTGCATCTACATATGCCTTTGTTGCTGCAATTTTACCATTTGAGAACTCTGACGGATGATTTGCTAGTATTAAATCTCCACTAGTCAATGTCCCACCAGTTAAAGGCAACATCAAGTCTGCATATGCCTTGGTTGCTGCATGTAATGGTAATGTTGGTGCGCCATTTAATACTAAAGCACCAGTCAATGTCCCACCAGTTAAAGGCAACATCAAGTCTGCATATGCCTTGGTTGCTGCATGAAGAGGAATAGTTGGCGCACCACTCAAAGTCAATGCACCAGTTAACGTTCCACCAACTAAATTTAACTTTAATGCTAATTGGGTCGTTACATAAGATAGGTTAGTGACATCGAGTGATGTTGTTGGGGCATCTGTTACTTTAAGTGTTGCCCCAGAGGATACTAATATATCCGCACCACTCTCAGCAATTAGCAAAGAATTGTCCTCAAATGTAACAACGGAACCATCCATGAAATTGTTTGGATTATGAAATTCGTTTGTTGTCGACCCTGTAGTTGTTGCATATTCTGGTGAATATCCAACGGTCCTATATTTAAATGACATAGGTGTTTATACCTTTGCGATTTCTAACACAGACAAAATTGCATCTGCAAATTCTGTTGGACCACTAGTTTCGACGTAGATATCATCCGTAGTTTTTAACACTAACTTTTGATCCCAACCAATAACAATCAATGATTCACCTTCTGGGATAATATTGTTCTTGACTAGATGGTGTGGATTGCCATCAATTCTTACGTATGCGGTAATTGTTATTGGTGCTGCAGTAACGTTGGTAATAACAAACCCCATAACTGTCATATCAGTATTTGTTGGAACACCAGTGGTGTCAATTAACAATTCCCCACCAGATGATATGTTATTTTTTGCATAGCGATTGAACGTATTTGTAATAATTGCCATAGTGGTTCCTTAAAATGTATTATATATTTATAAATAAGCAAATTGCGAACTAGGTATTTCTGATCATATGATCCAATCTTTTCTTTTTTTGATCTAAAGAAGGTCTTGTTCTGCCAGTAATTGTTGTTTTGTATTCTGCTTTATCGTATGCATAAAACCCGTCTTGAATGACACAAAATTCATCAAGTCTAATAAACACGTCATTAATGGTAAAAATACCGTATTTTATGATCTTTGCCACCATTTGCCTCGCCACTGCAGGGTCTATTGCATATGCATGTGCTCTATTCATATAGGTGTAATTCCCGTTTATGGTGTGATAAATGTCTGCACCATTCTTTAACCCTCGTTGTTGGGAAATGTTTCCTAGATAAACGATAGCATTGATATATTTATGCTCTGTATATGGTTTTACCATTATGGCATCGTGTTCCAATATCACTATTGGTTGGTCTAGTTCAACACATTTTGCCCATAGCATGAAATGCCCTAGAGCACAACATTGTTCTCCAAAAGTCAAACTTGTATTTGTAATTTTTACTAAGTTCATATAATCTGGAACTTTAGCAGGAGGAATTATTTTTCCAGAAGTTCCGTCATATGAATCAACAATCTCATACGGCATACACACTTCATCACAAGATGCAATGCACTTTTTTGTAAATTCTTCGGAAATTTCATTCCCTTTAATTCTTAGAATATATGCTGCTTTTACGTCTGTTCGATATGAAGTTGTGAATGTCATTTTAAGTTGGTAATAATTTGTTCCCTTAGTTCAGATAAGTCCTGTCTGCCAAACGTGTCAATAACAAATAATGCAAAAGACAAATGATTGCAAGATAGAACAGTTTGAATAATGTAATTTTGGGTTTCCACTGACGCATGTTCAACCAACAACCCCATACAATGGTAGAACACATCTTGAAACTGCTTCTGTTTAACCAATTCATTGATCAAATGATGATAAACGTATATTCTGAATGAGACGGTCTCATGTTTAGTGCTGTTCAAATATGCCTTACAATACTTGACTATTTCGTATGGTTTTTCATTCCTTACAAAATGTTGTATAGCAAACCACAATGCATGATGGTTTCCATTTTCTTCAAATTCCTCAATACATAGTTTTGTGTACCACGCATCCTTTTTACCTACGTTGTTTGCATAATGATGCAACCATATATCAGATCTTGATTCAATTTCTTCACCACTTGCCACCAAATGCTCATGTATGCGACTCTTCCATTGGTAATATTTATTGCGATAAAATTTCTTGTTTCCTTCTTTATACTCTTCCCATTCATCATTTGCATTCAGACTATTTACTTTGCACCAGACTGCGGTGGTAAATGGATTGTGTGAAATATGTTCTTCAAATTTTTCTCGCCAGTTCTCGTCTAACATTTCGTCAAAATCTACTGTAACAATCCAGTCTGTGTCATCACTTACATTTAACACAGATAAATTTCTTGCTTTTGAAAAATCGAACGGTTCAATTATTTCTTCTATCACCTTACATCCTGCATCGCGCAATAATTGGACAGAATTATCAGTTGACCCTGTATCAACCACCACAATCTCATCTGCGGATTTCATTATGTTTAACCACTTGGGGATAAACTGCTCTTCGTTCTTACATATAACTGCTGCAGATATTTTCATTAGTATTTACCTAAGTTGTATTTGTGGTATAGTTGATCTAATCTAGCACCCCAATTTAGGTGTCGATCAGAGTTGAATGGGTTCATGTGATTTGCCAAACTTGGGATTGGTCTTAACCCAAGATTCCTCTTGCTAAATTCCCAAAGTTGCGGTTCTCGATTGTGCACATCTTCATTGATGTAGGCATTTTTCATGAACTCGTCATGAATAAGACGTTGCTTATAGAAAAGTGTGTGGTGTGCTGCGTCTGATTGCACCCAAACTCTAAACAGAGAATAAAATAGTCTGTAATCCAGTTTTCCAGTTAGACTTTTTTCCCTATACATCGCAGGTTCATTGCTTGGGTGAATAATGAAATCTGTATTCTCAAACCCATACAAATATGTCCCTGCCATTTTATATAATTCATCTATGGCAACGATTGCCTCTTCCACAAATACATAATCATCTTCAACGTGACAGATGATATCTTCTGGTTCAAACGTCAGAATCTTTTCATATGCAGTATTCAACCATGCCAGAAACTGCCCAGGTTTTAACCCATGGGTTTCAAACGTGCCATGTGGTTTGACATCTATAATCTCCGTCACATTCTGTGAAATAAAAAAATTACGCAAACGGTCTGTGATTCGATCTGCAATAATATAAACGTCTGGGGATATGTTTGCTGTCTTAAACGCATCCATGAGAGATATAAACGAGAATATTGCCAGTTCTGTTCTGTTTAAATCAAACAGTCGCGCACCACCATGTAAACTTTCTATTTGAGTATCGTGCGTTGTGAAGACGACTCTATATTTCATCTTCGACTTTTCATTGCATCTTGAATCATCGTTTTATACTCTGGTGTCACTTCATCATTTTGATAAAATCTAATCAACACCTGTCTAATCTCTTTGTATTTTTCGTCTTGATTGGAATACCTAATAAAGTCACATGCAGTCTTGACAAAATTGTCTAGGTCTTGCTCCTTGAAATAATGATTGACAAGAAACCACAATGTCCAACAGTTTGACGGATTTACTTCATATTCCTCTCGCAGCATTTTTAGATAGAGAGGACTACGTTCTTTTTTCTTGAAGTCCTGATCATGAATAAGATAAATGTCATCGTTATAAATCTCTAGTTCATTTCCTTCACCAATCCACACCAGATGTTCGTAGATTGGTTGATTCCACTTATACTTTGTGAAACGATGGATCTTGTTCGTACCAATCGTTTTTGGTGGTCCAACTCTGACCACATCACTATACACATCTAGACGATCACACGATATGTTGGTTACTTGGGGTATTTTTGCAATAGTCTTTTCCATCTCTGGTAACACGTTGATCGAAAAATACTCATCAAGGTCTGGTGATAATCCCCACTCAACATCCTTGGGAACCATCGTCATGTTGTAATTACGAGCAACAGAAAAATGCCAAGGGGTGAATGTTCTTTGTTCAATGATTAGATTTTTGTCATCCTTTGCTGCCTTCTCAAACTCTTCCCATGTGCCATCAGTCGAACCAGTGTCAAGGACGACACGGTAATCAAACTCACGAGTGTAGTACAACCATTTTTCAACGAATTGATGTTCGTTTTTACATATGGTATAAGCAGCAGTTTTTCCGATCATGTCAATCCTATTCTCGCTTTTTCTTCTGGTGTATATAATGAAATATCATGATTCATGATATAGTGTTGGGTTAGACCACCTAAAAACGAGTGGTATAACCACGGTCTAAAGAAAACACATTGATTCGGTTTCAAAGTAACGCTAGTGATGCAATCCCATTCCAAAATATTGTTGTTGTATGAATTCAATGTTGGATTTGCGAGTGCATCCTCTGTCCCGTTAGTGTGTTTGTATAACTGAAATTGTGTTTCAACTAACGCAATGGTAAAGCACCAATCGAAAGCAGTTTTGAAATCTTCATAGTGGATATTGATCATAGGTTTTCTGAATACACCAGAATTCTTTTCATCAATAACCAACTTATCATCTTGACACATGTATCTGAATCTGTTAATAAGACTTGGATCAATCATATTAAAATCGTCCACTTCATGACCAAATTTCTTTGGAACATAGTTCAATCCATAGACTGCACCTGCTATATCGTGAATGTCATTATAAAAATTATCAACATACATTAATTTAACTAATGCGACTGAAACTGTCATATCTACTCCTTAATCTTTTTTGCAGCAAAACAATTTGACATTGTTCTGAATATCTCTACTTTATCTGAAAAAACGTTAGCAAACGAATCAATTGCCAGTTTTGGTCTCATGGTCAAACTACTTATATTCTGATTCCATAGATAGTCATCACACATGATAACTCCACCAACCTTTAGCATATTGAACCCTAAAACACAATCTCCCAAAACATCAGTTGCCTGATGTGACCCATCAACATAGATAAAATCATATCTTGCCTTTTGTTGTTGCAATTGACATAAACAATCTATACTGCTTCCACGTAGGTGAGACACTTGATTTACCTTTCCACTCTCATTCATATTGTGAAGGAATGTTCTATATATCTCTTCGAAATCTGTGCCATCATGTTCAACACCACCTTTCCAATTATCAATACACATGATAGTTGAATCTGGATTTGCACAATACACATCTAGGAAGTATGTGGTCGAATACCCTTCATACGATCCAATCTCAAGGATTGAGAGAGGTTTGTTCTCCCAATCCTGAACCTTTTGAATCATGAATAGGGTATCTACCTTATCAAGAAACCAATTGATGGTGAATTTAAAATCACGCATTATTCACTTCTTCTAGCAATTGATCTAATTGATCTAGTGGTTCTTTCCACGACTTAGGCACTGTCTGTCTAGCAAGTCGCAGATTGTTTCCATACCAACTCGAATCTGTCCTACCCTCTGACCAGATGTAATAATCCATGATTGGTGTAAATACAATCACCTTCTTACCTAATGCTGCTGCAGCATGGGCAATAGACGTACATGAGGTAATCACAAGGTCAAGATTGCCGATACACGCAAGTGCATCCTCAAAGGTTTCTAGATGATCGTGCAATGGTTTAATCTCTGGAAATTCTGTGAGACGTTCCAAATCATAATCACGTTGAATGGAATACACGTCCCACCCTTTGTCCTTGATCTTTTCCCATAATCCTGTTAGTGGTAATGAACGATGCAAATCATGTTCGTACAAAGGATTGCCAGACCAACGCACACCGACTTTGAGTTTGCCTGTATCGGGCAGAATCTCTTTCCATTTTGCATCATATTCTGGATCAACAGTCAAATATGCTCCATACCACAAATCATCGAAATCCACACCGCACACTTTTGGTAAGTTCATTGCTGGTGTCCAGAAATCAAAATCCATAATCTGTGGAATGTCTGTCGTAAATTTCTGATAGTTGAATGTAGTCTCAAAAGGCAATCTGGCAAGAATGGAATCAAGTTTCTGACATGATGCAAACGACATCTTCATACCACGATCATTGACATGCTTAACAAAACGTGCATTGATGATTTCATCTCCGATACCACCCTCACCAACTACAAGGATATGCTTGCCCTCATATGTCTTACCGTCCCATTCTGGAATAGGAAACCTGTGAGTATATGATCCCCAAATTCTTAATTTGCGACCAATGGAGAGATAGTCCATACCTGTTTTAAAATTGCCATGACGCATTTCGTGTGCGCCCAAATTGAACTGAATCGCCAATGCATCACGATCATCAAATCGCCAACTCTCGTCCTCAAGTACTTTCAGTAATTCGTATGCCTCTTCTTTTTGGTTACATGCATACAGTGCAGCAGCAAGATCCAACTTAACATCAATCTTGTTTGGATCCATCTTGGAAACCATGTCAAACGAATTACGTGCCTTGATTGGTTCGTTCCCGTTCAAATAACACTTGCCAATGTTATAGCGCACTGCCATTTTCTCTTGTGGAGTACCAGCAGCACCCACGGCAAATTCACCATACTTGATTGCTGTCTTGTACTCTTTTGCCTTGTAATATGCATAGCACAATAGGTCATATCCCATGACATTCTTTGGAAAGATTTTGTCCTTCTCAAGTTTTCCAAACAAGGTCTTGATAAGTTCAAAATTCTCTGTTCGATTGAGCAGATCAATAGTCATATGCAATGCGGCAAAATCGTTCATTGCGTTTTGATATGCTGGCATGTTATCGCCAGATTGTTCTGTAGGCATAGGAACCTGACAGTTTCCAGTCACACAATCACTCATCTTTAATCACCATCCATGTAAATTTAACATCCACAATTGTATTATTTAACTCACGCAACATTCTTTGAAATTGTGCTTCTTCTTGTGACCCTTGTTGCATATCTTGCAACATTGGTTGGTACATCGGATCAATGTTGAACTTATAATCAATAATCTCAAAGTCAATGTCGTAATACAACCCCAAACGACTTGAACCATCTTCAATCTCTATGCAGTATTTATTGTGTGCTTTACTGAACAATCTCATACCCTCAATTGTGATTGGGCGACGATGGGTTGGGTCATTCATAAAACAATCATGACGGTGATGTGGAACTACCACCTCAATGATTGCATTGGGTTTGCAAATTCGATAAAGTTCTTTGAGGAAAATAAAGAAGTCTGGATCACCTAAGTGTTCAAAGAGGTGATGTGAGATAACAGCATCAATTGAATTATCTTCCCATGGCCAATTTGGTTTGCTCAGATCAACCACAAAATCAGGGTTGCATGCCGCATCAAAATCTACGTTTTTGTATCCGTCAAAACTTTTGTATCCACTACCCAAATGTAATTTAATTCCACTCATAATCATTCCACTCCTTTTTCCAATTAGTAAATTTGTTCGTCAAGTCATTCGGTGGTTCATTCTGATACGACATATGATATGCAACAGATGGGATTGGTGAGAAACATGCGATTGGTCCAGCATGTGTAACCAGATTGGTATAGAGTTGATTGATCGTGTCGTTCTCTTTTACCTTTGGGTAATTACGTGCAAGGTTCTCAAACATTGGCCAAAATGTTTTCAGTGTTTGATTGTGAATCATCATGGTGTTGGCAGTGTATCGTGTCGTTCTCCAATAGCGATTCTCAAAATACACCATCAATGACGGTTCAATCAATCCTGGCCAATATCGATGTGGTGAATCAAACGGTGTCAATACCATAGGATTAAAACGGTGATAAGATTGTGCAGGTGCTGCTTGCATAAAACTTGTCATCGTTGAGATTGCATCAGGAGTATGGAAGTAATCATCTTCAATGAAATACACCAATTCTTCTGCTTCCAATCCAGTCTTGAATTGCATGAATGCAGAATGGTTAAATCCAGTCTCTTCCAGATTGATAACCTCATATGGATGGAAAAGTTTCTCTGCTTTCTCTTTCAATTCTGTCAGAAACTCGTCTGACGAATGATCATCCAGAACTTTGATTTTGATATTGTGGTATGAGTTATTACATGCCTTGAATACTGAATCGACACATTTCAAGATCATGTCTTTACGATCATCTGGCACTAACCGAATCTGTCCATTCTGTAATGCCCCTGATCTGTCACATGTTCTAATAATTACGTCAAGTTTCATAATGACCTCATTCTGACTTTTTAAAAATTGCACTCAATATATTGGGCAACCCATGAATCGTTCCCCTGATTTTGTCTTCATATGAAGACACTTCAATCAAACTAAAATTACTCTTGTAAAACAAACTTGCCAAACCTGTTGCATTAAAATGGTGTCGGTGTTCATTCGGTTTTCTATGTTTCCAGTCCTTGAAATCTTTTCCTGAGTAGTGATTCCATGGAACTGATATAGATATATATCTGCATTTCAATTGATCCAAAACAGAATTCAAATCTCGTTGTGGGAAATGTTCTAATGAATCAAAAAATGTAACTACATCGACTGCCTCATTGATACTATTTATAACGCTTATTTCTTTTGGTAACTCATATCCAGATATATCATACCCAAAGCATATTTTACCATGTTTTGAACAATACTTCAAGAATGATCCGTTGCCATACCCAACGTCTAGAATGGATTTAAACTTGACATTTCTCTTGATAAAGTCATATCTCAATTTCGACATTTCATCCACCATGGCATAACGGTCATACACATTGTGCACATAGTCGTAATCATATTTTATTTCGCCAGTCTCATTCGTTTGGTATAACCATCCAGACAGAACTTCTTCATATATCTCTTTCAATTCGATTCCTCAAGTAGTCTGCTGCAGCATCAATTGCGCCTTCCCATTTTTCATCGTTCTTACTAAACACATGAACATCTTTAAACCAAGGAATATGAGATGCCCAACATATATAGGGTGGTTTAGGTGCAATGACTATAGTGGGTTTCCCCATAGCAGCAGACATTACCGAAATTGAAGTTTCATTGGTAATGATATAATCCATCTGATCTATCATTGCCAATGTGTGTTCCCATGATGGATAATCGTATTCCAAAACCTCAGTAGTGGTTTCAATCGTGTGCCTGTGTGGGTCAGATACCTCTTTGTGCAGTGATATTAAACTGCCGAATGGTTTGAATGCATCAACAAGATAACTTAGTGGTTTAATCACTGCTTTAGGAGTATCACCATGCCAGCGCAAGCCTATTTTTAGACTATTCAGAGGTGATAAGTCATAGTAATAGGCTAAATTTGGACTAGAACAAATATAGGGTGTGATATCTGGTTTACTGATACCCAAAATGACTGGCAGTTTAAAAATGTCAATCCAATAATCATGTGGTTTAACATTTGAGACTGATGAAGTTTCAATACTAAAACTACGCTCGACTATGGATTGCAATCCTTCAGAACACAAAACAACAATCTTGCAATTCTGTTCCAAAAGTGGTCGGATAAAACTCAGAAAAATTATCTCGTCTCCGTACCCTGCTTCAGTCAGAATCAATAAGGTCTTCCCTGTTAGATCTTGACCATTCCAATATTTGTCATCCTCGAATCCATGTTTTTTGTAGTCGAACAAAAACGCAGGGTTATAACTCAATGACCGTGTAGTATGATTTTCTATTACTCCATGGTCATAACCCAAGAACTGTTTGGATTGTTGCTGACTTTTGTTTTGGTAAATGGAAAACGCTTTCAAGAGTTCTCCAGATTCCCAATATACATCACCCACAAGTTCATCATATGCTTCACGCAATAGATGAACCTCTGGATGATTTTCCTGCTCTAATACTGTTAAAACTTTATTTGCATACTGATGATTTCCTATGGCTAGAGCATTTTTTATTAGCTCCAACCGATTCATCTCATATGTTTCCAAAAGTCAAGTTTTTCATATTCATTGAAAACATCAGGTGGAAGAATGGTAGGACGTTCTTTGAACTCAACCTTTTTACGCACATGATGCAGACCCTTGATATTCATATCAGTATCAAACTCGTCATAATTCACATCAACATTATTGAAGTCATGCTCATACCAAGGTTCGCCAATAAATTCATACAGACGTTTCACCACACCCTTTGGATTCTTTGCCAACTGATCGTATTGAATGATATGCAGATTTTGTTTAGCAGGACCAAACATTGCTTGCTTGACTCCGTTATATGCAAACCCAATAAAGGCATCTTGGGAAAGTAAATATGAGGTTCTTGAATACACTGACACACCTGCACCTTGAGGAAACATGAGTGGCACATCATATGGATTCTTTGCGAATAACTGTTCAAACGAATCCAGAATCCATGGAATAGAACGAATGCAACAAACAACTTTTGCCTTTGGGTAAAGATCTGCCAACAGTGGCATCATATATGTCCAACCACGATTAGTATCAAACACTACTTCATTCGATTTGTTGTAGTAGGTATCAATGACATTGTGAATAAGTTCTTTGCGTTTTTCTGCAGGACATTGGAATCTGTATCCACCTTGGGATTGTGACTCTTCAATGATGGCACGTGTGAATCGTGCTACTGGACCAGAAATCGATGATGAGAATCTTGGGTTTTGTCCAAGAATAGATGACAACAAAGTAGTGCCTGAACGGGGCAGACCCGATATGAAATGTATCTTTTGCATAATGTCTCCAAAGTAAAGTTAAACGTCAATCACATGGTTATTTATATCACTTCGCTAATCCGATATATTGCCCCCATATAGTTCCAGTACTGATTGGTTTGACCCAATTAAAAGACTTCCCAACTTGTATTGGACTTGACACTAAAGAATTGTTAATACACCACAACGTACCATCGGTTTTTACAGCATAGTTGCCGTATGTATCATACCAATCACTTAATGTTCCAACTTGTGTAGGAGATGATCTATGGATAGTGTCTCCCAATCCTAAATGCCCATTATAATTATATCCACATGCCCATAATGTATTGTTAGTTTTCAATGCAAATATGCTCACTCCAGCTCCACTAATTTTACTCCAGTCACTTAATGTTCCAACTTGTACAGGTGATGATCTATGAATGGTGTCACCAAGTCCCAATTGTCCAAAATTGTTATAACCACATGTCCATAAATTGCCATTTGTTTTGAGTAACACTGACATACGTCCGTTAGATACTATTTTATCCCATTCGTTTTTTATTCCTAACTGTACTGGTGATAATCTATCAATAGTGTCACCAAGTCCCAATTTTCCGTCAATATTCCAACCCCATACCCATACAGAATTGTCTGTTCTAGTTACATATGTTTCACCAATTTTACTCCAGTCACTTAATGTCCCAACCTGTACTGGTGATGATCTAGCAAGGTTGTCACCAAGTCCCAATTGTCCAAAATTGTTATAACCACAAGTCCATAAAGTGCCGTTCATTTTTAAAAAGACAGACATCAAAAACTGTGAAGAAAAATACCCAAATTTCCATTCGTTTATTTCCCCTAACTGTACTGGAGTGGTAACAAAACTGGTATGACCTAATCCTAATTGTCCGTAAGAATTTACTCCTCCAACCAATATTCTTGTATCCTCAAATATTAAAAAAGAACTTTCTTGAAGACGATACATATCAGAAATATTAATATTGCTTGTGTTATATTTTCTTGACAATAAAGCAGTGATATTACCCTCTTTATCATTTATTGGGTGAAATACTCCATCAAAATCATAATTCCAAAAAGTATTGTTTGTCTTTTTAATCAACGTATTACTATGACTTCCTTTAAAACTTCCCCAATCACTTAATGTTCCAGTCTGAACACCATTATTATCTGTAACTTCCCCATAAAAAATGGGGTCTTCTCCAATTCTCCATAATGTCCCATTCGTTTTAATACCAAGAATAGAATTAATATTAGTCACATATATTTGACTCCAATCACTTGATGTACCAACCTGAACAGGGGATGATTTATTTTCACTATAAAAAACATTATTAAAAGCATATCCACAAAACCATAATGTGCCAGTCGATTTTAACATTATTGTAAAATCTCCATTCAACCCTATTGCACTCCAGTTGCTCAATGTTCCAACCTGTGTAGGGGATGATCTATTAATAGTATCACCAAGACCTAAATTATTATAACCATCATTCTTGCCCCATGTCCATAACGTGCCAGTTGTTTTAATAGCAACTACTTTACCACCGGAACCTGATATCTGACTCCAGTCACTTAATGCCCCAACTTGAACTGGGGACGACCTATTAATAGTGTTTCCTAAACCTAATTTCCCATCAGAATTATCTCCACACACCCATAATGTACCATTCGTTTTTGTTGCAATAAAATTTCCAAATTCATTCCACACTCTAGACCACGTACTTAACGATCCAACCTGTGTTGGTGATGATCTATGAACTGTGTCACCATGACATAAACTTCCATATTCATTATCCCCCCATGACCATAATGTGCCGTTGGTTTTGATTGCAAAAGAAGCACCCCAACTAACGGTTATCTTTTCCCATGTACTTAATGTCCCAACTTGAATAGGAGAAGAATATCGTTCTGTATAATCCCCTGCTGTACCAATTCCTAACTTTCCCCACGGTCCATTATATCCACATGCCCACATTGTACCATTCGTTTTTATGTAAATCTCACTGAGAGGACCATAAGAATGATCAATTATATCTGGAACTAATCTTGGTAACTCAATAGAATCATATCTACTCGATGCTACTAAATACCCTTCTTTCTCAAATATACTCTTATTGACGAAGTTAATTCCTTTGTATGTCATTTGATTACCTCGCCTATAATTGCTGCATCCATACACCATACATTTTGCCATATAGACAAACTTCCCATTTGTGCAGGAGATGCAGCAGTCGAGTTAGAAGAAAGACCAGTACTAGATAGTTGTCCATAACTATTATATCCCCATGCCCATAAAGTGCCATCTGTTTTGAGAGCAGCAGCATGTTGAGTGCCACAAGCAACTTTACTCCAATCACTCAATGTGCCGACTTGAGTTGGAGATGATCTATGGACTTGATCCCCAACTCCTAACGTTCCATATTGATTATACCCCCAACTCCACAATGTGCTGTCTGTTGTTACTGTACATAAAAACGGTGTGTCTAATCCACCAACACTAATCGATTTTGCTTGTTTATTCCATTTTTTATTCTTTGCTTTCTTTGAATAAGTAGTATAACTAAAAACTTTTTTATCACTGTTTACTGCAAGACCATCTGATATTTTAACCCAATTAGAACTTGATCCTATTCTTATTGGAGAAACATCATTAAGATAATATAATTCTCCATTTGGTTTTAACGCTAAATTTCCATCTATATCAGAATATAACCCGACAGGTGAAAGCGTACCGATACCAGACACACCAAAATATGTTTTTAACTCACCAGTAACATAAGTATTTGATGCATTGTAAAAAGCAAAATCATACTCCCCTTTTGTACTAATTTTACTCCAATCACTCAATGTTCCAACTTGAGTTGGAGATGATCTAGATGCAGTGTCACCTAACCCCAATCCCAAACAACCGGTTAAGTTATACCCACATGTCCATAATGTGCCATTCGTTTTTAAAAATGCAAAACTTCTTCTAGAACCAACAACCTTACTCCAATCACTTAATGTTCCAACTTGAACTGGTGACGATCTAGATATAGTGTCGCCTAATCCTAAACACCCATAAATCCCAAGTCCCCATGACCACAACGTTCCGTTCGTTTTAACAGCAGATATGACACTATAATCATTTGTAATACCAACATCACTCCATGTATCATTTCCTATTTTTGTGTATGATCCAGTTGGAGTTGCTAGTCCAGAACTTTGTACTCCACTTTGATATATTTTATCGTCACTATCAATTGCCACAGAACAGTTACCACTCCTATGAATCATTTTTTTCCATTTTAATGTATTAGAAATTTTATAATTTCTGTCGTAGTATGGAAAAAAATATCCAACAAAATTAAAACCGTAAGACGGGCATATATACATCGAATTATCACTTTTTGTGTACGTAATCCCTTGGCACGTAATTACATTGTCGTCAATTTCATAAAATCTTTTTTGTGTTGTAAGTGGAACTTCCTCAGAAAATGTTGTATGGAAATCTGACCCTGTAAAAAACACGGAGTTATCCTCCCTGATCGTTATATTGTCATCACCAAAAATTTGTATTTCTTTTACTTTAGGGAAATTCCAATTATTTAATGTTCCAACTTGTGTTGGTGATGATCTATGGATTGTATCACCCAATCCTAATTGACCAGTACCATTATATCCGCATACCCACAATGTGCCATTTTGTTTGCATATTTTATCAAAACTTAAAATTTCTTTCCAATCGCTCAATGATCCAACTTGAGTTGGAGATGATCTGTGGATTGTATCACCTAAACCCAATCCACCATATGTATTAAAACCCCATGTCCATAATGTGCCATTGGTTTTAACGGCAGACGAAGAAGAAATTGTACACCAATCGCTCAATGATCCAACTTGAGTTGGAGATGATCTATGGATTGTATCACCCAATCCTAAGTTCCCATATCCATTACCACCCCATAACCATAATGTGCCATTATATTTTAATATAAGTGTGCTTATTGAACTATCATCAGAATATATTTTACAGTGTAACCAATCGCTCAATGATCCAACTTGAGTTGGAGATGATCTATGGATTGTATCACCAACACCAAGAACACCAATGAAATTGTACCCCCACGTCCATAATGTTCCTTTTATGGACACTGCAAACGTCTGAAGACTATTACTACTAATATGATGCCAGTCATTCAATGATCCAACTTGTGTTGGCGATGATCTAGATATAGTGTCACCAAGTCCCAATTGCCCTTGACTATTTTCCCCTCCTAGACTCCATAAAGTTCTATCAGTGTTGATTGCAAATCCACCACTTATTTTAATCCAATTCAGTGAATTGCCGACTTGTACTGGTGATGATCTATGGATTGTATCACCCAATCCTAATTGACCATAAAAATTATCACCCCACGTCCATAATGTTCCATCAGTTTTAACAGAGAAAACTGAAGAGAATGATTCATCTATTTTCATCCAATCACTTAATGAGCCAACTTGTGTTGGGGAAGATCTATGTGCAGCATCTATAATAGAAAGAGTATAGTTGGAGTCGTTATATCCACACCCCCATAATGTATTATCGTTTTTTATAATGAATCTATATGATGTTCTTTCATTACCATCTGGATCTATATGAAATGGTTCAGTAAAATAAGAAGCAGTTGATTTATCTGCATAATCAATGTTTTTTCCAAAATAATATAATTCTCCTAAATTGTTACTAACGTAAGACACATCTTTGGTTGAAATTAATTCTTGATTGGTTTTTCCCAATTTTTCCCAATTTGATAATGAACCAAGTTGTACAGGAGAAGAAACGTCTGTTTGTGTCCAAAGATTAGTTTTCCATAATCTTCCAGATGAATCTATTGTAACAATATCTGATGAACTGAATCGAGTTGCATCTCTCCAACTCATATTCTCTTCTATATAAATTTGTGTGTTAGTGCTTGAATTTCCGTCACCGAGGTATCCATTCCAAGAGGTTAATGTTTTTTTATTTTCTCCAATATTGTTTAAAATGAACATTGGAACAATCTGTGTGGTATTGCTTTTAATATCTAACATTGGTCTCAATGCTGATTTAAATGACCCCAATTGTGTAGGTAATGATCTTTGTACATTTGTTTGACCAGGATTATTAGTTGTCCCACACGCATATAACACATCACTATTATTATAAAAATATGAACTGGATGTACTGCATCCAATAATATTCCAATCGCTTAACGATCCTACTTGAATAGGTGATGATCTATGAATTCTATTTCCATGTCCCAATTGACCAGTATTATTATATCCACAAGACCACAAAGTACCATCTGTTTTAATTGCAATAGTATGATAAGAACCACAAGCAACCTTACTCCAATCACTTAATGCCCCAACCTGCACTGGCGATGATCTAATAATAGTGTCGCCTAGTCCTAGATGTCCATAATTATTTCCTCCCCATCCCCATAATGTGCCATCTGTTTTAATAGCCTGAGTTGTATAATATCCACAAGCAACCTTACTCCAATCACTTAATGCCCCAACTTGAGTTGGTGATGATCTAGAAATATTATTGCTTTGCCCCAATTGTCCATTGGTGTTATTGCCCCAACTCCACAATGTACCATTTGTTTTAATCGCTATTGTACTAAATTTAGCAGGGGAAACCTTACTCCAATCACTTAATGCCCCAACCTGCACTGGCGATGATCTATAAGTGGTGTCGCCTAGTCCCAATTGTCCATATGCATTATTCCCAAATCCCCATAACCAATTATTACTGGTCAATGCAAAGATTATATCACTATGAGCATGTAAAGAAGTAAAGTTTGCACTCGAATCTAGTAAGTTAAGGTATGTGTATTTTTTGCCCCCATATGCTGCATATGTTGTATTACCTAATGTAAATAGTTTACCATTTAATATTGTTTGGGTTACTGAACCAATATTAGTTGCAATGTCTTCTATTATCATTTTAATAATCCATTTTTCTTTTAAAAGGTAAAAGATATTCGTCTACTTCTAAACATTTAAAATTCCGTGATACATATAAAGTACCATCTGTTTTTACCGCAGCTAAACAGGTCTTCCCCATAGTAAATATACTCCAATCACTCAATGTGCCTACTTGAGTTGGAGATGATCTATGAATAGTATCACCATGACCTAATTGAGCAACATCGTTCTTTCCACAAGACCATAATGTGCCATTCGTTCTTTGTGCAGTAAAACTTCCGTCTGCACAATCAACCTTACTCCAATCACTTAATGATCCAACTTGAACTGGTGACGATCTAGATATAGTGTCGCCTAATCCTAAACACCCATATACATTATACCCGCATGCCCATAATGTACCGTTGGTTTTAACAGATAAAAGCCTTGCGTCAGAAATCGCACATGTACTCCAATCACTCAATGTTCCAACTTGAGTTGGAGATGATCTACTAATAAGATTACCTAATCCTAGTTGTCCATAATCATTTCTTCCCCATGCCCACAATGTACCAGTAGTTTTTATTCCTGCTTTAAAATTACCACCGCTAGACACATTACTCCAATCACTCAATGCTCCAACTTGAACTGGTGATGATCTATGAATTTTGTCGCCTAATCCCAATTCTCCATTGGTGTTATATCCCCATGTCCACAATGTACCATTAGTCTTTGTCCCCATTGAATGATGGGATTCAATGTTGACAGTTTTCCAATCACTTAAAGTACCAACTTGTACAAAAGATGATCTTCCAACAATATCCCCCAACCCTAGTTGTCCGTAGAGATTATATCCGCATGTCCATAATGTTCCAGATTTTATAAATCCAAGGTTATTTACAACTGTATTTGCTGTGACATAGGTAATCTCTTCATGTATAGAAAACGTGTTGAGACTGCTTTTATGTTGTATCAATCTATTAAATGTTGAGGGAGATGTATTATAAAATAATCTATCATTTACATCTAACAATATCCCATCGTAAACACCAATTGCAACCAACTTTACAGGAAAGTGATGTTTTATTAAATTTTCTTCTTTAGTTGTAAAAAAAGATGTATATACTAAATCGCTAGTTAATGAGGATATGTAAGTATCCCCATTATAAGAAAAATATACTGCAGAATTAGTAACTTCTATTATATCCATGTCATCAATGTCTGTTATTTCTAAAATAGAACTAACAAAAGTTTTACTGTTAGAACCAGACCTGTTAGGATGAAAAACGTTCATGGTATTAAGATTTCTACCAAACAAAACATTTTTTCTTCCGACACTATTCAAAAATGCATAATCATTTGCTTGATAATTATATGGAGCTAAATTTTTTGTTATTTTTTTATATTTGTCTTTATATGTCATAATCGTTTCTGTACAGCTAGGGTTGGAGTTAATTCAAATTCCAAATTCCTTAAAATTCCTCTTGATACTGGAACTAAAGATTTTGAACCAACAACAGTATATACATTATTCCCACAAAAAAACAACTCATCGTCATATGTATAGTGCATTGTATTTCCATTGGCAGTTTCAGCATGCTTAACATTCTTTTTGAGTTCTATAAATGTGTTAGTAGAAACTGTATTTGAAAGAACTCCTGCTGTATTTGTTCCTGATGCCCATAAATCACCAGTATTTTTAAGAAAAAAAGAACATCTGTCGCCGCCAGCAATATCACTCCAATCACTCAATGTGCCAACTTGAGTTGGAGATGATCTATGAACAACATTACCAAGACCTGATTGGCCATAGGTATTTTGACCCCATGACCATAATGTATTATTTGTTTTAATTGCAATAGTGTGATAAGAACCACAAGCAACCTTACTCCAATCACTCAATGCTCCAACTTGAACAGGTGACGATCTATTAGCATTGTTACTAACTCCCAATTGTCCATAATAACAATACCCCCATGACCATAATGTGTTGTCAGTTTTTATAGAAACAGAATGAAAATATCCACACCTAATCTTACTCCAATCACTTAACCCACCTACTTGTACAGGAGATGATCTATAGATAATATCACTTAACCCCAATTCTCCAGTGGTATTATATCCACACATCCATAATGTGTTATCATTTTTTATATATGCTGTTGTTCTAACACCAAATGTTAATGAAGACCAATCACTCGATGTACCGACTTGAGTTGGAGATGATCTATTTCTAATATCACCAAGTCCTAATTGTCCGTTAGCATTATTTCCCCATACCCATAATGTACCATTAGATTTTACAGCACCAGCATTTTTATACTCACCAGAAATTTGTGTCCAATCGCTTAATAATCCAATTTGAGTCATTAAGTTTCTTGTAGTTGCATCTCCTGTTCCCAATTGCCCCCAATCATTAAACCCACACCCCCATAATGTACCATTCGTTTTTACTGCTAATGCTCCATTCCCCACAGAAGAAACATAATCCCAATCTGAACCATTTTGATAATCAATTGTTTCATTATAACTATATTCAGTATTAAAAAATTGCGGATAAGTACCCCATGATAAAATTCTATGATCAACAATTGCATTCATGTTATAGTACATATTGCCATTTACACCATTGGAAATTTGAGAAATTCCCATACATGACTGCATTTGAACTGGAGAACTTATTGATGTAATAGCACTTGCTGGAGAAGCACCTAACCCCCAATAATTTCCAGACCCATATAATGTGTTGTTGTCATCAATAAAAATTAAATTTCTATTACTTATAGAAGCATATTGCATTTTATAAGAACCAATTTGTGTTGGTGTAGAAAGATTTACAAAATTATCAGTTCCAAATTGTCCATACTTGTTTTCACCACATACATATCCATTCCCTTGAGTATCTATTAAACATGTTGAATTTCCTCCACATGATACCCTACTCCATTTTGTTGTTATTGGTGCAGATGACAGCATTGTTAAGTTTTCAATCTTATTAGTGTGTCCTAATCCTAATTGACCATAATTATTTTCGCCAAATCCCCATAGTGTGCCATTTTGTTTAAGTCCAATAAAATGAGAATCTCCATTTGTTATGTCTTGCCAATTATCATCGTCTAATAATACCCATTGATATCGTATGTTATTGGCATTAAAAACCCATAAGTTTTTTCCTATCGAATCAATTGCATAAATTTGACTGTTATGTATAATAATTTTAGTAATATCCATATGGTCCACTCAAACTAAAAACTCCAGAATTTTGACCAGCAACAAAAATCTCACCGTCTGTGTTGCTTGCCACTAAATTAATATTACAAGAAACATCTTCCCAATTTGACATTGTTCCAATTTGTGTTGGAGATGATACATAAATTAGTTCGTCCGACATAGGTAGAATACCAGAGATCCATAGTGTTCCATTTGTTTTGATTGCAGATGTACAATTGTAACCAAAAGAAATTTTACTCCAATCACTTAATGCCCCAACCTGCACTGGCGATGATCTATAAGTGGTGTCGCCTAAACCCAATTTACCAAATCCATTATTTCCCCATCCCCATAATGTGCCATCTGTTTTAATAGCATGAGTTCCATAATAACCACAAGAAATTTTACTCCAATCGCTCAATGATCCAACTTGAGTTGGTGACGACCTCCAACTTGTAACACCAATACCAAGCATTCCATGGACATTTCCTCCCCATCCCCATAATGTGCCATCTGTTTTAATAGCAAGTAAGCAAGTATTATTCCCGTCGAGTTTGCTCCAATCACTTAATGATCCAACTTGAACAGGTGATGACCTACGATTTGTATTGCCATTTCCTAATGACCCCTGCAAGTTTTCGCCATACGTAAAAAGTTTGCCTCCACTAATATAACCAACCATGTCAACAGTTCCAACTATACTATCGATTGTAGTTCCTATATCATAATGTTTAATAAATGGTCTTTGCATACCATTTAATGTTACTGAATTTAATGGTGTTTTAATATATAAACTATTTGCTGTGTTTTTAGCAATTGCAATGTCAGCATTTTGAGAAATATCTAATGCACTCCAATTACTTAATGATCCAATTTGTACTGGTGACGAAATATTACCGATATAATATGTTCCTAATTGACTATAGTAATTTGACCCACATACAAATAACCTACCAGCATTTATCCCATAAAAATGACCATTAGTTACTTTTGCGTCAGTCCAATTACTTAATGTCCCAACTTTGGTAAATGTGTCTCTTTTATTTCCATATATTATCATAAATACAGGCATAGTTCCAAATGTCCATATTGTATTATCTGTCTTACTTGCCACCACAGTTTTATAAGCACCCCAACCAGACTCTATATTTTCCCAAGTACTCAATGATCCAATTTGTACAGGAGATGATCTATGAATGGTGTCACCAAGTCCTAATTGCCCATATAAGTTATGTCCACATGTCCACAATGTGCCATTAGTCTTAACCCCAATAATATTGTCATTCCTAATTACTGCTTTACTCCAATCGCTTAATGATCCTATTTGAACAGGAGATGATTTATTCTCATAGTCGCCTGTCATCAATTGTCCATAAGTATTATCTCTCCAACCCCATAATGTACCATCCGTTTTGATTGCCCCATGCCCAACTAATTTACTCCAATCACTTAATGACCCCACTTGAACAGGTGATGATCTATCAATATTATCTGGAAGACAAAGTTCGCCACTGTTTGACCCCCAACAATATAGTTTATTTCCACCAATAGCATATACTGAACTTCCAGTAGTGTTTATAACACTTGTCCAAGTACTCAATGTACCGACTTGGACTGGTGATGATCTATGAGTAGTATTTCCATGTCCCAATACCCCATATGGGTTATACCCGCATGCCCACAATGTGCCAGTAGTCTTAATAAAAAACGACGATTCACCATGTATAGATAGCGTACTCCAATCACTTAATGATCCAACCTGCACTGGTGATGATCTGTGTATTTTGTTACTAGTCCCTAGTTGCCCTTTAGGATTGTACCCGCATGCCCATAATGTGCCTGTTGTTTTAATTGCTGCAAAGTTATAAGTAGTAGTAGCTATTTTACTCCAATCACTCAATGTACCGACTTGAACTGGTGATGATCTATCAATAATGTCGCCTAAACCCAATTGTCCATATACATTCCACCCCATTACCCATAAAGTGCCATTCGATTTTATTGCACTCAACCCCCCATTATCTGACAGTCCATTAATACCAAAACTTCCCCAATCGCTTGACGTACCTACTTGAACTGGTGACGACATAACCGTAACGTTTGGAACTAATCCAATCCCAAGTTCTCCTTCTATGTTTCTTCCACATGTCCACAATGTTCCATCGGTTTTGATTGCTGCTGAACTGTATGTTCCCGCGTTTGCTAAATTCCAATCACTTGACGTCCCAACCTGTACTGGTGATGATCTATGAATCTCGTCGTCTAAGCCTAACTGTCCATAATTATTATATCCACATGACCATAATGTGCCATTAGTTTTAATAGCAAGCATTGTGTGAAAGCCACCAGAGACTTTATCCCAATCACTTAATGCCCCAACTTGAACAGGAGAATACAAAAATATACTTCCTGCAAAACGTGCCAATGTACACGTTGCTGAAGACCCAACACCACCTGTTAACCATAAAGTGTTATCTGATTTTGTTGCCATAAAGTATATACTTCCTGCAGTTTGACCATAAATGTTATTCCAATTACTTAATGATCCAACTTGTACTGGTGATGATCTGTGTATTGTACTGCCGTTACCTATTAATCCTTGTCCACCATAACCACAACCCCATAATGTACCATCCGTCTTTATAAATGCTGATGCTGAATAATTACCTATTGCGTCTTTCCAATCACTTAATGAACCTACTTGAACAGGTGATGATCTATGAATCTTGTTACCTAACCCCAATTGCCCATTATAATTATATCCACATGCCCATAATGTACCGTTGGTCTTAATAGCAAAAGATAAGGTATGATAATCAACAAACACCTTACTCCAATCACTTAATGCCCCAACTTGAACTGGGGACGACCTATTAATAGTGTTTCCTAATCCCAATACCCCATATTGGTTATACCCGCATGCCCATAATGTGCCATTTGTTTTTACCAATAATGTAGCATTCTCTTGTGAGGCAACTTTACTCCAATCACTTAATGATCCAACTTGTGTTGGCGATGATCTAGATATAGTGTCACCAAGTCCCAATGCCCCATTATAATTATCTCCCCATGCCCATAATGTACCGTTTGATTTTATACATAAAATACAATAATTCATGGATCTAGGAAAAGTGCTGCTACCCCAATCACTCAATGTTCCTACTTGTGTAGGTGACGACCTAGTTATAGTATCACCTAACCCAGACACACCAGATGTATTACCACCACATGCCCACAATGTGCCATCAGATTTAATTAACCATGTATCTGTTGTTGAACTACTATGCATTATCTTAGAATAAGATCCAATCAATATCGGTGATAATTGACCAGTAGATGTGCCTGGAATTAATTTCGATGTATCTCCCCATGCCCATACTGTCGAGTCTGTTGATTTAATATAAGATGCCAAAATTCCTCCACTATTATACGTGGATATTGAAGATCCAACTTGTACTGGTGAAGAAACTACACTATAATCATTTGTTTTTCCTATTCCAAGTAATCCATCTTGATTGCTACCAAAAACAAATAGTTCATTATTATTTGTCGTTAGCCACACAGAATTCTGAGAAGATTTACACGTTTTCCAATTGCTTAATGATCCTACCTGACATGGGGACGATCTGTTGCTTGTTTCAAATACCCCCAATTGCCCATTATAATTATATCCACATGACCATAATGTGCCATTAGTTTTAATAGCAAATAATGTATTTCTTCCTGTACTGGTATAACTCCAATCACTTAATGATCCAACTTGTGTTGGGGAAGATCTATGTAGTATATATTGACCTATTCCTAATTCACCATATCCATTTGTCCCTGCAGTCCACAATGTGCCATCAGATTTCACATAAGAAAAAACCTGGTCAGCTTCACTATTAACACTGGTAATTATAGAGTCATTTATATTAACGTCTTGAAATGTTCTAGGTCCAACAACATAATCCTGAACTTGATAAAATTGGGAAACCCACAGTCCACCATTATTATCTTTTGCAGTTAAATATCTTTTATTGTCGTGAAATGAATCAAAATTTCCCTGACCATACTCTTTTATATATGGACTAGAAGACGTGGTATCGTACATATTTCCAATACCACCACCATAACCAAAACAATATAATTTGCCACTAGGTGTTATAATACCATTAGAGTGTATTTTTCCATTAATCTTATCACTAGAGTAATTATAATTTACATCTTTAAGTGTTCCAGTAACACTGATTATGTTTTGATTATTTCCACTAAAATAAGTAGTATCGTTATCTGTATATAATGATAGATTATATCCACAGTTTAATGCTTTCCAATTACTCAATGAACCAATTTGTATTGGTGATGAATATCTTTCGGTATTAGCAATACCAAGTTGGTTTGATCTATTGTCGCCACAACCCCATAATGTGCCATTATTTTTAATTGCTGCAAAATGTGCATTTCCACACGATACAGTACTCCAATCACTTGATGTCCCAACTTGTGTTGGTGATGATCTATGAATTGTGTCACCTTGCCCAAACTGTCCTTGGGTATTATCTCCCCATGCCCACAATGTTCCATTGTTTTTAGTTGCCATTGTATTATTATAATTGCAACTAATAACATTCCAATTTTTTTCATTCCCAACTTGAACAGGTGATGATCTATGAATCTTATTACCTAACCCCAATTTCCCATATTTATTATTGCCCCAAGACCATATACTGCCATCTTTTAATTTTCCGATTGAACTATTTTCTCCACAGAAAACTTTTTCCCAATAAATATGACCACCAACCTGTGTTGGAATTGACTTATGAATATTGTCACTATGACCTAATTGTCCATAGGTGTTATACCCGCATGCCCATAGTGTGCCATTTTTAATAAAAAATGAAGATTCTAACTGTAAATTAACATAATTCCAATCACTCAACGTGCCGACTTGTGTTGGTGATGATCTATGAATATTATCACCATGACCTAATTGTCCATAGGTATTTTTTCCCCATGACCACAACGTGCCGTTTTCTTTAATACCATATGTTGTTATATCACCAACAATTTGATTCCAATCACTTGATGCCCCAACCTGTGTTGGAGATGATCTAGATATAGTGTCGCCATGCCCCAATTGTCCATACTGATTTAAACCTAAAGAATATACATGGGAACGTCTATAATATGAATAAAAAGAACTTTTTTTTGCTCTACTATAAAAAAATATATTATTTGGTGTTATATTGACGTTGGAAAATATAGTGTCGTTATAATTTGATGAAACTATATTTAATGTATTTCCATCTGCTATACATGATGTAGAGGTTTTGTCAGATTTAGCAGATTTAAAAGTATTCGATGTGCCTATTACTACTGGCTGGCTATAATCTACATTAGTTACAAATGTCCCATTAACATAATTAAATTTCATCGTAGAGATTTCATCTTCAGTTAAGAAGACATCATCAATATCAACACCATTAACTTTCCAAGTCACGACAAATTATCCTTGTGCCATAATTTCCCAATTGGTTCCATTAGATACAAGAGTTGCCCACTTTCCTGAAGTTGCTGCCACAATAGCAGAAACAGCAGAACCACCAATTATAGGAATTACGTTATTGGCATTTGACACAACAGTCTGTGCTTGAATTGTTTTAATGGTTATTTCTCTACCAGTAAATGAACTTGCTGTTGGCAATGTTACTATACATGTTGAACCAGATTTGTTATTGATTAACCAATTTTCACCAGTACCTACGGAGAAATCTGCAGTTTTTGTGACAGGTGTGCCACGACCAAATGATGCTGCACATGATGTGAATCCGTTAAGGGTTGCTGTGCCAGTGCTAGTCTTGAACGTTCCAGAACTAGTGCTCATATCAAAAATTCCAGAAGTTGTAACTGTACCCTGAACTGAAATTGCCCCAATGCTAGAACCTATAGTAGTATATGTGATTGTATCATTATCAACTCTTGTTACTTGATAAGTACCGTTATAACCAGCAGGAGTTACACCCGTAATTGTTGCATAATCTCCAGTAATTAGATTATGATTTCCTGATGTGTTAACTGTTGCAGTTGTTCCAGATGATGTTCCAGATGATGTTGATACTGAAGAACTTGCACCCCATATAAATGATTTTGGTGAAGCAACTGTAACTGATCCATTAATTGATACTGCACCAGAACTAGTCTTGAACGTGCCAGTAGATAAAGAATGATCAAAATTGCATAATGCAGAAATTTGTACATGGTCGTCTAAAACAATCAGTCCAGTTCCATTGCTAGATATTGTCAAATTACTATCTGTAGTACGTGCAGTGATGCTGTCTGATGTGACGCTTGTGAATGTTCCTGCGGCAGCAGTGGTTGCACCAATTGTTACATTGTCTAAAGTGCCAGTTGCAGACGGTGATATTGTATAGTTAGTGGTAACTGTCAAATCAGTGAATGTTCCTGCTGCAGCAATGGTAGTCCCAATCTCCATGTTGTCAATTGTACCAGCATCGAATGGTGCAATCTCTACAGCAAATCCTGTCACAGGAGTTACTGTTAATGCAGTAAATGCCCCTGCTGCTGGTGTAGTAGTCCCAATCTCCATGTTATCGATTGCTGACCCTAAAGCAGTACCTGGATTAATTACTATTGTTCCAGAAGGGGTAATGTCAGCACTAGTATCTACGGTTAATGTGGTGAATCTACCCGCTAATGGAGTGGTAACACCAATTGATAGATTGTTGATTGTGCCAGCAGCAAAAGATGATAATGAGAGAACCCCACCAGCAGCAGTTGTACTGATGGATATATCACCTGTACCAGTTGATGATATATCAATATTGCCAGTTGTAGTAGTTAATTCTATTGCGCCACTTCCACTAGGAACTACCTGTAACGGTCCTTCTAATTTAGTAGTACCAACAACATTAAAATTTTGCAGGATGTTTAGATGCCCTGTGATTGTGTCGCCAGATCTTTTTACCTTACGAGCATTCAGATTGTTTAACGTATTCTGAATTAAATTTACATGAAAGGGTGGTTTTACATATGAATATGTGTCTGAGGTATTTGTATATTCAACACCTGTATTGTTTGGAATATCTGTGGTGTATATGGATGATAGATCACCAATCCCATTTGATATTTGATTAGTGATCTGTCTCCACTCTTCTAATGTACTGCTTTTATTTACTATTGGTGTTGTCATGGTTCGCCTCTGACTAGTGATTATCTAATATTTATAGTATTAGATTTCCTTAATTGGTATTATTTTATGTCTAGTTCGAGTTAAATCTGGGTATTCCATACCCAAAACGTCTTTTCTCCACTCTGGCATATCCATAGGACCGTCTATCCAGTAGGGTATATAACCAGTTAAAATCTCAAATGCATACATGAAAAACACAACATTGTCATTATATGCATTATCACAAGACGCATCCCAATACTTCCCCTCTAACATAAAACATGATCCTCTGCACAAGTGCAATACGGGACATTTGCTGCAACTATCACGAAATGACCAATGTGTTCCAGTGTTCAATTTGACACTATCAATATCCTTGACATTTCCTAAATTATGTGATTTGCCATTGAAGGATTTCATGTTAGCACTTACATTTTGACAACTTAAAACGTTACCTTCCATGTCGATTGCCAATGTCTCTGGTGAATCCATACCACATTTTTGTGTAATAGTGTTCCATGGTATGCCGTTTACGATTGAACTTATAAACCCACCAATTTTCATGTCGAACATTGGCACACTTTCTCGACTGAGTTTCTTCATTTCTGAAAATGTTGCCTTCCTGTAATTCATCAAGTCCTGATAGTCGTATAACATCAATTCCAGACTGCTATCGGTATAGGCATCGATAAAGGTTCCTTCTCCTACAACAACATCCTTTGCCCCTGTAACATTTTTAAAAAAATCGACCAACTCTGTTCTGCTTCTATTTTTTGAATTCAATACAGAGTTAAAACTGATCCTGCGTTTTTGATGCAGACGAGCGAACAGTTTCAAAATGAGATTTTTCTTGACTGGATCAGTAAGAGGATCTAGACCTCTGACTGCCTGATTCTTTCCATCGTGGGATATGGACACACTAAAATCATATTTGTCAAGAAAATCTATGATTTCGTCTGACAATATCGACCCATTGGTGATGACAGAAAATTGAGCAGTTTTGTTTATCTTGCGTATTTTCTTAGTGAGTTCTTTCATCGTCTTCCAATACACGAATGGTTCGCCACCCCAGAACTCAATCCTCGTTACCCCTTGCATATTCAAAGATTTCACTGTCTCCATAAACTTCTCAATGTCCTTTGGAGTAAAGTCTATGGAACCCTCTATATGTGCTGCCTGATTACAATAATCACATGTATAGTTGCATTTGAGACCAAGTTGGATTTTTAATACACTTACATCTTTGGTTTTTCCAATTGGCATATCTGCCGAAAATTGTCTCGCTTTGTTATATTGCCTGTCAGTTTTATATAGTTCTTCAAACTCTGAAACATCTATCTTTTCGCCGTTATATGTGATAGTAGAATATTCGTTATCATACACAAACACCTTTTTATCACCGTTATCCCAACTTTCACCATGCACAAAAAATTTAGTCATTATATTATCTTTCTATCAATCGTTTAAGGATAACCTTAACATCCTCCATTTCAGATTCCAGTTTGGTTATTCTGGTTTTTAAGATATTCATCTCATTATTTGCTGCTTTCAGTTTGTTCCTCTCTGTCATATACCTGTCATATGCTGCAGTATCATTGTTTATAACAACCCCATTTCGCTTTGATAATTTATCCATTAGACCACCGTCAATATTCTAAAGTTTTTGATTTTTGGAATTTTCGTAGTGATGTCTGATCTAAATTCAACCTTTACTGATAACGTGTCAAAAGTGTCATCGATTGTATCAATATCAATGCGCTTTTCAATATAATGCGTTGGATTAGATGAATTTATATAAGGAGTAACATTTTCTTCTGGAAATTCCACCCACGACTTCTTATTTATATCTTCTATTTTCGACGTGTGGGATGTCTTATAGAAAAGTCTAATAGATGTAGATGTTGGCACGTTATAATCAAACAACATGATAAACCCTTTTGCAGGTATTGTTGTTGTAAATGTTAATGGAACATAACTTGCTGCGTTTGACTGTGATGTTGGGGAAACAGAATCCACATAAAAATCATACTGATGAATGTCCATATCAGCATCTAGTATTACTTCTTCTTGTAAAATCTCTACATCATTGACAGGTTTAACCAATATGGTTGTTGCTGTTTTATTAATAATTATCATGTCAATGTTAGTGTTTAAGCATGGGGCATCTCCACCGGTAAAATATATAACACCACCAACTTTAAATTTATCATTAATACCATCACAGGTTATGATATAAAGTCCATCATCAACAACCTCAAAATCATATGTATTTGTGCCATCATGAATTAAAACATCATCAACTTGTCTATTACTATATTCGGGCAACATATTGTCAATTCTGTTTGTTATGCAATTTACGGAGTATGTTGACAAATCAATTACGGGCGACACATCAGGATGTGACGAATATAACAGTGCTTTTGTATAGAAGGATTTTTCTCCATCTAAGAAAAGATCTTCATTCTCTTCAGAGAGAATCCATCCAGAATCGTCAAGGGCATATGTTTGTTTTAGATTAATTGGATAATACATTGTATCAAGTTTTCTTGCTAACGTAGTCTTCTTGAATCTGTATTCGACTTGAGTATTTGGTAAAACAAAATCTCTACCATCAAGATACAATTCATCAAACTTCTTGTTGGTGGAGAGAGATATAGAACTCTTTCCAGTCCAAACATCCATGCTTGCAGCATTGATCGGTATCATAAAAGAATCTAACGTCGTATTTGTAATATTAAATGTCTTTGTAATAGCAGAAAAACTCGTACTACCAACCAATTCATCGTTTGGATCGTTAATAGTGACTGCATCCCCTACAACAAACCCATGATTTTTATGTAATACTCTTGCTTCACTTATGCCGGTTTTTACCCTTATAGGATCAATATCCATCTTGTCATAATCAAATTTATTATTGACAAACATCACTTGACCTACGTTGGTAGTATCAAATTGTGCTTTATGTATCATAAAACACACATCTTTATATTGTTCAGCATCCCATGTTGAACCATTTTGAGATATAAACATTGATCCAAAAGATGGTTGGTCTATTGTAGTGTTGCCATAGATATCAACATCACCTAATACAGATGCCCACACTTCAACACCTTGATCACCCATATATGGGGAACCAATGACAAAACAATACTCAGTGCCACTCTTAAGGAATATTGGGGATTCAAATACAAATGATGTTGGTATAAGTTCAGTCGTAGATGGGGTTAGATCTTCCACATTTTTATACACAGTACTCATGGGAACTACTGTTGTTGATGGAAATCCGTTGAACATTTCTCTAATTTCCAAAAACACTGGTTCTGTTTGATTAACACTATACACAAATAAATCAATATGAGTTATAAACACTCCACCCGCGTCTGATTGAATTTGGAATGATTGCGCTAGTGGATCTCCACCTCCACCTCCACCTCCATCTCCAGCTTGAATATTAGCAGCAATAAATGCCGCCCAATCAATCACTGAGGACACGACAGTTGATGTGGAAAAGTTTTCGACAGTAGTGTTTGTCTCAATAATCTTTCTCTTGCCAACATCCAAATTTTTCACTGACATAATTGTGGTATTTGCAGTATTTGATATACCATGTGCATCATAAGTTGCTGACCCTGATGTGGTTGCTTGTTCTGCAATTAAACTATCTCTTATCACAATTGGCATAATGCCACTATAAATTTTATGTTTAGAATCTGACGGAAGATTCAATATTCCATAAAATGTTCCTGATTGACTCGTTTGTAATGAATCATCACTTAACCCGCTAATAACAACTGATGCACCAGAGGTCATTCCCAAAACAATTTCCCCAACGGAAAAATCACCCTTGACATTAACAACTTTTAAATTGCCATATTCATCATTCAATAATATCGCAGAAGCATTAGATGTTTGTCCAATAACTATTTCACCACGTTCTAGAATATTGTATGAATTATCTCCATACTGTCTATATTCGAGATTCGAATGATCTATCGATGAATTCAAATAGTTTAAAAATGTTCCAGTTTTCGATGTGTATGCAATACTTCTAGCAGGTTCAACAAATTCAGATAGGTCGTAGTTATCAACAATCACAAACATATTATGTTGTGGTAAGAACCCTTGTGCATATAACACGATTGATCTTGATCTGATGTGTTCATCCCATGCAGAGGTTTGCATAAGATTGACTCTACCAATTTCAGTCTCTATCTCTTCAGCATATGTTTCTTCACCTTCTCGTATAAAATCAGTCGTTATTACGCCAGTTTGTGTGTTTATTGTGTTGGTTGTCCATCCGACAGTTTCGGTTCTTGTTGTATTGCCAGTTACTTCGATGTTTTTGTCAACTTCTGTCCATGCACCATAAACAGTTCCAGTGACATCCAATTTGTCAACAATCTGTTTCATTGACGTGTAGTTGCCATCACTTATCTGATTAATGTCTGCCGTCTGCTCTGTTGACATCCATGAATCTGAGGTTGGCCAAATATTGAGCGTCCCGTTCTTTCTTCTAATATTTGTTAGAGGTGTGATATTTTGAGGTGTTGACCCGTACATATTCCCAAGGAATTCTACCTCTATGTATGGCAATGTCACTAGATCACCAGACACTGTGTAGAAGTTGTTCTTTCTTAGGTTCTTATCTGCTTCAATCAATTTAATATTGTCTGCATAGTATGTAGGACGGCATTCTTGTTTCATATAATCAATTGCGACCTTAAATGATGGATCTGCAACATTGGATTTCGCATGATCAGTAAAAGTATCAGTTAAGAACCCACATTTAAATCTATTCAATCCATTTTCATCGAGAGTTTTGATTGATGCTGTGACATCATTAACTGCAATTGATGATATTGTCAATTCTGTGTTCTCAAGTCTTTTTTCAAGATGTCCAATATCACGCATGGTATATCTGCGAATTGGGTCTTCTTTTATGCTAATGCTATTTTTAACATTTGCATTGTAAGGACGAAGTTCTAATTTTGCCAAAAGAGTATAATCTTCATTGGTCATTGGTGTTGCAGGAGTATCACCAGATATTCCTTGCTCCAATCTAAACCCACCCTTGTCATTTATTTCTAAAATATCTCTTCTTGGTAAATAATAATCATATGCTATCTGAATTGGAAATTTAGACGACAATGGTTCTGGAACTGATGCGTCCCCTAAATGTTTTGCATACACAAAACTACCGATATTTGTTGTTGATGGGTCAGAGGTATCTAACCTAACAATGTCGGTGTTATTGTCTGTTTTAAATTCTATATCTGTGTCTGTCAATACTTCTTGTTCTGATGAACTAGATAAGGTTTTCATTCCATATAAAACTATTTCCCCCCATTCGTTATCATAAGAACTACCGACAAAAGACCAATCAGTAGATTCATCTATCATTACTGGATATCCGTCTCCAGTTATTTGCCATGCATCAATATCCCCGCATGTCCATAATGTTCCATCTTTTTTAATAGCGAGAATATTTCTATATCCTGCTGATATACCTTTCCACTCATCGAGTGGCCAACCTCTTTGCCCCCAATCATCATCATCTGTATCGAAAAGAAGATTGTCCTGTTCCCATCCTAAACATTCGTTAGCCATTTATATTCCTTTGTTTCATGGTGGATTTTCGCCAGTTCCACCCCAAGTCCATATTGTTCCATTTGTCTTGATTGCTGCAATGAAATTGTCTCCTGACGATATATTATCCCAATCGCATTTTTTACCAAATCTACATGGGGTGCATATAGCAGTTATACCACTTTCCCCACTTTCCCCACTTCCACCACCACACTGTGGAAATAGAGTCCCAAATTCGTCATACCCCCATCCATATATACCACCTGCTTGACTAACTGCAGTCATAAATAGTCCATTTACAGAAATAGATACTTCTTTAATCTTGACATTGTGGTCTGGATCAGCATCAAACTCTACTTGTTCTGGAGCATACACAGTATTTGTATGCCCTAACCCTAATTGACAGTTTGTATTTTCTCCCCAAGTAAACACATCTCCATCTTTAGTGATTGCTGCAGCAGATTTATTCCCCATGTAACATTTATCCCAATTTGTTTCTGTTCCTATTCTGGTGAATTCTATTCTATTTGTTGTATCACCTTGCCCCAATTGCCCAACATCATTAAGACCAACTGACCATAATGTACCATCTGTTTTGACCGCAATTGTAGTGTTATATCCACAAGCAACCATCTTCCAATTCCAGTCTTGTATTGTTGGATCGTAGTCAGCAGTCTTCAAATTACAATCAATATTTTCTTGTAATATTTGAAATATTGTGCATTCTGGCATAGTAACTGATGGCAATCCTAACGGAAAATAATCTATTGCACCATCACCACCACTAGTTCTAGTTTCCCATCCCCATAACGACCCATCTTGTTTAATTGCCATACCATGTGGATATCCAACAGATATTTGTGACCACGTATTGCCAAGATCTGGTCCAATTTGTTCAATTTGTTCAACCAAATGGTTGCCAACTCCTAATTGACATCCTTGTTCGCCGCCAATTGCCCATATAGTTTTATTCTGTGATGATTCTGTTGGTGTAGTTGGGTCGTCGTCATTATCAGTCTGCCCACCTGTCTCATCTTCATAATATATATTTAAACTAGATGCTTTTGGTCTAAAGTCTAAACATGATCCGAGAGAAAGGTTTGAGTATGTTGGAATAAAATTGAGTAGATGATCATACGAATTTACTGTATATACATCACCGTCAGAGTGTTCATAATATAAAAAGGTTATTTTTAGTGGTGCAGCAGGAGTGAAATCTTTTACAGAGACTATGGTACTATTACCATAAAAATTTTCGGTTGTCTTTGGGTCTAGTTTATATGCATCACTGACATCCACCTCACTTGTAGCAACATACGGCAAAAATGTGTCTGGATTTGATGGATTAAACTTTTCACCACTTGATTGTTTTACAGACAGTAACGCAACAACGTCTGCCTTACCTAATTGTATTTCAGTCTTACTACACTTTGAAAGTTTATTTATAAAGATGGTTTTTGTGTTAAGTGTTTTTGTTTTCTCTCTTACTGCACTACCTTCTTTTTTAACAGTGGCGATAACTCTATATTCGTCCCCACCACTTAATCCTTCAAAATATGCCCTAGTGAAGTCACTGTTTAAATACACGTTTGAATTTGAATTTACCCCAACCCCGTCATTTTCAATATGTTCCGGTGCAGTATATACCCCGTATTCCCCATCATTTACGACACGAGAAACCAAAAATAATTCAGGATTTTCTGCTGGAAAAGTTTCACCTTCTGTGTTTAATGATATAGATAATGTTCCATATCCATCTGCCCTAGCTTGAAATGTTCTATTGACATAATACACTAGTTGTGATTTTCCATCTTCATCATGAGTGTTTTTAATATACTCATGCTGCAATTTTGCAACTAAAGAATCTCCATCTCCTAATGTAGCAATCTGCTTTTCTTTAAACACCTCACACTGTACTAAGTATCCGTTTTCTATAAGAGGATCAACAGTCATTGAATTTTCTGTAAATGTTTCAAACCCACTTACTTTATATTTTCTAAATACATTAGCCATTACACATTCTCTTTAACATAAATTTTATCTCTTACCTTAAGATGATTGTTCAGAACATTCCCTGTGCCAGCAAAGATATTATCGTTACCAATATTTGTCGACCTATTTATAAACCCAGGCAGTTGTAATAAATCACCTGTTATCATTGCCAAAAAAGTTCCATCTTTAGAACCTATATAGGCAGCATCATTCCCTAGACTTTTTCCATTAAGAAATAGTATATCAAACACATGGATTTTATATACACTAAAAGTGTTGTTGTCAAAAATGTATTTGCTTGATGCATGGAACTCAAAATTTCTTACTTTGCATGACCCAATAACTCCACCACCTTGATCTAATATATTATGTGTCTTAAGCGCATAGTTGGTTTCATCTACAGTAGTTATGACAGGCAATCCTATTACTTTTGTTACCAACAAATATTGACCAACAGGAGATTCAACATAAAATGGATCCATTTTTTTAGAATCCCGCGCTTTTGTAAAAACCACAGTTTTAAATCCACTTCTTAAATCAACATCCTTGCCACGAAGATATGCTTGACCACCAGATATTTTTAAAACACCGAGGTCTGCATTTTCCATATGTTGTTCTAGGGTGTCTGTATTCGATGGTGATGCATATCCTTTGTTATAATATGGTTTTGATGTTACCACCCATCTTAAACTTCCGTCTTTTATTATTCCGATTGATTCTTTTGGTTTTACTGAGGAAGATATGCCGTCAGACAATGCCATTAAGGTTAGCACATTTCCGTTAGCTTCAATTTGACAAATGTCTCCAGCAAGATATGCAGTTTTCCCTACCCATTCACCACGTCTATTATCTCTATAATCAAACAGTTCATATTTAAATGGTTTTACTAAGTAATCTCCAGATTCTTCATATGTTCTCTTTGCTAACAAGTCTCCCATTCTACTCAATTGTGTCTTATTAACAATAGACTGAATTGTTCCATCTTTGACTCTAAGAAGTGATATAAATTTGATGTTTGTTAATGTAGAAAAGTAATCGTGCTTACTTAAAACAAGATCAATTTTCATTCTATCTGCACCGATAGCAACAGGATTGTTGAAACCGGAAGAGTTATCTGTCAGTGATTCATCATCAATTGATGATACGGATTGAATTTCAACATTAAACCCAATTTGGCAAGATGGTTCTGTGCTGTATCTGTCTATTGTAATAGTTTGTTTTTGGTTCTCTACAAAATATCCGTTAAAATAATAAACTCCCGCATTTACTGTAGCTAGAGAACCATAAGAATAAAACTCTTCTTCATTAGACACATTGATTGAATTGCTTTTGTCTAGTAATGTTAAAGTTTCTCCCTGAACAAATTCTGCATGATGAGTTCCAAAAGAGTCAATACCACCAGAAATATATGAAATGAATACATAAGCAGAATCCAAGTCTACACCAGAATGATATATTTTTGCTCGTACATTGGTGTCACTACCTACGACAATTTTATCTGTCATAGTCCCAATATAGTTTGCCACGGATAATCCATTGTACAATTTATCAATCTTGACACATATCGAATTGCCGATGTAGGATATATTTCCTGGTATTACCATTGCACCATTTTCAAAGGTAAAGTTCGAGAGACGCTCCACCTGATTTTGAATAACAGACTGCAGTTGTGTTAATTCTCTCGACTGCAATGTCGCATTAGGGTTGAAGATTATTTTGTGATAATTTTTGCTTTCATCATAATCATCATAATATGGTGCAGCATTAAACTCTTTTGGCATAGTTACCTCATGCAAGTGCAATCAATCTGAAATTCTTGATTCTTGGACATCTAGCAGTATTGTTAGATCTCATTACAACCTTCACCATTATTTGATCATATTCAGAATATGCGTCTGTTATTTCAGATATGTCAGATATATTTATCTCATGTTCAATGAAGGTGTTGTAGTTTTGACTATCTTTATACTCAACCTTTGGTGATGAGTTTTCTTCCAGATTTATCCAGTTCACTTTTTCTAAATCGGTGTAATCAGCAGACATACATACCTTGTAGTAGATGTCAATGAAAGACTCTGATGGTTTGTTATAGTCAAACAATATTCTAATGCCAGTCGATGGTTTGCTCAAAGTAACAATGCGAGTTACATAATTTGCAAGGTTGCTTGTCGCATTTGGTGAAATGACATCAGTATAATGATTGTATTGGAAAATCGTTACTGGATCTACAAGACCAGTGTTCGCATTAAATTGTAATGTATCTAATGGATCAACAAACACTTCAAAATAATTTGATGAATACTGTTTGTCTAGTTTCACAATCTTTCTTGGTGGTACTGGTGCTGCCTCTTCTGATTGAATAGAAATATACTTCCCAACTCTAAACATATCCAAACGATTTACTAGAGAAGGAACAAATGCTCCAGATATTATTATGCTGTGAAGTGTAACTTCAACCACACCACCAACATCTGGTTGTGCTAAGTTAATGATTCCCTGACTGTCAATTTCCAAATTCAAATCTTCAGTAGGATTGTTGATCTTATTACTTATAGCAAATAAAGCAAATGTTGGGAAATCTATAACTGGTGATACATTTTCGTTGTTACTATACAAGAATGCCTCAACATTCAATGATGCATCACCATTTAAGAACAGTCTTTCATTCTCTGGAGACAATGCAAATTGAGGGACATCATAATGTAAATCTTGTTTGATTTGAATAATACTAGATGTTGGTGATCTATACACTCTATTAGTTCCTTCAATACTTGTTCTAATAGAATAATCAATGTGCGTACTTGGCAAAACAAAATCGGATCCGTTTAAATACGCAGTGTCAAACCTCTTACACACTGTAGATTTGACAGAACCACCACCAAACAAACCAGATTTTTCTGCAGCAGATGGCAACGTAATTGTGTATGTATCAAGTTCAGCATTAGAAATAATAAATGATGAATTCATAACTGCTTTTGTTGGATATGACGAACCAGTAATATCAACTCCACTATATGTTACAGAACTTCCATTCACCATTCCATGGTTCCTATGGTACACCCTAACTAATTTTTCTCCGTCAGTAAACTTGAATGGGTTTGATGCAACTAAGAGTTTATCTGTAATTGAACTCTTCATTGAGAACGTTCCAGTACCATTAATATCAAATTTTGCCTTGTATAACACAAACGAAACATCAACCATTTGATCAGATGTCCATGTTAATGCGTTTTGTGATCTGAAGAACGACCCCATATTTGGTTGTTTGACAACTACTTGACCATCCAAACCAACTTCACCCATCTTAGCAACCCATACTTTTGTATTTGATTGATCAGTAGATAAAATGTAGCAATAGTCTGTGTTTTCTTTCAAGAATACTGGTGACTCAAATTTGAAATTTGTTGGCACTAACGTTGTCGAAGATGCGTTTATTTCATGATTTAGTTTTGTAACAGTGCTGAATGGAACAACTGTTTGACCTGGATATCCATTAACCACTTCTTGTATCTGCAAAATAATTCCAGCAGAAGATTCTGTATCTAAAGTATGAACGAATATATCCATTGACGTGATAAAGATACCACCACGATCATTGTGCATAAATGTCTGTGCCAATGGGTCAGTCAGTCCAGAACAGTTACAATTTAAACTTCTCCCCCCACCTCCAAAACCTCCACCTCCACCTCCACCACAGTTTTGTGCTCGACAGTTTTGTGGTGGGGGTGGTGCAGATTGCGGTCCAGACAAAGAGGTTGACGATGTTGATGATATTGGTCTGCTCCAATTTTGTATTTCCGTTTTTTCTTCATGTATATCAGTTTGAATTAATACTGCATTACGAACTGACATGACAGTAGTTTGCTTTTGTTGTACTAGTCCATGTCCATCGTATGCTGCTTCAGCACTCGTGCTCGACTCTTTCATTTCTGGATTATTACGTAATGACACTGTAACAATACCAGAGTAAATCAAATGTTCGTCGTTGTTTGGCAACATGAAAATACCATAAAATGAACCAGAACTTGTCGTTCTTATAACTAAGTCTGTATTCACTCCATCATATTTAAGAGTCGCACCAGACGATTGACCTGTAATGGTTTCGCCTAATACAAAGGTTCCTTTAATATTGACTACCCTAAGAACATCTTCAACAACACCATTAGTGTTTTGTCTTTCTTCACATATTGTAATTGCAGTTGCGTTTGATGTTTGCCCAACAATGACCTCACCACGTTCTAGAATGTCATATTCATTCACACCATATTGACGAGACACTAAGTCAGTATGATCAATATCTGATGTTGAATAATCTAGGAAATTTCCTACTTTTGAGGTATAATATATTGTTGATGCAGGAACAATATATTTTGTCAAAAGCATATTATCAATATATGCATCAAATGGTGTAAGTGGCATCATCTTCTTGCAATAGAGCACAATTGCTTTCTCGCGCATTGCAGGAGACCATGATTGGTCAACAATACCGGTAACACGACCAACCTCGTCATATCTCTCTGCAATTTGAGTATCAACCCCCTCTCTTGATAAATCAACAGAATCTGTACCATTTAGTGTTGTAGTGGTTACAACTGTTGTTGCAGACCCACCAAAGGCATTATTTACTGTTGATGATGATTGACCAACACTAACGTTAGAACTTATGTTGGTGCGAGAGTCTACTTTCCACCCTCCATACACTACCCCCAAAATGCCGGTCGATTGAGCAAGTATTTGAAGTGCGTTGAAATTTCCTTCACTTTGTTGTGTAACTTCTGGCAAGGTTTCAGTATCGACCCATGTGTCACCTGCAGGATATAACTTTAAATCTCCTGTCATTGATCTTATCTTTGCATATGCAGTAATATATTCTGCACTTGTAGCAATTTTTTGTTCAATCACTGGAACTTCTGTGTATGGAAGAGTAACTAAATCACCAGTAATTTGATAACGTTTAGATGCTCTAGAAGTTGCTAGGTTTTCAAATAATTTTATGCTATCTGCGTAATATGTTGGACGACACTCTAATTCTTTTGGGCTAACTGCACATTTATAGTCAACGTTTGAAATATTGCCGATACCATGATCCTTAAACTGATCAATGATGAAACCATTTTTATATCTATCCAAACCGTTTTCATCTTTGATTTGAAGTTCGCTTGTCTCTCTTTCTAATGATGTAAGAGCAACATAATACTCCGCGTTTTTAAGACGATTGTCTATCTTACCAATATCACGCATGGTGTATCTACGAAGGTCATTCATTTTTAATATGATGTTATTCGTATCTGCCTTTATTGTGTATGGAGACAATTTGGCATATGAAATGATTACGTTATTGTCATTTTGAATTGGTGCTACTGGTTTGTCACTTGGAATACCTTCTTCGATTCTGAAATTTCCAGAGGGATCCAATTGAACAATGTCGTATCGAGGAAGATATGCAGAATAGTCTAATGTAAACGGATATCTCGATGAAATTGCTTCTGATTGTGATACAAAAAGAGGATTTGGGTCATATTCTTTTACTGGTCTAAAATCAATATAGTCACCAATACTTGTGCCGTTATATGTTGGCATATCTGCGTATGGCACATCGTTATATGAATTTATAGAGAAGTAGTCACCATTTGTTTGTGGTTGAAGAATTTCATATACAATAAGGATTGGACCGGATGGTATAAATCCATTGACTGGTTTTAAATATGATGCAGTGGTATAGTTTTGTGTATCGTTTGATCCTATCACATAATTTTTTGTCACATCAATTGTATAATATCCAATATGCCCAGGATCAACAATTGCATCAGGAAGGGAAAAGTCGAATATGAAATCTGCTGCTTGATACACTCCACTTAATTTTAGTGCTACACCATTTAATGGAATTTCGTCAGCGTTTGCCTGACTTAGTGTGTTGACATATTTAATATCCGAATCTTTCAAATATTGTTTTTCTTTTGCTGCACTATTGACTTTTTTGATTGTTGTTTGGATGTATATACCTGAGAAATTATCAAATCCAGTGACAGTAAGAATATTAAGTGTTGGACCAGAAACCGTGAAAATGCCATCAGACACTCCCAACACAGGGAAATTAGAACCTTGTGTTGCAAGGAAGTTTCCTTCTAACTGATCTGACGCAAATGATTCATTTGGATTAGTTAATGTAATTGTTATTACGTTTGTGTTTGAATTTTCTATAAACAGTCTATTTACGTAATAGGTGGTCTCAACAGTAATATCATCACTGCCTCTTACAGAACGAACTGAATTGTGGTTGAGCTTTTTAATATACCCAGGGGTTCCATAAACTGCGGTTTTATCTGTATAGAATGGATAGTACCCTGTTGGCAATGTATCTGGAAGTTGTGTGTCATCAACAATCAATTCTATCGAAGATGAAACACTAGCAACAACAAATCTTGAATCATCGACGTATATAATATCACCGGCATTTAACTCTGTAGTGAATAACGTTCCTGTACCAGTAAATATATCCGTCCCGTCAAATGAAACTGATCCAGTCCCTTTTTTCCTTTCGCCATACACATAACAAGTAAATCCAGAACCGGCAATAGTCTTAATTTGTTCAATGTAGTTACCTTCAATCATCTGAATATCGAAAACAAACAATTTGTATTGATTTGTTTCTGGACCACCAACTCCCAATCTGTGAAAGTCTAAATTTTTATAAATACATGTTCCAATTTGAACGCCAAGACTATCAAACAAGTCTAACTGTTGATATTGTGAGTATGATAACCCCTGTAGATTGTGTATTAAGAAATACTGCCCCATGGTAGTATTCACATTGCTATTGGGAACGTTCTTATATGCTCTAGCTTTATTAAAATCAACTATCTTATATCCTGGGTTGGATATTTCATACCCTTTGATATATGCTTTCCCGCCAGCAATTTTGTATGCTGCTTTTAATGAGTTTTCAATTTGTGTATCAAGAGATTCTGTTAATTGTGGTTGAAATAGTCCGTCATTAAATTTTGGCTTTCTCTCATAATTCCAAACAATATATCCACCATCATTATATTGTTCAACACTTGTAGAATTAAAAATTATTCCTGCTGTCCCAGAGACACCAGAATTTTCTGCAACAAAATATGATGTGTCTGTTGGTGCATAATCATTATCACTTGTGTTGGTAGTAACAATGTCGCCTTCCAAATATACTGTATTCACAGTCCATTCTCCCCTGAAATTATTTCTATATTCATGGATTTTTATGTCGAATGGTTCAACCACATAGTCACCAGATTCATCAAAAGTTCTACGAGCAAGAGTTTTTTCAAATTCTCCTAACTCTGTCTTATCTATTTTGAATTGCTCATACCCATCTTTAACATGAAGCAAGTCAATAAAACTGTCAGTTGTATTGTTCACATTCTCTTCAGTTGCAAACAATGGTGTCTTGTTCATGGTTAGAATAATTTGTAATCTATCCGCACCAGCAGCACCATAACTAGGAGAATCTACCGCATTGTCTCGTATAGAAGCATCATCAGTGGCAGTAACAATATTTTCAACAACGTCAAGTCCGACCTTATATGATGGAGTTGTGCCATATTTGTCTAATGATATTGTTTGCGCTAAGTTCTGAACGAAAAACCCGTTGATATAATATACGCCTTCTCGAATAGATGCTAGTGTCCCAAACCCTGTATATGTTGAATGATTTTTAATTTGAAATTTAATATCTGTATCTGTTTCTAGGTGAAGGACTTCGTTGATTGTGAATTCTTTATATGAAGTGCTACCAACAATGCCACCAGATGTGTATGCAATATAAATTGTTGGAGTGTCTGTATTTGTTGATGGTTCAACATGTACAACTGTCGCTTTAACGTTTGTCGATTCTCCAACTATTTTCTTTCCAGAGATATTTGCGATGATGTCATCTGTGACAACACCGTTGAATAGCGATTCCAATTTGATATATTGAACTTTGTTCAAATATGACACACCACCTGGGATAACCATTGCCCCATTTTTGAAAATGTAATCGCCATTGAGTTTTATTTGATGTTGAAGAATCGATTGAATCTGTGTTAATTCTCTTGCTTGAATAGGTCTTCCAGGAACAAATAGAATTTTGTGGTAGTTTTTAGATGGATCGAAATCATCATAATATGGTGCAACGTTTAAATTGACTGTCATGTATTTTTCCTTTTCAATATTCAAGAACTAAGTGGATATCTTCAACCTGCAAATCTGTTCGTATAATAGGTATTCTATTTTCATAATAGATAATTCTACCAGAGTGTTTTTTAATTTCTGGATTGGTTACTGATGCAATTGGTACGTCTGTGGCAGATGGTGCTCCATCAAGCTCACTAATATGATCCCCAATAGCGAACCCATCAAATTGTGCATAGTTAATCTCGTCGTATGGTCTTGCCAAATTTATAGTAAGTGCATTCGTGTTTCCATCCCATTTAACCACTCTAGCAGTCGTTCCCTTGAGAGGATTGATATTTGTTATCTGACTATTTTGGGTAAAGTTCAATCCAGTACCAGTTAAACCTAATGTATAACATGCATTCAATGTGTCTTTATTTGCGACACTATTGTTATAATTTCTTGGATTAACAACTAACCCAATTTGTCTATAACTATTGCCAACCATGAAACTTGCATATTCGTTTCCTTCGAGTTTGGTGTTGACTAATAAATAGTTCGCATTCAAGTCATATCGTGGGTCAGCACCAAGACCAGTCATTGGAGTAAAAATTGGTTCAAATACCGTGTTGTCTACACCATCAATTGTTATATAACAATATGTGTATCCTCTTCCAGAAGTAAGCACATTAATTTTTTGAAGTGTATAAGGAGAGACCCCACTGAATTGAGCAGATATCTGCAATCCTTCTCCATCTCCATATATATTAAACATCGTCTGATCACCAGTACTGCCAATAGTGCCGGTATGCCCTTGAGTGTTATTTCCAGCATTCGTTATAAGGATGGTATGAATTGCACCTGCATCTGCAATTGCATTTTCTTGAGCATAATATTGGTGTTCGTATGAGTCACCAGACATTGGTTGCGTTGTTATTTTTTTGACTGGATGAAACCCGATTGTAGAAAATCTTGAATAGTCTGCTGATGATACTGAAGTAACATATTTCCATTTATACCCGTCGCCAGTTACAAACGGTGAGTACCCTACACCATACCCACCATCTTGAGGGTTTTCCGTAGATGGTATCCCACCATTATTGTCTAAACATATATACACCCTACCGTCTAACGTGACAACATAATAATTTGCTAACTCAAGGGATTTTGGATATGTTGGAGCACCAGTAATAAGATCAACACCACTTACCGAACCGACACCATAATCGCCACGGTAAATATCATAAAACTTCCCTGCTGACCACTTTCTATTAATGATTCCATGGGAAACTTCTGACACCAAAATTCTTTTTAGTGCAATCATATTCTCCCATAGGAAATTATCAGAATCTACAGAATCTGTTGGTTCCGGTGGAGCAATATCAGATGATCCTGTATGTGTGTTACTCCACGATGAATTTGAATTTCCAATAAACAGATATAGATAAGAATCGGGTGACGTTCTTCCAGAAGGAATTTCTAAGTCCCTGATAAACGATTCAACATTAAATACTCTGTATTTGTTTGTAATAATAGCAGTCATACATTTTCTTCCTTATTAGAATATGATATATTTAGTCAAAATTTTGTTACTCTATTGAATTTCCAGAAATACTATACACAACAGATTCTGCATTAATATGGTTAACTGTGATATCGTATCCAGTTAATATATATTCATCGTTTTCAAGTACGTGACGAGGATATGTTAGTAATGCATCTTTTCCAACTTGTGAGTATCCAACAGATTCTGCATCAATATGGTTAACTGTGATATTGTATCCAGTCACTGTATATTTAATATCATCTGCTTTAAAATAAATATTCTCCCATAGATCAACTTGTTCAAAATTGAAAATTCCGTTGCGTACAGTTTGTGATAGTTCATCCATTCCATCAACTTCATACCATACCGAACTAACACCAATAGGCGAATTTGTGACACTTGATAAATGTTCTGTTACCGTTGCAACATAAATTTTTCCAATACCATCAACTGGATCAAAATAAGAAACATATTCGTTGACTTTGTAGTATGTGTCTTCCTCCCATGTCGGAATACGGTCAGTGCTATAGTCTGTGTATTTATATTCATATATTGTTGCAGTTCCAGATGTATCATCGTTTTCTGGGTATATTTCAGATACAATTGTGAAAGTGTGACCATCAATGATGCTGTCAACATAATAGTCGCCATGTAACGCAGTTCCTGTTTCTGGCTCAAACTTAACTCTTGCACCAAATAATAAACCATGACGTGGTGATGTTACTGTAATTACATCACTGACAATTGTGTATGTTGATTGTTCAAGTGGTTCCAGAACACCAATAAACGCTGGAACTGTTGCACGACCATGTTCAAATATGGTATATGGCATTCCTTTATATTGAGATGCAAACCCTGCAACTGTGACGTCAACATATCCAAGATTATTATCGACTGTATAACGACGAATTTCATCATTATCAAGTCTCCAGAACTCATTGTTGTAGTTTGTACGAGAAGTTACACTATCTGTTGATACCGATAATATCTGTTTTGTCAAGTCTTGTTCGCCAGATTTCTTTGTTGTATGAATTGTTAGTTTGCCGACTTTCACACTAGACACAACTTCAATATCTCCATACATAGAATACCCTGCGGGGTGAACCATCTCGTCTATTTCTTTACGATATGTCGATGAGTCCAATCCACTCTTGATTATGTATGAATATTCTTGATACCTCATATTATCGTGAATTCTTAGTTGTGGACAATTAATCTTACTTTGGGACTTGATTAATGATAGATCATATCTACCTATCCCTTCTAACATTCCATATCCATAAGCGCGATTGAATCTTAAAACTGATCCTTCTGATTGTGAAGTATAACCAACAAAAACATCACCCTCATTTATCTGTTGTGACATTTCGTGAATAAGTGTTGAACTAGTCTCATAATTCTCCATGATTATGTTATTGCCATTTTCTGTTGCGAATGAATAGTGTTCACTCATGTCATCAACATATAACATATTTTTTGACTTATCTAGAAATCTAACTCTAGCATGTGGTACATCAAATATGTTATCTGGTATTGACCCATCTGTTTTAACATACACATATTCATTAGGGAGAAAATCTGCTTCTTCAGATACTATTATTGTGGCAGGGAATCTAACAATTGGTTCGTTAGTATTTCCTAATGCAAAATCCATAAATCTTAAGTCTTTAATTTTTCCTATTGACTTACTGAAAGAAAGCAGTTCAGCACCAGTACCACTAGTAGTGGTTATTGCAAGTGAAGGGAACTCTCTATATCCATATCCACCAGATGACACTGTTGTACTAGAAATCGCCCCATAATTGCTGTTATCTTTAACACTAATTACTGGATATTTTGAATACCGATTTCCTTTGTATGTAACCTTTGCACTATCTAAAGAAGTTTTAGTAATGTTTGGTTTGAGGTTTGCCCCAACCCCGTCTCCGGTTATTTTAATACTAGCAACTCTATAGTTTAACCCTCTATTGACAATAGTAACATCAGAGATTTTCCTATCTGCATATACATACAAAACTGCCCCAGACCCACTACCATGAGAAATTATCGCTTCAGGATTATGATACTGTTGTCCTTTTTCAATAACTTTAACATCAACGATTTCCCCATCAACAATAACGGGAATAATTTCTGCACCAAACCCACCAGTTATACCATCTGGTGGATGATCAATAATTGAAATTGACGTGGTTGCTTCGATATATCCAGTTCCACCAACACGAACGTCATATCGGTTTATTCCAGAATCAACTTTTATATCTATCTTAGCATCATTTCCATCACCTATTACAATAGCAGATGTTCCATAGTAATAACCAGTTCCACCATTTAACACACCGACTCGTTTAATAGCACCATTTTCTATAAATGCTTGGAATGTTGCAGTAGTCCCTTCTATATGACCACCATCAACAGTGATATCCGCAGATGTATAATTTCCACCACCATCAACAACTTCTACATCTATAAACGAACCATCCTTAAGAACTGGCAACAAAATTGCGCCACTTCCTTTATTGTTGTCACTGAACACTATAGATGGTGTTAATGTATATCCTGATCCACCATTGATAACATCAACCGATCCAACTGTATAGTCAATATGTGGGGTTAATACTGCATTAGTGCCACCACCACCGTTTGTTGAAACCACTGGTGGAGTTTCTTTGTGATACCCAGTTCCACTATTAATGACTGTGATAGTTTTTAATTCACATGGTATCCATGCAACTGCAGTAGCTTGCGTACCAGATATTGGTGGATCAATAGTAACTGTTGGATACGCAGTGTAATTATTACCTCTGTCGGTCATGTTTATACCAACAACAACCCCGTTATTGACAACAGCAACTGCAGTTGCATTTCCAGAAATTGTGACATTTGGTGGATTCATTTCATCATATCCAGTCCCACCATTCAACACTTCAATTCTTATCACATATCTGAGTAGTGGGTTTGGTTCAATAAAATCTACTACTGCTTCAGCAGATGCTTGAATACCACCAATGTCATCTGGCTCACTAATTATGATATCTGGTTTTCTATAGAAGTTACTTCCAGCATCATCAACAGAGATTGTTCTAATATATCCTGTTAAATTTGCTGATGCCGTAGCACCCGTACCAACACCAGAAATTGTTACTGTAGGTACAGATGTATAAAACTCTCCACCATCAGTGACATCAATATGATCAACAACATTACCACTCATTACCGCAGTGGCAGAGGCAGATGTACCAACACTATTTCCATTTACAAGCATAGTCAAAGGAACTTTTTCAGACGAATCAAAATAACCATATCCACCATTAACAATATCAACTGTCTTTATTTTTCCAGATACAGAATGCATAAGATCATATCGTGCATCTTTTGGAGTATTAATAGTCTGTGGCCACATGTCAATAAAATCGACAACCTGAAACATTGTATTAATTATTCCAGATCCTCGTGTTGGCCATATTGTGGTATCATCTAAAACGTCTGTTAGGGTTACTATCTTAGCCCAAGTTGTGTCAGTGCCAGAAACGTCTGTTGTGATTTCAAACGTTTTCGTAATAGTATCCAAATTAGATATAACATATACTTGTGTCAAATTTGTATCAAATGTAGGATCATCAAATACAAAATGCACAGATTCCCCATCTGCGTACAAATCTGATCCTGTATATGTTACAACGCAAGTTGTTCCTGTTCTGTCACAATACCCGCGTAACATGCTGTATGTACTAAAATCAGTGCCAGTTCCATCAGGTATAAAAGTATTGTCATTATACGATCCTACACCAAAAAAAGTGTGTGACGCATCAGTGTCTTCATATTCTTCTTGATAGTAGATTTCAACTTCTATATTCTGCTTGATTATTTTTCCACCACTCACATATGCACTAGGATTTAAATTTTGTTTAACTAGAATGTTTGTTCCCGTACCTATAATATTTAAATCACCATCAAGAAGATCAAAATACATTACATTTAAAACTGTATATTCGGCATTGTATCCAGATGGTATGCATCCATTAACAACGACTCTATCACCAACAATTAAATTTACTTTAACATCAAACCCAAATGTTATGTGACCACTGTCAACCCAATTTGCATTAATAACATCTGCAAAGTTATAATACCCCTCGCCACGATTTGTAATATCAAAATCTTTAACGACACCATTATCAATAATCGGAGATATCACTATTTCTTGAGTTGGTACTCCTTGAATACTTGTTACACGTGCTTGACATTCGTGGTGATAATGTGAGCCACCACTGATAAGGTTGATGTTTCTTAAAGTTCCGTGAATAATGTCAGTTATTTCTGCAGATGCTGGTGTTACGTTTTCTCCAATTATGTCAATCTGATCAGTTTCAGAATACCCATATCCACCATCAATAATTGTTATTCCGGTTATTTCTCCTGCCACAACTTCAGGAGTTCCAATAAAACCAGTACCATTTTCTGACTGTATCACTACTCTTACGTCATCACTGCTATATCCAGAACCAACTGCAACCATACCAATTGTTTTTATTACATCACTTCTAATTTCAGCAACTGCAACACAACCAGAACCATGCCCTTCAGTTACAGATAATGTGTAATTTGAATAATATTTTCCAGGATCAATTACGTTAATATATTTTGGTCTGTAATATAGATCGAGCACAAGACCAGTGCCAGAACCACCAAGAATAGTATATTGTCTTTCTTTTCCATATTTGTTAAACTCATTAAACTCTCCACGATGTTCCATTTCAAAACTAAGTGAATCTATTCCACCTTGTCTAAAGATAGGAGTGATTAACGCACCAACACCATATTCTTCAACAACTTCTAATGTTGTCAATCCACTTGCGGCGTATCCAGAACCACCATGAAGAATGCTTACATTGGTTATACTCCCAAACCCATCTATTTCTACATCAAATGTAGCACCTGATCCAGTAGGACTTACCACCTTTACCACTGGTGAAACATAGTTAACACCTGACGTGTTAATCACCACATTGGTAATTTCCCCTGCGGTTACGGTTTCTGTTAACGATGCGCCAGTGCCATTCAACACAACAGTAATATTCTTTGTTCCTAAATCTGGTTCAACCAACTCACAGTATATTTGTTTTATTTCACCAACAGGTGAATATGTCACCGTCAAAGTATTTTGTGGATCGGACGCAATTGGTTGATTTTGATTTTCATCATAGTTTGACCCGTCCGGTCTTATCTGTCTTAGTGGTATTGGGTTTCCGGTTTCAATGATTGCAAGAGATGAGTATCTATATCCATATCCAGCATTAGCAATGGTCAGTTCTCTAAGATCGTCAGAGTCACCAACTGCCAAGATTTTCATTTTTGCGAACTTTGTGGTATCAGAAATATTGCTTACGTCCTTTTCGCCACCATAAATGTAAATAATATCGTTTACTGCATAGTCATATCCATTGTCCAAAATTCTAACTTCGTCAATCTCTACAATAACTTCACCTTTGAACCCAATACCGTCAATGGTGTTTACATTTGCCACAAGACCACTACCAAGGGCATCCTCTGAAGTTATTTTGTCCCCAACTTTATATCCATGGCCAGGATTTGCAATAATGATTTCATCGACTGCACCAGTAGATACATCGTCAATTAATACCGTTCCACCAACTCCCTCGTCGTCAAAATTTACAATCTGACCTTTTCTATAACCAGACCCACCACTGATGATATCCACCTTTGAGAATAATGGTGTATTCACTGCAACAAGTTGTTCTCCTGCTACATCTGCCACAAGTACAGAATTTTTGTCAAAAGTTCCAGTGATTCCTTCTTTCTGAAGATATAGTATTGTGTATTCAATACCATTCACAGTGGTTCCAACAACACTATCCACAATGGCAGTTGCATAACTGCCACCATATGTTGATATTCTTCCACCAACCAACTTGCTATAGTCATATATTGGATATGAAAATTCAATACTTGGTGGTGTGATATAGTTTGTACCACCAATAACAACATTACAGTTGGTTACTTTTGTGCTAGATATAGACGAGGTTAATACTGCATCAATATTAATTGGGATATTCCAACGAATAGTTGGTTTTGAAGTGTAGTTTTCGCCTTCAGTTCCAGTGAAATATGCGTCCTTGACTGTGCCATTCTCATCAATATTAAAAAATACTTGTGCTGGTTCTGACTGTCTTGACGATGTGATATTGCCTTCTATGTCGTATGTATAAACATACCCCAACCCACCAAGGAAAGTTATTGTTGGAGGTGCTGCCCAACCACTCTTTCCATCAATAATATCAAAGTTCCCCAATACTGCTGTCCATTTTAAACTTCCTTCAGCACCACTTCCTGTGAGACTCTCAATTGTCATTGTTGGTAATTCTTTATATCCAACACCACCAGATACTAAAGATAATTTTTTCACTTTTCCATCTTCAACAGTAGCGTTGATAACTGCAGGTGTTACACAATCTCCATGAACAACAACAGTAGCATCCATATAGCCAGTTCCACCACTGATCAATTTAACCTCAACCGGATCTTCTGAAACATCTTCTGGGATAACATGTCCAGTTAAATCATAATCAACAATAGGAATAATATGATTTATATCATCATCAATATTTCTAATTACATTAATTGATGGAGGTTCGAAAAACCCATAATCAGACGAATTAATGACAACATCTTTAATACTTCCAAACTCAAGTATTGCAGTCACATCAACTGTAGGTTGTCTGACCACTAATATTGTGTCCATACGGTATGCAGAATCAGACGATTTTAAATATAAATCTCTACCCCACTCAAGATCAACCTCTTCAGAATAAATCACATTAAATAAGAACTTAAATGAGTCCTCAGACCCTTTCGATCTAAAAAATTGCTTTATGTTCTTGACAAGAATAGATTTATCAATATCAGTTTGAACTGCCAGATTATTAAGAACTCCGCTTTCAATCAATCTTTTGAACTTATCTTGTGCGGTATCATAGTCGTGTTCTTCTAATACATAACGAATAAATTCCAATGGATTTCCATTAGTTTCCATCCATTCATAATACAACTCTATAAATCGTACAAAATTAGATGTTCCGTTATTAATAAAAACCGGAAATTGCCCACCAATAACATCACGAACATTTGGTTTTAAATTTGACATACTCTTTATGACCTTATTTTATCATCATAGATATTTACAAACACATTCTTCGATTGAAGTCTGGTAATATTATTATTCTTTGAAAACACATCATTAATATATGGAGTTGCATATAACCTTATCTCAGAACCATCAAATTTTGTTATTAACAATGGATCTAGATTAATAGTTCCGTTTGTTAAATCTACAGTACCAACATCCTTATATATCTTTAATTCTTTTGTTGCAGTGTAGTAATATAATTGAGCAATAGATCCATTATTTCTTACATACACTTTTTCTGCTAAACCCTCAACATAAAAACCAGTTGAACCGATACTAGTAATATTATTGTAGAATTTAAAACTGATTATATTCTGATAAAATAATACAGGTAAAAATGATTTATAAACCTTTATTTTTAGTAAGTTGCTTAAAATAGAATAATCAGACGAATCTATAATCTTACTAACTAAAGAATACCTTAAAATGCTGTCAAATCTATTTAAGAATTTGTTTGCATAGTCGTTTATATCTGACACCACTATATTCTTTAGATCTACAGTCGATTTATCATTTCTGAATCTATCATAATATACATCTGCATATAATTCTATGTCGATGAATTCTGGATCAACAAACTTAGGTGAAATGTTAGCTACTGCACGTTGTTTAACAATAGTGGTAATCTCTTCTTTTTCAGATGTTGTCAAGAAATCTGTGTTCTTTGGTTGGACACATATGAAGATCTTGCCATATTCAGGAGGGGTTTGTTTCTCTCCACCCCACACAATAATATCTTTGATGTTTGAGAATTTCTGCATAACTAATGCACGAGAATCTTCTGCTGTAACCGCACGATTCTGAACACCAAAATATGTCATTGCGTTGAATCGAATCGATTCGATTTCTTCGGCATCAGAACCACCAGATGCAATCTCTAATGTAGTCACTGTCGCGTTGGTATTCCCCTCAACTGCACCAGTCAATTTAAATACCTTACACCCGTTTGTAACCTGTCCTGCAGAGGTGATATAGGTAACATGAACGACGTTACCGGCAGCAAGTTGCTTTCCTAGAATACCATCACCAAAGTATATTTCTGTCAAGTTTGAAATGCCTTCTTGTGTAAAGAACACAATGGATTCTGGGTTTAGATCAATAATAGTATCAACATGACCATACGCTACCATATCCAAGTCACTCTCTGACTTTCTCACATACACACGTATGCTGGTTACATCCACATTTGGATTTGGTAGAGTAAACTTTTCTACTACGTCTCCATTGGCATAAAAGGTATTTTGCTGAAATATTCCTTGATAAACATAGAAACTGTCAAAGGTAAATTCGTTGTCACTGACAGGTGCTACAGTGGTATCGATAGTAACGAATTGATACACATCTTCTTTGATGGTTGCTTCAAATGGCGTACCTGCTGGCATGACTAATTGTGACGGTTCTCCCATCACATTCCTTAGAGTCATTTTTAATTTAGCACGAGACGATTTAACTGCCTTTGGGGTATATCCTAATGCTTTGGCATGTGACACGACAGAATCTCTCTTCACCGCACTGTCAATAAAGGTTTCATTTGCAGTGTAGTTTGCCAGAACAGAATTGTAGTATGTGTTATATGCAAGCAAGTCCATAAGAATAGACATTCCAGATGCCTCGAAATCATAGTCGGCAAATTCTGACTGTGCAGACATGAACGATTTAAAATTGGTCTTGATAGACTCAAAATCAAGTTCTGATACACGGATTTTACTGTTTAATGTGCTCATCTAATTCTCGCAAAATTAAGGGTTAAAAGTTCTGTTTTTAGCTGACCTACCACATGGAAATAGAAATCCACGGTAATTTCATTATTGTCACCTTTATCTACGTTGATCTGCAGATCATCAATAACAACACGAGGTTCGTAGTAGGCTAACTGATTTTGTATCTTTTTGAGTAGGGTAATCTTTGTCAATGGAGTAATGTTGTCAAACAACATATGGTAAATACCAACCCCAAATTTTGGGTCAAACCGTTTCTCATAATTGTTGGTTAAGAACAATATTTGCAATGCTTGTTTGACCGAATCCACGTCATACTTAAGAATCATATCCTGTGTTGTAGGATGTTTCTTAAAGAGAAGACCAAAGTCTGAGTAAAGGTAATTTTGTTGCATATTTTTCCAAATAAACTTGACATAATTGTAGAAATGTGAGAGAATTCCATGTCCCCTCTTGCATGTGATACATTAATTAATCAATTGTTACTTAATGATATATTTATGTTACCCATTAGCGAATACATCAGGTGATCCAGATGCTGATATATCACCACAACTAATGGCATCACCAATTCTATGAACTGGTATATTTTCATAGAATACATTAGGCGAACCTTGTGATGCTACTCCATCATGACATGGTGGTGGACAACAATGTGTTGGGTAATGTGCGCCAATAACTGTTGCCAATATGTTATTACAATAAACACTTCCTTGTCCTGCAGTATCAGTTGGTCTCGGAGGAAAACAATGTCCTGCACTAGGATCAACACCTAATCTAGTAATTGCTGGCATTACACAGTTCTCCCTTTAACGGCAGTAATCAATTCAGAATTAGCCTTATTCCAATCTGATTGAATATTAAAGTTGAACGGTATATTTACTATGTTAGTTGTACCAGTTCCTGCTATACCTTGAATTGCACCAATTGCATTTTCAGTTATAGTTATATCAGACCATGTGGATAATGTTCCGACTTGACATGGTGACGATCTATGAAGTGCGTCGTCAAATCCTAAATTATAATTGTTATACCCACATGTCCATTTTCCAACTTGTGTTGGTGATGATCTATTAATATTGTCACCTAGTCCTAATCCACCGAAATAATTATATCCACATGTCCATAATGTGCCATCAGTTTTAATTACTGCTGCAGTACCAAAATTTACAGAACATGTTTTCCAATCTGTATCCATTCCAATTTGAACTAATGACGATGTTGATGTTGGCGCACCGTATTCACCAGGAAATCCCATCAATTCTACAGCATAATACCCGCATGCCCATAGTGTGCCATCTTCTTTAATACCAATGAAATTCTCCAATGATATATCAGTGTCTTTCCAATAGATATCTGTTATATGAGTTTTTATTGGGGTGTTTTTAACATAAAAATTTGACCATGTTGAGTTTGGTTCGACTTCTGTTAATGTAACAACATAGTTATTATTCCAATATCCACATTGAAACAATCCACCCTGATTGTTTAATGCTAAAGTATAATACTCTACAAAAGACACATCACTCCAATTGGTATTAGTTCCAACCTGCACTGGAGAAATTCTTGGTAATGTATCTCCCAATCCTAGTTGTCCATAATCATTTCTTCCCCATGCCCACAATGTACCATTTGTTTTGACTGCTAAAGTGCTAAATCTTGAATTATTGGCAGTATCAACTTTAGACCAATTAGATAAAGTTCCAACTTGTCTAAAGTATGGAGAATTATTATAACTACTAAGCCCCAATTGCCCACTATTATTATATCCACAACCCCATAACGTGCCAGTAGTTTTTATCGCTAAAGTATAATTTGAGCCACAACTAACCTGATTCCAATTGTTTGTTGTCGGTACTACTGCTAATGAACTATCATATTCCTGTGTAATTTCTATTGGAGATGGTTGATATCCATAACTATTACCATTTCCTAGTGCATAAGATGCCTGTGTTCCCCATGCCCACATTACACCGTTAATAGTAATTGCTGCGGTGTGCCACAACCCGCAACTAACACTATCCCAATCACTAGACACTCCAACTTGTGTCGGAGAGTATCTAGGTGAGTCATCACCAACCCCCAATCTTCCTTCGGCAGCATTTCCCCACGTCCATAGCGTACCGTCCATTTTTAATGCCATTGTGTACGCTTCACCAACTGAAACTTTACTCCAATCAGAAAGTGATCCAATTTGTACAGGTGATGATGCTGTAGTATACAAATATTGATCATATAGTATATTTCCAGTTGCCCATAATGTACCATTTCCTTTAACTATTGCCATATGATACATGGTGTTTTTTATATAAGAGTTAATCCAATCAGAATCGGCATAATCCAGTGTTTTTGGTAATAAAAAAAAGGTTTGTGGGTCTCCAAATTTGCCAGAACTATTCCATCCATACACAGTAAGTAGTGGTGTAAAGGCAATTGAATATTCATCTAATAAGGTTGGTGTTGAAAATACCTTGCCAGATTCGCCTAATCCAAATTCTCCATATCCATCATATCCCCACAACCAAGCACGATTTAATGTATCTGTTGCTAATGTCTTTGATGTTTGACAATTTACTGTTTTCCAAGTACGCAATGTTCCAACTTGTGTAGGTATTGATCTATGAATATCGTCACCGAAACCTAATATTTGATTTAAATTGTCACCACAACCCCATTTCCAACTTGTGTTGGTGATGATCTATTAATATTGTCACCTAGTCCTAATCCACCGAAATAATTATATCCACATGTCCATAATGTGCCATTTGGTTTTATTAGTGCAGTTAGCCCGTACCCTTGATTTATTTTTGAATATGCCCCAAGGGAGGTTAGTGTTGTTTTAGATTCCCCATTAAATCCCAATGCCCCATATGTGTCTACTCCACATGCCCATGCTGATGTACTTGTACCACCAGTTCCAGACGTGCATTCAATTTTTATATTTGCTGGAACTACATTCCCCATTGGGTTTGGTGCGGTATATCTGTAAATGGATGCATTCGATGGAACTTGTGATATCGATGTAACTACACCACGTTGATTATCGTCTGTGACGTATGAATAGGTTCTTGAAAATTCTGCGAGAGATTTCTTAATTACCGATCCAGTAACCGTTGCAGTGTTATCTTTCTTTGTGTATTTCAAGTCTATGCTGGTTGCATCTGTTGTAACTTCAATTACCGTTGCAGTGCCAGTATTTTCCCCATCACACGTAACTGTTAATGTTTCGTTAAATGTGGGAGTTCCTTCTACTATTTGAACCGCAATTGGTGTTACTGTATATGTCATGCAAATCCTAATCCACTAGTTTTCTTGCCAGTAGATGTATCCATAGTCATGTGTTTAGTAGGATCAGAATTGGGTCTATTTCCTTGTGGGTTATTCGATACATGAACCCATGCTGAATTACCACCTGCAGTCTCAAGAATGATCTGATCATGTGCAGTGCTATTCTTAATATCAGAAGCAAAATCTTGCATCATTGATTTCTTATTAGTAGATGCATTTGCTGCACCATAGGATAGATCAACTGCTTGCCCTTTATGATGTTGTGATGTGCCAGCACCTTCACGGAAACCACTATTAACCTTAAGGTCTGGATATTTTTCCTTCATTGGTTCTAACACGTTGATACTTGTATCTTTCAAATTCTGAACAATTTGTGCTTGTGTTAGTCCCGCTTGCCCACCTTCTGGTGGTAATCCTTTTGGACATAGATCACCTAATTTAAAATTGGTTGACAGTTGAGTATCTTTGGTGAATGGTGGTTTCAATGTTTCACTGTTTGGATTGCTCTTGTACTGATCAATATTTGGTGCTGGTGCTGTGTCTTTTTTCTTCTCATTTTCTGGCATAGGTGCTTCTTTAGGCGAATTGCCACTCAATTTCTTTTCCTCAATATATTTGACTTTATCCTCTTCAGCAGCATCTTCCATTTCAAAATCACTTGCAGATTGTCTTGTTGTAGGATCGAGAACTTTAAGGTCTGGTTCGAACACTTCAATAGGTGCTGCATCTTCAGCACCAGACGCACCAGTTGCCTTGCCAGAGTTATTATGTACTTGTCCTGCATCAACTGCATACAATGGTCCTGCCTGAATAGTGTAGTTTCCACCTGCTTCTTCTGATGTGTCACCTCCAACTTTCTGATCAAAGTCACCTTCAGTTTCCTCAATTGAATTACCACTAACTTTCAGATTATAGTCACCGTCACACTGTACTGTCATATTGCCTTTTACGTGACTATCATAGTTGCCGTCAATCTCTTGAATGACATTGCCTTCAACCTTTATTTGTGCATCACCTGAAACAAATATTTGTAATGACTTGTGAATCTCTACAGCAAAATCTCCATCGACTGTGAGAATACCAGTACCCATAATATGCGTCTTGTTGTCGTTTTCTGAGATAGTGACTTCATTGCCTTTAACTCGTCTGGTCAATGTTCCCTCTGAGTCAATCTCAATGAATGTTCCTGTCTTGTGATAGATGTGTATTCTTTCCATTCCTTCAGTATCATCAATCTCAATGGTATGACCTGATTCCGATTCGAAGATATGATTGAATGGGTATTTTGCATTGTATGGAATTAACGATTGATCCCATGTATCTTCAGCATTGGCAATTGGTATTTCTTTATCACGTTCTTCTTCCTTGGTAGGAACAATGGTCTTATCAATAGATTGATGACGTGCCAAACGATGTGTGTCTGGTTCTTTCAACCATTCCTCTTTAGGATATTTTTCGTTTGGATCAGTGAAACCAATTTTCTCAGATGCCTTAGTCTTTAATTTCTTTATGACCTCTGGCATATTGTCTGGATCAAATTTACCCTTATCACTAAGTGAAGTGTTTTCCACGTTAGTGTCAATTGCAGGTTTGGCTAAATTTGCTGCCTTTGGCACTTCATTAGATGATTTGCCTGTGACAACAGATGCACCCTTCTGGAAATAGCTTGCTGCTGTTGTGCCATTGGCATCTTTAGGGTTATCACCATTTAATAATTTCTTCGCACCACCTGCACCCACCAAATGTGATGCCATGAGAACACCTGCTTGTTTATCTGCAGGTATAGAATTGCTTAGTCCTGTTGCCTTAAAGTTTGTTTTAAGATTCGAATCCATGGCACTTTCTTGTGCCGTTGGATTTTTTAAATATGAATCCTTCGATGTGACACCATCTTTACCAGTCCAATTGCTAGGGTCTTGCACTGCCTTTGTGCCATAGCGTTTTGATGCACCAGGTTTTATATATCCAGCACTCTCCAATGCCTCTGCACCCATCTGATACTTGCCTAGATAGTTACCATTCTTTGCTTCTACAATGTCGTATTTTCCACCAGATTCTACTTTACCAATTTTGTCCTTCAGATTTGAATATTGTTCTGGTGTTAAATTACCAATTGTGTTAGGTGTGGATATAGCAGGATCAGTGGTTACATATCCACCAGATCCAGTTTTGATTGGTTCGCCAGAACTGTCTTTAACTGCATTAGAAGGTGCTGGTGGAGGATTAGATTTTGATGTGGCATTCCCTTGCACATCATTAATTAAAAATCCCTCAATGTCTTCTGCCTTGTCATCTAGTGGTACTGGAATGCCACCTATAGCACCTAACATAAATGGTTGCTGTTGCCAATCGTCCAAGAATGTACAAGCAATCCATGTTCCTTCAACTGGTCCAACAGGAGCATTACCGACACCAGATATAGCAGCACTTCCAATTGTTTGTAATGGCCATGCCCAAGGTAAATCTGATGTAGGCAATTCAATTAAGTTATCAGTGTGAATACCTACAATACGTACTCGACAACGGCCCAAAAATAGTGGGTCCATACGATCTTCCACGACACCAAACCATACAATTTTGTTCCCAATCTTATTTGTCATTTATATCCATCCTTAACACTTTCACGAGCAAGACGCATGGTTATTGCGTGTTTATTATGGGCAGTTATTCTGTGTGCCATTGCCACAATTAAATACTTACCATCATACTTATCATCAACCTTATCGGTATCATCCTTCATCTGTACTTCCATACCAGTGAATTTCAGTTTGATAACCTTACCTACTGCCAGATCAGTTCGACCATGAACTTTGATATCAATTTGCACTGCCCTGAGTTGTTCCAATAAAGGAATCTTATTGGTGATAATCTTGCCAAAGTTATCCTCCATGATGCCATCATGAATTTGTGGATAAGTGGTTACAGTGGAAAGAACGGTATTCTTTCCAATTGAATGATTATCAGATGAAATAGGAGAGTCTTCTAGATGCTTTGTTTTGCTAAAATCTTGGTTATAATGATACCCACGTTTTGTTAATTTCTTGATCAATAAATTGTGTTCCCATACAAAATGGGAATAGAATCCGTTATTATATCTATCAATAATATCGAATTTAAAATCAATATTATATTCATATACTTTAGACAATTCAGATTCAACACTTCTGACTGAGGTATTAATGATTCCATCTCGTGCAGGATCATTATTGTAAATAAATTCAACAGATGGATCACCTGCTTTATCGAATATATCATTGACAGAATCTAGTCTATATTCTTTATTATTCTCATAAAACAAAAAGTCTGATGCCTTGAACCCATCAACGGTCTGTGCTCTGGATGTCAGATAACTTATTGATCTAAATGGACTCATACTAGGGGCAACAAATTTGATATTGTTGTTGCATGATCCGATAGTACTTTTCTTCTTTGTGCCTATATCAGAGTTAAGTATCTGTGATATAATGCTAGATGGTGTTCCGTTATATGCTTTGAACAGTTTTATATTTTTATCTGTATATGCTTCTGGCGTGGTGAAATGTAATGTATATATCTGCTTGTGTGGTGTTGGTGTAAATATATTGTCGAGTTTCCATATTTTGAATGTGTGTGAAATTTCGTGTTCATCACTAAAACCTGGAGTTTTAAATACCAATTCAAGGTTTTCTTCACCAATGATAGGGAATGCTTTTATCAGATTGTGTGTATCCACCATGGTGATTGTTCCAGAAAGAGAGTGTTCGTATATGTTTTCATATAACTCTATTTCCGTGAACATGTATTGAATATCAGTGTAGAGACCTTTGTAATTGTAGAGTTTTATTTTTGATATCTCTACATCACCACCCATTGCCAATTCATTTTCATTCATTTAGTCGAGTCTTTCATTAATTTAGTATATTTCTTGACAAATTCACTTATATATGATGGTTTAATTACTTTTATTATTCTATTCTTTTCATTTTTTATAATTTCATATTCGAAATTAGTAATTGGACTTGCAGCAACTTTATATAAATCACTATTCCACGTCATGGTTGAACTAGGTGCTGGTACTGACGGTTGATTTCCATAACGGTTCTTGTAATCATAATAATATTCATCTGTTATATTGCCATGAGCATTTTCATAGTGATGAATGGCATCCACTTGATCCTCACCATATTTTCTCTTGACAAAATTGAGCAAATCGTTGTCACTCATAGGAAAGTCAGTGATATAGTCGAATCGATCATTAACATATAAAATTGTCCAATGATAGTCCATTGTCTCGTAAAACTTGTGAGACACTATTTCAGGGGTTTCACCATCCAGAATAGTGTAGTAAAAGAATAGGTTATTATTTTCTAATTCTGTTATTAGATGCTTGATACGCACTAATGTATCTGGTATGATTATCGGTTTTTTCGATTCGTCTTCAATGGCGAAATCGTAGTAAATTTTTGGTAGATTTTTTATCATTAGTTTCTATCTCTTGGGTTTATTAAGCCAGCAGCACTTCCCATTAGTCCTGTAGAAGGTGCAGGATAATTGCCTAGTCTATTCGACTCTGCTTGATCATATGATCTATCTGTGGTATTTCCAATTGGACTACTAGATGTTCCACCAGAAGACCCACCAGAACCACCGACACCACGTCCTGCAGCATTTGCACCTTCACCCCATTCATCAAATCGATCTTTTGTCAATGGTTCTAGTTCAACGAATTGCAAGGTTAAAGTGATTGCCGTTGGATAACCATCTGTGCCTTTAAATGCCGACCATGCATTGTCTGGTGTGTAATTGACAATCATGCTAGATAATGCACATGTGGATAAACTACCCACAAATTGGTTGACATTTCCACCAGAATAGAATTCGATTTCGAACTCTGCAGGGAATATGAGATTATTGTCACCTGGAGATAGTTCAGGATGCATGTGGTATTTAAATGTGTTGATGATCTGTAGAATGTTGTCTGCTTCTTTTCTTGATCTAGGGGCCATTAACCAAGAGAATTCAAATGCTCGATACTCCATACCATTAAATATTTGTTCTGCATTGGGGTTGGTCATCTTACCCATAATTTTATTTCCTAGTGCCTCACCACCTGCTACAGCACTGAATATTTTGCCCACTGTGCCTTGTAATAAACTCTTGCCCAAGGATTTCCCTGCCTCTGCTAAACGACTTGTTCCTTGACCATTTGCTGCGGCATTTGCCTCCAACATCAAGTTTAGAATATATCGACTGTTTGCCTTTTCATAGTTTGCGTTATATTGCTCTTGCCAACTTGGGGGCATGTACATAGCAATGGCAGATTTCAACTGTTTATATCCAGGTGCTACGGATATTTCTAATCCACCAATATCGACTGTTCCAACACCCAAAAAATCTTTTGTTTGAGATGACCCACTCTTTCCAACATATGGTTTCAACGTAGATTCATTTGCACTAGATAGTTTGCTACCAATTTTTGAATGTCCAGGCACATTGATGAAGAATACCACCATGTGTTTTTTCTGATCTGTATAGAGGTCTTCAGGATACATTAATTCACTGATATTAAAATCACCTGTTTCTGAACTGCCTGCCCTGCGTAATTCTACTGGGTCTTTTATGTTTGCCATTATTCTATCCGATAAATATATGATATCAAATATTTATGGTACATCATGTCAAGGAAAACTTTTAATTTTGTGTGTGAAGAATGTAATGCCAGTTTTGTAAGGGCAGGCAAGCAGGTGCGTAGATTTTGTTCCGCGTCTTGTCGTATGAAAACTATTAGAAGGGAAAGAAAATTGTTAACTATAATTGAAGGAGAATCGGTAATGACTTATAATTTATTAAATTATTCATTATACTCAATAGAGAGTGTTAATTCGTTCATAATGCCACAAATACTTACTAATATGTTGCACATATGAAAAAATTTCCCACTCCGTACCGTTGGAAACCTACCAATCCAGAAAAATATATTGGTGACGCAAATAACATAATAGTGAGGTCGTCATGGGAGAAAAAGGCATTCTTGCTTTTAGACAAGACACCAGCAATATTGAAATGGAATTCTGAAGAAAATATTATTCCATATGTAAGTCCCATAGATAATAAGACCCATAGATATTTTGTGGATTTGACCATAATGTATAGAACCAAGACTGGCACGATAAAGAAAGCAATTGTTGAAATTAAACCCAAGGCACAAACTAGACCACCAGAGATGAAATCGAGAAAAAGCAAACGATATATAACAGAGTCAGTGACCTATCTGGTCAATGAGGCGAAATGGAATGCCGCACGAGCATGGGCAGCAACACATGATTTCGACTTTTTAATATGGACGGAAACGGAACTAGGAATAAAATGAAAAGTCTTCAAAGCATTCGTGAATTAACCGCACTGATCAAATCTGATCCAAAGTATTCCCCTGCCAAGTCATATCAATGGTTTCGTTCCAAAATACAACAATTGGGAACAATCAATACCAGAACATATACTAATAGAGCAACATTTACAAAAATACTGCCAGGATTCACATATTTGTACATGTATGATCCTAAATATAAAGACGAATTACCATATTGGGATAAATTTCCATTGGTTATACCATTTAATAAAGATGACAAAGGGTTTATTGGATTAAATTTACACTATCTTCACCCACAGGCAAGATTAATACTATTACATAAATTGAACATGTTTGCATATAAGACTACCAATAATGAACAGAGACTATTGCTCAGTTGGAGATTTCTAAAGAATGCAGCACGATTTCCACAAGTTGCTCCATGTGTCAAGCGTTATTTGTTTGACCATTGTAGATCAAAGTTTTTGAAGATTCCTGATGATGATTGGATTGTGATGTCACAATTACCAACAGACAAGTTTATTGGTGCTAAGAACACCAAGGTTTGGCAAGACTCTAAAGTAAGTATAGGATACTAAAATGTTAAATATAGATGTAGCAGGTGCATTCCAAAACAAATTGGGCAACATTGCTGCCAATGTGAATTATGCGACGAATGCGTTTAATGCAGTGACTAATGTTACTCAACAAGCAGAACGATTATTTTCGTCACAACAAGACTTGTCTGCTATTCAATATATGCAACAGAATAGTCCGTTATCCTCGCTAAGTGGTGGTGGAAACCCATTGGAATCGATGTTTGGTGGCAGTGCTGTGTCATCATCTGGATACTCTAGTTCAAAAGATGTCATGGGTATAGGCGAATTGGTATCTGCTATTGGTAAAAGTGGATTGGCAAAACCAAACTGGTTCAAGGTGTATATCACACAACCTACACGTCAAGAATTTTCTCGTGATGTGTCATTGTTTTGCGAATCAACTTCGTTCCCATCTAACAACATATCAACTGCGACATTAAGAACCTATGGACCACCTATTGAATATCCATACATGAAGACCTATGATCCTGTGTCATTTACATTTTTAGTAGATACCGCAATGAAGGTTAAGGACTTCTTTGACTCATGGATGAATATGGTTATTGATGATGCTGGTACAAATGATGTTGGTTTTTCTAATGAGTATTGTTCTGATATAGAGATATACCAATTGGATTCTGCGAATGCAGAGGTTGTACATACTATTAAGTTGCAGAATGCATATCCAAAGATGATTGATCCAATCCAGTTGAGTCATAGGTCTCAGGATGTGTTTCAAACAATGACAGTGACTATGGTATATACCAAGATCATTTATACAACTACTCAAGTGAATCCTGCCGTTGTACAAAATGGTAAAAATGATATATCACCCATTGCTGCACCTACAGAGAACAATCCATTTGGTATGCCTAATAAAGACTTCCTTTCACCAGATTTTTATGGCAGTTCTTTTGATCAAATAAATAGAGCAACAACCGGAATAAGAAATCAGATTATGGATACGATATCTCCTGTAATGGGTGGATATTCAAGTGTAATGAATCAGGCAAGATCCTTTGTGGGAATTGCTAATGGTGGTTATTAATTAGGAGATTATGAATGAGATTTTCGTCAATACCGACGTATGAATTAACCTTACCCTCGTCAGGTAAAAAGATCAAGTATCGTCCGTTTGTGGTTAAAGAGGAAAAGGTGTTGTTGTTAGCATTGCAAGACACCAATGAGAATCATGTTATCAATACACTAAAAGATCTGATTCACTCTTGTACATTTGAATCACTACAGGTCGATAAATTACCATCTGTGGATATTGAATATTTGTTTATCATGATTCGCAACAAGAGTCTTGGTGAAGGATTGGAACTAGAAGTCACCTGTTCAAAATGTGAGAAAAAAATCAATGTGATGTGCAATCTTGATAATGTACAAGTCAAGAAAGTGGATGCAGAGAAAGTGATCAGATTAGCAGATAATCTGGTTGTCACTATGCGATATCCAACACTGGAAATGTCATTAAACTTGACAGAACTAGACGACCTTCAGAAGACTATTGAGGTCATGGCAAAATGTGTGGAATTCATTGAGTATGATGGTAAGTTGTTCGATACAGACGAATTGCCATTTGAAGAGGTTGTCGAGTTCATTGAAAACTTGACACAAAAACAACTTGACAAATTGGATAAGTTCTTAGAAACGACACCACAAGTGACATTTGATGACACTGTGAAATGTAAGGCATGTGGGCATGTAAACAACATTCATATTGAGGGCATATCGGATTTTTTCGATTAATCCTCTCGCATGAAAGTCTATATGATTACTTCAGAATCAACTTCAGTCTAATGCAGTTTCATAAGTACAGTTTGACTGAATTAGAAGAAATGTTGCCATGGGAGAGGGAGATTTACTTGACGTTATTGATAAAACATGTCCAAGAGGAAAATGAAAAGAAATCTAAAAAGGTAATGTAAGATGAAAAATGTAAGCAAAATAACCCAAGATGTGGCAGATCTTAACGACACTTTAAATGAGATCAAGAAAAAACATAAACGTGGGTACAATGAGATTCAGAAATATATTAATATAAAAGAACACGCATGGTATGAGGGCATGAAGAAACGTCTTAATGTTAAAGAGGTTGCTAATGCTAACTATGATGCTGGTGTTGCCCTTATGGATAAGATTAATGACCAATACACTAACAAAGGAGCACAAAAAAGAATTTTGGTTAGTGCATTGACTAAGTATGTCAATAAAAATTTTAAAAAACAACCAGATATAGACGTTGCCAAAATCGCCAAAGATTTAGAAGATAAAATATTAATACCAGAAACATCTGCATTCCCTACACCAAAACCAGAAACAGAACCAGTTCCACCACCTACACCTACTCCGTCACCAACTGCACCAACTGCACCAACTGCACCAACTGGCACACCGACACCAACAGGATTACACACACCATTTGGTGGCGCACCTTCTCCAACACCACCCACAACCCCTAGTGGTCTGCCATTGTCGCCAACTGCTGGCAAAGCAAAAAAGAAAACCTCGTATGTTCAAAAGATGAAAAGATGGGGTAAGGCAGCATTACGCATGAGTCCAGTCCTTGGCACATTTATTGATGCCATTGAAGCAGAAAGATCAAGTGAAAAACGCAATGAGCGTGAAGAAGAAATACATCAGAAGATGTTGGAAAAGGGTATTGATCCGAAATCTAGTGGTGGGAAAATAATAAACAAAGAGGTCATCAATTTACTAAAAAAGATTGAAGAGAACACCAGAGTAGGTGGTGGAAGTGGCAGTGGCAAATCAGCAGGAATGAAAATTGGTTCTAATACTGCGATAGTAGGTAGAGCACTTAAAGCGGGTGTTAGAGGTACTGTTGGTGCAACTGATGCAGGAAGGTTTATGCTCAATTCATACGATGTCATAAAGACTGTCGGTGGTGCTGGATTAGAAATTGGTGGTTCTGCTGTAAGAGGAACTGGCAGACTAATGGGATGGGCAAGTAGAGGAATTGGTAGTCTTGCAAAGGGTGTTGGCAGACTAGGTAGGGGTTTGCTTGGATCAAAAGCAGCACCAACACCAGCAACTCCAATACCGTCATGGCATCCTACACCAGTGACAACACCAACTGGATTGCATACACCATTTGGCGCACCAGAATCAGTAACACCAACACCAGCAGCAACAACACAGGTTGGTAAATCAAAAGGGTTTGGTTCTGCTTTATCATCTGTTGCAAGAAGTATAATGTCATTAAATCCGTTCAAGAGACAATCCTCAGAAGACAAGTATGAAGCAGAAAATGCTAAAGATAAAAACACTGAGTTGTTAGAAAAAATTGCTGACAATACAGATGAAAAGAAGAAAAAAAAGGAAGATAAAGGATCACTGTTCGATAAGTTAAAGAACACATTCAATTCTTTATTTGGTGGATTGCTCACAAAATTAGGACCAATGTTAGCGGAGACTGTTGGGCCATTACTTCTTAAAGGGTTGCTTGCATTCGGACCACATATTGCAGTTGCAGTTGCAACATATTTTGCAGCAAAGGCACTAGACGACTGGAAGAAAGCAAACGAAGTTAAACAGGAAGCAAGAAAGCAAAAAGATATAGCAGCAGAACTCAATACTACTGCCATTAAAGAATCTAGTGATGCTGGATTAGCAGAGACGAAAGATATATTTAATTGGAAGAAAGCAAACGAAAAAAGAGTTCAAAGGGGTATTGTTGATGACAAGATTGAAGCAAGAAAATTCTTCACTCAAGAGCAAGCAGATGATATATGGAAAAAGTTTGAGGTTAAGGTTCCACCGGAATTGATCAAATCTAAGGCAATTGTTGCAGATCAAACTCAAGCAGATCTTGCCACTGTTGAGGCAAATACTGATCCAGAAGAATTGCAAAGAACTGCAAAGGGGAAAATATCGCCAGCAGCAACAAAACTAAATGAGGTTCCAGAAGTATTGGAAAATAATGAGGCAATCAAACAAGCGTTAGTAGATAAAGCAAAAGAACCTAGTAAAGAAGAAAAAGGCATGACAATTAACAAGAGCACAAACACCATTAATAATAATACCACGGCATTGTCTATGAGAACTCAACCTGTGAATCAAGATAGTTCATGGATGAGAAATACTAGACCCGCATATTAAGGAGACATTATGACAAACCCACCAGATAAAATTCCACCATTCGGATATATGCACACACCAACTGGAAAAGTGCCAATGCCATTGACACCATTACCACTATCGCCACAACCAGTCAAGCAATAAAAAACGGGGCTTGCGCCCCGTTTTGTTTAGTCTTCTGCTAACGACCTAAACATTTCCATAGTTGATTCGTCATCTTCATCGTCATCAACGACGGTGGTTTTAGTCACATTCTTTGCTTTTTCGACAAACTTCTCATCGTCATTCTTTTCCTTAACGGTTGGTGTTCCACCTAAAACTTTGTCAAGTTTTTCCTTCAATGCATCGAAGTCCTTGAACTTGCTAGGTGCAACAATATCTTCCAATGAATGAATCTGTGTAATGATTTCATCAAAATTCTTAATTTCAGATGTGTCTTCAAATTCTGACTTATCAAAGTTTGCAAATCCATCAACCTTGCGAATCTTGAGTTTAAAATTCGCCCCTTCAACAGGATCAAAAGGATTGATTGGCACTTCATCAGGATCGATAGGATTGCCTTTGTCATCAACTGCTGGTTGCATTGCATACACGATCTTGTCAAAGATTTTTTGTCCATACTTGAAGATAAATACCTTGCCTTCATTTTCTGGATTCTTGCTATCTTGAACAACAAGTACGTTAGATGCATACTTCAATTTGCGCTTACGCTTACGCACGATATCCTTGTTTGCTTCAATACCACTATTCCAAAGGACACCGTTTGCTTCACAAACAGGACAATTCTTTTCTAGAGTTGTTGGACAATTTTCAACAAACCACTTACCACTCTCATTTTGAAATCCATGATTGTAGATTTTTACAAATGGAATATCGTCTTCAGTTTTCCCAGGTAAGAAACGAATAATTGCAAATCCATTTCCTGCTTTGTCCTGTTCTGCCATCCACTGATTTTCTTTGTCGTCAGAATATGTGGAACCACCAGATCTTGCCTTATTAGCCGCAGCTAACAAATTTTCAAATGCTTTACTTGCCATATGTGTTACTCCTTATTTAAGATACGATTAGATACGATTAGATACGATTTTATACGTGTTTAACATTTCATCATTAATTTACCTCTCATCAGTTATTTATACAACATTTTACTGCACCTGCAATTTATCATCAAATTTTTATAGTTCCATATGGTGCGTCCCAAACAAAACTGATACGTTCAACGGTATCGATGTTATATGCAGCATGCATTAATTTATTGTCAAACCAAAAAAACGTCCCAGGTTCAATGATGTATTCTTCACCACCAACAAGGTATCTGTATCGTCCTTGTATAGACAAATGGAATCTGTCTCTAGACGCATAATACTTTCCCTGCTCATCATGCAGTCCAATCGACCCACCAATTGGCAGTTTAAAAAATGCTGCTCTTGAATGATTAGCAAATCCTCTGCTCACCAACCAAGAGGTCATCTCATTATATTTTTGATATAGGTGAGTGTTTTCTTGATCTTCAGCATCATATATACTGACATTCCTATCATTGACAACACCAATAGTTAATGGTAGAAAAAACTGTGACATAAAGTTTCCGTAGATGTTTTTGATATTACGTACTTCAGTCCAATCATTGGGGTTGTCATTTAGTTGTTTGAGAATCTTGCTCACATCAACATTTGATTCCAGAATTTTAAATATCTCACTCATTCGGGTTTCCTTACTCTTGTAAAAATGATCCAGTTCCACGAATGGATGGGTCAAACTGTTCGTCAATGATACGTCCAGCGAACATAATATTTTTGCCCTCATCTTCGAGAAACTTGCTGAACGCTTGTTGGTCAATGAATGATATTAGTCTAACTTCTCCCGTCGAAAATTCAATTTTGTATTTAATCATTTTAGATACCTCTTCCAGTCGTCAAAATTTCCATACTCATGATCGATATCAATATCATCAAGATTAACTTCAACAGGTTTCAATTTACTATGTCCCTTACGCTTTGCGCGTTTGTGCATGTCTTGTTCATCATCAAAAAATACTTTCTCTCCATGCCTCTTATCCTTACGGATTTTCTTTGGTTTGACAAATTCAGTCAGTTCATCAAGTTGTTTCATTTTCTTTAGTGGTCTCCCTAAACAGTTCTTTTACTTTTGCACTATCGATAGTATTAACTATGAATGGTGCGTATTTCTTTAGTGTGAAAATTTGATCTGAGATAAGTGGGTCTATTTCATATTGGTGCTCCCATTTAGTGAGAAAAGGATAACACCAATGATCAATGATAATAATAGACTCTTTACCAAAAGATCCTGCAATGAATAGTTGTAAAAGAGGTGGTTTATTTCCTGATGGAGTTTTTTCAAAGAGGTTCCAAAATGATTGGACTTTCTTTGCTTCCACAATTTTCGATAATACATTGAGGTCATTTTTTAAAAAGTGTAGTTGAGAGTCACGGATAGATTTCCATTTTAAAAATGTCTCGTCTGCTTGTTGCTTTGATTGATACACCCAATTTGGTTCATTGTAAATAAAGTTTGCAAGGCAGTATTGTCCTATATTTTTTGCTGAGTGAAAGTGAGCAGACCATGATTCAAATAAGTTTGCATCTTTTCGTTTGTTGTATGATTCATTATTTAGTGATTTGACTTTTCCATTATACTTAAACACATCATAGTCTGATGTTGTAAAGTGTAGATGGAGTGGTTTGTATATTTTGTAAAACCCATATCCATTCATTTAAGTCCATATGCGGTAAATGGTTAGAAAAATAATAACTGGAACAAGAGCACACCAGATAAGAAAATCAAGTCTGTTCATATTGGCAGTTGTGCTTCACGTTTTAATAGTCCTTCATTCATAGCATCATTCTGAATCTTACCTTTGAGATTGGTGGTTATGAGTTTTGCAATATCCTCTGGATCGATTTCATTTTCTTTGCAATACCATACAACGGCATCAAGATATGAGATTGATTTTTCCCATACTATATCTTCAATCTTCTTATGGAAGAGGACTTCTGTTAAAAACATTTTAGTCCCTTTCAAAAGTTGTTTGACCAATACGACGAAGGTTATCTAGTTTGATGAAACTGATCTTTGGTTTGGTAATGCTGCTCGTGACCTCGATATAAGTTATTCCATCAATCAATTTAGTACTTGCTTCCTTAACCGGATATCCATAATAGATATCACCAGTAGCAATGTTTTCGTATTTTTCAAGTGTTACAAGTCGCTTACGCATTTTATTTCCTAGAGTAAAAGTAATTTAGTGTCGAATATTTGTCTGAAAGTTCTTTGAACAATTGCCAACCATCTAGGTCTTCGTCGTCCATTTTATGGAGTCTAATCGTATCAGAATCATCTAATAATTGCAACAATTTTCTTTCTGTTTGTTGCCTTTCGTTAAAGACAATGTTTTTGAATTCTGCTAGATGATCACTGTCTTTATGTTCGTTAAATTCCATAAGAGTTGCATTATAAAAATGATATCCGTATTTTGTCTGTAATACGATAGTGGGGGTCATTATATTCCATCCCTCAAAAAGTTAATAACATTTGATAAACGAGTCAAATCAGATTTACCCATTACCAATGTAACTGTTTCATAATTTGTTTCAATGAAAAACAAGGGTTCATCATATCCAAGTTCATCGTTTGGTATATATTCATATCCTACAATTACTTTAGTTCCATCACGATCACACATTTCGATTTTCATATTTCACCTCGCATTTAGTACAAAGATACGGTGATGGGGGAATCTCCCGACTAAACCCATTATCAGCAGGACCACCGCAATTGGGACACACATTAATATCTTCTTCCTCTGGTTCATCACACAAAGGATCAATATGATTCGCAGCACGAAGAATATCATCAGCAAATCTACGGGCAATATTTACATCAACCGCAAATGTATTCATTGATCCATCCATACTAAAACTCATTATGATTCTGTCATCACCATCAAACAGACCTGGACCAGCAACAAGATAATTAAACAATGATCCACTTTTCCACGGTTCATTTAACACAGTATCATATCCTTATAATCAATCATTTCAATTTTCAAGTCATCGGTCTCTTGTGACTTAAAGTTTGTATAAATTTGTGCCATATATCCAGTCATGCGTTCTGCTTCCTTATGACATTCGTATGTACTACCAGACTCACCATGAAACCGATAATATGTGCCACAATCTTCCACTCTGGTAATTCCAGAATTCATCTTCCAACTATCACTGCCAAGATATCCACCATACCACCCTGCGAATACTCTGTGATGTATTTCTCCTTTGGAAGTTAATTTCACAATCACCCAAGCATCAGGTACGTAATTGCTCATTATCTCAATCCTTTCGCAATGCAAGTATCACAAATAAATCGCCCATTATATCCATACGTTCTACATAAAATTCCACAATGAGCACAGTATTCACGAGATTCCCAATTATTTGTATTTTGTGGATAATAATAAGGACTGTTCATTTAATGAAATCCAATACCGTTTGGAACTGATACAACATCGCAGGGAACACCACCACCATTTTGACCAATAATCTGTTGCCCACCAAGGGTGAATTTGTACCCTGCTTTACATTGATGATCTCTTTGTGGTGATCCACTAATTGCTGGAATGATAACAGCAGCAAGAATTCCAAGAATTGCAAGTACGATCATCATTTCAATAAGTGTAAATCCATTTTTCATTTCATCATCAATCCAGTGAAGTTAGAGGGAACAATGATTGTTTGTACTTTGCCACTCTTGATACCTTCAGAAATATTCATCATTGCTTGTGCTTGCATGTAGGCAATACTTTGTGACGATTGATTAGCAAGTGCTGCCATACGTTCTGCTTCCATCTTGGCAGTCTTGACTTCGACTTCTTTTTGTTTCAATTCGTTTTTAGAACGAACCAGTTCATTCGCACTTGCAACAACTGAATCTGCTGGAATAACATTACGAATCATTACTTGAGTAATCACGATTGAACCATCAAGTTTTTCCTCTGCAAGATTTCGCACCATATCTTCACGGATTGATTGTTCCATTGTTTCACGATTGTCTGCCATATCCAGTGCTTCATATTTTCGTGCTGCTTTGTAAATTGCATTACGAGCATTTTGCACGACGTAGTTATACATCAGATAAATGTCACCACCTTGTGCAGCATGAAACGAACGATTCTTTGTGCTGTATAGTTCCGACACTTGTTGTGCATTGATATTATACACAATCACTGCATCAAAGTCTTTCATTGTGCTGTTGTCTTTTGCAACGGGAGTCATATTTTCCAATACGACATTGACATCCTTAACAGGGAAGGTAAGAACATCACCAATGATAGTTTGATTGAATGACCCAGGCAACAGTTCTCCCTGTTTAATTTGTTTATCAAATCCAACACGAACACCAACCTCACCAGTTTCCACACGAGCGCAACCGACAGTGGTCAATGCTGCGATAGTTGCAATAGCGATAATAGACTTCTTCATGATATACCTTTCAAAAAATAATAACAATAAGACTAAGAATTACTACTGTGATTGCTGCTGTTGCTGCACCGTATGATACAGTTTTAACTATGTTCCATTTTTCTTTCTTTTTCAAAGTTCTCCACAAACTAATTA
>JFJP01036966.1_pt1 | contig 82025 bp, 91 predicted proteins | sample 431651 | NCBI WGS metagenome assembly JFJP01 (sample SAMN02602958, study PRJNA72255) | Microbial mat metagenome, whole genome shotgun sequencing project. | biome: fresh water; feature: sink hole; material: water; isolation source: purple microbial (photo- and chemosynthetic) mats found in... | reverse complement strand
AACTCTTTATTGTTCATTGCCATTTCTTTTGCCTGTTCTTCGTTATAAGCGGAAACATTGATGTAAACTGCGCATCCCTTATCACCATTAACGACATTATCATTTTTACAACAAACAGTAAAAACCGGAATTAAAGTTTCAAACAGGTCTTGAGACTTTTTAGTATCAGTATTAAAAACTTTCATATTAAAAATATATGTATTCTTTTCTTAAAAATCAAGCAGATATGGTTGCAATACCATTTTTTTCCATATCCTAAATATTTATAAGTAAAGTAATATTTATCAATATGAAAATCATTGTAAACGAAAATCAATTCAAAAAAATAATGGGGGTGGAAAATGTTCCAACTAGCCTTCTTATAGAACAAGTGTCTTCAAGTAATCCTACAAACCAATTATTTGTGATTCAACAAAAAATTAATGATATTCTTAACGATGAAAAAAGATTGGCAAGAATTCTTAATGATATTAATATTTCAGTTGATCTTTCTGGATCAGATGAATATAGTTTAACTCTTGGGGATAAAAAATATCCTATGAGACGAGTTAAACGTGGTGTCCACGCATTGGTAATACCTAAAGGGAAATCCATTGCTGGTGGTACTATACCAATATCACTTCTGATGCCCGAAATTGAAAAAATTCCGGAATATAAGGAAATGGTAATGAAAAACCCAAATATTAAGGCACAACTTGAAGGAAAGCCTATTTCAGCTGAATTATTTGCAGGAGACACGGGTGAACAGTCATATTTCCATTTTGAAGTTGTTGGCCCAGATTCAGAAAGAATGGATAGAAAACAAAAAAGAGCTGCTATTGATATAACCCGACCTTATCCACTAGGGGAGTTCTTTTTAAGACAACCTATACACTTAAAACTTCCTAAACAATTTGGTGAATTTTATGCTATTTTAAGTGCTTCAGATATTGAAAGTGGTGTATCACAAATTACTCTTATTGACCAACCACCAGGACAAGAAAAAAATAAACAACAAAATTTTATATCGCCAGAAAGATTCCAATTCCAAGGTCTTGGAGATGTCTTTAATTTCAGTGATGTTACATTTAAAAATGAACAGGCTGTAAATGGTTCATTACAAGAATATATTAGTCTGTTAAAAAGATTTGCAGAACAGTATGGTCAACCATTTATTGATTATGTAAAATCTCAAAATCCAACAGTTTATGGATATTCAAGTAGAGATGGAGATCCGAATGAAGCAATTCAGGGAAAATATCAACCATGCTCAGGTAATAAAACAAGATCAGATTATAATTTATGTTTATCTGTTGAGAGGGCTAAAATTATTGCAGAAATTTTAAATAAAAATCTACCCGAATTTGGTGGAATTTTTAAATATAAAGGTGTAGGAGAAACTGACAAATTTGGGCCAGCTTGGACACCTGAAAATGCGAAAACTATTACGCCAGTTGATACCGCACCAAATAGAAGATATCTACTTAATCCGTTTAAGAGTGCGTTTTACCCACAAACCCCTAATTAGCATAAATTAGAGAATCTTTGTTGGTTTCGTCTGAAGGAAGAACTTTATATCCATTTTTCTTTGCATCATCCCATGCGTTAGGTGATTTTTCACCAACAACGCCACATCCTATGATGAATACAAAGGTTATAATGATAAGACCAATAATGAATCTTCTCATACGGATAAAGCTGTTTTCAATCTTTTTCATTTTTATGTATTTTTATTATACGGTGTAAAGGTAAAAACTATTTTTGGATTTGCCAAATAAAAAAGGTGTCGAATTCGACACCTTTAAACCTTGTGATTTTATTATTGTTATTTAAAACGAAGTTCCGCAATTTGGACAGAACTTATGTGTTGACTTTTTTTGTCTAGCACCACAATTGGTACAGAAAACTTTAATATCCTCAGATACTAACGGTTTCTGAGATTCTGGAAGGATTTTCCATTTAGTTTCCCACGTCCAATATGTGTTAAAACTTGAGTAGTCGTGACCAAATGATTGGTTTGATATCGATCCTTTATCTATCCTTCCTGTTTCAATATTTGTGATAGATTTACTCATTTTTCTGGCTGACGGTGCAGATCTCTTCTGTTCCGTATCCATAGCCATAAAATCCATACTATCCATACAGGATTGGGGAGATACCGAGCTAGTGTACATTACCGATGCCGATGAAACTCCATCAAAATCCCTACCTGTATTTTTTATTGTCCCCATATTTCCCGTTGACCCCATATTTCCAAATACAGGGGCGGATGTGCTTCCACCGTACCATGTCGGCCAATTTGTTGTCCATGTGGTATATGTCACAGGATAATTATTAATGATTTCTTTATAGAATAAAACCCTAACATTACCATTATTTGCAATTGCTTGTTTTACCTCTTCATTCTTACCATTAACTTCGTATGTCTGAAACATAAACTTCCTAGCCTCTTCCAAGTATCTTTCAATGAATACTCTTTCTCCGGGGCGTAGAACAATACCAGCCCCAAGGGAATTCCCATTGAGTTCAATTTTAGCCATTACTTTGTCTGTTGTGGGATTAAATAATTCGAGTTCGAATTCATCACCGTTTCTGAGATATACGGTGTCATTGTTGTACTGTTTTAGTCGATGTTTACCTTTGGTTACATAAGCGACGGGCTCAGTACGCCCTACTGTTACTTTTTTCATACCTTATTTTTATTTTAATGTATTTGAGCCTCTATTTGTTGGTATCAATTCCAACTCAAATGTCGTTTTACCGGCACTAGAACCTCAATCACAAGGTTAAACATAAATATATATGAAAAAAAAAGTTTTGTAAATAGTTTATATACTTTTTACGTAGATTAATAAGCCACCGCTTATTAATTCGCCCCTCTCATTATTTTGTAATTTCAGTTCAACTTCATTATCTATTCCTATCCATCCAATATTAGCTTCTTCTGTGGTGATATTTGACCAGTCTATTGGAACTGTAATAGTATCATCCATTGGATCTTCAGATCCTTCAGGATAGTATGTAATAGATAATTCAATTTCTTGAGGGCCATTAAAATTGAAGACGCTTATTCCCTTAATTCCGTAACTTCTACCGTCCATTTCAATTTCAAATGTTACGTTAAACTTTACATTTGGAATCCATTCAATTTCATTACCATTATATGTTAGTCGATGATAATCAATGTTACAAGATACTTCTTGAGAATATTTGTTTTTATCCAACAATTCTTCGGAAAGTATTTTATCCATTAATTTTGTAGCCTGTTTTTCTGTTAGTATAAGTTTTTTCATTTTCATTTAGATTTTAACCAATTCACCTGTATTAACTTTTGAATTAATGTACTGTTCACCTTCTTCTAATTCAAAATATTGTGCTTTTAAATAACTTTCGTTAACATTACCGCCTTGTGGTTTAACAATTGATGTTTTAGAATAAAACATATAAAACCCTTCGTTTTGGTCAACATTACCGTCCCCTGATTTATAAGCAAACTTTTGGAAAATGTATTGTTTATCTCTCATTATTCTACCTTCAGCATTTAGATAAGGTTTAACATATGGTTTTGGTAATTGTGCAACATATTCTGGCGGTTTTACAATATCACCAGTTTCGGCGTTCATAATACCATATGGTATTTTTGTTTCTCTCATATTTCTCTGTCCTGTTGGCCTTTTTCTAATCAACGTAACCTGTTTTTCATCATCAGATAACCATCTATCCCAATTGGTACCGATAATTAATTTTTTAATAGCCAAAATACCTTCTTCGATACCGAGATTAGTTCTTAAAATTTTATTATCAAGATATTTGTAAAGATTCTCAGGTTTAATTTGAAGTCTAAGAATTTCTAAAATTCCATAAGGATTATTTGGATCATTACAAGTGAACCTAGTTTGAACATCACCATCCTCCAGCGAGGTTTTATCCACATATAATTTTCGTGTCTTCGGTCTCATTGTTAAAAACGCTTTAACATCATTGACATGTCTTCCCGAATCGACATATGCGTTTTGATATGATTCCGGTATCGTTCCGAAATAATATTTATTTCCAGGAGACATCGAAATTTTTTCAATAGTAAGATCATTCTTTTCTTTTGGTGTTATTCCAAAGTGAGGAAATAGACGTTCTTTACCGTTTAATACTGGATATTTATCGACAACTTCATCCCATCTTACTCCTGTTATGGTTTTATTATATAAATCCACAAGAGTATAGTTACCCCGTTGGTTGGACTGAATAGAAGTACAATAGTGTCTATCACTTACATCTCTAGTTGAATCCCAAGCATAATAGAAAGCGTGTTCTGGCCGATAATTTGTCCATAAATTTGAACGACTTTTATCATTAAGGGGGACCGTGGTACACCAATACACATTCCCTATATTATTCCCCTCTTCTTTTCTTTTTAAATTTAAGATTCGCTGTATGCTACCGTATATGATTGATTCATTTTTACTTTCAATTTTATAGACTTTAAGACCTCCTTCATCAATAATTTTATTTTCAGGATTATTCCATTTTTCTTTTGCAAGTTGTAATTGTTCCTCAAATGGAAGTTTTGTTCCCGGAACGAGGTTTTCCTCATCAATAACGGCGTTGGCTGCTCTAACATTATCCATATAGAATTCCATAACTTCCCATGGATAATTTATAATATCTTTCATCTTATCATTTTGTGATAAGACGGGTTCCATTCTTGGAAATCTCATTGCAAGTGCAGTTACTTCCGGAAGATTAATATAATGAGCCCGAGTTTGTGGATCAACATATCCATATGGATGGTATTCTCTTAGATTATCTTTTCTTAACCTAAAGAACCCAACCGCATCATCAAGTTGGAAATCACTTAACGCCGGATTTTCTTCTAACCATTTTTTCTTTGCCTGTTGGGTTAAAGATAATTGTTTTTGGGGTTTAGGTTGTCCTGGCTCTTGAGGTTGATCAGGGTCTTCCCCTTGGTCGTCGTTTTCATCGCCCTCATCACCGACAGGAAATTGTTCACCCGGTAATTCATCATTATCTTCTGGATTACCATTTAAAAATGGTTCTTCCGGTTCTGGTTGTTCTAACAACAATAAATCTCTAAATTTCATATGTTAATGTTTTATGTGAAAACTGCCATAACCAAATTCTTCAAGTTCAAGGTCGGTGGCTGAATTAAATAATCTTATTACCCCTTCAGATCCTTCTTTTCGATACATATCAATGAAAATTTTTAATAATACCTTTTGATCCATTCCCAATCTTGCAACAATTTCAGCAATATCGTTAAGTTTCAATAAATTGAGGTTATCGTTTTGTTCCTTTAATATATGCTCATATATAAGAGAATTAACTACTCCTTGAATCTGATCTTCGGTAAATATATATGTCTTCATATTCTAATTATACTTATAAATATAAAATTAATTGTATTTTGTAATTATAATGTCCATAATTTTACATATATTTAGTTAAATTATGAAGAGATGAACAAAATATTGCGCACCGAATTATTAACTTTTAATGATAAGTTATATAAAGTATATAGGAGAATACCGAAAGGTGTAATTAAAGAAAATCGTATTATTGATGTACGAAATGCATGGCATTGTGATACTGTCTTGAAAACCAAGAATCAGGATGAAGAAGAATATGTTTTTGTGTTTGAATGTCCAGATGCTGAAATTATTGAAGAGATTCCTTACCCTTCCCATCATCCTCACCCATCCCCAATTCCCCCTCTTTAACATTAGGGGTTTTCTTTGGTGGTAATTTTTTCTTTGTGGACTGGTTTAACTTATTAACAGCATCGAAATTTTTGACCACGTCATTTAATACGGCTGCAAACTCATAATGTTCAGCGTCTTCATTCTTTTTACATAAAACCGATATGAAGCTTTTTAATTCTTCATCAGTTAAATTTGCCTTGACTTTAGCACTGTTCTTTAAAAGATTCAATACTGTATATGATACCGTAAGTTTTTTTTCTTCCGATAAATCAAAATAATGGTCAACTTTAATTGCCGATAAAATATTCTGTGATATATTCTCAAGAAATGAGATGAATGAAGGGTGATTAACGTTAACTTTCATATCTCTGCGGTTTTGTTCTTTGTCTTCCATAATGTTATCTCAATAAATAGTTACATCGATACAAAGATAATAAAAAAATGGGGAATTGTACAAACTATTCCCCATTTTTTTTCTAACTACATAATCCTACTTTCCCCACTTCCCTCTACTAACAATTTGGGCTATGATTCCGTACACGGACATATCAACGAAAGAATCATCAATTGATTCTCCAACCATATCTTTCTTACTTAATAAGACAAGTTGCTTTAATCGTTGAACTTTATCGTTGACCCTAAACCATATTCCAGTTAATGAAACTTTAATTTCATCTGGATTGGAGAGTTTAGTCCCAACAGAAATGTTTTCGGGGCCATAATTTAGTTGTTTTTTACAGAACAATTCATATTGTTCATTCAGGATCTTCTTAAATTCCTTGGTGGTTTCGGGATATATCCTCTCACACTCAAGAACAGCTTCTGATTTTGTTACTTTTGACGATTTACTTTCTTCTTCTGACATAATTAATCTATTTTTGATGTTTATTTTATAAGATTATTAAAATATAATGAAAAAAAGACACAATACCAAATATTTATACAAAAACAATTAAGATGGCAACTAAAAAATCACAAGAAAAATCATCACACCCAGGAGAATCGGATCAGCCGAAACATAACCAACTAGTTCGAATGTTATCATTTAGAATTGTTCCTAACTATTATAAAAAAATTGAAAGGGTTGCTGACGATCAAAATACAACCGTTTCCGCGTTGATTAGAAAATACATTAAAGATGGTATGGTTAAAGATCTTGAAATGAAAGGTACAGATACCGATTTCAGGATTGATTAATTACTTATCAAATCTTCTCCTTGCACTTTCTGTTATGAACACATATTGGGCGTACCCTACAAAGTCGTCCAATTTTTTTGCGTTAGAATAACTCATTGCTGACCTTAAATAATCCTTAAAGTTTTCCGTCCACTGTTCCAATGTGTATTCAACTTTTTGATATTTTGTAATTCCCTCAGCGGTTACCAATTGTGACTTTCCCCAACTTCTTTGAACCGCTTTAGTACTCATTCCACGGTATTTCTTTTTAACAGGAAACCCCCATAACCATAATTTCTTGGCAAGATCATATCTGAGTTTTATTCCGTAAAGATAATTGAACCCCGAAGACCCAATGGATTTATTGAAGATACTTCCAACCATTACAAAATCAGCACCCAGTGCGAGAGCTTTAATAATGTCCGAGTAATTCCTCATCCCTCCATCTGCAACAATTTTAGTATGATAAAGACCAAGTTGAATTTTTTGTTTACGACACTCGGAAATTAATGAACCCATCGGATAATTGATAGATACATTAGAGGCTGTGGTACATCCAGCTCCCGTTCCAATAGAACATCTAACGTAATCGGCACCGGCAAGTGCCAAATTTGCAAACGTTTCGGGATTGGCAACATTACCAACCATAAGATTAATGTCGGGATATCTTGTTTTGATTGTTTTTATGATATCAATCAATTTTTTCATGTGCCCGTTTGCAATATCAATTAATATATTTTTATAATCCCCAAAATAATCAAGATAAATAATATCAGGATTTTTCAGTTGTTCCTCAATTTCACTTAATCCATATGATTTGAAAAACTCTTGTGATTGATATTGTTCAACTTGAACACCTCTAGGTATACATGGAACAATTCCTTCTCGGATATATTTCATATAGTTTTCGGCACAAACCACAGTATCCATCGGTGCTGCCATAAGTGGAAGCATTGTACGATAATCGAGAAAATCGGTACCAAGTTTACATTCTTTTCTACTTTCAATTTCACTAACCTCGGCTGGTATTAACACGATGTCATCCAGATCAAATTTTAAATCTCTCATCATTTAATGTTTTATTAAAAGATAAGAAAAATTACTCGAATTAAAAAATAACTAAATCAAAAAGTATTTATTGATATGGAAAAAGTGATTATAACAGAAGAAAAGGTAAAAGAAGTTTTAAATAAACTCTTATCCGAACAAATGAAAAAAGTTTCAAGACAAGACTTTAGTAGGGTTCAATTTAAAATTGAAGAATTACAGAACTCATTAAATGAAACAATTAAAGATTTTTCAAAGCTCCAATCAAACATACCTGATGGATTACAAACAGTATCCAAATCTAGATTGATTTCTATCGGAACGCAATTATCTATGGCTCAATCTGAAATAAGCAAACTTAAAGGTGGAATTAATAATTATAAAAAAAAGTTATATTCACACCAAACGCCACAAAATTCCGAAGTTTAGTACTTGAGTTTTCTCTTTATTTTGGTTATATTATTGTAATAAATTTTATACCGTGAAAGAGAAGAAAATTTTTATTCAAATTGCGTCCTATCGGGACAAAGAACTATTACCCACGCTTAAAGATTGTATTGAAAAATCAAAAAACCCGGAAAATCTTGTATTTTCTATTTGTTGGCAACACGCCAACGAAGACGAGTGGGATACATTATCTGAATATGAAAATGATAAAAGATTTAAAATCATTGATATTCCTCACTTACAGGCTCAAGGTCCGTGTTGGGCAAGAAACAAACTACAACAACAATATGACGATGAAGAATATACTCTTCAACTAGATTCCCATCACAGATTTGTTCAAGATTGGGATGAACAATTGATTGAAATGTATAAATCCTTAAAGGACAAGGGTTATGAAAAACCCCTATTAACCGGATACATTCCGTCCTACAACCCTTCAAATGATCCTAATGGTAGGGTAAATGTACCTTGGAGAATGAATTTTGATAGGTTTGCTCCAGAAGGGGTTGTTCATTTCTTACCCGCCACAATCGATGAATACAAAGAACTAACATTACCTGAACCCGCAAGATTTTATTCCGGGCATTTTACATTTGGATCAGGATCCTTCGTAAAGGAAGTTCCCCACGATCCAAATTATTATTTCCATGGTGAAGAAATTTCCCTTGCTGTTAGGGCTTATACATGGGGATATGATTTGTTTCATCCACATAAAGTTATTATATGGCATGAATATACAAGAAATGGAAAGGTTAAACAATGGGACGACGTCAAAAACTGGTACATAAAAAATGATGAATCTTTTAGGAGAAACAGAAAGTTATTCGGGATGGATAATGAACCTCAAGATATTGACTTTGGAATTTATGGATTTGGACCAGTTAGAACTCTTCAGGATTATGAAAGATATTCAGGAATATCATTTAAGAAACGATCTGTTCAGCAACATACATTAGACAAAAAGATACCACCAAACCCCATTTATGATACCGAAGAAGAATATGAAGCAACATTTGTACAGATGTTTAAACATTGTATTGATGTTGGGTATGATTTAGTTCAAGAACCCGATTACGATTTTTGGGTTGTAGCGTTCCACGGTCCGAACGATGAAACTTTGTTTAGAAAAGATGCTGATATAAATGAAATTCAATCAATGTTAAGAGACCCCGATGGGTATTGTAAAATATGGAGAGAATTCCAAACTTCAATTCAACCTAAATATTGGGTTGTGTGGCCTCATAGTAAATCAAAAGAATGGTGTGAAAGAATAACAGGAAATTTATAAAATATGGAAACAATTTTAGTACATCTTCCCGCGTATAGGGAACCAGAATTAATACCGACAATTAAAAGTGCTTTGGAAAATGCAACTCATCCGGACAGAATTCATTTCGGAATCTGTCGACAATATAATCCGGAGGATAAATTTGATAATCTTGATGAATACAAAGATGACCCCAGGTTTAAAATACATAATATGTTATTCACCGAAGCAAAGGGATTACCATACGCTAGAGCCATTATCAACGAACAACTTTTAACTGATGAAGATTTTGTGTGTCAATTAGATTCCCACCACAGATTTGCAGATGGATGGGATGTAACGTTAATAGATTGGTATCATAATCTACAAGATGAAGGTTATAATCCTCTTATTTGTGGTTATTTACCCTATTACGATCCTTTTGACGACCCTAAGGCAAGGGTAATGGAACCTTGGTTATCTGAAGCTGCCAGTTTCTATCCATTTGGAACTATTTTTATTCGACCTTGTGGAATACCAAATTGGAAACAACTCACAAAACCATTTCCAGCTAGATTTTTATCTGGACATTTCGCATTCGGTCCGAACAAATGGGCAAAAGAGGTTAGACACGATCCAAACATCTTTTTTAGTGGAGAGGAATTAAACCTAACTGTTCGTTCTTTTACTCACGGGTATGATTTATTTCACCCACACCGATGTATTATATGGCACGCAACAATGAGAACCGAAAGAGATGGAATGTTAGTATGGGACGATCAGAGTAAAAGAGGTGACACTTCATTCTGGAAAACTCAAGATATTGCTAGATCGAGAATTCGCCAACTATTGGGTGTTGAGAACAATGGACATGATTTAAGCGGATATGAACTTGGTACTGTTAGAACGGTAAGAGATTACGAGAAATACGCTGGAATACATTTTAAGAAGAGATCATTTCAAAAATGGACAACAGACCATAAATTCCCACCAAACCCACTAATTGAAAATGATGAAGAATGGGAAAATTCGTTTATGTTTTCATTTTATCACCTAGTTAATATAGAGAGGAACCAATTACCTGGCGATGATTACGATAGTATATTAGTTGCTTTTGATGATGAAAACGGTATTGGAATTGAGACAGAATCGATAAACGATTTTAGATTAAAGGTATTTATGGAAAAGGGTACACCAATTCATTATGAAAAAATGTTTCTTACAGATAAAAATCCGTCCAGATTGGTTTGTTGGGGTTATAGCCCGACACGGGGCTGGGCTGAGAGGGTTGAATTTAATATAAATGATGGTAAAAATTGAGGATGTAAAAATGGCCGATATTGGGTTTTATATAAACCTTGATAGTCGAACTGATAGAAATGAAAAATTACTTAAAGGGTTGAAAGAGTTCAACATTACCGGGATTGAAAGATATTCTGCTAGATGTGAAACTAATTGTCCGCAATTAAATCTAATAAACACAACATTTGATATTTATCGAAAATTTCTTGATACGGATGCTGAAACATTATTAATTTTAGAAGATGATTGTCTTTTTTTACCAATAATTAAAGTAAATACATCTGAAATTTTTAAGGAAATATATGATGTTGAGTGGGATTTATTCTGGCTCGGAGGTATAAACAGGAAACCACCGCTATCATATAAAGGTAAATGTTACCAATCGTCCTCACCCTCATATGCACAGTCATATATCATTAAAAGGAAAATGGCTGAAGGTGTTTTAACAAATTTTGTTGACAATTGGAACAATCTGAATCCAGACGAAATGTTATGTTTATTTGCCTATGGTTATGAGATGGCGGCAAACCCTAATTCATTTAATTTTTATCAATCCGAACAACCGTTAAATGACTTCCCAACCGAATACATTGCATTATGTTATGAAGAATCCTTTACAACACAATATAATTCTTTTTCCAATTTATGGGGATTTGAAACCACATTAGAAAATTGGATCCCTTTAAACCACCTGCAAAAATGATAAAATTAGTTACAGTTACTTGGGCATACGACGACAATGTTGAGAAGATTAAAGATACGTTTCTTTACAAATCATTTATTAAACATAACGACGAAAAAAACTTTATCCATTTTCATTATAACCGAAACAATTATAAAAAAGAAGAGGAGAATTTTAAAAATAGATTTGGATATCAATATGAATTCCTTTTATATAAAATCCATCTAATGAAAGATAGATTAAATGAAATTGAATGTGAATATTATATTTTTTCAGATGCGTTTGATGTGGTTTGTATGGGTGATATTAACACGATAACCCCGACCGTGCCGATATTATTCTCATCAGAAGCTAATCGTTATCCATCCAGTTATAGTGATTGGGGTGGGATAGATTATGACAAAGAACACTACAATAAAAAACATTTTCTAAACGCGGGCTTATTTTTGATTAAGAAGGACACGGCGGTTAAATTTTATAAAACCGTAATAGGTGAAGTAATGTTAAAAAATTTAAAGTCGTTTGGCGGGGATCAGGGAGTGTTTACATTTCATTATATGAGTAGATTAACTCCAGAAATTATTATAGATAAGGAAAACAAATTGTTTTTCTCTTCATTTGACAGATATTATAAGGACTATGTGGATTACCAATTTCCAATGTTTGTCCACGATAATGGTTGGGATTGGGGGAGCCATAGATTTATTTATAAATTTAATCTGAATGAAAGAGATTGAAAAACATTTTTAAAAAATATAAATATGAAAAAATACGCGCTAGTATCTACTTATTACTGTATGGGGTGTCCATATCCAACAATGGAATATGTAAAAAGAAAGTTCAATTATGATGGAGAAATTGAGGATTTATATGTGAATTTTTCCAACGATTTCGACCCGTGGCATGTTGACCACTTATCTGTTGGGGAATCGGGTAGAAAAGATTTGGTATATGGAAAGATATTCCGTCTTAAAGATTTTATCAAAGATAATATTTTGGGTAAATATAATTATGTTGCACATATTGATTTTATGGATACGAAATTCACCAGAAGTTTCATCGAAATGATGGATGAGTTTGTTCGTACTGGTGATGATCTTATTATATCAACAGAAAAGAAATGTTGGCCTATCATTGAGCACGTCCGAGTTTGGGTGAATGAACCATTGGAAGAAAAGGAATTTGAATATATAAATTCTGGGGCTATTATAAGTAAGACTGAGGTTTTCTATGAGTATCTAGAAAAATTAAGCGATTTATGCTTATCATCGTCCATTAACTTCAATGACGATCAGGGTGTGTGGCAATATTACAATCTGGCAATTAACAGACTTAATGCCGATAAAGAATGTAAATATTTCTTTTCAACGGCATATTTGGATGAGACATATTATTCTAATGTTGATGGGCATATAAAAACTAAATTTGGTACTTATCCGTATTTAATTCACGATAACTCATCATTCAACTTAAATTTAATTAACAAAATATGAAAAATATATCAGGATGGTTCACATATGACGGAACCACAACAATGCAACATGAAAACATCAGTGAAACTCTGACTCAATTATTTTTAGAAACTTCGCCATCTCAAATCTTAGAAATAGGAACATCTTACGGGGGTTTAACTTTGTTAATAAGAGATATTTTAGATAAGGTTAACCTTCCCATCACAACATTACGTTCATATGATGTTATTGAAACAAATAGATATTGGCTTGAAGATAGAATTAAAAATGGTGGAAACATTGAATTGATAATTAAAAATGTTTTCACTCACTCCTATTTTGAATTAAATAATGAAAACAGGGATGAGATAGTTGAATATATTCAACGTCCTGGACGTACAATTGTGATGTGTGATGGTGGGAGTAAAAAGAATGAATTTGTAATATTATCGGAACATCTAAAATCGGGAGATATTATTATGGCACATGATTACTCTCCAAATGAAGAATACTTTAATCAATATATTCATAATAAAATATGGAATTGGATGGAAATCCAAGATAGTGATATTGAAAATTCAGTTGTAAAACATAATTTAGAACCCTTTATGTCGGACGAATTTAAGAAAGTCGTATGGGTATGTAAAAGAAAAAAATAATATGAAAGTAAGTAAAGATTTAACAATTGTAACTGGATTATGGGATCTTAATCGACCAGGCAGAGATTTTAAAGAACATTACATTGAAAACTTTAAAAGGTTTTTAGATATTCCGGTTAATATGTTCATATACATTCCTAAAGAGTATGAATATGTGGTATGGGAAAAAAGAGATAAAGAAAACACATATGTGAAAATTGCCGATTTAGATTATTTAAAAACATTATATTCCCCTTTCTTTGAAAAAACCCAAGAAATTCGTACTAATCCAAGTTGGCATAATATAACGGGTGAACACGGATGGTTAAAAAACAGTCCTCAAGCAACTTTAGAATATTATAATGTAGTTGTACAATCCAAAATGTTTTTAGTTAACGATGCAACAATTTGGAATCCGTTTAATACAGAATATTTTGTTTGGCTAGATGCTGGCATCACTAACACGGTTAACGCTAATCTTCTTACGGAGAAACGTGCATTTGATAGGATAGTGCCACACTTAAATAGTTTTTTGTTTTTATCTTACCCATATGAAACTCAAAGTGAGATTCATGGGTTTGACTACCTTGGAATGAAAAAATATGCTGGTGATGAAGTTAAATACGTTTGCAGAGGTGGTTTATTTGGTGGTAAAAAGGAGATTATTAATCAAGCGAACTCTACCTATTACTCCACCCTCCAACGAACCTTAAATGATGGTTATATGGGTACTGAAGAAAGTATATTTACAATTATGTCATATAAAGAGCCCCACATTTATGACAGATATGCTTTAGATGAGAACGGATTTGTTGTAAAATTCATTGAGTCTCTATTGAATGAGGATGTTCCCATTGAGCCGATACCAGTAAAAAAGAAAATTCTATCAATCACCCATAGAGATCTGGCGAAGATTAAAACAAACCTATATATTTTAACCTTTAATTTTCCTAAACAATTATTACATACAATAGAATCGATGAAAAAAGTTCCAGAATGGTTAGAGAAACCTCACTTGGTACTAATTGATAATTCAACCGATGAAATTGCCAAAACAGAAAATGAAAAGATTGCAGGAGAATATAATATGGAATATATTCTGATGAATAAAAATACTGGCATATGTGGGGGACGACAGAAGGCTGCAGAACATTTCCACGAATCTGATGCCGATTATATGTTTTTCTTTGAGGATGATATGACTATTAATTCTAACGAATTGGAAGGACAATTTTGTAGAAATGGTTTTCGAAAATATATTCCTAATTTATATGATATTCTTCATAAAATTATAATGAAAGAAAAATTTGATTTCTTAAAAGTATCATTTACCGAAGTCTATTTTGATAACGATAAGGCTCTTCCATGGTATAATGTTCCTCAACACATCCGTACCCGGGACTGGCCAGATTACGATAAGCTACCCGTAAATGGTTTGGATCCTAACTCTCCCCCAGCCAAATATGATTACATAAAAATTCAGGATGGGGTTGCTTATATCTCAGGAGAAGTTAATTATTGTAATTGGCCAATGATTGTGTCAAAAGAAGGAAATAAGAAAATCTTTATCGACACTAAATGGGATCATCCATATGAACAAACATGGAGTTCACACGTACATCAAATAACTAAAGAAGGAAAAATACATTCTGCTGTATTACTTGCTTCACCAATATGGCATGATAGAATATTGTGGTATAAGCCTGAAGAAAGAAGAGAAAACTAATTTATTTCTTTTTATTCTTTTCGGGAACAGTTATCCCGGTTTTTAATGTTTCTCTTTTATCGTTAGCATCTTTTACCGCTGCTTTATGTTGTTTAAGGAGAGCTTCTTTTTCCTCGTCTGACATGTTAAATGGTCTCATACTTTTTCTTTTACATTTTTCATTATGTCTAATGACACTTCTTTTTTATTAAATAAAACTTGGCATTTTTCATACTCCTCCTCATTCTCTAAAATCTTTATCATTTTATCGATGACCTCGACGTATAACTCCAAATCATTATTGTAGTTCAAAACTGAATTTGTTATAAAATAATCATTTAAAGTGTCATAGTCAAGGTTTCTTAAATAATCATAGATCATTCGAGTTTCAGTATCATCATAATTACCAATATGAATAATACGCGTGGCCTGAAGTAAAAAATTGATTGACATTTGCTATATAAATATCTAAAACCTAATATAAGATATATTTATAGGTATATGAAACTAATCATCACTGAATCACAAGCCCAATTTTTATTTGAAGATTGGAAATCTGGAGTCAAAAATTATGCTGGCGAGAAATTAAACTCACTCAGTCAGTGGGGGGCTGAAAAGGCTGCAAACATTGTTACAGATGTAGGACCTGATGTTGCAAACTGGGCTATAAAACAACAAACAGGTGGGGAATCTCCAACTGAATTGTCTCCTGAGATAGCTGCAAGATTTAATGATATTGATATAGAAAAAACAGCTCCTAATCTTTCTAAATTTATGTCGTCAATTAAAAACCCGACAGCGGCCACAGGTGCTGGTGATGTTTTTAAAAACTTAGAACTCTCCATAAAACCCGGAGAAATGTTACACCCATTGGGTCGTAAAGTTAAAATTTCCAGTCTTTTTGGAAATAGAAATATTAAAGGTGAACCTAAAGCTACTAAATTTCATAGAGCGGTTGACTTTGATGCTCGTTCAGGAAGTCCTATATACGCCCCATTGGATGGCGTGGTGGTTCGCGCTGAAGATACTAGCCCAAATGGTTGTGGTGGACATGTTCGGTTAAATCACAGTAAAGAAATGGATACCAAATATTGTCATTTAAGAAGTTGGAAGGTTAAAAAAGGTGATAAAGTAAAAAAAGGACAAATCATTGGTTATACTGGCGGAGGTGAAAATGATCCATATCAAGGTGTTTCTACTGGTCCACATTTACATTATGAGATCGTAGTTAATGGAACATCGGTTGATCCATTAAAAGTTCAAACAAATTTAGCATAGATGGAAGACTCTAAAAAGAAAAAATTGACGGGGTTTACCAAATTCGTTGTAAAGGAATTGAAAATAAAAAATCCTCCTACTATTGCTATATTGGATAAAAGGGATGGATTGAAAACCACGGCAAATTACGATTATTCCAAAGAGAATAAAATCGTCAAAATATTTGGAGGACCGAGACTTACTGTTGATATTATGAGGAGTATTGCTCATGAATTGACCCATCATAAACAATGGGAGGATGGTAAATTAAAAGTGAAACCACCCGATATAGGTGGTCCCATTGAAGATGAAGCAAATGCAAAAGCTGGACAGTTTATTAAAATGTATGCTAAGATTGACTCAACAATTTATGATGACTAATTATAATCTTCTAAATGTCAAAACCATACTTTCTTGAAAGAAGAAATCAACACTTGTATTCATCCTAAACATAGTCCAAACTCTCGGATATAACAATTTAATTGTTTCTAACCCACATGAAACAATTTGAATATGTCGATGTCCATCATCGATTGTTATTCCACTAAATTCACCCGAAATTAAATCTTTATTCACACCATAATATGAATACTCATAATAACCTCTTTGTCCATTAACGGTCGTCGGAATCCCGACAATGTTATTTTCAAATTCCCAAACTGTTTTATCGATAATAAATTTATCATACCACCTAGTGTTGGGGTCGTTATACGACTGACTAAAATGAATTATTTCTCCATCAATTTCAACAGGAGTGTAATCTTGAACCACAACCGTATCATTTAAAATATGATACGAGCCGTCAGGTACACTACCACCGTTAGAGAGTTCAACATTCATCAATATCCATTGTCCAGATAATTGTGGATAGGTTTCGTCTTCATAAATTTCACATCCAAAAAGGAAGGGAACTAACAGTAAAAGATAAATTAATTTTTTCATTTTTTTTGTTTTTATAATTAGACACTACAAATATAGAAAGAATATTTGGATTGGCAATGCAATTTAATGTTTTTTTCAATATTTATTGAGATGAGATATATGATATCCGAAAAACAGTTAGCAAATTTAATTATTAAACAAACCGCTGAGGTTAGTGAACAGGATGATACGTCAACATCAAGTAGTACCGATGTTGGAACTAGCCAGAAAGCAAGTGACTACCCATCGTACCCGGAAACTGGAAAATGGGAGAGTAAACTTACAAGAGGCCCAGCTAACCAAGTAGACACAAAATCAAAATGGTCGGATGTAGTCGGAAGCAAATTAACCAGAGGGCATGCAAATCCTTTAAAATAATGTATTTATAAAAAACAAAATCATGGAAGAGAACAAAGAAATGTTAAACGAGTCATTAAAAAAAATCAAAGGATTAATGTATTATGACAAATCGTTAACAGCAACCGAAAATAAAGAAAAAATTCAAGAACAACTTTTAGCTCCAGCAGCGGCTGCAGCTTATGGTGGTAAAAAACTTATTGATAGATATCGTCAAAAAAATAAAGTAGATGTTAGACCCGGAGAAATAGCAAGAGCCGTTAAAAATCTCCATAAAAATATGGAAGGACGTTTACTCAGATCTAATGGGGGTGAAATGACCAATAGTCTTAATCAGATTAAAACTCTTAGCGGAAGAAAAATCAATGGTGAAGATGCTGTTGAAGTTGTAAAGGGTGAATATAAAAGATTATATGGTACCGATTTGGTTGCCGATATCACAAAAAAAGGTGAAAAAGTAAATTATAAAGGTATAACAAAACAAAAAGAATTACTAAGTCTTCTTGGTGGTGGCGGAGCTCAACCAACAAACGAACCAACAAAAGACCCTGTAGCAAAAACAGCATCATACGTACCGTGTCAAGGTGGAATTAATAAATTCGGTTGTAAATCAGATTCAATTGCTAAGATACAACAAGCAGCTGGATTAAAAGCTGATGGTATGTTTGGTAAAAAGACACAAGCAAAATTGTCACAAGTGGCTCCTGAATTTAGTAAACAATTTTCAGATACAGATGTACCTGCAATTATAGCTAAATTAACCCCAGCAAAAAATGATGTTGAGACTCCAAACCCAGTAGCAAATATTGATTCACCAAAGCCGATAACAGCAAATATTGATACAAGTAAAATAGGATCAATGTCTCCCACATCGGCACCTAAAGCCAATACAATACCAAGACCCGGTCAACAAAACGAATCAGATCCTAAAGTTAAAGAGGATATGTTTAAGAAACCGGAAATTAAACCTGGTGGTTACAAAATGGCTCAGGGGTTCGTAAATGAATCTTTAAATAATAAAGATCAGTGGAGAAAAAATAAACAAGAAAGACTTGACAGAAAATTCGGAAGAATCAAATAAAACTAACCTTCGCGATATTTATCTAAGAGGGTATGGATTGGTCCCCATACCACGATAAAGTTTTCAAACGAAAAGGAGGTGTTTCTATCTCGACAAAGAGGCTTCGGCCTCTTTGTTCGTTATACCAACTTTTAAAGCATAAAAAAAGGTACTTTACTAAAGTACCTTTTTTGTTTAATACTATCGTTCTTTAAGTTTATTTATTCTTTATGGCTATTTTCCGTCGAATCCGACGAAGTACCGGAATTTATCATATTCAGTATCCTCTGTTTTGGATTAGTTTCCTGAATAATCTTACTATAAAATTTATCGAATCGAGAATCCATATCTCTATAAAGATTTTGGATTTTGTGATCTATCTCACCAATTTCTGTACCAACAGTTTTCCTAATATCATCGAGTTGCTGTTGAGTTCCAATATCGATGTTATTTGAGTTACGTTCTAATCTCATTACCTTAACTAGAGCCACGACGCCACCTATTGCAAAAGCAATAACTAACACCAGACCCATACCTAAAATAAGTGATAGTAAATCTACTGTCATTTTTTAATCTCCTATATGGTAAAGAACGATAGTATTTGTGGAGGTGCGCGATATCGCTTCGCGGTCTTTCCTGTTCAACAATAAATTACTACAAGTTTATTCCGTTATTCATAACGGACAAATATTCGGTTCCTATTTTGCCACCGTTACCAAAAACTGTGGAGGGTTCACTTATAATAAAGTAGCACCCCAAACGAGACTCTTAACACTTTTATGGTTGTATTACACCTTAAGCACTTCTGTTACCAGGTACATGTGCCCCGACCCTCTCGTTTGTTCGCCTAAGCTACTGAAACGTTAGAAGTTGCAAGTAAACCTGCAATTTCCATGTTTTTGTAAACGTTGCCGTCTAAAAGTTACCACCGTGTATTAAAGTCATAGATGACATCTGACTACTTGCAATTTATCCTTGATACTTGAAATCAAGTCAATTCACCCCCGTATTTTCAAAGAACAGTACAAATGTAAAGTAAATATTTTACATTACCAAATAATAAATATTATTTATTTTGGAAAAGATGGGTTAAAATCTTCTGAATGTGTTCTGGCGACGTATCCGGAACTTCAGTTGGACCCCATCCGTATTTCTTTTTAAAATGTAAATAACCCTTTTGGTAATTTTCTTGCCATTCTGGTGTATGTCCAATTGTTGAGTTTTCTATACAACCATCAATGTCCTTTATATATTTCCAAGATTCATTGATGTCAGCGAACCACCAATAAGGAGTTGTGAATCCGTTTTTAAACGCATCCATAGTATGGTCAACATGTTCCCAAGCATTTTTATAAACAACATCAAAACCACCAATCTTTTCAAGAACCTCTCGTTGATAATATGAAAATGCTCCGACTGAATTTGGATACATTGCTATCTCATGCCCGTTTGGATATTTAACAATTTGTCTTGGATTCGGTTCGGTAAGATGTTCTTGTTTTGCCCTATCTTCTAAATTATTAAATCCTTGGGATCCCTTTTTATTGGCTGGACCCTGTAACGCGTAATTTAAGTGTTTTACCCCGGTGTTAAGAGATGTTTGAATATATTTGTCGAATACGGATTCATCCTGAATTAAGATGTCATCTTCTATAATAAAGATATGATCACACCCTTGTTCCATAAGATAATTGATGGCAGACGTTTTAGCCTGTCCAACCGATTTATTTGTTTCATGTTGGATTATGTGGGCGTGTTCAGGATATGATGATGGGTCATATGGTGTACCGTCATTAACGATAACAAAATGTTTAACCCATCCGGGAATCGTTGCTGCGGACTGTTTAATCCTATCTTCAGCTTTATACGTTACCATTCCAACACCTATATTATCTTTGGTATAATTTATCTTTTCAAAAAGACTTTTATTACTTGTCATTTTAAGAGGAAGAACGTCTTTAAATTTTTCTTCGAACTGTTTTTTATTTTCTTCCCATTGTTCGTTTGTTTGTCCAACAGACTTATGTAACAAATCGAATCTGGTAGTAACTCCAATCTTCACCCCTTCGATATAATTTTTAATAAAGAATGGAATATCATAAAAGTGGAAACCTTTAAAATCTTCATCAAAATTGTGTTTAATTTTTCGTTTATCAACAATGAAGAATACTCCATCACAAGTCACAACATCTTTTAATGTATCAATCAGTGACTCTGATGAGTATTTGTTAGTCCATATTTTTCCATTTTGTGTATGAGACATTTTTCCGTGCATAGATTTCCGGATATCCCACCAAGTTCCATTAACTAAATCAGTAGTTCCTGCAACACCAATGATACCATACTCAGGAAAATTTTCAAACAATTTATTGATTTTGTTTGACATATTAGTTGAGTTGATAATGAGATCATCGTGCATAAAGACGATATAATTATTAGTTGCCTCTTTCAATCCTTTATTATATACCTCAGATAATGACATTTTATTGTCATTTTCGTAAATGAGAAATTCAGTTTTCGGATGAGAAAAGGCTTTTTTTACCGTGTTTATATGTTTCTCATCAATTTGTCTTGTTGATATTACTACTGTTAATAATTCCATGGGTCTTGTATGTTTACAATAAAATCCCCGTCGAGTTCTTTTAACGAGGCTACAATTGGTTTATTTGATGGTATATACCTTCGGGTACACGTTGTTGCGTTGATATATGTGGTTCCGTTATGTATTTTATATCCGTGTTGCTCGTGTATGTGCCCGAAGACGTGAATTAACGGTTTAACTCTTTCCGCGTGATATGTAAGAGATGAACATCCACAGGGTTCACCTTCCATATTTATATCAAGAATACCTTCTGGAGGACCGTGAGTAATTAAAACATCGGTATCTTCAGGAATTTTTTCCCAATATGTGTGCAATTCGCTTCTTGGAACATTAAATGCCCAATTCATAAAATCTGGTTGCCACGGAGATCCATAAAATTTTATTGGCCGTGAAAATTCAGGACTCTCAATTGTGAATGAAGAATCTTCAAGATATACACAATCTGATTGTGATAAATTTTCATCATTGATGTATTGACTTAACCAATCGGGTTTTCTTTCAAAACACCAATCGTGGTTTCCTGCAATAAAAATTTTTGAGTCAAACCCTTTGATATTCATAAACCAATGAATGAATTGTTCTAAATTTGGTCTACTTCCAATATTTGTTAAGTCGCCTGCGTGAATGAGGACATCCCCTTCTGGCAATGGATGTAACATCGAATTATGTAATCCGTGTGTGTCTGATATAAAAACTATTTTCATAATATTACAAATATAGTTTTTTTTTTCGAGAAAAACAATTATCTTTGTGTATTATTAACAAAAGTCTAATATATGTTTACATTTTATGAAGTAGGAGGGAAGATTAGGGATGAAATTCTCGGATTAAAATCTAAGGATGTTGATTATGTTGCCGTTCCAAACGAGTTATTGTTACGTAATTATTCTGAAGCTTCAGAAATGTTCGGGGTATTAATCAAATACCTTAAAGAACAAAATTTTGAAATCTTCTTAATTACACCTGATTGTTATACCATCAGGGCAAGATTTCCTGAAGGACACAAATACGTCGGTGTTGCAGACTTTGTAATGGCTCGAAAAGAAATTGGGTATATACCGAACACTCGAACGCCAATAGTTAAGCCAGGGACGTTATATGACGATCTGGAAAGACGTGACTTTACCCTTAACGCTTTAGCAAGAGGTGATGACGGTGAAATTGTTGATTTCTTCAATGGGTTAAACGATTTAAAAAATGGTATTTTAAGAACGCCATTGGATTGCACAATTACCTTTGATGATGATCCGTTGAGGATTTTAAGAGCTATTAGGTTTTCCATAACAAAAGGATTTACCATTCCGAAAGAAATGTGGTATGTAATTTATCACTATGATTATGAGAAAAAAATGGGTGTGGTCTCAGGTGAACGTATAAGAGAAGAATTATATAAGTGTTTTAAACATGACACCTTGGAGACTTGGAACAGATTAAATGTTTTCCCGTATTTAAGGGATTATATTTTTACTAAGACTAAATTGTGGATGAAACCCACATTTGAGGAATAAAAAGAAAGGTCGGATATTTCCGACCTTTTTTGTTATATGTTATTAAGTTCATTTTGTAGATCTTCCGAATTTGGGATTCCCCTTGCTCTTAATTCAAGAGCTAATTTACGAGCCGTTAACCTATCAATTGCCCCATCAAAAGATTCAAGACTTGCATCTGTTTGAAATTGTTCGACCGCCTTTTTAGTTTCAGGTCCAAATTTTCCGTCCTCCCCGGATGGTAAACTATATCCTAATAATACTAATCCTTTTTGAACTGCCTGAACAACGGGGTTTACTGTGTATTTACCAATATGTCCTTGATATTCTGCTCCAACATCACTTCTTATATAGTTTAATGATTCTAATGATGTTTCGGACGGATCAAGATCTGGTAATTCAGCGAGTGCTTGTTCGTCAAATTGACCTTCAGGTGTTATTACATCTGTTAATCTTTTTATAAAGAATGGAACAAATTTACCCTTACCTCTTCTTACCCACGGTGCGGCAACTGCGTTAAAAATAAAATTACCGTTAGTTGCCGAAAATTGTGATCCATCGGTAAGATTTCTACAAATTACCCCATCAGGAGTAGTTTTAAGAATTTGTATATTAATAACCCTATTACTTTTTGGTACAACGTACTTATATTTTCCTCCAACACCCATTCCTAAATTTCTCAACGCCTTTCCGGTTAAACGACCTTCTGGTACGCCAGCTCTTAGAATGTTATCTAATTTTTTGATACCAAATAAACGTAATATTCTACCACCTCTACGAGCTGTTTTTCCTACAATTCCACCAGTTTTACTAACTACTTTTTTGTTATAGATTTTATCGGCTTCTTTTTTCCTAAATGCTGCTGATTGTGGGCCTTCAGGAACTGCTTTCCTTGCGTTAGTAATTAAATCATCAAACGAAGATTTGATCCCAGTTATAATGGTATCCATTTGAGTCGTTATTGTCTTACTATATTTACCAAGGACTTTTTTACCTAAAGGTGTGGCAACTGCCCTCTGAATCATTCTTGGAATAGACGATAATATTTTACTTAAATTTTTGTAAATTATTTCAAGACCAGCAAGTACTGTTTTATTCATTGCTTTTTTCGCTCCATATTTCACGAAACGTTTCATTGGTATTGCTACCGCTTGTAACGGACCAGGAATTATTACAAAAGCCAAAGTAATAGCCCCCATAATAAATAATTTTTTCCTTGTGGTTGCGTCTTTAGTAAAAATAGCTTCTATAAAATAACTTGTACCATTAACTGCATCAACAATAGCTCCAGACCCGGGAACGATAAAGTCCATCCCCAAAGATGCCACATCTCCAACTGTATGTAAAATGTCACTTACTGACCATTTTTCGGTCAAAGGCATTAACTCACCAGTTTCACATGAATAAAAATTGTTTTCAAAAACAACATACTTCATATCACTGGTGAACCTGAAAGATTGGATATTTTCTCTAATAATTTGAGGATTTAACGTCAAACTATGTTCGTTAAGTATTTTTTTTCTTTCCTCTTCGGTAACGTTGATATGAGTACTATATGTCATAACTTATAAATATGATATTTTATCCTTTCTATTTACGAAAGGGATACATATAAATAGTATGAAAAACGAGTTTTATCTATACGCTAAATAGTTTTCTGAATTCGGTTCTATTTGGTTGGGATTAAAATAAGATAAGAATGTTTCGTCGGGTAGCATTAAAATTCCCTGATATAACTTAATTGATGTTTTTGCATCAATAGATATCATAAGCTTTCTCATAGCATTTTCATATCCCCGTGCGGAAGCAAATCTATCTCCACTATCGTTAACATATCCTTTATCAGATGTCAAATGGGATACATCTTTGTAAATGGTGTCACCCTTAGATGTTATGTTTATTAGATATCTCTCATTTATTAATTTAAGATAGGGTTCTATCGACTCATTCGGAGTTTTATATGTATATAGAACTTGTCCATTATCATATGTCCCTACATTCCAAACCGAATTACTGTTTACAGCCTTACCTTTTGTTCCAAAATGAGATTCAAGTAACCCTTGAGCTAGTACAAAAATAATATCAGTATTGTATTCCAAACATTTTTCAACAATACAATTTGCGGATAATTTTGTTTCAGGAGCAACTTCGTTAAAATAACGTTCAACTTCCAATATTAAGCTATTTTCCATTTTTAATTTAACGGCCTCAATATACAATTTTTCTTTTGACTCTGTCCTATCTTGAATTATAGGAGAATCACTAATACTTACAGATCCGGGGGTAATTACACTTATATTAAATAAAAATAAAAAGGAAATTAAAGTAACCCTCTTCATGTGAATCGATGACCACATTTTATCAAGAATTTTTATTACTTCAACGCTCATTTTAATTTGATTTTTTGATAATTGTTTCATGGTTTAAAATTTATTAAATGCAAAGGTAACAATATTTTCTTATTTTCCAAGAAAATCACCTATTATTTTAAATTCAAAAGACCTTGTAGTTGGTCTGCAAGGTCTGATCCACAGTAAATTTTATCTGTGTTGGGTGGTATCCATGGTCGCGATAATGCCTTAAGCATATCAATATCTTCGGTCACATTTTGTTGCAATCGAACATACTCCATTAAACCTATTTGGGGTTTATTATCTTTGGGATTGTGGTCTTTTTTTTCCATTTGCTTTGTCTCTACGAAAACTAAATTCGTTGAATCCATGTTGGGAGATTTTATATTTGTCCTCAACTTCAACGATTTCTTTTTCTCCGATACCTAATACTCCACCCATAAACATTTGAATTTCTTGGAAAGCAGTAAAGCTATCCATTACTTTATAAAACTCATAATCTTTTAGTATGGGGTTTGTAATGAGAACATCATTACGGTGGTATCTTTTAATGAACTTTCTGTCATAATCACTATCGTATATAAATATCGGGGTTTTTAGTTTTCTAAAGATTTCCAATGGATTATATGTTAAAATGTAATTGATGTCATCAATTAAATTACCATACCAACTCTTATGTGTTATCTCATTTTTGATGAATTCTAAATCATAAGTGATGAAAGTTTCGAATTTCGTGCCATAAAAACTATCAAAATCCTCTTTATAAAATTTCCACCCTATGTATAATTTTCCACAAAACCCAACAATGAATGGCGAGCCATCTTCATATCTCGACCCCTTTTTAATTGAGTGAGAACATATGTTATGAAATGGAGTAATATTCCTTTTATGCCAACCCTTTCTCGCCGAAAATGGATCTATAAATGTCTCCCTATTTTCGTTAATTACGGTGTTGCGATCATATACAATTGACTTATCGATACCCACTGTACCGACAACCCCATCGTAATAATCTTTCGTTTTTGAAATGATGTACATATCTAATCATTTATTATTGTACCGAGAATGGGACTCGAACCCACACGAGCAAATGCCCACAGCATTTTAAGTGCTGCATGTCTGCCAATTCCATCATCTCGGCATTTGACAAAGATAAGTATAATATTTGACATTTCCAAATTTGTCCTCCCCGTAGGACTCGAACCTACAAACCCGAATATGGGTACCAGAGTCAAAGTCTGGCGCATTTGTCCATTCTGCCAGAGGAGAATATTGTTGCCCCGCAAGGGTTCGAACCTTGAGTCACAGCATCCAAAGTGCCGTATGTTAACCAATTACACCACAGGGCAATATAGTTGTTGTCTCGGAGGAGTACGATTCCCCAGTCTTCTGGTCCAGAGCCAGACATGTTACCAATTACACTACGAGACAATATCGCGTAATAAAGTGATAAATCAAAATATCACGCTTTTGGGTGAATGATGGGACTTGAACCCACATGGTCTTTTCAGATTCCAGCTTCACAGGCTGGTCGGACACCAATTACCGGCTACATACACCATTTATTAAATCTTTTTCATATTTTTCTTTCCATTTTTTTATTGACACGTCACTTACTCCATATTTTCTGCCAGTTGCTGAGTATCCAAAAATATTTATTTCTGTTATTAAATCTTCATATGACGGACGATTAACTTTAGTCGGGATGGCAGGACTCGAACCTGCGATGACTTGCGTTCCCCCATGTTCCCAAAACACGTATGCTACCAACTACACCACATCCCGAAATTTATCGTCTCCACAACCGATAAATTATATTTATAGGTTATTTAACCGATAATTGTACACCCGGGAGGACTCGAACCTCAATCTCAAGATCCGTAGTCTAGTGTTCTATCCATTGAACTACGGGTGCGAATTGTACACCTGAAGGGATTCGAACCCATATTCTCATCCAATTACCGCTCTCTAGTTTCGAAAGTTTCGAAGACTAGGGGGATACAGGTGCATTAAATGTCAAAGAACAATCGTCTGGGTGGCAGGATTCGAACCTGCGGACCCGTGCTTCCAGGGCACGGTAGTATAACCATCTGCAATACACCCAGTTTTAAATAAAAAAACCCCATTCATTACTGAACGGGGTTTCTTTTGTCTAATCTAAAAACTCTCGAATTACGAAAAATTTAGAACACAAGTCTCCCGTTCAACCACTGGTGGTTGTCCTTGGGGGCGCTGATGTAATAAAGTTCTCATTGTTTCAAATATTAATTCTGTACAAATATATGTAATAAAATTATAAATACCAAGTAAAAGTTAAACTTTCTTATTAAATTAAAGATTTTTTATTTAAGTTAATTATTAACTTAATGTAATCTCCTCATTTCTAATAGTTAATGTTAATACAGACTAGATGGAAATTTTTGCACGCCAAGTAGGATTCGAACCCACGAACTCTTTCGAGATTGGTTTTGGAGACCAACGCTTTTAACCACTCAGCAATTGACGTATTTTTTGTAAAGTATATCTGAGACATAATAATCAGATAATTTTACAGGTTTTGTTTCGGTATAATAGATGATTTCCCAACCATCCTCACCATCTTTATTTAGTTGAGCTTCCATGTCTCTTAATAAATGAAATTGATATCCAATACGTTTATATTGCCACATACTTTCAGTTTATTATAAATATGGAAAAAATCAAAAATATAGTAGCCCTGGTGGGAATCGAACCCACAAAAGATCCGGGTTTGAGCCGGTTAGCTGTGCCAGTTTACATAATCCACAGAGCCGAATAATTACATTTCGACGGGACTCGAACCCGCAATTTCTTTCGTAGAATACCTTACTACTTAAACGCCCGATCCAGCCCGCATATAGGTAATCCATTTTTGGGATTCAGTCAGGTGTGTATACCAATTCCACCACGAAATATAATTGTAGCCCTGGTGGGACTCGAACCCACAAAAGATCGGGGTTTAAGCCCGTTAGCTGTGCCAGTTTACATAATCCACAGAGCCATTTGTTACTTTTTCATCGTATGTAGTTTTGCTGACGGTTTCATTTTAAATAGTAACCACACCATGCTGGGTATTCATCCGTATCAATAGGACTCCTGATAAATCTACCCCTCCTGTGCAGAGTAGTGGGCTTCGAACCCACGACCTTCTGATTGCAAATCAGACGCTCTAGCCAGCTGAGCTACACCCGCGTTTGTTCGTCTTTCCGAACCGTCAAAGTGGAGAATGGGGTAATCGAAACCCCGTCCATTGCGTGCAAGGCAATTATAATAGCCACTATACGAATTCCCCAAGTGAATTTTCTACGCTACTTCAGTACTAATAAAAATTCTAAACGGTCTAAACGTACAGAAGGTGGGACTCGAACCCACACGCCCTTCCGGGCACCAGATCCTAAGTCTGGCGCGTCTACCAATTCCGCCACGTCTGCATTTGTGCCTTTTTAGTAGTTCAACCATTACGCTTTTGCAGATCCACATAATGAGTCTGAAGGTATTACTCCTTCACATCCAAGAACACTCGGCACAGGTTACGCGGTCAACATCTGCTTAGTTCCGTCATGAACCTTTTGTCTCGAAGGTGGGACTCGAACCCACACTCCCTTTCGGGAACTAGCTCCTTAGGCTAGCGCGTCTACCAATTCCGCCACTTCGAGATTATTTAATCTCTTTGTTCATCTATCTATAAAATTTGTGGGATAATTAAAATAAAGGGGTGGTCAGCAGCGAACATCCCACCCCTAATAGCCGTAGCTATAACGGTCCTAACCGTATGTACTCCTTGATGGATTCGAACCACCGTGATACTATTCGCCTCCTGCTTGTAAAACAGGTGCTCTTGACCGCTGAGCTAAAGGAGCATAATGTTTAAAATAAATACTAAGAGAATACAAAAAATTAAAGTACTCGGTAGGAGAATCGAACTCCTATTTAATGGATGAAAACCATTTGTCCTGACCGTTAGACGAACCGAGCGTGGCGAGATTTTTTTTGACCTATAATCAAGGTTATACTGAACCTCAGTATGAACAAACCTCAGAAACCTTTCTATTTCACACTGAACCTCGTACTGCGTAGGGGGGTCGAACCCCTAATCTTCAGATTGAAGGTCTGACGGCTTAACCAATTTGCCTAACGCAGCGTTTAAATACCATACTTAAATCAAGTAATCATATGCCTTACTTCGATTTTTTTCAAGTTCTTCTTTTGGAATTACTTTGAAATCTACTTTTTGTCTAGAATTTCCAGACGTTTCTTTCTTCTTCATTGTTTTAACATTTATTACCATTTACCTAACACAGTATTTTTTATTCTTTAAGGTCTCTAACCTCACCTCCGAGCCGCATGCCCGGTATGCTCTCACTAAAAATCATCTCCCCTAATAACCCCGGCCGTGATTACAGGATTGATGTTTCTTCGTATAGTAATCTCCAGGTCATGACTCCTTTCAATCCTAACTCAATTACACTAAAGAATAGCCGAGACCGTGGGATTCGAACCCCTCCTCCGCCGTGACAGGGCGGTACTACTAGCCATTATACGACGGCCTCGATAATCCCCAAACTGTTTTTTGCTTTTCATGCGCTGGTGGGCTTCGAACCCATCAGCTTAGGGTCCTCACCCCCGCTTCACCAGTAACCTACTTACTTTCGGTTGAGATTGCAGTGCGTACGGGGCTCGAACCCGTGACCTCCGCCGTGACAGGGCGGCATTCTAGCCAACTGAACTAACGCACTAAATTTCCATCATGTCAAAGAACAATACATACCTAAAAACAAAAAACCCGACTCTTGGTAGATGTCGGGTTCTTTAAGTAGAACATGTATGTAAATAGTTATATTTTACACCCGACATTTTTTCGTGCATCCTCATCAGCCCATAATAGGACTTCAACCGCTGCAGCCACCAATAATATGTCGAGTAAATTTCTCATTGTTTCTTTATATTAAATATGTTCAAATTTTGTTTTTTCTCAATTATGGTACAAATGTAAATCATTTTTTTGGATTTGCCAAATGTTTTTTAAAAAATGTTTAATTATTTTTATTTTATTGAGAACTAAATTAATTCATTTCTGTTGGATCATTAGGTTTAATAGGGTAATTCTTGAGCTGTCCTTCAACGGAATCGTTACCTTCTTTAACTCTTTCCCACATAAATGACATCCACTTCAAAAAAGACTCCTTTAGGTTTTCAGTCGGATAAGGACTTCCAGTTCCTGGAACAGGTGTTCTTTTTGATAGTTCTTGATATTTCCTCATTGCATCTTTTAATTGATCCATAATGGGTTTTAATTCTTGAGACGAATCAAAATTTGTATTTTCACCGTCTAAATCCATATCGTTAACATGAATTAATTCGTTAATAGGTCTCATAAGTTGAGTTATTCTCTTTTTTTGTTCTTCTAACGTTTTTTTCATTTTATCGGTTTTTATATAATAAATATATGTTATTTTAATATTGTTCGGTTTTCTTAACCGTTACTTTATATTTTTTTCCATTTAATTCAAAACTATCTTTTCCATCTTCTTTCGCTTTCTTGGCTGCTCCAACAAACGCGTTTCCCTCATTAATACTCATTTCAGTATCGTTGAAGACATTATATTGTGACATATTTTCGTTAAGTCCCATCACTTCATCATCAAAATCGGATTCGTCACCTTCTGGTTTTTTTAATACAAGATAATATACCTGACGACCATCATCTTCGCCTACCTCAGAAACGCACTCATATTCACCTTTATTGGTTAACATCCTAATTTCTTGTTCTTCTACGGGTTTATCTAATTGTGATAAATCACCATCGATAAAAACAGGTAAATCATATCCAGCAAGTTCTGCTGCTTCACCATGTATATAAGCGTTTTTAAGAGCGGCTTTACCGAATGTCTGTCCAGCGTCTTTTGGTCTAGCAAGTGGTTGGCCATTATTTTGGTCGGTGGTGGTAAACCTCAATGTGTTTTCAGATTTACCGAGAGAATGGATTTCCGGTTCTTTTGTATCTTCACCTCTTGAAAGTTTTTGTAACGATTCTTTTTCGTAATCACTTAATGATTCCATACCAGATTTACTAATTTTATCGAGTAACTGGTCCATATATCGTACATTTAATTCAGTTAAATTCATTTTTCCCATTATCTCCATAATCCTTTGGGCTTCTTCCGTTAACGATTTTTTCATAAAGTTTGTGTTTTTAAAAATCTGTACTGTATTCAAGCCTATCCAATATTTGGTCAGCCTTATCACGAATTGTCAGATTATCTTTGCGAGACGATCTTGAAACGTTATCTTTTTCAAATGTCATCTCATATCTATTATTTTGCCATGTAACTATTTTTTCACCATTTATCGTTGTTTCATCAAAAGACATAAAATATTCTAAATTACATCTATCATCCTCCTCATAAAACACTGGGAGAATTTTTTGACTAATAAGAAGGTTATAATCAAATTTTTCAAAAAAATCGTTTAATGTTTCAATACTGTTACCTGCTGTTGATGCAATTGCATAAATTTGTTCATCCCAAGCATTTGAATTTGGCGTCCCGAATATCATAATATTATTATTGATAACAAAACTTCTGGTGTTTTGGAATTTCTTGGCGGAAATTTCGGCTTCCGTTAGAATTGGTTCAAAGGCACGATTGTTATGACCCATAATTTGAATAATCCTAATTCTTTCTTCTCGTAGTGTTCTCAAAGTATCAATATTTTTAAATAAATATTTACTTGTTTAAAATAAGACAACTTTGGCACGATAATAGTATAATGTACGAATAATAAAAACAAAAGTTTCCAATATGAAAAAAATACTATTCTTTATCATGTTATTTCTCTTCAGTTTAGTTTCGGTTGCTCAAGAAACCGAACTTTCAAACTATGAGAAATATAAATTGGCTCAAGAATCAGAAAGATTTGATATTACACCAGATACGATATATAAGACTGATACCGTTTATATTGAATCACAAACTAAACAAAAAGATGTTGTCATAAACAACTATTACATTGAGGATGATTTTCCAAATTACCGATATGCATTGACATTTGGTTATAGGTCTTACTACCGTTCATATTACGACCCGTTCTATTATGAATATAGATATTATCCTTCCCATTACTATTCATATTGGGGATATAATTCATATTATTTTAAATACCATCACCCATATAATCATTATACCTATTATTCGAGACCGAGAGGACATACAACGTCGGTGAATAAAACTAGCGCTTCAACTAGAGTGCATCCAACAAGATCCTCATATACGCCTTCATATAATACTCCAAGAACATCGACTCGGCCAGTGTATAATACTCCAACAAGAGTTGTACAACCAACCATAAACAGAAATACGAGTACACCCAACAGAGTTTCATCAAGTAATACAACCCCAAACCGACCAACATCATATAGTAGGCCGACTTCGTCAACTTCAGGTAGAACCTATTCTAACGGAACTGTGAACAGAAGTTCCGGGGGAAGAAAATAAAAAAAAATAAATTTTGCTTTGACATCAATTATGGTATTTATTAATATGACTAATGACGTAAAAGCAAATACAAAAATAATAATATTAGATAATTCTAAAGAAGACGCGAAAAAAATTAAAGAGGTTTTAGTTAATTTTGGATATACACATCATATAACCCATTGTGAAACTGGACATGATTTTATAAATGCGTTGACACGAGTTAATCCTGATGTTGTAATATCGGAACACACTATTCCTAATTATAATTCGTTTAAATCGTTCGCCGATTCAAAAAGTATAAATCCTAATGTTATTTTTATTCTCTCATCTGGTGATATTCCGGAAGAATTTGCAATCGAACTTCTTAAAGAAGGTATGGACGATTACATATTAAAAGACCATTTACTTCATTTACCTCATATTATTAATTCGGCACAACTTCAACGACAATATATTACTGAAGCAAAAAAATTAGAAAAATTAAACAACGAGTTAATCGCTGCAAATAGTCTTATTGACGAGAAAAACAAATCAATGACTCAAAGTATTATGTTTGCAGAACGAATCCAAAAAGTAACTTTACCAAAAATTGATATACTTTTAAAAGATTTTAAGGATGCATTTATAATATATCGTCCAAAAGACATTGTAAGTGGTGACTTCTATTGGTTTTATAAAAAGGACGATGAGGTAATGGTAACCGCCGCAGATTGTAGCGGTCATGGGGTGTCCGGTGCATTATTATCTATGATTGGTACGAATTTCTTAAATGAAATTGCTGAAAATGATTTCACCCATCCAACAGATGTGTTATCGTTACTCGATTTAAACCTAACCACATTTTTAAAACAAGATATATTAAGTGGATATCAAGACGGTATTGATATTGCATTTGTTACCATAGACAAAAATCATAAGAAATTATATTTTTCGGGATGTAGTCGTCCATTATTAATTTATAGAAGTAGGGATAAAGATATGGTTGAAATCAAAGGCGAACCATATAATATAGGTGGAATTAACAAAGAAATTAAAAAAACCTTTGCAACTCAAGAAATACCATATCGAATTGGCGACGTAATTTATATGTTCAGTGACGGTGTAGTTGACCAATTTGGTGGAACGAAAAATAAAAAATTAATGAAAAAAAATTTTATTGAAATGTTAATGTCGTTTCAACATTTGGGGTTATCATATCAAAAAGACTTACTTGAACAAAAATTAAACACATGGCAGGGTGATTTTGACCAAGTAGACGATATGCTTATACTAGCAATAAAGCTATAATTGATGTATTTATAATAAAAGAAATTAAATAATGAAAACGGGATTTTTAAAATTATTGGAAAGCATTAAAACATACTCATCATATTATTTCGCTGTTGTGTCCGTTTTAGGAGTTGTATGGGGAGTATTTGTTGCATATGATAATTGGAAAGATAATAATAAAATTCTTCAGTCTAGCGTAAAAACAATAATTCAATCTCAAGAATCCCAACGAAAAACAGATTCATTACTTTTATTTCAACAAGTAGAAATGAAAAGACAGTTAGAAAGTATTCGGGGGACAACTGAATCATTGGAGGATTCATATGTGAAATATCTTACCAGAGATAAAACATTAACAAAAGAAGATTTTGTCGAATATATGGAAGGTCTTAACTTGGATGTAAAAAAAAACTCTTCGGGATACCAAACTTCAGAGAAATAATTATAAATTCTAATAAAACTGATAGTATTCAACTAGATACCCAAAAAAAAGACACAGTAAATCTTAAAATTAACGTAAAACCAATAAAATGAACTTTTTAAAAAAAATAGGAATTTTTGCTTCGTGCTTACTTCAAGAAAATTGTGACTATTCAATTAAAAAAATTCTTTCATATATATTTTCTTTATTAGTTGTTTATGTGGTAATTTTTACTGATAAAGAATACTATGAATTGTTATTCTTTATTGGGGGTTTACTTGGGGTTCGTGCATATGAAAGAGTTCAGTTATGGAAAACACCTCCGGGAGTTGTAAATTCGGATCCAATACAAGATCCCGATACAGAACCTGGATTAGGTGATGATTCAGTTTTAGGGTCAAAGAAACCTACTGCCAAAAACTCAAAAAAACGACTTTTGACTGATTAATGGTTTTGTAATTCCGAAAGGAGTTTCATTACCTTAGCACAAGTTTCATACTCCTCAATATTTTCGAAATAAGGATTGAGAACTTCGCTAAGTATATCTAAATTTGACTTTGTAAAACTAAGCTCGGATTCAAATACCGTATTCTCAACATTTGCTGTTACATTAACGAATGCTAAATCTTTTGTTTTTAGATCTTCGAACGCACTTAAAATTGTGCGATAAATTGGATCCCTGGATATCTCCATAAATGTTTTATAATCTCCGTAATGGTCAGTAAAAGAGATTTTTGACCCTGTCTTTTCGAAATTAGGTTTCATTTTATTTTTATTAGTTTTTAATAAATATAAAGAAAAAAAGTGTCAAAACAAAAAAAACCCCGACAATCATCGGGGTTTAGGTCTAGATGGGTTCAAAACCATCAGTTTTCTTAACGAAAGGTAATCGACAAAGAGTACCTGCAAGAATATAAATACTGGTAAATTGATAAAAAGTCAATTTATTCTATAAATAACTCACCTTTTTTATCATATTTTATTGTGATGGGTATTTTTGGTAAAATGTTTCCTTTAAGTATTTCGTCACTCAAGAAGTCTTCACAAAGGTTTTGAATGATTCTTTTTACAGGTCTCGCTCCGTAATTCTCTTCAGTATTTAATCCTAAAACTCTATCCTCCACAGATGAATGAAATTCAACTATGTATTCTTTTTCCAATAATCTTTTCTGAAGATTTAAAATTTCAATAGAGATAATTTTCTTTAATTCGGGGTCACCTAATGGATTAAACATAATATGTCCATCGAGACGATTTAAGAATTCAGGATTAAAATGTTTTTTAAGTTCCTTTAAAATAATAGATTTTTTATTATCCTGTTCTTGATTCCTAGTTAATTGCGTGAATCCCAATCCTCTTCCAAAGTCAGACACTTTTTGTGCTCCGATATTGGATGTCATGATAATAAGACAATTGGTAAAATTTACATTTCTTCCAAACGAATCGGTTAATCGTCCTTCGTCCAATATTTGTAAAAACATATTATATACGTCTTTATGAGCTTTCTCAATTTCATCGAATAGGATAACAGAAAACGGATTATTTTTTACGGCTTCGGTCAACTGTCCACCTTCATCATATCCAACATAACCTGGAGGAGAGCCAATAAGACGGGAAACGTTATGTTTCTCCATATATTCGCTCATATCAATTCTAATAATATTATCAGACGATCCAAATAAAAGTTGTGCAATTGTTTTTGCAAGATAAGTTTTTCCAACACCTGTTGATCCTAAAAACATAAAAGAACCGATCGGTTTATTTGAACCTTTAATACCAACACGGTTTCTCCTTATTGCTTTTGATATGGTTGAGATTGCCTCTTCTTGACCGATGATCTTTTCACCTAGTTGTTTTTCAAGGGTCAAAAGACTTGAAGTTTCATTCTTATCAAGTTTTGCTATGGGTACACCAGTAATACTTGTAACAACTGAGTAAACATCATCAATGGATATTGGATTCTTATTTGTTTCTTTATCCGTTTCCCATTTATGTTTTTCTATTTCTAATTTTTTAACTAATCTCTTTTCTTCATCTCTTAATTGAGCAGCAACTTCATAGTCCTGTTTTTTAACTACGTCTCTTTTCTTTTGATTAACCTCTTCAATTTTCTCTTTTAAATTTTCAATTGATGCTGGCATTTCAATAGTAATATTTTTTTCAGCTCCAAGTTCATCCAAAATATCAATTGCTTTATCCGGAAATGACCTGTCGGTAATATATTTTCCTGCAAGTAAAACAATTGTTTCCATCACATTCTCAGTATATTTCACCTTATGATAGGATTCATATGAATCTCTAAGATTATGAAGTATTTCAATTGTTTCTTGTGGTGTAGGTTCTTTTAACGTTACCTTCTGAAATCTTCGAGTTAATGCCGAGTCTTTTTCGATGTGTTTTTTATATTCATCAAATGTTGTTGATCCAATACATTGTAACTCACCGCGAGCAAGAGCTGGTTTAAAAATATTTGAAGCATCCATTGATCCACTTGCATTTCCAGCCCCAACCATCATGTGTAATTCATCGATGAATAAAATAATTTGGGGATTTTCTGTGAGTTCTACCAATATTCCTTTAATCCTTTCTTCGAATTGCCCACGATATTTTGTTCCGGCAACCAATGATGTCAAATCTAGTGATACTATCCTTTTATCCATCAAGCTGGTTGGACATTCACCTTTAACAATTATCTGTGCAAGTTTTTCAATTAAAGCAGTTTTACCTACTCCAGCATCACCGACTACTACGGCATTATTCTTTTTCTTTCGAGAAAGAATTTGTGCGATCCGTCTCACTTCTTTATCCCTACCAACAACAGGATCAATTTTTCCTTCTTCAGCTAACTTAGTTAAATCTCTCGAAAAATTGTCAAGTATTGGCGTTGTTGACCCCGGTTTTTTTACTTTCGTTGGTCTGTCTGGTTCTTCAAAAAAATCTACGCCCATAATTTAAGTTTTTAGTTTTGTTGTTGTTTACTTTTAGGTTCTTTATTTGTCATAACAATAAGTATTCCGATTACTATAAGGTCAAATATAATTGATATCTTATTAAGAACCTCCAAATCTTTACCCGTTAACACAAAAAAGATACTTACCAATATTGCAATCCCAATACCAATCATAATTGGCAAAAGGGAAAGCCATTTCCAACCATTCTGCCAGACGAAAAATGTAAGGATAATCTCCAAAAGTATTAACATAATTCTATGTTATTTAGAATTATTATTTGTTATTGTGGATTTTATTAGAATTCCACACAACCATGTGAGGCATACAGATGGCCACCACATAATTTGGCCTGCAATTATTCCCTTATCAACTAATCCGGGGAACGCTGCGGGTATTGCCACAGGCCAAAGCCAATAAACAAGTGAACCAGCAAATAATGCGACAAAGCCGACAAGTACTATGGTACCTATTGCTACACCTAATCCCTTTAATAACGTTTCCATTGTTTCCATATTTTTATTTTATATTTAATGGTGCAAATATAATACAAATAAATGAATAAATCAAATGTGTCAAAAAGACAGACTAAAAAGACAAAATGACTATTATAATTGAACGGCAAGAATTTTGTATATTTTATAGAAAATAATAAACCTTTTAAAAATATTTAAACTATGAGTAATTCAAAATTATTTAATGATCCGTTTTTTTCGGATGTTGTTGACCTTTTTTATGAAACCCCTCGATTCCTTGAGAGAACAATGAAAAGAACTAACATTATTAACAATGACGATGATTATCGTGTTGAACTTGCCATTCCTGGCCTTTCTAAAAAAGATGTTAGTGTTAAAGTAAAAAATAACATACTTACGATTTCTCATGAAAAAGAAGAGAGTGACGAAAAAACATTTTATTTTACCAATTCGTTTACTAAAGAATATTCGTTACCTGACGATGCTGATATTAAAGGAATAACTGTTACTGTTGAGAATGGGATACTATTTGCAACTATTCCGAAGGATAAGAAAAAAGTTAAAGATTTTGTCGTTGAGATTCGATAATAGGAACTCCCGTTAATCGGGAGTTTTTTTTACCTTTCGTATATTTATAAACATCACAGATATTTATGCAATATATGTGTAATAAAGAAATATAAATAATAAAATATGAAAAAAATTGTAAAAATCACGGAAGGTCAGCTTAACGACATTATTAAAAAGGTAATCAAAGAACAAGAAGGACAAGTAATGAATACAGGTCCTAGTCCAGAACAAATGGCTGGTTCTACTCAAGATGACAGTGAACCTATGACTAATGACGGACCAGATTTTGGAGAGTTTATTAATTGTGCAAAAGGATTACTCGATCAGGGTGTTACCGTAGGTAATTTAGTTGATCAGATTCTTGAAGCCCAAAATGAACCTGAAGAAGTAGAAGGTGAAGAAAACCCAGAAATGCCGGTGGCATAATGAAGCTTCTTGAACAAACGGTTGGTGGATTTGTTGCTCCTGGGGGTGAAGATAACTTTACAACAGAAGTTGAACGCCCAGATTTTGGAAATTTTTTAATGTTTTCAAAAAAATTACTTAATAGTGGAGTTAGCATAGGTGAAATTGTTGACAAATTAATAGAATTACCGAAATCCGAACCGAAAGATAGGGAAGAAGACAATAGTTATGAAGAACCACAAGACGCTCTTCAAACATTACCATCTTTTCCGGGATAATTAATAACATTTTTGAAACCCTTGATGCAAAATCAAGGGTTTCTTTTTTCGCTTAATTTTTGTATATTATACTAAAAATTAAGAATATGGGAATTATTTCAGAACAAATTTCAGGAACAACGATTAGTGTTATAATCAACTCATCCAATTTAAACTTTGCTTCATATGAAACAGAGTTGAAGACATTATCGATTACTTTCAAAAATGGAAGTATTTATGAGTATTATGAGGTACCTTGGGAAATTTTTACTAAGTTAAGAATGTCCGAATCACAAGGAAAATTCCTTAATACGAACATAACTAAAGTTTATAAGTATAAGAAAGTTAAATGAAAACACGTTCGCTAGTTGACGAATTATCCGAGTATAGAGATGAGGATGAAAAGATAATTAAATCTTTTTATTCAAAAAAAGAACTATCTTCAGATATTTTTGAAAAAACTGAAGGGACATATAAAATGAATAATGACGTTCGAGAACGATTATTATTAATCACCGAAAAATTTATGGATTTCTTAGGTGTCGATTTTTTTATATACGACACGGTGTTAACCGGATCTCTAGCGAACTACAATTGGTCAGAATATTCTGATGTTGATTTACACATTTTAATTGATTATGATGAAAGTGAACACAGTAATGTTCTCCTATCCCAATTTTTCGATGCGAAGAAAAATGTTTGGAATTCACTACACGATATTAAAATAAAACAATTTGAGGTTGAAATATATGTTCAGGATGTAAAAGAACCACATGTTGCAAGTGGCGTGTATTCAATATTAAATGATTTATGGGTCGTTGAACCTAAAAGAGAAAAAAAATATGTCGACGATAGAGGTATTCTTGAAAAGGGTGAAGAATATGCAAATTTAATAGATTCTTTAATTCAAAGAAACTCCGATGGGGAGGATGTCGAAGATGATATAACTGACATAAAAAGAAAATTAAAAAGATTCCGTCAAACTGGATTAGATACGGGTGGTGAATATTCGTATGAAAATCTCACATTCAAATTACTCAGAAGAAACGGGTACATTAAAAAACTAATAGATCTAAAAAAAGACGCGGTAGATAATAAATTATCAGTAGATTAGTCGTATTCAATAATTTTTTATGGATATACTTGTATTTATTGATAAGAATAAAACACATTTAACATTATACAAATGGGAGATTTAAAACCAATAGGTAGTGAGAAGTTAAAAGGGGATGAAAAATTAAAACGAATCCTTGACCTCACATATTATCAATCCAATAACTCACTAAAAGAATCAAAAACTGGTTCAATAGAAGTTATTAAAGAAGGAAAAACCGGAATTTACGGAATCCAAAAAGAAAAAGATGGATACTATGTAAAAAAAGGACTTAATGAAAATTCCTTGGATTACATAGGCGGCCTATTCATGAAAAACAAGAATAAGTTTTCTTCATATAACGAAGCTTTTAAGAAAATGGAGTTTCTTGTTGAACAAGAAGTTTCTGAAACTGTGGTTTTAAAAGAAGCTACCAAATATGTTTTGAAACAATCTAAACCTGCTGCTCCTCCCGTTGCACCTGCTACGGAAGAACCAGTTTCACCGATGCCAGCAGAAGCGCCAGTCGAACCTGAAGGCGAAATTCCTCCGGTTGCAGGCGGTGATGAAATGGCTGACGATGGTACTGAGGATTCGGTTGACTATATGTCAGTTCTTAAAAAACTTGCAGGGAAATTACAACAAAAAATTAATAAATACGAAGACCAACTTGAGAGCGCGGAATATAAAGAAATCATCAAACAAGTTTTAAGTGCTGTCGATTTAGACAAATTGGAACCAGATGATCTCGAAGAAATTATATCGGTGTTCGAAGACGATGAAGCCGCAATGGATTCAACCGGAGAAGCTCCATTACCTGCGGAAGACGGTGTTGAACCTGTTGAAGCATCTGAAATGGATGGTGTTGCGTCTTTAGACGAATTAATAAACACACCTTTAGATGAGTTCGACGAGTTTGATGATGAAGACGAAGACGAAGCGTTGAAAGGATTTGATGATTCTTTTTTAAACAACGATGATGTTAAACGAGCTAAAAACGTGGCAATGAAAGATCAAGGTATTAACACCGATAGCGTTAAATTTGACAAATCTGAAATTGATAGTTTTCCAATATACAGTGATGATGAGTCTGGTGAAAATACTAATGATGAATTCGGCAATGATTCATTTGGTGACGATGTGTTTGATAAAGATAAATATGCCGATGATGAGACCGATTTAGAAGAAGAACTTCCATTATCGTCTTCAGATCAAGGAATGGGTGATACAAACAAAAATGATGATGTGAGGGAACTTGATTTGGATGAGTTAACCAATATGGTTAATAATAGTGTTAAAGCAACATTAGGAAAATATTTTGAATAATGTTTTTAGTTTACATTAACGAACTTGGACGAGACTATAAAGGTCAACGACAATACGAGTTTATTTTTAGCAAACAAAACGACGTAATGGAAGATGATTGGTATGAAATTCCTTCATCAGGAAAATCAGTACCACCAGAACTTAAAAATATTGACATTGTGGGTCTATTAAAGAATTCAGATTTAGAACTTGATTTAGTTCAAAATTCTGATTACTTTGGAGTAGTAGATGCGGCTGATGGTATTGTAGCTTTGGGATGGGAACCATTTGATAAAGAATCGGAGGAGAGGCCAATTAGAATATCTTTCCATTATGGTGACACCCTAGAAAGTGTGACCGAGAAATTAATGACAAAAGGGCTTAGGTTAATAAATGATGAAATTCAATATAAATTACGTAAATGAAAAGAAAAGAATTAGTATCAAAATTAATTAAAGAGGGGTTCTCAGTAAAGACACTCGCTACAATGAGTGACAAAGAACTGAAATTAATGGCTGATAGGGTTCTTAATGAACAATCACCAGTACAACCCGTGACAAACGTTTCACGTACTGACATTACAACACAAAATGTCTTGAAACAACAAAAGAAACCATTTGCGACATATGAAGGCGAAATGAAAGAAGAAGATAATGATAGTGAAAACAGTAAAGCACATTTCATTAAAAAAATTAAATTCAAAATGGAACATGAGACCGATAAAACTAAGATAGAAAATCTTAAAGAACTTCTTAGAAGGATGGGTGAAAAAGCTCCTAAGTCAAAAATGGGTGAATTCAGTACTGTTGGATTAAATGAATGGGTTAACCACCTAGTTGGTAAGAATGTTCATCCGTTTACAACTAAAACGGAAATTTTAAGTCTTATTAATAAGAAATTAAATGAACAGGAGACTGATGTTGCTGAACCTAAAGCTAAAACTAAAGCAAGTCTTCCTAAATTCTTAACCTACGACGCAATTCATAGTGCAGGAGCACCTGCTCCAGCTGAACCGACTATAAAACCAACAACTAGACCGGGGAATCCTGATAGAGAAAAGAAGAGAAATCCGTTACATCCAGGACCAGGTATAAACCCAGCACCAAAAGCAGAAAAAAAATAATCTATGAAAATTACTAATAAAAGTTTAAGGGAATCAGTTAAAAAAAATCTCAGAGAAATGCCAATGGATCTACCCCCTGAGAACGAACCACATCCAGATGTAACCGATAAATTATCACAAGGTAATACACCATTTGATAAAGTAGAGTTTCCTGAACCAGAGGCTGAAGGACCTGAATCAAATTTTCAAGAACTTCTAGCATCCGAAAGATACAGAGATGTTATCCAAAAAGTTTCAGAATATTTAGGTCGTCCAATATCATTAAAAGCAGAACGTGGTTTAATGCCATTGATGCGAACAGCGGGTGAATCGTTACAAAGAATTATACAAACAGAAAGAGCACATAGAGAAGAACTTGAAAACTTAGCTATCGAGCTAGTTACAAAAGAAATGGGTATCCAAGAGGGAGATTTCCAGTTTGATGCAAAAATTGTTGGAATAGGTGAAATGGATATGGGTGGAATGAATAGAGACGAAGAACAACCAGAACAGCCAGAACAACCAGAAGGTGGAGACGAAGAAATGAATCTCAACAATGAAGTTGAAATTGCGGGTGAACTTGAACATCTTAATTTAGAAAAAGCAAAGAGAAGATTAATTAACAGTATTATTCAAGGTTCAGCAATGAAAGGTTATTATATGTACCATTACGCGGCTGACAGAATTGCACAAATCACAGGATCAGATGACCTTATTAGAAATTATGGCATAATGATGTCTGTTAACGATTCATTATATTGGCAGTTACCCGACCAATCTTTAGATATGGCAATGGGTGGTGGAGGTCAATCTATGGCAGGAAAAGAAGAAGTTGATAGAAACACTGATCCTCCTACAATTATTGCTCGTGGAGTTACTTTCCCTGTTTTAGTTCACGAACTCATTAAAGGCGTTATGGAACTTTTAGCCATCCACGGAGAACCTGAAGTTGGGGGAATCGAAGTTGGAATGTCTGAAGATACATTAGAAAAAGAAATATGGGATATAAGATTAGGTCCATCAATATGGAATCGAATCCGAGCACAATTCCCTGAAGAAATTTTACTTGATGAAAATCAAAGACATTTACAGAATTTCTTATTAGTTGCAATTTTCAAACTAAAAGCTAAAGATTTCTTAGTTTTCGTAAAAGAAATTCTTTCAGGAACCCCAAGAGGGAAAAGTATGATGGCTCATTTAATGAACGGTGTAAAAGCTTCTTTTAACGAAGAAAACGAACCTGATGTAACTGAGTTACACACAGAAATTGAAGAGGCTGCAGAAGAAACTGATGACAACGAACTTAACGATTTCCTACAAAATTTAGGAATTAAATCATCAAAAGAACCAGAAGGTAACATTCCTCAAGCTCAAGCCCCACAAGGCGGACAAGTTGATGATAAGAAACTTGCTAGCATGGGACTTAATCAATTGAACTATGAAATGAATAAAGCAATTGATGATGAAAATTGGGAACTTGCACAGAAAATTCAACAAATGATTGACCGTAAACAAGGTAATCGAGGATAGTTGTTCTAATCAAACTGACATAAAGACGGATATTTCCGTCTTTTTTTGTATTTATAGGTATGGCATCAAATATAGAACAATTAAAAGAATACGCTAAAATTATTAAAGACACACCGTATGCTCTTCGAACATACTTACAAACATTTGATAATACCCAGGGTCGTAATGTTCCGTTAGATCTTTTTCCTGATCAAATACAATTGTTAAGCGATTATGAAAATTTTAATGAAAATATTACCAGAAAATATCGTCAGGCCGGTGTAACAACCGTAACCGCCGCATGGATATCAAAAGTACTACAAACTGCAAAAAGAGAAAGTCCTGAAAAAATCCTTATCGTTGCGAATAAACGAGACACCGCGATTGAAATGGCAAATAAAATTCGTGGATTCTTATCGCAGTGGCCGGATTGGATGAATGTCGGATTTAGTCCGGATAAGAACTCAGAAAGTAGATTCAGATTAAATAATGGTTGTGAAGTTAAAGCTGTTGCAACATCTAAAGATGCTTTAAGGGGTTATACACCAACTATTCTTATATTTGATGAGGCCGCATATATTGAAGCTGGAGATGATTTCTGGGCAGCTTCTATGGCATCCCTTTCAACAGGTGGTAAAATTATTCTTATTTCAACACCAAACGGTTTTGATCCAATATATTACACAGTATTTGACCAAGCAATAAAAGGTATTAACAATTTCCATATTAGTGATTTACAATGGTACAAAGATCCGAGATATTCAAAAGATTTAATTTGGATTAAAACAAGAGATATGGTTCATTATATGTTGAACCGTGAATTATATGAAAACGAAAATGAAGATTTCATATTACGTAATATCCCGATGAAAGATTATCAAAAAACGATTGATGCGGGTTATAAGCCATATTCTCCATGGTTTGAAGGAATGTCAAAGAAACTTAAATATGATCCAAGAAAAATTGCTCAGGAGATAGAATGTGACTTTTTAGGATCTGGCGATAGTGTAATTCCTTACGAAACAAGAGAAAATATCGTCAAAAATATGATAAAAGCCCCAACGGAAAAACTGATGAGTGGTACTCTTTGGCATTGGAAGGATCCTATTGAGGGACACCGTTATGTAATGGGGATTGATGTTTCTAGAGGAGATAGTGAAGACTTTTCAGGCATTTGTATAATTGACTTTGATGAACGAGAACAAGTTCTTGAATATGTAGGAAAAATTCCGCCAGATGATTTAGCTTCCGTTGCCTATCGATGGGCGGTATTATATAAAGCATTTGTTGGGATTGATATAACGGGTGGTATGGGAATTGCTACGGCAAGGAAATTCCAAGAGATGGGATATAAAAATATGTACATTGAAGGAATTAATACTCAAAATGTTTGGGAGTACAATAGTAAAGCGATGGAAAAAATTCCGGGAATTAACTTTAATAATAAACGTACCCAAATTGTTGCAGCTTTCGAGGAACAATTACGACATGGATTTATTGTTAGGTCTCAGAGGGTGGTGAATGAGTTAAACACATTCGTGTATATTAACGGAAGACCTGACCATATGAAAGGAACTCACGACGACGCTATTATGAGTATGGCTATCGCCCTATACATTGCAGATGTTAGTTTTGGACAACTTCAAAGGGTTGACTCTGTTAATAAAGCGATGATTGAGTCTTGGATGATTTCTGAGAGAACATATGAACCCAATAAATCATTTTATTCTTATGGTAGGGCATTCGACCCAATGGGGTCTATGACAATGGATGGGCAACCTATTGAAGGTAATCCGTTATTTAGAAGTCAAGAATTAATAACTAAAAAACAACAATATGAGACATATTCGTGGTTATTTAAAGGTATAAATAAAAACAAATAAGCTTCAATTATAAAAAAAAAATCTTTACATTATAAACAATATTTATAGGTATGGCAAAAGAACAAATGACGATATTTCAACGATTAACAAAAACTTTCGGTTTTCAAGGGAATACTATATCACCCCCACCACCATCGTTTGAGTTTTCAAAAGATGAAATATTAAAAACAGACAGTAAAGAAGAGTACGAAAAGGCATTACTACAAGCTAAGCAAACCCAATATATTGCTGACAAATGGTCGAAACTCGATATGTCACTATATAATCAATCGGTTTACTATGAACCAAATAGACTATCAGCTTATTATGATTATGAAAGTATGGAATTCACCCCGGAAGTTTCCGCAGCACTCGATATCTATGCTGAAGAATCCACAACTAAATCAGAAAAAGGACAGATTTTAACGATACACTCTGATTCAAAGCGAATCAAATCAATGTTAGATGACCTGTTTTATAATGTGTTAGACGTAAACACCAACTTACAAATGTGGACTAGAGGGATGTGTAAGTACGGTGATAACTTTGTTTATTTAAAAATTGATGCTGATAAAGGAATTATAGGGTGTCAACAATTACCTAACATTGAAATACAAAGGTTAGAAGGAGCTAGACAATCTAGTCCAAATCAAAGTGATAGGGTGGGTAGTAAGTTTCCAACTAGAGAACTGCGATTTACATGGAATAATAAAGATATGGAATTCCAAGCATGGGAAATTGCCCATTTTAGAATTCTCGGCGATGACAGAAAACTTCCTTATGGAACATCTATGTTGGATAAAATCAGACGTATTTGGAAACAATTACTTCTTGCTGAAGATGCAATGTTGATTTATAGAACATCCAGAGCCCCTGAAAGAAGGGTGTTCAAAGTGTTTGTTGGAAATATGGATGATAAAGATATTGAACCGTATGTACAAAGAATAGCAAATAAATTTAAAAGAGATCAAGTTGTTGACCAAAAAAATGGACAGGTTGATATGAGATATAATCAAATGGCTGTTGACCAAGATTATTTTATACCAATGCGTGATATTTCTCAAAGTAGTCCAATAGAGACGTTACCCGGAGCACAAAATTTGGGGGAAATTGCTGATATTGAATACATCCAAAAGAAAATGTTAGCAGCCCTTAGAATTCCGAAAGCTTTCTTAGGATTCGAAGATGTATTGGGTAATGGTAAGGGTTTAGCGTTACTTGATATTCGTTTTGCTAGAACAATCAACAGAATTCAACAATCAATCATTCAGGAATTAAATAAAATCGCATTGGTTCATCTATTTCTTTTGGGAATGGAAGATGAATTAAACAATTTTACCTTAATGATGACGAATCCATCGGGTCAGTCTGATTTATTGAAAATTGAATCTTGGAAAGAAAAAATTACAATGTATAAGGATGCAACATCCGACCAATCTCAAATGGGTATTCTTCCGGTATCTCACACATGGGCTAAGAAAAATATTTTAGGTATGAGTGACAATGAAGTAATATTAGACTTACAACAACAAAGAATGGAACGTGCAATTGGTGCTGAATTAATGGGAACCGCACAAATTATCAGACGTACAGGTGTATTTGATGATGTTGATAAGAAATACGGAATTCCTGAAGAAGAAAGAAAAAGAATTGAGGATGCTCTTGCACAAGGTGGTGGAGCAGCTGGCGGTGACCAGATGGCTGGCGGAATATCCGGTGGTGGTGGCGGAGGCGGAGCAAGTCCTGCTGGCGGGGATTTAGGTGCCCCATTAGAAGGAGCGGGAGCTCCACCGTTGGGTGGTGAAGCACCTGCAGCTCCATTATCAGAACAGGAAAGAACATTCGCAAGTACATCAAACAAATCTAAAATTTTATCTATGTTAAATGAGGATATTAGTTTAAATGATTTATTTGACACCGAAAAGGCACAGAACAATATTTATGAAATAGAAAGAGTAATAACTGAAATAACAAAAGAACATACCGATGAGTAAAATTGGAGCATTAAAAGTTAACATCTTACACAACTTAGCTGAATCGTATATAGCTGGTGATAAGAACAAAGTAAAAGATATCTTAAAAATTCTTAAAGAAAATAAAGATTTTAGAGAACTATATCTGTTTTATGAAGAAATTGAAGGTATGTACCTTAAAACTGAAGACCATCCCGAAATTTTTGTTGAAAGTTTTGAGAGGTTGTTAAAAGATAAATCTAAAAAAGTTGAGGAATTTTGTAAATCTATTACCAAACGTCTACCGAAAGCTGAAGTTAATGAAGTTGAAGTTTACAATTATTTAGATATTCTCTCAGAAGATGACACTTTTAAGAATATTGATAAGAAAATCTCAGCTAGAAAAAAATTAATTGAACACTTAACAAAGGAAAAAGAAATTAATGAATCTACTAACAAATTTACCAGTAATGAAAATTTGTTAAATTTTGTGTTAGTTGATAGGTTTAATAATAATTTTGATCAAATGTTGAGCGAAGAAGATAAGACAAAATTATCAGAGATACTTACAATGTCCCTTAACGATCTGGAAAATAATTTTAAATCGTTAAAAGAAGAGGTAACATTAAAACTCGATAAAATGATAACCGAATGTCAAGACAATAGTGAATTAAAATCTAAACTAAATTCTGTACAAAAGGAATCAGAGGAGTTAAAACCAACCAAATACAATTACTACAAACTACAACAATTGAAAAACGGACTTTAAGTCCGTTTTTTTTTTGGATTTATGGATTCTTTTTCATATATTTTATATAACACCATAAAAATTATATATTATGATGAATTTGAATGAAAACAGGGAAATTTATTACCTTGGGATATTACAACAATGTGAAAGTTGGATATGGAACCGTTGACCACAAAAATTTAAAAACGATATATCTAAAATTGAACTCGTGGTTGGAACCCGAAAATGATGAAGATGAGTTTGATTCTATTATATCAAAATCCAAAAGAAAAATAAAATTACGTATAAGTAATTTACAATCTGAGTTTTTTAAAAAAGAATCCATTGTCGATCTGGATATTAGGACAAAGGGTATTAAACTTGGAAAAAAATCCTTTCTAAATCTCGAAATCACTTTTTTTACAGAAAAACCTTTTGATATACGTTCAGATGAAGTTAAAAATCTGATGGAAAAATTGTGCGATGATATTTTAAATTTCGATTTAGATAACAAAAAGTTGTTTAATTTTAATAAAAGTAAAAAATAGTTCTAATACCTATATATTTATAGTTAAACTATAAATGAAGGTATTAGGTAAAAACGATTTTGGTGTACGGGGATATTTGATAGAATATGATTCTGGTCACATATCCCCTTTAGATCTTAAAAATCAACAGATCCTCGCAGAGATGCGGAATATGGATTTTATGAATGATCTTATTCTGTACGCCGTCCTACAAAAATATGACACTCCAAATAAGAATGGTAGAATTTATCCCGAACCAATTTTAAGACGGGAAAACGACAAATACCAAATCCTTATTAAAAACGGGTCTGCGTTGAATGAACTCAACCACCCAACATCTTCCCTTATCGATTTAGATAGAGTTTCACATTCAATTATTGAAACGTGGTGGGAAGGAAACGCCTTACTCGGAAAAATTAAAATTTTCACATCTCCTGGATGGAAAAAAGCTGGAATTATCAGTTGTAAAGGCGATCAAGCCGCAAATTTATTAATGAATGGTGCAACATTGGGGATTTCATCTCGTGGTGTTGGGTCATTAAAAAATGTCAAGGGGTACAATATTGTTCAAGAAGACTTTGAATTAGTGTGCTTTGACTTAGTATCGTCACCGTCAACTCCTGGCGCGTACGTGTTCAGTGATTTAGAAGATAGAGTAAATTACGAAGAATCTGTGAAAGAGGAAGAACCCAAAAATAATAATCGAACATCTCAATTAATGTATAATTTGGATAATTTTCTTTCAAAATAAGAAAAAATTTATGTTTTTAAGTGCATAAAGATAAACTTTTAATAATAATGGAATATTTATAAAAACAAAAGGAAACAAAAATGGCTGAAAAATCAATTTTAGAAAAGGCATTGCTTCAAGTAGAGACACTCGAAGAAGCTGTTAAAGCGAACGCAAAGGGCATACTTGCTTCAACTATGAAACAAGAGCTAAACGATTTGCTAAGAGAACAAGAGGATGAAGATCCTGAAGAAGAAGCACAAGATGTTGACGGTGTGGAAGCACCCGATGATGATGATGACACTTCGATAAACGACGAGCCGAAACTCGACGAACCTGAACTTGAGGATGAACCTGAAGCTGAACTTCCTAATGACCTTGATGGTTTAGGTGGTGATGGTGACTCTGACGATGACGTTCTTGATATGACTAACGCTTCAGAAGCCGAAGTTTTGAAAGTTTTCAAAGCTATGAAACCTGAAGACGGAATTGTTGTAAAAAAAGACGGAAACACAGTTCAGTTCTCAGACGCAGGTAACGACTATATCATTAAGTTAGACGACGATGAAGAAAGTCCTGAAATCCCAGAGGATGAACCAGAACTTCCTGAAGGTCTTAATGAAGATGAAACAGTTTACGAAATCGAGCTCGACGAGGAAGATGAAGATCAACCTTTCACACAAAAAGCAAAAGCTAAAAAAAGTGAGCCAAAAGAAGCCGTTAATGTAACCAATACAGTTGGGGACAACAATCCTTTCCAAAAGAAATCCGAAGCCCAAGTGGGTAAAGGAGTGAAAAAACTTCAAGCAAATGAACAAGAAGGAACCAAAAGACCTGGAACTCCTGTTCCTGGAACTGGTAATCCTGTAACAAAAGAACCGGGTAAAGGTGGAACCAAAACAACTCAGGCTGAAAAATTCGAAGGAACTCCTGTTAAAGGAACAAAACCTGCGGAAACTAAAGAACCGGGTAAAGGCGGAACCAAAACAACTCAAGCAGAAAAATTTAGCGGTACTCCCGTTAAAGGTACTGGTAACCCAGTTATGAAGGAACCTAAAGAAGGAATGGAAGAATGTGAAGAATGTGGTGATAATAAAGTTGAAGCTACTGAAGCCGCAAGGACTAAGTGGAATCCTCATGGAGACAAAGGAGCACCAGAAGGTCAAGGACGTACTGGTATTAAATCCAAAAAAGTTTTCAAAGCAGGATCAACAATAAATGAAGAAGTTGAAACTTTAAGAAAACAAAATGGTGAATACAAAAAAGCCCTTTTACTTTTCAAAGACAAACTTAACGAAGTTGCTTTATTCAACGCTAACTTAGCACACTCTACTCGTTTGTTCACAGAACATTCAACAACAAAACAAGAAAAATTGAATATTTTAAAAAGATTCGATTCAATTTCGACAATAACAGAATCAAAACAACTTTTCAATACAATTAGAACAGAACTCGAAACAACTAAACCGATTGCTGAATCAGTGGTTGAAAAGGTTACATCAACTAAGACATCATCTTCAACTGAAGTATTATCCGAAGCTAAGGCTTACGAAAATCCTCAGTTCAAGAGAATGAAAGATTTGATGAACAAAATAAAATAAATAACAAACTCAAAAAAATATTAAAAAAATGGGAGCATTATTAGAATCAGGTATGGTAGGTAACATAGGTCTTAAGCACCTTCGCGTTATTAAAGAAGATACCATCAGAAAATGGGATGACCTTGGATTCCTTGAAGGATTAGACGGTCACCAAAAAGATAACATCGCACAGTTATATGAAAACCAAGCGAGTTTCTTAATTAACGAAGCAGCTGTTTCTGACTCATCAGGGTCATTCGAAACTGTTGTATTCCCTATCATCCGTAGGGTTTTCTCTAAACTGTTAGCAAACGACATCGTTTCTGTACAGGCAATGAACCTTCCAATTGGTAAATTGTTCTTCTTCATTCCTAAAATTCAGGAAAGAAACGTCGGATCACACTATGCACCATATGGATATCCTAACACAACTGACGCCGCAACAGCAGGTTATCCTGATAGTGGTTTAAATCTTTACGACCGTTTTTACGAAAATGGTGATGGTAACGATCCTAGTGAAGGTCTTTTTGACTATTCAAAAGGTAAATTCTTAACATCTGGACAAACTGCAGCTGACATCGTAACTTTCAGTAACGGATCCATTACTTCAGTTACATTAGCAAACCTTAATGGTCAAACTGTAAACAGTTTAATCCTTAAATTCACCGGATTTGCAACAAGTGGAGAAGGTAAACTTATCGGACCTAACGGTCAGATTATGGATACTGAAGACTTCTTAGCATCAGCACAAGTTTTCTACCCTGCAACTGGAGCTTCAAGAAACTTCAACGTTGTAACTCAGAAATATGGAAAAGGTATTGTTGAGTACGGATCAAAAGCAACTGTAGCTTTCCCTCCACAGACAAGTGGTAGTTATCATGACATCTGTGACCAAACTGGTTCAATCTACATTCAGGTTGATTTAACTAACTATTCATCAACAGGTGGATTTAGTGGTACAACTTTCTCAGCAGCTCCTGCATTAACAAATTTCGCATTACAATACAGAATCTACGACACCTTAGAATTCGAAGAAGAAATCGGTGAAGTTTCATTTGACTTGTCAAGTGTTACAGTATCGGTTACTGAAAGAAAACTAAGAGCTAGTTGGTCACCTGAATTGGCACAGGACGTTTCTGCTTTCCACAACATCGATGCTGAAGCTGAGTTAACAGCTCTTCTTTCAGAACAAATCGCTGCTGAGGTTGACAGGGAAATTCTTCGTGACCTTAGAAAAGGTGCAGCTTGGAAAGCTCGTTGGGACTATAACGAATGGAAATATGGAAACGCTGGTTCAGCATTTATGGGTTACACTCAGAAAGACTGGAACCAAACATTGGTTACCAAAATTAACCAGTTGTCAGCACAAATCCACAAAACTACTCTTAGAGGTGGTGCTAACTGGATCGTGATTTCATCTGAAGTAAGTGCAGTATTTGATGACCTTGAATACTTCCACGTATCAAACGCTTCTCCTGAACAGGATCAGTATAATATGGGTATTGAAAAAATCGGTACTTTAGCTGGTCGTTACCAGGTATATCGTGACCCATACTTCCCAAGTGGAAAAGTACTTATTGGACACAAAGGTAAATCGTTACTTGACGCAGGTTATGTATACGCACCTTACGTACCACTTCAGTTGACCCCAACTATGTACAATCCTTTTAACATGACTCCGATCAAAGGTATCATGACCAGATACGCTAAGAAAATGGTTAACAACCGTTACTTTGGTGTTATCGACGTAAAAGGTCTTGTAACTTTCGACATGAACACCTTGAGATAATCTTGGATTTCAAATATTCTAAAAAGGGACATTTCGGTGTCCCTTTTTTTATTGCCTAAATTTTCGTATATTTTATGAGATGGAAAAAATAGACTATAAAAAACTGAGGTTGGATGTATTAGAGGGGTTGATTTGTTCAAGAATGATTGAATGTAATGATACCAAAACTGATATGATTCGTCAACTTGAACTAGACGATGAAGGAAAATATGTACGGAAAACAACCGTCGAAAAAGAGGGTGATAATTTTTTAATTGGAATAGATTCCGTCCATCACGACCTAATGGTTCAAATGGGAAAATTAATAGAGAGTGGGGATGCTACAAGATCGCATTTCTCGTTCGGAAGACATTATTATATATCAAAAATTAATATTATAGAAAATGGAATGGAATAATTATTTTTTAGGAATTGCAGAACAAGTTAAACTCAAATCAAAAGACCAATCAACACAGATAGGCGCAGTTATCGTTGGGAAGGACAAGGAGATACTTTCTACGGGTTATAACTCTTTCCCTAGGGGTTTAGATGATAATCTTCCCGAGCGTCAAGAAAGACCTATAAAGTACTTCTATTTCGAGCACGCAGAACGCAACGCAATATATAATGCGGCTCGGGTAGGAATACCTATCGACGGATCATCAATTTATCTCACATCCGGATTACCATGTGCAGATTGTGGTCGTGCAATAATCAATTCAGGAGTAAAGGTTGTATATTGTAAAAGAGAATGTACAACTAAGAATAAAGAAAAATGGGTAGAATCACAAGAGATATCTCACAAGATGTTACTTGAATGTGGTGTTAAAGTCGTTTTTTACGAATAAAACACTACTCAGACTTCCATTGAGAATTCCTGTTATATTTCCAAGTCCGATACATTCTAATCTGATAGGAAAATAATTGTTTCCTGCGTTTCCAATTGCTATCATAACGTGGACGGCATCTTGGCCAAAGATGTAGTCCTTCATCCCAATATGGATCGTTATCCCAAACGTATTTTACCTTGTAAATACGATTGTTCATTGGTGGGAAGTCTATTTCCATTGTGACCCCCTCTTTGTTGTGTCTTTCCAAGACCTTAAAGATTTACGAGATGTAAATCTGTTGCATCCTTTATGAGGACTGCATAGTGGGCATTTTAATAACCCAAGCGAATCTAATCGAGCATATTTGTATACCCGACTGTTCGAAGTTGTTTCGTGAATTTTTGCTTTCATTTATCTCTAGGTTTAACCTAGAGATTGTCAAGTGTTTTTTTCATGTCACAAATATAATAAAATAAATATTATTAAACAAATGTATTTCCCATTCTTTTTAATATTGTAATAGATTTATCAATTTGTTCACATTTTTGTTTAAATGAAACTTCATCCGATATTGATAAATCGAACCATTCTCCATGGTTTCTTACATAGTTATATTGGTGATGAAGGGCGGACTCTATTTTGGATGCGTTTTCGGTTTGATAGGTTTCTATCAACTGAAGAGTATCGGAATTCCCGGTTTGCAACTGCTTAATTCTTTGTGTTGGGTTTTTAGCTATACCAATTTTATATTTCCCATCATTACCCCGAATTAAATAAACATATCTCACTATTTTTCTGAAATAATTTCGAATTTTATCTCGTCTCTATAAAATACGTCTTCAGAATTAATTCTTGCTCTTATTTCAATATGGTATTCTCTCGGAATCATATATGATGTGTCTAAAAGGAATGAATTTTCGTTGGTTCTATCCATTTCAGTCCATTCGAAGACATTTACCTGAGTTCTACCTTCTTTGACGTAAATTCTATAATAAACTTCATCTAATAATACGCCTTTTTGATGATAAATTGAACGGAAAGTCGCAACTATTTTTCTGGTTGATCCTCTTTTTACTTTCTCGTTTAATTTTACTCCCTCAAATTGTATAACATAATCACTCGCGTCCGTCTCATTTCCTCCAATACTAAAGAAAGCATCGAAAGGTTTTGGAACAAATTTTTGGGTTACACAATCAATAGGAACTGTCTGAATATTAAGATCACACCATTTATCGTAATAGAATCGTTTTCCATCACAAAGTTGCCCAGATAAACCAAAAGTGACTTTATAAACTCCTTTTCTAATTTTGGTTGCTGTGAGTCCTGTTAAACTTGGAATCGGTCGTTGATTATAATCTAAAACATCTACCGTTGGATTGTTATCTAAATCATATCTATTACCCATATAATCCACATACAAATAAAGATTTCTTTCTATATCAATGGTGAAATTATCTCGATTATCATCAATAGTATCAGCAAAAACTGTTTCTAAATGAGGTTCCCAAAATGTTTGTGTATATTTTGTAAAGAAACTAACTGATTGATCGATTTCACTCACAACCTCTTGGTATGGATAATCGAACGAAAGACCCAATCCATGGTCAGTATGTCCCGATACGATTATACCATTTACATAATCTGTTATGTCAACATCAATATTTTCGTTCCCATTATCAAAATGTAATCTCGTAATAGTATCGCCAGACGTAGCATAGATACCCGATTCCGTCCAACCACTCAATGAAGTTCTCATATTCCAGTTTGATGGTCTAATATCAAAAGTCAAATTACCCTCGGTGTAATCATATGCTTCTTCATAATCATACCCAACACCCTCATCCCAATTTTCGGGAATTCTGAATAATACTAAATCGAACGCCACGGCACGTTGCCTTCCCGTACCTCTTAATGCACCCAATAAATCTTCATCACCAAATATTGTGTTTGTTAAACGTAAATTATGACGAGTATTCTCATTAAGAACCTTTTCGCCAGAAGAGATTTTATTTTTTAGTTCAGTTAAATCTAATTTAAAGATAAATTTTGAAAACCCAGATCCGTAAAATATTTCAGTATTAGGATTTTTGGCCGTATTAACCTCTGAACCTGTACTTCCATATCTTATAATGGTGTTATTTTTTTCGAAGTATGATCGGTGGTATGACATAGTTTTTATTAATAAATATCATTTAGTTGATTCTAAGCGAATCATTTAAAAGATCATTCCTCATAGATTCTATCAATTCATTTAACTTAACCCAATTTGGGTCTGTTTTTACTAATGGTTCATTGATATTATGAATATGACTATCAAATAAATTTTTCATTGCCACTAACAAATTATATAGGTTTTCTCCACGAACCATTCCATATGTATTTGGGTCAATTTTGTTTATATAATCATCTTGGGTTAATTCATATGGATCCAATGCATCAAAATCAATCTTCTTCACATTTGCACCCGAATTTGGAGATGTACTTGTTATATAAATTTTATCCGCACTATAATTCGATAATGATTGTTCCCCTCCATTTTTAACCTCTCGAGCAACGTTTTGAACCTTTTCTTTTTTAACAATAGGTGGATTGGCGGATAATCTTGAGAAAATTAACCCACCATCAGTTTGGAGATTTCGAACTTGAACTCTGCTTAGGAAAATTGTTTTATTCGTGTTATTACTATTATCAAGTTTTAATCTCGCCGTTGGCCTATAATAAAACGGATAAACAATTTCATTCGGAAATGTATGATATAATGAAGTTAGACCTTCGGAATCAATTAAATAAAGAGCTTCACGAAGTTCAATGTATCCACTATTTATTGTTCCATCTAATGAAACTGTATATGTTGCATCGGTGGCTGTGTTTCCGGTGTTTATTAACTTAACTATATTTCCATCGTTTGTGTTAAATATTGATTCATTAGAAAAAACATTTGTCATAAATTGTTCACCTGAATTTGGTAGAACTTTATAAACAAACAATTTCAATTCAGTTGGGGTTGTTAGATTGTCAAGTTCGTATTCAACAATAAACTTTAATCTTGCGGCATCAATTTTTGTTGTGGTAGTAATTTCCTGAGCAGATTGAAGAGTCTTGGAAAATTTCTTCATTGTAAATCGAACCATTTTTTTTGCTAATTGAGGGAAATCAATAATACTTTGTTTGTTTCTTCCTTCTTTAGCTTTTAACATTCCGCCTCTAAGTTGTAATCCGTTCTCAGTAAAAATTATATCAGAACCATATTTTCCACGGAAGCCCGTATCCGTATCTTTAATAAATGCACCGGGTGTTGCTGGTTTATTAAAGTTACCATTTTTATCTCTGATATCTTTTGTGGCCTTTACAATTTCCCCACCATAAGTTGTGTTTTTATGTTGGGACGAAAATGTTTGGGATTCTAAATTATGAGGCGATGAAAATGGACCAGCCACATATTCCACATTTTGTTGCTGTTTTTCTGTGTCATATCGTAGAAGTTTAACTGACTGTTTTTCGTGTGGAACTATATTAATATGAAGTGGTAAAAATGGAATTGCTATAAATGGATCGTTCTCGTCCCACTCTTCATAAGTGAAAGCAAGTTTAATTTCACTTTCATATAAACTATATGGGCGATATCGTATTCTTCCAAGACCTTTAGGATCAATGTTATTAACACATATACCAATATCAATTATTTGCATTATAGTACCCTATTTCCGATTTCTTCGTTTATTATTTCATATGATTCTTGTACAGCATCTAGGTGTTTTGTTAATTCAAGAATTAAATCTTTTGTTTTTTCAAACTCGGATTTTAATATGCTTCGACTTTCAACCAACATTTTGTTTGGTTTATCTTTTACATTTTTTACAATATCTTCAATTTGTTTTACGTCCATATTACATCAGTTTACCTGCCCCGGTTATTAATGGTGAAATTACCGCCCCACCTGGTCCTGCGGGAATAATTGATGGTTTCAATGCAATTTTCACATATGAATTTGTATCCATTTCACTCGAATATGCATCAATTATTGATTTCACATGTATTGGTAATGTGTTGGGAGATCCGTAAATGTCTCCCGTATTTATTCCGGAATCTTCCATTCTTTGTATTGCTCCCATGTATGCCCTGTCAGCACTAAAACCTGGTAGTCCTTCAGACAGAACAAGTAACAACCCGGGAATTGGAATATTTACGGAACGATTAAGCGCTGATTTAATTATACCTAATAAAGCGTTAAACAACTCCTCACAAGATTGAATATTTAACTCTAAAATCTTCAATAATAATTTAATTAATATCAACACAATATTTTTTATCCTTTTTACACTATTCAAGAATATTCTTATAGCTGTGTCTTTAACAAATTCTAAAATATCCCTTTTAACAAGTTTCCAAAATTCTTTAATGAAAGTCCAAAACATTGTTTTTATAATATCAAAAAAAGATATTCCCATAGATTTCATCATATCTTTTACATCTAAAGTTTCCCCATAAACCATTTGATATGATAGGGAAACCGGAAACAACATTTTTGGGCTTAATAAAGTAGAAATCATTGCCCTTGGTATTGCTTTAACATAATCTAATGATAACGATGTTTTAATTCCTTCAAAATAGATAGAATTTCCAGATTGTTCATATGCGTCAATTGCCGCCTTTTTCAATGTATTATTAACATTTTCATCAATAGTTTTTCGACCCAACAAATATGCGAAATCCTCCATATGGTTTGGGTTAATAGGAACTTCAAAATTATTACAATCGGTGAATTTTAAAACACGTCTATGTCTAGCATCTTCATCATCTAAATCAATTCCTTCAACGTCATCAAAATTAAAATAATCTTGAACATCGAACTCATCCTCATTTAATTGTTGTTGAGCCGTATTCATAAATGGAGACGCGCCATTACCCGCATTTCCGCACAAAGAAAACAATTTTGTTAATAACCTATTCAAATAATCAATACCACCTTCAAAAAGAGTGGTTTCCGTCCCATCACCCTGTAAAGTAAGGTACATTGCATTTTTCATTACGCTTTCGATATTCGGTTGTTCAATTGAACTATAATATCGGTCAATAAAATCTGAAATTGGAATTCCGGACGGTATAGTAAGATCATATTTTTGTGTTGAAGAACTCCAAGTCATTGTAAATAATTCAGAACCCGTATTGTCTTTGAATTGGTATGGTGTAGAGTCGAAGGCGTTGTATAATTCTCTATTAAATTGAATTCCTAATCCAGGATCCGGCTGTGTTTCATACATAACCTTTCCTGTGGTTGACGTCGGATTTACTTTAAGTACATTAATAAAATCAAATTCCTTTGGTGAAATTGAGATTGATAATAATGAATCATCATCAGGATTACATGTTCCTTGCCCAGCAAAATAACCTTTTTTTATTGCACTTGTAATAACTTCTTGGGCGGATTCTAAAGATTTCTTTGAAGCTTGTTTTGCGTATCGTAATGTTTTTGATCGGATTGACGTGTTGTTTGGTCCTTCTTTTTCTGTCCCCAAAAATCCGTCAACTGTTTCTAAAACATCCCCAAAAATATCTTTTGTGTTTTGAGTTCGACCTTTTACTTTGGAGGTAAAATCATTAATAGTTTTCTTCGTTGCATTACCCTTAACGTTTAAATCATCTTTAAAACTGTCATAGGAATTTCCAATAACAGGTTTAGAATTATCATTAATCCTCTTAATACTGGTAACTATTGACTTAAATTCACGTTTTGACTCAAGACCCTGATCCATTATTTTTCGTATTTTTCGCCTGGTTTAACATCATCATCATTACCGTCTTTCTCGTTAATCATATCTTCAAGAAGTTTTCTATCTTCTGCGGTTAATTCCATTTTCCCAAAATTCTGTTTTCCATTACCACCAGATGATCCTTCTTGTTTTAACAAAGCACCTTGTAATTTTACTAAAGAAATTTTCTTTTCAGTACAATCTTGTAAGATTTTTTGTTGCTTATCAATAACAGACCCAATTACTGACATATCTTCGGGTTCCTTCATAAAGACAAGCATCTTTTTGGTGATTTGAGAAGCGATATTCTTCTGTTCCACAATATCATTGTAGATTTCCTGCATCAAAGCTAAAGCCGAATCGGTATCTAGCGTGATAATTTTTCTTGTGTATCTTCCCATATCTATTCATTTATACTATAAATAGTATTTTTTTTAGTTTATAAACTTATCAAGAATACCTTCGTATAGTTTTTTGTATTTTTTCATCGCAATCCTTATTTCTTTGGTACTTAATCCGGTCATATCCCTAACAGATAATAGAATAAGGTTCTTATTGAACTTATTCCCCTCACCAATTTGGAAGATTTTATCAAAATTGTTGAAAATATCGAGAAGAGCGTAGCCTAACTTGACTTCATTTTCGTTTAGTTTCTCGGTTTCCATAAAATCTTCTAGTTTTATGGTTAGTTTTGTGATAATTTCCCGGAAATCTATTTCATAAGCATCCATTTCATATGAAAATTCAAAATTATCTTCTAAAGATGGTGAAATATCCTCATATGATACCGTTCGATTAAATTCTTTACTGTCTTTTTGGATTGCCCCCATTAAATAGTTCTTACAAATCGTACCAAAATACGAATATGCTCGATTATTTGTTGATGGGTCAAATTTATGAATTTTTGTCGCCAAAAAAGACGTGGTATCCACATGTGATTCTTGAAATGTCATGTCTTTTCTGTGTAATTTGTACCTTCTAATGATACTTTCGACCATTATTGTGAGAGGCTCTTCTAAATATTCTTTGAATATCTTGTTTCGTTCTTCTTCGGATTCAGTCAATTGATACCTTATTACCGCTTGTTCTTGGTCCTCCCCAAAATACATTTTTTGGGTTCTTTTTCTTGGCATTAAACTGCTTTATATAAAATTTCTCTTTTATTTTTAAAATAAAACTCTTTTTTCGCGGTTTCTAACCAAAACTTCACCTCATTTTCAGATAATGCCCATTTCTCATCATTTTTATATAACCAAAATAATGATTCCTCTCTTAAATTAACATGTTGATACCCAACTTTTGGAACAGTAATGATTTCAACATCGAGATTGGCCATTCGTAAAAGAAATTCATAAGAAAAAGTGAGTTTTATGTTATTTTTAAGCCCACCATTATCTTTAATGACTTGTGTTCGATATAATCCGCCACTAGTTTGAAAATTCTGAAATTCCATTAATAATTCTTTGTCAACCACACCTTGGTCTGTTGAAAATCCATAAGCCCATACAGATTCATTCATAAAACCCAAGAATTTACCTTCAACGTTCACATCTTTAACAATGGGTAAAAGAATGTTAGCGTTTGTGTATGCCTCGGAATATTCTTTCATTGATGATAACCAAACTTTTTTATATTCGTCATCAATTTCTAAGATAGAGAACCATTCTGTATCACAATTCTCTATTCCTAATGTAAGTTGTGACACGAAATCAGTTTCACCTACATTTGTGAGTTTTTTAATCTCCAGTGTACTATGGCTAACTTCTAAAAGAAACTCATCTAATTTAACCATTAGTTCTGTTGGACATACAATGGTCACTTTCACGTCTTCATGAAACCCGTCCACTGAGTTCAACGCATTATCCAACATTAATGCTTCGTTGATTCCCAATTTATATATTGGGAGAATTACTGTAATATTTTTCATTATTTTTCCGATTTAATACTTTCTAAACTTTTCTTTATTGATTCAATTTTCTTATTATATAAAGTGTTGAAAATTGAAATGGTGTTTAAAGAATGGTTGTCTTTGGTAAATGATGAATGTGCGTCCTTCATTTTCTGTTTTATTTCGTCTTCTAGTTCGACACCATCTAACCATGCTAATACATAGGATCCGACTAAGTCAACAATTTTACTTCCATCATATGTCCAAAATCCATTGTCACTTAACCAATCTGGCTCAGTGTCGGGAATTTTTCCTATAACAGGAACACCACATTTCATTGATTCGAGTGGAAATGTACCAAAAGTAGATTCGTCATCAATCCATACCGATACCATACATTCACTTAATTCCAACGCAAATTCTCCATATGACATCTGTACCATATCTCTAAATGTAATCCAACGTAAATGGGGGAATTTTAAATAAAATTCTGAAATTATTCTTCTTTGAACTGACCTATCCTTACAACTAATTGCAACTAAAGGTTTTGTTGGAGTTTCAATTGGTTTAAAATGATCTCCGATGATTGGAGGAATAAGATAAACCAATACTTCAGGGAAATATTCTAAGATTCGTTTTTTTGCCGATTCTGTCGTGGTAATACATTTATCAAACCCATATTGACTCCATCTGCTACCAATCGCTAGCGTTTCAAATATATAATCCGTTTGTTGCACCAACATAATTTTTGTACATTTAATATTGGCCAATTGAGGTAAAATATTTGAATATTGTTCGGGAACAATAATTGTGTCGTCCGCCCGGATTTCAATCTTATCTTCTTTAATTGTCATTATGGGAATGTGATTGTACGCGTCACCAAGCCATCCTTTAACGCCAGTATAGTCTTTCTCCTCTACCAGAATTTTTGCATTATACCCCGATTCCTTTAAAATTGAGGCCATGTCGTAAATGTGCTTTACAGCGGCTCGTGCATTGTTTTTTGTATCATATACTAAGAAGTATATTACACTTTCATAATTTTCTAATCGACCCAATGCTTCTTCTAAGAAGTCGATTGTGGTTTGTTTGTCAGTTTTAGGACTCATCTCTTTTTAATATTTCATTTTTTTCTAATGTGTTAAACGCAATTGCAAATCCAGGACTATTAACTTTATTTGTGAAAGCTGCCACATCTTGGTCTTCCTCTTCCTGATATTCAGATAAAACTCTATCTAAACACACTTTATAACAATCGAACTTAAATACGTTCAATTCTAGTTGTTTTTCTTCACCATCATCGGATGGTTTTTCTTGTGAACCGATGGGACGACATTTTTCAATAATCTCATCAACATCGATGTAGTACTTTTCTCCCAATACTTCGAGCATTCTGTTAAGTTTTTTACTTCATTTTTATGTGTAAAATAATCATTATAATTGGTTGAGTATTTTACTACGGTTTTATTTTTCGGACATTTATCAATTATTTCTTTATTATCGGTAATCCAAACGTCACATTTCTTCCATTCTTTATCAATGTTACATGAACGAATAAATTTTATATTATTTCCTAAATAACTGTGTTTGGAAAGGAAAAATAGTGTGGAAGATTTAGCTTTACCCAATTCATCGAGGCCGACTACGGTAAAATTAATATCTGGGTTATCATAAATTATTTTGTTTAAATCAGACATTGCCGACATATAACTTATTCCGGCGTGTCCAAAAATTTCAAGTGGAAAGTCTATAAATAAAAAATTATTATACTCGTCAATTGATTGAAAAGTATAATAATTTAATAAATTATCATTAAAAACTTTATCCGATACTTTATACACAAACGGCTCAGATTCCTTATTATCATCGATTATGACCTCGGAATCGATAAATTCGGCATTATAATGGTAATCAAATTTTTGAATTAGATTACGCAAAGGCCCGTTAATACTTATATTTACATCCATAGATGAAATATAAAAGTATTTTCTTTATAAGTAAATATTTAATTGTACCGATTTAATATATCGGTGATAATTGGATTACGCACGATATCCTCAATACCGAATTCATAAATTCCAATATCCTTCATATCTGCAAACCTATTTTTCGCATCATATAAACCGGATTTTGTTTTATCCTTAAATTTATCTGATTGCTCAAGGTCACCTGATATGAAAAATTTTGAGTTGAACCCGATTCGAGTTACCAGCAACTTAATCTGACTAACTGTTGCATTCTGTGCCTCTTCGAACACTAATATTGAATTATCTACGTTCCAACCTCTCATATATGCTAAGGCTGCTTTCTCGATAAATCCGCTTCCTTCCAATTTTATCCTATTTTCTTTCCCAACAATTTTATTGAGAAGATAATACGATGGAAAGATATAAGGGTCTAATTTTTCCTCCAATGTACCCGGAAGTGCCCCTAAATGTTCATCTGCTTCTACTGCGGGACGAACTATGATTATCTTTTCGTATTTATTGTCTTCGTTCCATAATAAATCAACTGCCTTTTTCATGGCAATATATGATTTACCAACGCCAGCTGGTCCGAAACAAAATGTAATTTGATTTTTATCCAAAACATCCCAATACTGTTCTTGTGAAGTAGTTAGGAATTTCTCTTTTGGTCTTTTAATAATTTGGCGAATTTGCTCTTTGGTTGTTCCCTTTAGAATCTTAGTGGTTTGCAAATTTACATTATATTAGATAAGTGTTTATTGTGTCACTTATAAATATATCACTCAATGCCAGTATGTCCGAAACCGCCTTCATTTCTTTCAGAATTTGATAATTTATTAACTTTCATCATTGATAAATTACCTTCACCGTAGACTGGACAAACAACTCCCTGAGCTATCCTATCCCCATTTTCAACGGATAGTGGAAAATCCCCAAAATTAGCTAAAATAATTTTAATTTCACCTCGATAACCGGAGTCAATAGTTCCGGGACTATTTAAAACAAACACCCCTTTATTGGCTGCAAGTCCACTTCTTGATCGTATTTGAATTTCTAATCCTTTATCCACCTCAAAATAAAGACCTGTGGGGATAAGTTTAATTTTTCCTACGGGAATATGAACTGCAAATGGTATTGATGCCCTTATATCAAATCCACTATCACCTTCTTTAGAAAAAGACGGGTCTGGATTCTCTGATTGGTTGATGAATTTCAATTTAGCTCCAACGGAATTTTTTGTAATATCCTCTTGAGCTACATTGGTTAAACCATCAATAATTTTATTTACTTCATTAAATAACTCGGAGTCATCACTCCCACCGTCGATTTGTTTTTCAATTTCTTGTAACTTACGAAGATATTTTTCAAGTTCTTTTTTATTCTTTTCCATTTTTTTCGTCCATAGCCGCTAAAGCGAATCCTTGTTTTATCACCTGTGTTAAAGGTTCTGAAAAATATTTAGCCTGTTTATCGTCCCCATCTTTTTCAATGTTCATAATTGCCTGATATTCACTTTCAGACAATTTCACACCATAGGTTAATGCATAGTAAACTGAACGTTCACTAACATGCATCCTTACTATATCGTCATTGAACCCGTATGGTCTTCCTGGGTTTCCGTTGTCATTTAGAACAAACATGAAAACCTTCCCGATTTGGGATATGAATACGGTACGTACAATGTCCGCTGTGGGTTGTTTTAATCGATCTGGGAGTATTTCATTCACTTTTATGGCGTAGGTACACGCTTTAATTAGATAGTGTAATAAACCCCCTGGATAACACCCAATCATATTTGAAGAAGAGGAAGCGGGTGCGGTGTAAAACGCCTCACCCAAAAAATCCTCTAACTCTTTTGTGAAGATATTATACTTTTGGTTTGTTTCAATAAACCTTTTCTGATTCTTCTCTAACTGTGTTATCGTTAACATAATTTTTGCTTTAATTATTTCTTATAATATTCCGGAGTTTCTTTTTCGGAAATGATACAGTCAATTGGTTGTTGAGCAACCGCTAATACCTCACCTGATCTCATTCCTGATGCAATATATTTTCCTGATCTGATAATTACCTCTTCGGCACTTTCGGCTTCAATGATATATTTTATCTTATCTAAACGGGGATTACCGTTTCTGTCTTGTTGTTCGGACTCATATCCGATAGTTACTAAATAATACATAATTTTTCTTTTTTTATTTGTTTATTATTGATTTAAAAAATTGATATCGATCTTCACATACTTTTTTCAATGAATATTTGTCTTTTACAGTTTCATAAAGTTTTTCACCCAGATCCTTAATCATATTTGGATTTTCTATGAGTAATTTCATATATTTTGTCCAATCCTTATGGTTTCTCAAAGGGTCAACAAGTAATGCATTTCCTTGGGGATTAAAACCACCACCTTTTAGCGTCGCACCGATCAAATCTATTGTATATGGATCAGTATCACTGGCAATCAACGCTTTTTTAAAGAATCCAGCCTCAATAACTTTTAACTGAGATTTATTGGCATTGAATATAGAGGGAACTAATGGAGCTAGTGATACGTCAAAATAATTGTAATTCGTGGCATATTCGTTAATTTTTTTAGTCCATCTACGAATATATGGTTTATTAGTGTCGTCAAATGGGATTTCTTTATAGAGATGTAAGAATTTCTTATAATCCTCATCAAGATTATTGTAATTAGAAGTAAACTGTTTTTCATAATGAGTCCAAACCGTTTCTTCAGGTTTAATTGGTCTTTGTTTATGTTCACCAGTTTGTTTATTAACTTCAGTAACATTACCTCTAAGGTCAAATCCGCATAAAACAAATTGTACTTTTTCCTTATAGTTGTTATAAATAATTGATAAACCTGTTGACAATAAATCAATGTCGTGTTTATGAGAAGAACCACCCAACCAACCGAATCTTATCTTATCGGATGGAATTAAATTATTTCTAAATTGTGGTTCGTTTTCATCGATGGCATTAGGAAATACATATACGTTTGTTAAACCAAATACTTTTTTCATTGTATCCCTATAAATTGGAGTGGTTACGGTGATGTATTTCGCCGCTTTCATCATATTTTTCTTATACGGTACAATACCGGATGCTTTAACTTGACTAAACAACGGATGTCGTAAATCAGGTTCCCAATAATCGTCAAAATCGACAATTGTAATGATACCCTTTTTATTTAACCATTCAACTCGGGCAATATTTCGTTCATGGTTTGCGGTATTATGAATAAATGTATGGTATACCACGACATCGTAATCATCAAATGATTTATCATCATCCACGACATTTGGATTAATATCAATATGGAAATCATTTGGGTAATTCTCTTGGAGATAAGTGTAAGGAGCAATGATACGATATTTGCCAACGCCATGTGTGTCGGGAGGTATCGCTAAAATTCGTATTTTTGACATAAAATCATATGTTTATGCCAAAAGTATAAGTAAAAAAAATGGAAAAAACAAATTATTTTACACTTTTTGCTTTGGTAATTTTTCCTGAGAAGATTGTGTCTCCCACTTTTATCGCAAGATTTTCGTTAATCGATTGGTTAAAGGATGCCGATAAAATTTGGTTTAACTTTCTATCAACAATTTCATCCAATGTTTTTCGAATTACGTTTTCAATAATCGGAGTTAATCGTCTTTCTAATTCACTACTTGAGATTTTTTCTGTTTTTGATTCAGATTGTACTTCTCTTGTTTGTTGTTGAGATTGAGTTGTTTTTTTAGGGGTTACGTATCCATCGTTTTCCATTAATCTCCTTGTTTTTTCAACAAAATTCATATCTAACGTGGAATCCAATCCAATTTGTTGAATTGGGGAATCAATCATTGCTTGTTTAATTGCATCGGGTAATTTAGATTCTCTAATTTTATCGGGATTTGCAGTTTGGGGAGCTCTATGTATAGATCGATTTACTTGAGGTGTTGACGGAGTCGTATCACCCATAAGTTCTTCGGGAGCTTTTAACATATTTTCATTAATGTTTCCTTTTTCAAAGTCACCGGAATCAACTTTTTTCATTATCTTTCTAGATGCCACTAATTTTTGTGACAATTCATCCATTGATATTCTACCTTTTTCCATTTTTTACGAATTTACTATAAATATATTACTAAATTACCATTTTATCTACCGACATACCTAATACTTTAATACACAATTTAATGGTTTAAAAATTAAATATGGTTGTTGTATTTTATCATCACCGTAATCAAGTTCGCCAAAGTTAATCGTTAACATTTTTTCAACTTCAACAACCCATTCTTCAACTTCAACACCTGTTGGGTCTAATGATTTAATTTTAATGTCAAATAATACTTTACTATCATTTACATTTGTTTTTAAAAACTCAATAATCTTAAATAAACTTTGTGATGTAGATGGGGCGATTGGATCAAAAAACTCAATTTTAATATCTTCCCATTCACCATTAGTATATTTGGGATTATTTATTTTTCGTACCGCATATGATTCAATATTGAATTGTTTTGGAAATTCAACCAAAAAACGATTATTTCTTTTTGGCTCATACTGAATTGGTTTAAAATTTTCCATTATTTATGATTTTATAAAAATATATCACTAAATTACCAATTTATCAACCTTTTAATCCGAGTCTGTATTCTACGACCCTCAGCCAACATTTCGTTGTTTCCCATATTCACGTTATTATCAACATCCACATTGTTTTGAGCTAAAACTCTGTCTAATTCAAATTTAGATGTGTCATTAAACCTTTTTCTGGTTCCTGTACCAGGTCTTTCATTTCCACTAATCATTCTTTGATGTACTTTCCATTGATCTTCTTGATAGTTTGCCAAATTTTTCAATGCGGTTTCATAATCTGTTCTTGAAACTATCTTTCGATTATTTTGATTTTGAATTTGTGGTTGTAATTCAGAATAAACCTTATTCGCTAATATTCCGGGGGAATTATTTGTTACATTAGGTTTAGGGGTAGATTTAACGGGAATCTCTGGTTCAACAGGAACGTCAGTTGGATGTGGTTGAGGTGTATATTTCTCATCTTTATCAAACCAATAAGGAGAAAAAATCTCAACGCTACTTAATGATTTCATCATTGCGGGTGCTTTCCCTTTTACATACCCAGGGAGTTCTTCAAGTTTAAACTTATTCCCCGATGGATTTAATTTAGCTGAATTGATTCGATCAACTCTAAACATTTTCCATCCCGGAAGACCTTTTTTTGAAACACCTTTAAAAACATATGCCCATATTACTAAATTCCCACTTTTTGAGTTTTTACCCATAACTATTGGCTCAATATCTATTCTTTGGCCTGTTCGAACTTCTTCGGGTGGTCCTTGATAATATATTGATATTGGAATTCGTTCACCAATCGACTTTCTTAATGTCGACATGGTTGATTCTTGCTCAAGTAATATAGAGTATAGTCTATCCATTAAATTACAAAATCTGGGTATTGTTTTTTATCGGGACCGTAAGTTTTGTTTTTACCAAGGTTTGATGTCCTTGTGTTAATATCTGTTAACCCTCCAATTGTTCCATCCTCATTAAGTTGACCTTTTCCTTTTTCGTCACCATCAGATATTGCATTTGCACTTGTTTTCCCATATTCATAATTCGGGTTGTAAATATTTCGACCCATGTTGTCTTTTCTTCTAATAATATCGGTTTTCCCACCAATTGATCCACTCAACTCACCTTTACCTTTTTCGTCTCCATCTGAAAGAGCATTCAGATTGGTTGATCCGTATGGTTTATTTTCGTTATAACCATTTCGGCCTAAATTATCCTCTCGTTGGTTAATATCTGTTAAACCACCAACTTGACCCATATCACTATATTGACCTTTACCTTTTTCATCACCATCGGAAATTGCATTTGGATTTGTTACACCATAACCTTTATTTTCATCATAGGTATTTTTAGTAATGTTAGAGATTCGAGTATTAATATCTGTTAAAGATCCAATAGATCCACTTAATTCCCCTTTACCTTTTTCATCACCGTCAGAAATGGCGTTTTTATTTGTAGACCCATATTCATCTGTATAGTTATACTCATTACGAGCAATTGACTCTTTTCTTAGACGTGTTGCAATTAGTTCTAATTCTGTTGCCATATTACATTAATTTCTTTATTCTATTTATTTCTTCAGTCAATTTCATTGATTTAGCCGAAAAAGTTGATGCTCCTGACCATTTTTCATGACCTTTCGTTACATCATTTACATTTACTTTTGGAGTGAAGGAGGTGGAATGGGTTTTATTAAAAGAATTTTTTCTTTCACCCGTCAAATCATCGGCAATTTTTTTACTTTCTTTATTATTTTTAACTGTATCACGATTTTGTTTTAAAATTGATTTTCCCCAATCTTCCATAGGTTGACCACCATATAAATTATACTTTTGAGGATCAGTTTTTTTATCCATAACCTTCATATCGTGTAAAATTCTTTTCAATTGTCCGTATGTAACAATTCCGTTAGCAATGAGGTGTTTATTCCTATCAACGCTAGAATTATTTGGTTGTTGTTTTATGAAATCCAACACATTGGGTGGTATTGGAAATACACGATTTTCTAGTTCTTTATTCATTATCTTCTAAATATTCAGTAATGTCACTCATTGATAATCCATTAGATTTTAATGACTGTTTAAGACTACCTAATTGTTTTTTAATAATGGGGTTTATATCCTTTTTAAAAGTATCAACCGATTGTTTCTTTACTAATTCACTTTTTTTTGTTTTTTTCGTAAGATACTCCTCGATATATTTCCCCGGATTTTCAATTAATCTAAGTTTTCCATCCGGTAATTCTGGATCATATCCCATTTGTTTTGCTCTTTCTTTCGCTTCGTCTTCAGGAACTTCTAATTCATCTTGAAATATTTCTACGGCTTCATCATAATCAGTATCGGGTTCTCCAATTGTATCTGGGGCACCTAACGCTTTACTCATATCAGATTCAGCCCAATATTTTAATGTTTTGTTAGCACCAGTTGCTCCGCCAAGAACACCAAATGAACCCATTTGTCCCATAGAACTTTTTGCAACTTGGTCTGAAGTTTTTTTAGACATAACATAACCATTTAGATTAGTTGGCATATCACCACGTTGAATATCACCGTCAGCATCAACTATTTCTGTAAACTCGGATTCGGCATTACCATTATGAACGGTATTTGATAGAGTCATTTGTTCTTTTCCTTCAGATTTTTCGGGTAATTTACTAAAATCAGTTTTATCAGCAAATTCATTAGCCCATTTTTTCCATTTTGGACTGTTTTTACCCTTAGCAAAGAATAACCTCTGTTGAGCTTTTGACTCAAATTTTTCTTCTATTACTTGCTTTATAAAATTATTCATTATTCGAGTTTTTATATAAATATCAGTTTATATGAAAGGCATTCAATTATATTTATAGATGTTAACCTAATAAGGGATATTTATGTAAATATGAACACTCAGGATATCTTACGTAACGGGAAACCTCGATTGGATGCTGTCCTTGATTTTTCCGAATATTATGACTTTAGACTATGTGAAGTTGTCATCATTGACGATTTTTTAAATCACATTGATATTGTATTAGATTATTCTGAATTTTATGACTACGCACTCGGAGATAACGCTATGGATTATATTTATAGAGGTATCCCGGTTGAAGATTGTAAATTCCTTAAAACAGAAGACGATTATGTCTTGGAAACACATGATAATTTTTATTTATTATATAGATAATGGCAATAGGAGAAAATAAATGTAACGGAAAACACATACCAGAATTACCTTTAGTTCCGGGTCAAGATTTATCTTTAACTGGATGGACGGTTTATGACGATGGTGTTACAACGTATTCTATTACATTAGGGGCTTTTAAAGATTTCGTAGTTACAGCAACTTCAGGTACATCTGGAAGTTCAGGTACATCTGGAAGTTCAGGTACATCTGGAAGTTCGGGTACTAGCGGAAGTTCAGGTACTAGCGGAAGTTCAGGATCAAGCGGTACTTCTGGTACGTCTGGAAGTTCAGGTACATCTGGAATAAATGGGACATCGGGAACTTCTGGAAGTAGTGGATCATCAGGAACATCAGGAACATCGGGAACCAGTGGATCATCTGGGTCATCTGGTTCATCAGGGTCATCTGGTTCATCAGGGTCATCTGGTACCAGTGGTTCATCGGGAACTTCTGGAATTGACGGTACATCGGGAACTTCTGGAATTAACGGTACATCGGGAAGTTCTGGTTCAAGTGGATCTTCAGGAACATCAGGAAGTTCTGGTTCAAGTGGATCTTCAGGAACATCAGGAAGTTCTGGAACAAGCGGGTCTTCAGGAACATCGGGGACATCTGGTATTGATGGAACATCAGGGACATCTGGTATCAACGGCACATCTGGAAGTTCTGGCACAAGCGGAACTTCAGGTTCATCTGGCACAAGCGGAACTTCAGGTTCATCTGGAAGCTCAGGCACATCTGGCACATCAGGAATTGACGGAACTAGCGGAAGTTCTGGAACATCAGGACTTTCAGGTGATATATATCAAGCTACCTCAACTGATTCTTTAACGATAAGTGGAGGAACACAAAATTTTACTGTTGAAACGGGACTTAATTATACACCCGGACAAACTTTTATTATTGCATACGACGGCTCAAATTATATGACCGGAACTGTTAATTCATATAACCCATCAACGGGTGATATGGTTGGAAATATTGATACAGTTTACGGTTCTGGAACATATTCTAATTGGGATGTTAACATAGGTGGGGCTCAAGGGTTAGATGGGTCTAGTGGAACATCAGGAACATCAGGAATTAACGGTACTTCTGGCTCAAGTGGAACATCTGGAAGTTCTGGTTCAAGTGGAACATCTGGAAGTTCTGGTTCAAGTGGAACATCTGGGAGCTCTGGTTCAAGTGGAACATCTGGGAGCTCTGGTTCAAGTGGAACATCTGGAATAAATGGGACATCGGGAACAAGTGGGCAAGATGGAACTTCTGGCTCGAGTGGTTCATCGGGGTCAAGCGGATCGAGTGGTTCATCAGGTTCAAGCGGATCGAGTGGATCATCAGGTTCAAGCGGAAGTTCAGGGACTTCAGGAATAAATGGGTTAGATGGGACTTCTGGCTCGAGTGGAACATCTGGAATTGACGGGACATCAGGTTCGAGTGGAACTTCTGGTATTAACGGAACTTCTGGAACAAGTGGTATTGATGGTCAAGATGGGACATCGGGCTCAAGCGGAAGCTCAGGTAGTTCTGGTTCTAGTGGATCATCTGGAAGTAGTGGATCATCAGGTACATCAGGGATTGATGGAACTTCCGGAACATCGGGAATAAATGGAACTTCTGGAACATCAGGAATTGACGGAACTAGTGGATCGTCAGGAACTTCTGGCTCAAGCGGAAGCAGTGGAAGTTCTGGTACATCAGGAATTGATGGATTAGATGGAACTAGTGGTTCTTCAGGAACTTCAGGGTCATCTGGTACAAGTGGAATAAATGGAACGTCTGGAAGTTCTGGTTCAAGTGGTACATCAGGGGTTGACGGAACATCTGGTTCAAGTGGAACATCGGGTATAGATGGACAGGACGGTACATCAGGGTCAAGTGGTTCATCAGGAACCTCTGGGTTAAGCGGTACTTCTGGAACATCCGGATCTAGTGGTACATCAGGAATAAATGGTACATCGGGTAGTTCAGGATCTAGTGGTACATCAGGAATTGATGGTCAGGACGGAACTTCAGGGACAAGCGGTCAGGACGGAACATCTGGAACTAGTGGGTCATCAGGATTAAGTGGTACTAGTGGTACTAGCGGTATTGATGGAACATCAGGAAGTTCAGGAACATCTGGAATTAGTGGAAGTTCTGGCTCATCAGGAACATCAGGTATAAATGGATTAGACGGCACTAGTGGGTCATCGGGAACTTCAGGTTTATCTGGAAGTTCTGGAACGAGTGGGTCATCAGGGGCTAGTGGTTCTTCGGGTACATCTGGATCAAGTGGAACTTCGGGAATAAATGGTACATCGGGAAGTTCGGGTTCTAGTGGTACATCAGGAATTGATGGAACTAACGGTTCATCAGGAACTAGTGGTATATCAGGTAGTTCTGGAACAAGTGGATCTTCAGGTACTTCTGGTATTGATGGAACATCAGGATCTTCTGGTATTAGTGGAACGTCAGGTAGTTCAGGTACTTCTGGAACTTCAGGTTCAAGTGGTTCATCTGGTATTTCTGGAACATCCGGCAGTTCTGGTTCATCAGGAACAAGTGGTATTGATGGAACTTCTGGCTCAAGTGGAAGTTCAGGAACGTCTGGAATAAATGGTTTAGATGGAACCAGTGGTTCGTCTGGAACTAGCGGGATTTCAGGAAGTTCTGGAACAAGTGGATCATCTGGTACTTCTGGAATAAATGGTTCGTCAGGTACTTCAGGTATAAACGGAACATCAGGCACTTCAGGAATTGACGGAACTAGTGGAAGTTCGGGAACATCTGGAACTGGAACTAACCTTAGTGTTAGTGATAATACAGGTTTAGGGTTAATTTCAGGTGTTACTGGTGATACATTATATACCGTATTTAATACAACATTAGATCCGTCATTAGCGACCCCGACAACTATTGGTGGAATACCAGCAGGAACAACGGTTTCTCAATTAACAGGAAAAACAAATGTTCAACTTTGGAATGATTTATTATTTCCAACAGTAGAACCTACATATACTATCCCAACAATAACATTAGGTGGAGTTTCAAACCAAACATATGAAATTGGTAGAACATATTCACCAAATATTACATTATCAGGTGTTAAAAATGATGCGGGATTATATACCCAATTAAGAATTTTACGAAATAGTTCACCAATATTTACCGACACTACATTAACCGAATCATCTGCGACAGACATTGCTGCACAATTCGGGTATACTGACCCAAATAATCCTAATCATACATATTCAATTAGTCCAACACCATATAATGAATCATACATTATACCTGGAGGATCTACAACATATCAAGGAGATGGTAATTATGACTCAGGATTACAAAAATTAGATAATAAAGGGAACACAGATTCTAGTGCTTATGCTCTTAGAACAACAACAGGACCTCAATTATCAGGTAATACATTTGGAACTACAACATATACAATAACAGGAATTTATCCATATTTCTGGGGAAAAATGAGTTCGTTGCCAACTGTTGAGTCAATAGCATCTGCAATTTCAGGAGGAACTGCAAATAAAGTTTTAACTGCAGCATCTGGAACATTAACAATAACATATAATTCGTCAAGTGAATATATTTGGGTTGCATATCAAAATAGTTATACAACAAAAACAAAATGGTATGTAGACGCATTTGATAATGGAACTAATGACGGAACTTTTATTACCTCGGTAGCAACGGGAAATGTTAATAGCCCAGATGGTTATTGGTCAGGAATAACATATAAAATGCATTGGAGCGTATACGGCACAACTAAATCAACATTTGAATATAGAAATACTTAATATAAATGGCAATTAACCTTAGCGATAATATTAAAAACCAGTCTCCAAAACATTTAGATTGGAGATACGGCCCCTGGACTGGTGTAACCCATGCAAATAACAATATACCTGGTGGTGTAGGATCATGGAGATCGGTGGGATTAACTGTTGGTATCATAACAGGAGCAACATATGATAACATTTCATTACAATGGTTGGGTGGAACATTATATGAATACTGGTATTATAGTGGAATAACAGATAATGATTTAGTATTAAAATTAAGTTCGGGTGAGCCTGGAGTAAGTGGAACTTCTGGTTCGAGCGGAACTTCAGGCACTAGCGGAACTTCAGGAATAAACGGAACATCTGGAAGTTCAGGAACTAGTGGAACATCGGGATTAGACGGAACCAGCGGAACATCTGGTAGTAGTGGTACTTCAGGCACAAGCGGTAGTTCTGGTACATCAGGAATAAATGGTTTGGACGGAACCAGTGGAACTTCAGGTTCTAGCGGTTCTTCTGGTACTAGTGGTGTTGATGGTACATCTGGAACAAGTGGTTCTAGTGGTACATCCGGTATAAATGGAACATCGGGTTCTTCGGGTAGTTCGGGAACAACTGGAAGTAGTGGTACAAGCGGTTCATCTGGAACTTCTGGTTCGAGCGGAACTTCAGGCACTTCTGGCGTTGATGGAACAAGTGGAAGCTCGGGAAGTAGCGGAACTTCAGGTATAAATGGTCTGGATGGTACTTCTGGCAGTTCGGGAACATCTGGAAGTAGCGGTTCTTCAGGTACAAGTGGAATAAATGGTACAAGCGGTTCATCTGGAACTTCAGGTATAAATGGTTTGGATGGATCAAGTGGTACTTCAGGTACATCTGGCTCAAGTGGTTCTAGTGGTACTTCAGGTATAAATGGAACATCAGGAACATCTGGTAGTTCAGGTACATCTGGAATAGATGGAACAAGTGGAACATCCGGTTCAAGTGGAACTAGTGGAATTGATGGAACATCAGGTTCTTCTGGTAGTTCAGGAACAAGTGGAATAAATGGTACAAGCGGTTCATCTGGAACTTCTGGGTCAAGTGGATCTTCGGGTACATCTGGTAGTAGCGGTTCTTCTGGAACAAGTGGTATCGATGGAACATCTGGATCGAGCGGTAGCTCAGGATCTTCAGGTACTTCTGGTATTGATGGAACAAGCGGAAGCTCAGGAAGTAGCGGAACTTCAGGAATAAATGGTTTGGATGGAACTTCTGGAAGTTCTGGTTCAAGTGGTAGTTCAGGTACGAGTGGTATTAATGGAACTTCAGGGTCTTCTGGCAGTTCAGGTACATCTGGTTCTAGTGGTACATCAGGAAGCTCAGGCTCAAGTGGAACAAGTGGTAGTTCTGGAACATCTGGAATAAATGGATTAGACGGAACTAGTGGATCTTCAGGGACAAGTGGAACATCTGGTAGTAGTGGTTCTTCAGGTAGTTCTGGAACAAGCGGTAGCTCGGGGACATCTGGTTTAGATGGCACCAGTGGAACTTCAGGAAGTTCTGGTTCTTCTGGAACATCGGGATCTAGTGGTACATCAGGGGTTGACGGATCGTTAAATGCTTTACCATTAAAAGCAGTATCCGATGCAGGACAATATACAGGATTTAAAAGTGGAAGTGATATTGATGTATCTTATAACTGGACAAATAGAACAGTAACACTCACGGGTGATTTAACATATTATTGGAGAGGAGTTATATATACTGGTCTTACATCTCCTTGGATATCATCAGGTCATACAAATACAGTAGGAAATTGGTATCTATCATCAACAGATGGCGTTGAATTTACTTGGAGTCAAACCGTTTGGAGTTTTGATCAGATTCAAGTGGCTAGTGTAAATTATCAATCAACATCTGCTTCAAGTTTTTGTATTAGAGAGACACACGAATTAATGGATGTTGAATCACATGAAGAATTCCACTTTAAGATTGGAACATATCATAAAAGTGGATGTGGATTAACATCTGGAACATATAATTTTAATAGTGCAACAGATAATGATACAACGCCTGGTTTTAACATTGGGACTATTAAAGATGAAGATCTTCAGACAACAATTTCGGGTTGGACTCAGGGTGTATATACAAGAATGTATGTTTCTGGTTATACTGCATCAATTTTTGACCTTACAGGATCAACTCCATTTTATGGTACTACCAATACATTTATTCAATTAAACAATCCGTTAACGGGTACATTAACAGTGGGGATTAATAATAGATATTATAACGTTTATCAATTATTAGTACCTGTAACATCCGATAGTGATTCTCAAAAATATAGGATGATAATGGTACAACCGCAGGTTGCATATACATCATTGGCTTCGGCAATAGCTGAAGATGTAAATGGTTTATATCTTGGTTCATTATCAGATAGTTCAGCAGAGTTTGTATTGTATGCAAGAATAACATATTTTACAGCTACCGCCAACGGAAATATTGGTAAAGTAACTATTCGAACTGGCGGTGTAACATATCTAAAAGGTAGCAAAGCATCACAGGTATCAATTGGTGGAATATCTTCAAGTAACCACGCTACTTTATCGAATTTAACTTGGACATCCTCAGCTCACATTGGTACGATTAATCAATTAGCGGGATTTGATGAAAGTGGAAATGCAACATATTATCCCATTGGGACGGGTTCTTCAGGAACATCTGGCTCAAGTGGTACATCAGGAACTTCTGGATCTTCAGGAACTAGTGGCTCGAGTGGAACATCAGGAATAGATGGAACATCAGGTTCTTCAGGTACTTCTGGCTCAAGTGGAACATCGGGTAGTTCAGGTACGAGCGGTATTGACGGAACTAGTGGCTCAAGTGGTAGTTCAGGTACATCTGGAATAGATGGAACTTCTGGCTCAAGTGGTACATCTGGAACTTCTGGGACTTCGGGTTCATCTGGCTCAAGCGGAAGTAGCGGTACATCAGGAATAAACGGATTGGACGGAACTAGTGGTAGTTCAGGTACATCTGGTTCAAGTGGAAGTAGCGGTACATCCGGAATAAACGGTTTGGATGGAACCAGTGGAACTTCAGGAAGTTCTGGAACATCAGGAAGCTCAGGTATTAACGGAACGAGTGGTTCGTCAGGTAGTTCTGGAACATCGGGTTCTAGTGGTACTTCAGGTATAAATGGTTTAGATGGAACTTCTGGCTCAAGTGGCTCTTCAGGTACATCCGGGTCAAGTGGAAGTTCAGGATCGTCTGGTTCTAGCGGAACATCTGGTTCGAGTGGAACGAGTGGTATTGATGGAACTTCAGGTAGTTCGGGAACGAGCGGTAGCTCAGGTTCTAGTGGTTCATCAGGAACCAGTGGAAGTTCGGGTTCTTCAGGTACTTCTGGTAGTTCTGGTTCATCGGGAACAAGCGGTGTTGATGGAACTTCAGGTTCTAGTGGTACATCAGGAAGTTCAGGAACATCGGGAATAAATGGATTGGACGGTACGTCAGGTACTTCTGGTAGTAGTGGTTCAAGTGGTTCAAGTGGGTCTTCTGGAAGTTCGGGAACAAGTGGAAGTAGTGGAACTTCCGGCTCAAGTGGCTCATCAGGTTCTTCAGGAACATCCGGCACATCTGGAACTAGCGGTTCTAGTGGAACGTCAGGTTCTTCGGGAACTAGTGGTATTAACGGGACTTCAGGTAGCTCAGGAACATCTGGAAGTAGCGGTAGTTCAGGAACAAGTGGAATAAATGGTACAAGCGGTTCATCTGGAACTTCGGGTTCGTCAGGAACTTCTGGTACATCAGGCATAAATGGTTTGGATGGAACCTCCGGTACAAGTGGTTCATCTGGAACTTCCGGGACTTCAGGTTCTTCTGGTAGCTCAGGCACATCGGGAATAAACGGATTGGATGGAACTTCAGGTACATCAGGCTCAAGTGGTACATCAGGTATAAATGGATTAGACGGTACTTCTGGCACTTCAGGGTCATCTGGTTCTAGTGGAACTTCCGGAAGCTCTGGTTCAAGTGGAAGTTCGGGAAGTAGTGGTACATCCGGGTCAAGTGGTTCATCAGGAACATCAGGTAGTTCAGGAACATCGGGAATAAATGGATTAGACGGAACATCAGGTAGTTCTGGCACAAGTGGAACATCAGGAATTGATGGAACTAGTGGTTCGTCAGGTACGAGTGGAATAAACGGTTTAGATGGAACATCTGGTTCAAGTGGATCATCGGGCACATCTGGTTCTTCTGGGTCAAGTGGAAGCTCTGGAAGTACTGGAACATCGGGATCTTCAGGGACATCAGGTTCTTCTGGCTCAAGCGGTAGTTCGGGAACATCTGGTTCAAGTGGATCATCGGGTACATCCGGTAGTTCTGGCACAAGCGGAACATCAGGTATAAATGGTTTGGATGGAACATCGGGTTCTAGCGGTACATCAGGAACTAGTGGGTCAAGCGGAAGTTCGGGTACATCTGGTAGTTCAGGAACATCCGGTTCTTCAGGAACATCTGGTTCATCTGGAACTTCAGGAAGCTCAGGCTCAAGCGGCAGTTCTGGGTCATCGGGAAGTTCTGGTTCTTCAGGTTCAAGCGGAAGTTCAGGATCTTCTGGAAGTAGCGGAACATCCGGCTCAAGCGGTTCTTCAGGAACATCTGGTTCAAGTGGAAGCTCTGGCTCTTCGGGAACATCGGGTTCTTCAGGAAGCTCAGGAACAAGTGGTATTGATGGAACTTCAGGTAGTTCAGGTTCAAGCGGAAGTTCTGGGTCATCGGGAACCAGTGGAAGCTCGGGTACAAGCGGTATTAATGGTACATCTGGAACAAGTGGTTCTAGCGGTACTTCAGGTATAAATGGAACATCAGGAACATCTGGTAGTTCAGGTTCTTCTGGAACATCAGGTATAAATGGTTTGAATGGAACTAGTGGTTCATCAGGTACAAGTGGTACATCGGGATCGAGTGGGTCTTCTGGCAGTTCAGGTACATCAGGAACATCTGGAAGCTCAGGGTCATCTGGTTCTTCCGGGACATCAGGAACTAGTGGTACATCTGGAAGTTCGGGTTCGTCAGGATCGTCCGGAAGTAGTGGTAGTTCAGGATCTAGTGGGTCTTCTGGTAGTTCAGGAACTAGCGGAATTGATGGAACATCCGGTTCATCGGGTTCTAGTGGGACATCAGGAACTAGTGGAAGTAGCGGAACATCGGGAACATCAGGAAGTTCTGGTTCAAGTGGTTCATCGGGTTCTAGCGGTATTGATGGAACATCAGGCACTAGTGGTTCTTCAGGTACATCTGGCACAAGCGGAAGTAGTGGTACTGCGGGCACATCAGGTAGTTCTGGTTCTAGCGGTACTAGTGGAATAAATGGAACATCTGGCACCAGTGGTTCATCTGGTTCTTCTGGATCATCCGGTTCAAGTGGAACTTCAGGTACATCAGGTAGTTCAGGAACAAGTGGAACATCAGGTTCGAGCGGTAGTTCTGGGTCTTCTGGTACATCGGGTATTAATGGTACAAGTGGGTCATCTGGATCAAGTGGGTCATCTGGTTCTTCAGGTACAAGTGGAACTTCGGGTATCTTTGGATCAGTTTATGAATACACTTCATCCGTAGGAAACTCAACGTCAACAGCAACAACTCCACAAACAAAAGCGACGTTAACTACAAGTAATCTACCTTCGGGAACATATAAAATTATTGCAACATGGAAATGGTCTCATTCAAGTATTGCTAACGCGGCATTGTTTAGAATAACATTAAACGGGTCACCTATTGGAACACAAACACAATTATCAATTGAGCCACAAGACATCACTAATGTGGAAACAAATAGTATTATTGAAATTACCACGTTATCTGGGGTAAATACAATAGTTTTAGAATATTGGAATGTTGGAAGTTCAACCACTATATCGGATGCATACATTGAAGTAATGAGAATAACTTAATATAAAGAAACATGAAATTATTAGTATACACAATTGGAGGTCAAAAAATAGGGATTGACATTTTAACATGGGATGAACCTATGTTGAGCGGAAATACAGCGTTCATAACTATTAGTGATACTGGTAGTACTCCAACAAATTATGTTGACATATCATCAACCACTAACTGGGATAATTTTGGGTCTTTAACAACGTTAAGTCGTGCTGAGATTAGAGAAGAAATTATTAAATTAATTCCTGACGAACCAACACCATCTGAATATGAAATATTGTGGAGTTATGAAGACGTTGGATATAACGATATACTTGATATTGATAATAAATTAAATTTATCAAGAACAAGAATACCTGGAACTCTTTCGGGCATTACAGATAATAAATTATCAATTACCCAATTTAATGAATACACAGGATCAACCCAAACCGAAATAGAAAATACCCTAAAGCTAGACCAAACTAATCCACAGATAGTTAGTGGTGGTAGTCCCCAATTTGATGGAATTAGATTTAATACGAGCACTGGAATTACACATACTCATGATGTAGGTAAACTTCATTGGAATGCTTTTGATAAAACACTTGAGGTTGATGTTAATGATGAGGTTTTGTTACAAATAGGGCAAGAACTTGTTTATAATGCATATAATGAAAGCGGTGTTGAAATTTTAAATGGTCAACTTGTAAGTATTGTAGATAAT
>JFJP01020319.1_pt1 | contig 82941 bp, 81 predicted proteins | sample 431651 | NCBI WGS metagenome assembly JFJP01 (sample SAMN02602958, study PRJNA72255) | Microbial mat metagenome, whole genome shotgun sequencing project. | biome: fresh water; feature: sink hole; material: water; isolation source: purple microbial (photo- and chemosynthetic) mats found in... | reverse complement strand
TCTTGCCGCTGGTGCGTTCGATCACCGGGATGCACACCTCTTCGGTGGCGCCGGGATAGACCGTGCTTTCATAGACGATCACTGCGCCTGGAGCGAGGTTGCGGCCGACCGTGGTGCTGGCGCCGACCAACGAGGTGAAGTCGGGGCGCTTGGCGACATCGACCGGCGTGGGCACGGCGACGATGACGAAGCGGCAGGAGCGCAGGGCGGTGGCGTCGCTGGTCGCACTGAAGCTGCCGTCGCTGAGGCACGCGGCGACCGCGACATCGCCCGATTCGCCGACCGGATCGTGTCCGGCTGCCAGGGTCGCCACTTTCGTCTGGTTGAGATCGAAGCCGACAACGCGGAAGTGCTTGGCCAGGCACAGGGCCAGGGGCAGGCCGACATAGCCCAGGCCGATGACGGCGATGGCGGTGCGGCGTGATCGCAGGTCGGCGAGGAGGGTGTCGGTGGGGTGCATGGAGGGACGTGGGGACGAGCGGGCGGGGCGCCCGCAGCCCCGGATGCCGGCGGGGGCGCCGGCGCTCCCGGGTGATGCCTGGGCACGCTTCGCGTGGGTCGGCTGGGGGGAGCCGCCTGCAGGTCCAAGACTATCAGGTTAGGACCAAGGTCACCAGGAATCAACGGCTTCTCTCGTCCGCGCAGGATGATGGGCTGGGTGTAGCCCGTTGCAAAGCATGGCGTTGCATCTTTTCGTTTTTCCTTGACCTGGTTCCGCGATCGCTTCGTGGGTTGCCGCGGGGCTGCACGTTGTGCGACCCACGTTCTGGTGATTGGCATCATGTGTGCGTCCCCTCCTGCATCGTGGTCTGCCTGTCGTAGGCCGCGACACGGAGGGGACGATGCCCAAAGGCATCTATGCTGCAGCCAGTGCGATGGTGGCCGAGACCCGGCTGCTGGAGACGACGGCGCGCAACATCGCGCATGCCCAGACCCCCGGCTACCGCCGCGAGGGCCTGCTGCGCGTCGGCTTCGCCGAGGTGCTGGCCAACCAGGGGCGCAGCGGCGGAGTCAAAGGCGATGGCGGCACCGGGGTGCTGCCCGACGGATCGTACTTCACCTTCACCGATGGAGTGCGCGATCCGACCGGCGCCTCCTTCGATCTGGCCTTGCAGGGCGATGGATTCTTCGCCGTGCAGGATCCCGCAGGCAAGACCTGGCTGACCCGCTCTGGCAACTTCCAGCTTGATGGTCAGGGCCGTCTCGCCACCCGCGAGGGTCAACTGGTGATGGGCCAGGGCGGACCGATCACCATCCCCGAGGATGCCGGGAAGGTGGTGATCGACGAAAGCGGTCTGGTCACCACCGAGACGCGCACCAGCGAGGGGGTGGTGCGCAGCACCATCGATCAGTTGCGTCTCGTCACCGTCGCCGCCCCGCGCAGCATGACTCCGGCCAACGGCGTCAGCTTCGATCCTGCTGGGCAGAGCCTGGTCGATGCCGCTCCGGCGGTATTCCAGGGACACCTCGAACGCGGCAACGTCAATCCGATCGATGAACTGGTGCAGATGGTGGCGCTGCAACGCCGTCACGATGCAGCCCAGAAGGCCATCACCGAGCAATCGCGCGCCGGTGAAGGCTACAGCGACGTCCTGCGCGGATGAGATAGGAACCTGATATGCCCCGCGCCCTATGGACCGCCGCTTCCGGCATGGCCGCCCAGCAGTTCAACGTCGATCTGCTGGCGAACAACATCGCCAACATCAACACCACCGGCTTCAAGCGCCAGCGCACCGATTTCCAGGACCTGTTCTACGACATCCGTGCCCAGCCGGGTGCTCGGGCCGGACAGCAGGGCCGCAATCCTACCGGTACCCAGGTCGGTACTGGCGTCAATGTCGCCGGCACCACGCGGGTGTTCAGCTCTGGCAGTATCGAACCGACCGGGCGGCCGCTCGACATGGCGATCGAGGGCGATGGTTTCTTCGAGGTCCAGCTGCCCGATGGCGCCACCACCGCCTACACCCGGGCTGGCGATTTCCGGGTCGATGGCGACGGCCGTCTGGTGACGGTGGATGGCTACTACGTCCAACCCGCCATCACCGTTCCGGATGGCGTGTCGGAGAACGACATCGCGGTTGCCAGCGATGGTACGGTGACGGTCAATATCGACAACGTCGAGACCACGGTCGGCCAGCTGACCCTGGCGCGCTTCCGCAACAACAGCGGCCTGCTTGCGGTCGGACGCAACCTCTTCGAGGCGAGCGAGGCGAGCGGCACTGCGCAGACCGGCACGCCCGGTGGCACCGGTTTCGGCACCCTGCGCGGCGGCATGCTTGAGAAGGCCAACATCGAGGCGGTGACCGAACTGGTCAACCTGATCGTCGCGCAGCGCGCCTACGAACTGAACTCGAAGAGCATCTCCACTGCCGACCAGATGCTGCAGACCGCCAATGGGCTGATCCGCTGATCGGCATGACGATGCGTTGCCTGCTCGCCTGCCTGCTCGCCGTGATGGCCACGTCCGCCGAGGTCGAGGTGCGGCTGCGCGCCCAGGTCCTGGTCGGGGCGGACCGTGCCACCCTTGCCGATGCGGCGGAATTGTCCGGCGACCAGGAGGCGATCGCGCGCGTCGCGGGCCTGACCGTGGCGGAGCTGCCGACCCTGACTCCGGTGACGATCGATGCCCGGCTGATCACCGCCCTGGCGACGCGGGCTGCCGCGCCGGCCACCCTGCGCATCAGCGGCGCGGGCAGTGTCGCCAGGCGTTCACGCGTATTCACCGTCGAGGAGCTGTGCGCTGCGGCGCAGGCCATGGTCAGCGATGCCGCCACCACCGTCGTGCGTTGCACCGGTTCGCTGGTCGTCCCGGATGCTGCGGATCTCGTCCTGCGGGCCGAGCCCATCGACCGCTATGCGGTCGGCGAGGTCCCGTTCCGCGTCCGCGCCATGTCTGGCACGAAGGAGTCGGCGCGCGCCCTGGTCGTCCTGCACCTCGAACGCAACGTCGAGGTCGTGGTTGCCGCCCGTGATCTGGAGCGTGGCGAACCGATCGCGCCGGGTGACCTGCGGACCGAGCGCCGTCGCGCCGAACGATCCGACCCGGCCGTCGTGCCTACCCCTGAGTTGTTCGCTGGGCAGACGCCCCGCCGCCGCATCCTGGCTGGCGAGATGCTGACCACGGCCCTGGTCGTCGTCGCTCCGGTGGTGCGCGCCGGCAGCACCGTGAGCGTGGTATTCCCCGGTCAGGATTTCTCGGTCGAGACGCAGGCGGTCGCCCTGGCCGATGCGCGCCTCGGCGAGCGTTTCGGTTTGCGACGCGTTGCCGACGGCACGGTGATCACCGCCGTGGCGCAGCCCGATGGGCGGATCGTACTTCGGCAGTAGGGGCGAGTTGACGCCGGTGCTACCCCGTCTTGCCGACCTCGCCCTGGCCTCCATGCTTCCCGCGATGCCGCGCCCCCGCCTGCTCAAGCTCTCCGGCGAAGCCCTCGCCGCTGGCACCGACCAGATCCATGACCGGGCGACCGTCGATCGCGTCTGCCGCGAACTGCTCAGCGGTCTGGGGCATGGGCCTATCGCGATCGTGGTCGGTGGCGGCAACATCATGCGCGGCGGTGGCATGCGCGATGCGGCCGATCCGACCCGCGGCGACCGCCAGGGCATGCTGGCGACCCTGATCAACGCCCTGGCCCTGCAGGACGGCATTGAACGCGCCGGTGGCCGCTGCGCCGTGCACGGGCCCTACGCCATCCCCAACGTCTGCACCGCGTTCGACCGCGCCCTGGCCCTGCAGCAACTGGCCGCCGGGACGGTGGTGGTGTTCGGCGGCGGTACCGGGCATCCGTACTTCACCACCGACACCGCAGCCGCCCTGCGCGCCGCCGAGATCGGCGCCGATGTGGTGCTGAAGGGCAGCAAGGTCGATGGCATCTACACCGCCGATCCGCGCAAGGATCCGACCGCGACGCGCATCCCGCGCCTGACCTACGAGCAGGCCCTGGCCGGGCGCTACGGCGTCATGGATCTCGCCGCCTTCGAGCTGTGCCGGCAGGCCGGCATCGCCATCCGCGTCTTCGATATGACCGCGCCCGGCACCATCGCTGCGGCCCTCGGTCCTGAACCCTCCGGCACCCTCGTCGCCGGCTGACCCCACGGAGTCCTCCCATGTTCGATGCCGATATCGCCGATGCCAAGGGCAAGTTCGACAAGGCGCTGGTCGCCCTGGCCAACCAGTTCGGGCACATCCGCACCGGTCGCGCCTCGCCTGCCATGATCGAGCACCTGCAGGTCGAGGCCTACGGCTCGATGATGCCGCTGAATCAGTGTGCTGCGATCACCGTCCCCGAGCCGACCCAGCTGGCGATCAAGCCGTGGGACAAGGGCATGGTCAAGGCGATCGAGAAGTCGATCGTCGCCTCGAACCTCGGCATGGCGCCCAACAGCGACGGCCAGACCATCCGTCTGCAACTGCCCGCCCTGTCGCAGGAGCGCCGCAAGCAACTGGTCGGCCAGGCCAAGGACGAGGCCGAGAAGACCAAGGTGGCGATGCGCAACATCCGTCGCGATGCGATCAAGCATCTGGAAGTGAAGGGCAAGGAGCAGAAGGCCTCCGAGGACCTGATCAAGAAGTCCAAGGAGAAGATCGACGCCATGCTCAAGGATCACGAGCAGCAGGCCGAGAAGAAGCTGGCCGAGAAGTCGAAGGATATACTCGAAGGCTGATCGCCTTCGAGGGCTGGAGGCTGGAGGCTGGAGGCTGGAGGCTAGCTACGCCGCGTCTTCTTCGCTTTCGGTTACACCCTTGCCGCGCGTCACGGCGATGCCGTATTCCGCCAGCTTGCGGTCCAGGGTCACGCGGTTGATGCCGAGGGACTTGGCGGCACGCAGCTTCACGCCCTTTTCCTTGTTCAGCGTCCAGGCGATCAGGATGCGCTCGGCATGTATCTGGAGCTGGTTCAGATCCGGGCAGGCCAGACCGGCGTAGCGCTCCAACGATTGCTTGAGGAACTGGTCGGGCGGCTCGTTCGACGAGGTGGTCGTCGCCTGCTGGGCAGCGTAGCTGCGGATCGTGGTCGGCACCAGTTCCTCGACGAAGGTCGAGACCGGCGCCAGCACCACCGCCTTGTGGATGCAGTTCTCGAGTTCGCGGACGTTGCCGGGCCACGGGTAGGACATCAGCATGTCGAGCACGCTGCGCGGCACCTCGTCCACGTTCTTGTGCTCGTCGCGGTTGTATTTCTGCAGGAAATGGTTGACCAGGAGGGGGATGTCCTCTTTGCGCTCGCGTAGCGCCGGGACCTGCAGCGTGACCACGTTGAGGCGGTAGTAGAGGTCCTCGCGGAAGCGTCCGGCCTTGACCTCGGCGGCGAGGTCGCGGTGGGTGGCGGCGACGATGCGCACATCGATGGGCAAGGGGGTGTGGTCGCCGACCCGCGTGATGGTGCGCTCTTGCAGGGCGCGCAGCAGGCGCACCTGGGTTTCGGGGCCGATCTCGCCGACCTCATCAAGGAACAGCGTTCCGCCGTTGGCGACCTCGAAGAGGCCCTTGCGCTCGTGGTCGGCCCCGGTGAAGGCGCCGCGCACATGCCCGAACAGCTCAGACTCCAGCAGGGTCGGAGCCAGGGCTCCGGCGTTGACCGATACCATCGGCTTGTGCGCGCGATGGCTCTGGGTGTGGACGAGGCGGGCCAGCAGCTCTTTGCCGGTGCCGGTCTCGCCCTGGATCAGGACCGTTGCGGTCGAGGCGGCGGCGCGCACGGCGCTCTGGATCAGCGAGTTCATCATCCCGCTGTTGCTGAGGATCTCGGTCTGCCGCACCTGGGTCGAGAGCGACTCGCGCAGGACCAGGTTTTCCTCCGCCAGTTCGCTGACCTCCAACTGCACGCGCAGGCGATCCATGCACCAGCGCGACAACACATCGACGATGAAGGCGGCGGCATCTTCGGACTGCCGGTGGCTGACCATGAGGATGGCGATCGGTACGTTGCCGTCACGTAGCTGGCGCGCGACCACCGGCAGACCGTCGGTGGCGATGGGGGCGGTGGCGGGGGTGGCGAGGGCGGCGATCTCGTCGGCGCTGTCAGGGGGATCGCCGACGATGAAGGTTCCGGAGGGTGAGAGGTGGCCAGGCTTCAGCTGCATCCAGATGCCGCCGATGGTCTTCCAGCCCTTCACTTCGTGCCACAGACGGTCGAGGACGAGGCGCGGCCCGACCGCAGGATCCAGCATGTGGAGTACCGAACCGACGCGCGTTGGCCAAGTATGCACAGGAACCTCGACTCATTGTCTGCACACATCGTGCCGAATATGCAGCGTAGAGCAGCAATGATTTACGGCGCATCAGATGCGCCGTTAAACAGTTGACACGGGGATTTCGCGTAAAATCCGTGCAGACGCTCGTTGGCGTTACGCTGGGCGGGTCGGGATGAACAACATCAGGGAACCGATCGTTGCAAGCAGCAGCACGATGAGTTCAAAAGTACCCTGGGGGATGCGTTTGACGATGCGGCGGCCGATCAGCGATCCGGCGATCACCGCCGGGACCAGCCAGGCGTCGATCAGCAGGGTGTCCACCGTGATCATCCCGCGCGAACCATAGATCGGCAGCTTGGCCAGATTGACCGCGAAGAAGAACCACGCCCCGGCGGCGATAAAGTCCTCTTTGGGCAGGCGTTGGCTGAGCAGGTAGATGTTCATCACCGGACCGGCGGCGTTGGCGATGGTCGTGGTGGTGCCGGCGGTGACGCCGAAGGCGGCGGCGGCGCCCCGCCCGAGGGGGGCGAGATCGGCGTGGCGTTTGCGCCAGAGATGCAGGCCGATCATGCCGAGCAGGATGACGCCCAGGACGGGCCGCAGGACCGCATCGCTGAGCAGCCACAGGGCTGCAGCCCCCAGCCCCATCCCGGCCAGCACCCAGGGCAGCATATGCCACAGTTGATGGATCGCCCGGTTGTTGCGGTACAGCCACACCGCCATGACATCCGCGACGCACAGCAGCGGCAGCAGGGCGCCGGCCGACATGCGCACCTGATCGTGGAACAGCAGCGCCAGCCAAGGTACGGCGAGGAAACCGAGTCCGGGGATGCCGGTCTTCGCCGCACCGACCACCAGGGCGCAGCCGACGGCGCCGAGCCAGTGCCACGGCGTGGGCAAGAACTCGATCATGGGGGTGGGCCTAGGCCCGGAACTCGACCCCGGTCAGGGCGCGGTAGCCGTCGAGATACTTCTGCCGCGTCCGGGTGACGACCTCGGGCGGCAATGGGATGCCTGGGCCGTTCTTGTCGAAGCGCACCGATTCCAGCCAGTCACGCAGGTACTGCTTGTCGTAGCTGTCCTGGCTGCGGCCGACGGCGTAGCGGTCGGCGGGCCAGAAACGCGACGAGTCGGGGGTCAGTACCTCGTCGGCGAGGATGACCTGGCCGGCGGGATCGACCCCGAACTCGAACTTGGTGTCGGCGATGATCACCCCGCGGCCACGCGCATGGTCGCGGGCCCGGCGGTACAGCTCGATGGTATGGCGCTCGACCGCGACCGCATCGGGGCCGAGGATGTCGCGCGCGCGGGCCGGGCTGATGTTCTCGTCGTGGGTGCCCTGCTCGGCCTTGGTCGAGGGGGTCCAGATCGGGGTCGGCAGTTCGGCCGATTCACCGAGGCCGGTCGGCAGCGCGATGCCGCAGATCGTGCCGTTGGTGCCGTACTCTTTCCAGCCCGATCCGGCGATGTAGCCGCGCACGATCGATTCGACCGGCAGGATACGCAGGCGGCGCACCATCAGGCTGCGCCCGGCGAGTTGCTCGCGCTCGCGGCGCACCTCGGCGGGCATGGCGCCGACGTCGCTGGTCACGACATGGTTGGGGCAGACATCGCGCAGCAGATCGAACCAGAACAGCGACAACGAGGTGAGGATGCGGCCCTTGTCGGGGATCGGCGTCGTCATCACCTTGTCGAAGGCGCTGATGCGGTCGCTGGCGACGAACAGCAGGTGCTTGTCGTCGATCTCGTACACATCGCGCACCTTGCCGCGCGCCAGCAGACGCAGGCCGGCGACCTCGCTCTGGAGCAGCGGCTGGCCCATCACTTGCCTTCCACCTGGGCCTGCAGTTCGCGGTCGAACAGCACCAGGCCGAAGCGGCGCAGGGCGTTGCGGTAGGCTTCGGCGAGCGGCCCTTCGGCCAGGCCCTCGCGCGAGCCGGGCTTCAGTTCGGCGACCTGGACCAGACGGATGCGCGGCACGTCGCCTTCCCAGGCCGGCTCGGCCTGGATGACCGCGAGCGGGCTGGCGGTGACCGCGAGCGAGGCGACCACCACCGGGTCGCCGGCGATGCCGTCGGCTTCGGCAGACGGGGTCTTGAGCGAGGTGATCAGCGGCTGCGGCTTGGTCGTCACGCTGGCCTTCCACGGCTTGGCCTCGTCGCTGGCGGCCCAGGCGGCGAGCGCGCCTGATCCGTTGGCGCCGAGCTTGTCGCGCAGCAGGTTGGCCTGCTCAAGCAGCGGCTTCCACGCCCGGCGGCCGGCGACGTAGGCGGCGACCTGCGGACGCACCGCGTCGAGTTCCTGGAACCCGGCCTCGTTGCGCTTTTCGAGACGCAGCATCACCCAGTGGCCGACACTGGTCGGCAGGGGCGGCGAGATGAAGCCGGGTTCGTGTTCCTTGCCGAAGAGGCGGGCGACATCCTTGACCGTGCCGAGCGCTCCGAGATCGAGGGTTCCGGGCGTGCGGTCCTCGATCACCTGTTCAGCGAGCTTGAGCTTGGCGGTTGCGGCAGCGGCACGGAACTTGGCCGGGTCGCGCTCGCCTTCGAGGATCTCGGCCTCCAGGTTGAAAGCATCGGTCAGGCGCTGGGCTGCGGCACTGCCGCGTTCGTTCTGCAACGCCTTGACCACCTCGGCCTTCACCTGCTCGAAGGGCTTGGGCTCGGGCTTCTTGGAGGGGTCCTTGGGGTCGGCCTCGCCCATGAAACGGTCGGTGTGCGCGCCGTACCAGGCCTTGGCGTCCTCGTCACTGACCGTCTCGGCGGCTGCGAGTTCGGTGCTGTCGGCCCAGGCGACGGCGACCGCGACACTGGCCGGCCGGGTGAAGCGCGTGCCGCGCAGGCGTTCGTAGGCGGTGGCTACCTTGGGATCGTCAAGCTTCACCTCGGGCAGCAGGTGTGTGGCATCCAGCACCACCTCGACCAGTTCGGCGCGATCGCCGCGCACCGAGGCCATGTCCGCGGCCATCGCGCGCGGCACCGCCGGGGCGATGGCGCTGCGCACGTAGAGTCCGTCGCGGGCGGCGCGTTCGGCAAGGAAGCGGCGCAGGTCCTGGCGATTGATCTGATCGACGCCGCCCTCGTGCTCGCGCAGCGCGTCGAGATAGGTGCGGCCGGCGCTGCCTTCAAGCGGCGTGGCCAGGAATTCGCGCTCCAACAGATCCAGGGCCTTGCCCTGCGGCATCAGGTTGCGCCCCTGGGCGACCTGGGACAGGCGGATATCCGAGGCGTAGGCCTCGAGCCCGTTCTCCTGCCAGCGCGGCTGGGCGAACTTCGGGTAGTAGGGATGGCCGTTGGCGTTGAGCACGCGCTCGAGCCGCTCGGCGGTCTGCATGCGCTGGATCGCCTCGGTCTGGCTGACGTTGCCAGCCAGCTTGGGCTCGGGCGCGGTCAGGAAGGGGAAGGTCGCGCCCATGCCGAAGAGCACGCCGACGATGACGATCATGGTCCAGATGAACAGCTGCTGACCGAAGGTCAGCGGCTTGGCCTGGGGCATGGAATCGCCCTTGCCATCGGGGATGGCATCCTTCACCGGGGGCAGGTCATCGGGCTTGGCGGTTGGCTTGGGCGAGTCGGTCATGGAGGGCCGGGATGGTAGGACGGGGGGTGGAGAGGCAACGGGTCGAAGGCTGGGCGCCAAGCGGTGGCCAGGACGCCGCCCCGCGCCAGCCTGCCGGCATGTCCGAACTCGCGGCCTTCCTGCGCGCCCATGTCCAGCGCGAAACCGTGCCGGTGGCCCTGTACGCGGCCGGTGAGGGGCTGTACCAGCGCCTGTCCGCAGCCCCCCCGGCCGAAGCGGACTGGGGCCGCTTCCTGGTCGCGATGGGCGAGGTGGCGGCCGAGCGGCTGGACGATGGCGCGGCCGCCGCGCGCTGGTTTCGCCGCTGCCTCGACCAGGAAGCCGTGCACCACGACGCCGAGTCCTGCGTCGCCGCCGGTTTCGGCCAGGGTGTGCTGTGGGAGCGTGCCGGCGACCCCGGTCGCGCCCTGCCCGCCTACCGCGCCGCCGCGACCGAGGGGTTCCGCTGCCTGGTCATGCGTCCCGCCACCGTGCGCGCCGCCAGCGCGGCGGTACGCCTGGGCTTCGACCGTGCCGGGGCCTTGCAGCCAGGCGATGCGGCCCTGGCCAAGCAGGCCTGGCTGGTGCTGACCTGGTTGCACAGCAACGAACCCGCTGCGATCGACCCGGTGCTGATCGAGGAGGCCGGCCGGCAGCTGTGCGCCTTCCTGCTGCCCGAGGACGATCCGACCCGGCTGGCGGCGGTGTGGCGGGCCTGGCCGCCGCATGCGCTTGGGGATTGGAACGACGCTTCGCCAGCCTGCCTGGCCGCGCTTTTCGCCCTCGCCGCCCGCGCCGCCGACCACCATCTGTCTGATGAGGGGGGCGGAGCCGCGTATTGGTTGCTGGCTGAGGCAGCACGGGGAAAGGCGGAAGGCGGAAGGCGGAAGGCGGAAGAATAGGTGCGCGCTGTCGCGCGCCTGCGAAGGGGGGCAGTCGCACCCCTCGCATACGCTTGCGCTGCAACTCTTCCGCCTTCCGCCTTCCGCCTTCATGCACATCGGGAGGCTCTGCCCTGCTTCTAGCCGCACCCTTGCCATCCAGGCGCCCATTCCCACAACGGGCGCGACCCTGGGGGAACGCATGCCGGCTAAGAAATCATCGACCCATCGCACCGTGAAGGCTGGCCCGAAGGCCCAGGCTCAACCGGCCTCGGACACGCAGCCGATCTCCACCGCCCTGCCGATGGATCCGGCCGGAGTGCGCGAGGACTACCAGCGCCACCTGGCGATCAGCCTTGGCCGCGACGCCCTGAGCGTCAATGGCCGCTACCGCTACACCGCCATGGCGATGGCGGTGCGCGACCGCCTGATGGAGCGCTGGAAGAACACCCACGCCGCCTACTACCAGTCGGACTGCAAGCGCGGCTACTACCTGTCGATGGAATTCCTGATGGGTCGGGCGATGGGCAACGCCCTGCTCAACATCGACATGGACGAGGCGGCGCGCGAGGCCCTGCACGACCTGGGCATGAAGCTGGAGGACATCCAAGAGGAAGAAGCCGACGCCGGCCTCGGCAACGGTGGCCTCGGCCGTCTCGCCGCCTGCTTCCTCGATTCCTGCGCCACCCTCCAGTTGCCGGTCTTCGGCTACGGCCTGCGCTACGAGTACGGCATGTTCCGCCAGCGCGTGGTCAATGGCCAGCAGGTCGAAGAACCCGAACGCTGGCTCGCCCATGGCAGCCCGTGGGAACTGCAGCGCCCTGAATACACCCAGCGGGTGAAGTTCGGTGGCCGCAGCGAATACTACAACGACGAGCACGGCAAGAGCCGCCTGCGCTGGGTCGGCACGCACGACGTGCTGGCGGTGCCCTACGACATGCCGATCCCCGGCTACCGCAACGGCACGGTCAACACCCTGCGCCTGTGGCGCGCCGAGGCGCTGGAAGACTTCGATCTCGCCGACTTCAACCAGGGCGACTACCAGGCCGCCATCGACGAGGGTGCCGCGGCCGAGAACATCACCCGCGTCCTCTACCCCAACGACAAGAGCGAGAACGGCAAGGAACTGCGCCTGCGGCAGCAGTACTTCCTCGCCTCGGCCAGCCTGCAGGACATCGTCCGCCGCTGGGCCAGTGTGCACGGCCACGACTTCCGCGGCTTCGCCGAGAAGAACGCCTGCCAGCTCAACGATACCCACCCGACCGTGGCGGTCGCCGAACTGATGCGCCTGCTCATGGACGAGTACGGCCAGGGCTGGGACGACGCGTGGTCGATCACCACCCGCGTCTTCGCCTACACCAACCACACCCTGCTGCCCGAGGCGCTGGAGAAGTGGTCGGTCGGCCTGTTCCGCAAGCTGCTGCCGCGTCCGCTCGAGATCATCTACGAGATCAACGCGCGCTTCATGCGCACCGTCGCCAACAAGTGGCCCGGCGACACCGCGCGCCAGGCGCGCATGTCGATCATCGAGGAAGGCTCCAACGGCGGGCATGTGCGCATGGCCTACCTCGCCATCGTCGGCAGCTGCTCGGTCAACGGCGTCGCCGCGCTGCACACCGACCTGCTGAAGGCCGGCCTGTTCCGCGACTTCTGCGAGCTGTGGCCGTCGAAGTTCAACAACAAGACCAACGGCGTGACCCAGCGCCGCTGGATGGCGCTGTGCAACCCTGGCATGTCGAAACTGATCGACGGTGCGATCGGCCAGGGCTGGCGCACCGAGCTGTCGGAGCTGCGCAAGCTGGCGCCCAAGGCCAAGGACAAGGCCTTCCGCGAGGCGTGGATCGCGGTCAAGCGCGCCAACAAAGAGCGCCTGGCCGAGGTCGTGCGCCGCGAGTGCGGCGTCGAGTTCCCGGTCGATGCGATGTTCGACATACAGGTCAAGCGTATCCACGAGTACAAGCGCCAGCTGCTCAACGCCCTGCATGTCGTGCATCTCTATGCGCGCATCAAGGCCGGCGACACCAAGGGCTGGACCAAGCGCTGCGTGCTGTTCGGCGGCAAGGCGGCGCCCGGCTACCACATGGCGAAGTCGATCATCCGCTTCTGCTGCCATCTCGCCTCGGTCATCAACGCCGATCCCGACTGCAAGGATCTGCTGCGCGTCGCTTACCTGCCCGACTACCGCGTGTCGATGATGGAGAAGATCTGTCCCGCCGCCGACCTGTCGGAGCAGATCTCGACTGCCGGCAAGGAGGCGAGCGGCACCGGCAACATGAAGTTCATGATGAACGGCGCCCTGACCATTGGCACCCTCGACGGTGCGAACATCGAGATCCGCGAAGAGGTCGGCGACGAGCACTTCTTCCTCTTCGGCAAGACCACCGAGGAGATCGCGACGATGCGCGCCGGCTACGATCCCAAGCAGATCGTCGCCAGCGATCCCGACCTCAAGCGCGTCCTCGACCTGATCCGCAGCGGCCACTTCAACCAGTGCGACCCGGGCATCTTCGACGACATCATCCACACCCTGACTGACTGGGGCGATTACTGGATGGTGTGCGCCGACTTCACGGATTACGTCAAGGCGCAGTCCAAGGCCGCTGCCCTGTACCAGGACCGCGAGCGCTGGGCGGTGTCGTCGATCCTGAACACCGCGAGCGGCAAGTTCTCGACCGATCGCACGATCGGCGAGTACAACCGCGACATCTGGAAGTTGCCGGCCGTGCCGGCGCTGCCGGTCTGATCCATTGCCCCAGGGGTTAGGGCTCGGCACCTCCATTGCCCCAGGGGTTGGGGGTTAGGGCTCGGCACCTCCATTGCCCCAGGGGTTAGGGTCCTACAAGCTGTCACCACTGCCTCATCTTACCACGGACCTCTCGTCCCTAACCCCTAACCCCTAACCCCTAACCCCTAACCCCTACGCCCTGCACGGCTTCACCGAGACCGATGAATCCTGGAACGAAACGCTCTCCCGGGAGATCACCGGGGTGCGTTGTCCGCTGCTGCCCGGCCACGGTTGGAAGCCGTGCGTGCCGGGGCAGAGCATCGCCCGCACCGCGTCCGACCTGGCGGCTGGTTTCCCGGCCGAACCGGTCGATCTGCTCGGCTACAGCATGGGCGGCCGCGTCGCTATTCAGTTGGCGCTGGATCATCCGACCCGCATCCGTCGCCTGATCCTGGCCAGCTGCCACCCCGGCATCCGAGATGCCCGTGAGCGCAACCTGCGCCGCCAGCGTGACGAATCCCTCGCGCAGGTTCTGGAAGAGGATGGCATCGGCGCCTTCATGGCCTGGTGGGAGACCCAGTCGGCCCTGAAGCCGCATCTGCCCTTCCCGGCCGCCGTGGCCGAGTCGGTGCGTGCCCGCCGGCTGAACCAGGATCCACATGGACTCGCTGGCTGCCTGCGCGCCATGGGCGGTGGGGCGATGGACCCGGTGTGGGGCCGCCTGAGCGAGCTGCGCATGCCCGTCCTGCTGATTTCCGGGGCGGCCGACACCCGTTACATGCGTATCATGGACGAGATGGCTGCCGTCATTCCCGACCACCGGCGCGATGTGGTGCTGAAGTCGGGCCACGCGGTGCACCGCGAACGGCCACAAGTGGTCGCCCAGATGGTCGGCGCCTTCCTTTCTGTTTAGGGGCTTGCGCCCCTACGGCCCTGCGGGCCTGTCCCCCGCCCTTTGTCGCAACTCGGTTTCGTCGCTATCGCTCCGAAACCGTGGCGGCATCGGCTGGCGCCGATTGTATGCCGCCACCGTTGCTCGGCGGGCGATCCTCGCCTACGGCTGCGGCCAGGGGGGGCCTGGACCCTGGCTGTTTAGGGGCTTGCGCCCCTACGGCCCTGCGGGCCTGTCCCCCGGCCTTTGTCGCAGCTCGGTTTCGTCGCTATCGCTCCGAAACCGTGGCGGCATCGGCTACGCCGATTGTATGCCGCCACCGCCGCTCGGCGGCCGATCCTCGCCTACGGCTGCGGCCAGGGTGGGCCCTGGACCCCGGCTTCGCAGTTCAGGGGGGAGGGGAGAAGGGTATAAACTTAGGTTGATAATACGTTTCCGGCCGTCTCAAGGGGCAGATGCCCTTGAAAACCGCTTGCCTGGGCCGTAAGGTTCTCCATCGACCATGGTCGGGGCATTCCGCCCTGGCACCCCAGGAACGCGCATGACCCTCTCCCTGGACTTCACCAATTGCCTGTCCGAGGCCATCGGCGCCACGCATGGACTTACCAAGTCCGAGGTCGAGACGCTGGTCGCCAAGTTCCCCAAGCACCACGAAAGCATCGAGGAGATGCGCTCGAACGGTGAAAGCGGGTTCTTCGAACTGCCCTATCAGGACCAGGCGGAACTGAAGACGGCACTGAAGAAGCACAGCGGCAAATGGAGCGACCTGGTGGTCGTGGCGATGGGCGGAAGCGCCCTGGCGGCGCGCACCCTGCTCGGCGCCCTCGGCCATGCCGCGCACAACCTGGTCGAGCCCAAGGCGCGCAAGAACGCCCCGCGCATCCATATCCTCGACAACGCCGACCCGGTGCTCGCCGGGCAGATGCTCGAAGCCCTCGACCTCAAGAAGACGTTGTTCCAGATCGTATCGCGCGGCGGACTGACCGCCGAGACCGACGCCCTGCTGATGTGGATCATCGAGCAGTTGCGCAAGAAGGTCGGCAAAGCCGCCCCCACCGCGCAGATCGTGATCGTCACCGACCGCGAGAAGGGGCCGCTCGCCGAGATCGCCAAGCTCGAGAAGATCGACGTCCTGCACAATCCCGCCAACCTGTCTGGACGTTACGCCATCCTCGGCTCGGCCGGACTGTTCGCCGCCGGCCTCGCCGGCCTCGACATCGACGGTCTGCTCGCCGGCGCCGGCGAGATGGACAAGCGCTGCCGCCACGGCGACCCGTACAAGAACCCGGCGTACATGCATTCGCTGGTGCACTACCTGCTGACGCGCAAGCGTCGCAAGACGATGCACGTGATGTTCTCGTTCAGCAACCGGCTGCACGCGGTCGGACTGTGGTACAACCACCTCTGCTCGGTCAGCCTGGGCAAGATGCTGAACCGCAAGGGCAAGGCCGTCCACGTCGGTCCCAGCCCGGTGGCGGGGCTCGGCTCTTTCGACCTGCACGGCCAGCAGCAGCTCTTCGCCGAAGGCCCTTTCGACAAGGTCGTCACCTTCGTGGTCGCCAAGGACCAGGGCGCCAAGGCGGTGGCTCCGCAACTGTACCCCAAGCTTGAGGCGTTGGCCTGGCTCAAGGACGCCGAGTTCTCGGGACTGCTCGACAAGGCCTATATCGGCTGCGAGCAGCACCTGACCGCGGCGGGGCGGCCGAACATGACGATCACCCTCGACGCCATCGACGCAGCGCATGTCGGCGGGCTGATCTATCTGCTTGAGCTCAGCACGGCGATGAGTGCCGAGCTGTACGGCATCGATCCCTTCGACCAGCCCGGCGTCGAGCAGGGCAAGCAGGCGATTTTCGCGCAGTGCGGCCGTCCCGGCTTCGAGGACCTGGCCAAGCGCATCAAAGACCACCGCGCCAAGCCGCGCCGCACCTGCTGAGCAGGGGAGCCCTCCATGGAGATCATTCGCGACCTGCTCTGGCTGTGGATCCTCGGTGCCCTCGGTGGCACCGGCTACATCCTGTGGGCCCTCTTCGTGCGTCCGCCGGTTGCCGCGCAGCCGGCGCCGACCGGCCGTCCGGTGCAGCAGATCACCACGCGGCGTACCCCGACGGGTCCGCCCCCGGTGGCCAAGCCGGTCCAGCCTGGCACCGCCGCCCCGACGCGTGCGCCCAGCGGTGCCAGCGTCCCGAGTGGTTCGCCAGAGCACCAACGCCGCGGTTCCTCGCCGACCGTCAAGCTGCAGGCTGAACGCGGCAATGCCGATGACGCCGCTGCTGCCGACCTGTTTTCGGGTTTGTCCGCCGCCAAGGTGAAGGCCGACGCCGCCGTGGTCGCCCCGCTGCCCCCGCCACCGCCCAAGACCACGCCCAAGGATGATGTCGAGAAGGCCGGCCGGATCGAGCAGTACGGTTTCCATGTCGGCACCAAGGCCGCCGCCGAGCCGCCGCCCCCGCCCCCCAAGCCGGCTGAAGCCCGTCCTGCCACGGCCACGGATCCTGCCGCCGGTGCTCCGCGCACCCAGACCCAGGAACTCGACGATATCCTCAAGCGCATCGACGCAGTCCTCTCCGAGTCCGGCTCGCCGGCCAGCGAGGCGACCATGCCCAATCAGCAGCAGGCGACCATGCCGCTGCCGCAGTCGCCGCCGACCGAAAAACTGGAACGGCATTCCACCGACCCGCAGCAAAAGCTGTTTTAAGCTTGGGGGCTAGCGCCCCCACGGGCCTGCGGCCCTGCCCCCGCGGCCTTTGTCGCAGCTCAGTTTCGTCGCTTCGCGCCGAAACTGTGGACGGATGGGCTACGCCCATTGTATCCGTCCACCGCCGCTCGGCGGCCGATCCTCGCTGACGCATTTGCTCGGGGGCTAGCGCCGCGGCCCTGCGGCCCTGCCCCCCGCGCTTTGTCGGGGTTCGGTTTCGTCGCTGCGCTCCGAAACCGTGGCGGCATCGGCTTCGCCGATTGTATGCCGCCACCACCCCTCGGCGCGCGATCCTCGCCTGCGGCTGCGGCCAGGGCGGTGCCCTGGACCCAATGGCGTTGCGTTAAGGACTCTTGGGGACGCAAGGCGGAAGGCGGAAGAGTTGCTGAATCGAGTTGATGGGGGGCCGGCAGTCCAATCCGCATTTCTTCCGCCTTCCGCCTTCCGACTTCCGCCTTTCCAAGGTCAGTGCCCTTAACGCAACGCCATTGGCCCTGGACCCCGGACCCGCAGCCGCACCCGGCACGGGGTGTCTATGCTGCGGGTGCATGGCGGTTGGATCGGCTTTGCATTGCTGGACGGGCGGATGGGCGCATAAAAACGCCCCATGACTACAAACGCCCTGTCCGCCGCCGTCGAAGCCGAACTGCAGAAGTACAGCTCTACCGTGCAGGCGCTGCATGCCGGGGCCATCGATCCGGACAAGGAATTCAAGCCCTTCCGCCTGGTGCATGGCGTCTATGGCCAGCGGCAGGGGGGCGAGAACCAGATGGTGCGACTGAAGCTGAAGTACGGCAAGGTCACGCCGCACCAGATGCGCACCCTCGCCGACCTCAGCGAGCGCTACTCGAACGGCATCAGCCACATCACCACGCGGCAGGCGATCCAGTACCACTACGTCAAGCTCGATGACACCCCCGAGGTACTGCGTCGGTTGGAAGAGGTTGGTCTGACGGCGCGCGAGGCGTGCGGCAACGCGGTGCGCGCAGTGTGCGGCAGCCCCAACGCCGGCACCCGCTCTGACGAACCCTTCGCCATCGAGCCCTACGCCGAGGCGGTGTTCCAGCACTTCCTGCGTGGGCCGCGCAGCTCGAACCTGCCGCGCAAATTCAAGATCGCGCTGTCGGGATCCGACGCCGATCCGCTGCAGCAGGTCAACATCCAGGACGTCGGCATCACCGCCATCGTCAAGGACGGCAAGCAGGGCTTCCGCGTCGTCGCGGGCGCCGGTCTCGGCTCGATGCCGGTCGCTCCGTGCCTGATCGCCGCGTGCTGTGCCAAGGAGGACCTGGTGCCGCTGTGCGACGCGGTGGTGCGTGTCCACCACAAGCACGGCGACCGCCAGAACCGCGCCAAGGCGCGCCTCAAGTTCGTCCTGAAGGCCAAGGGCGAGGACGGCTTCCGCGCCCTGGTCGCCGAGGAGCTGGCCAATGCGCGCGCCGACGGCGTGACCGGTCGCGTCCTGCCCGACGCCCTGCCTGCCGCCAATCCCACCCCGATTCCCGAGGCGACCGGCGCCGAGGGCGCCTGGCGCCGCCTCAATGTCCGCCCGCACCGCGAGGCCGGCCTCGCCGTGGTCAGTGTGTGCGTGCCGCGTGGCGACATTCCGGCCCCGATGATGCGCGCCCTGGCGGTGCTGGCCGAGCGCTTCAGCGAAGGTGACGTCCGTTCGACCAACGATCAGAACCTGGTCTTCCGGCGCGTCGCCCACGCCCATCTTTCGGCGCTGTTCGGCGGACTCGGTGAATTGGGCCTGACCCGCTCGGCACACGGCCTGACCGACGTGGTCAGCTGCCCGGGAGCCAGCACCTGCCAGCTCGGCATCACCCTGTCCAAGAACCTCGCCAAGGAGCTGGAGACCCGGCTTGCCGAGCGTGGCTTGGATCCCGCCAACGTCGGCGGCCGGATCAACATCAGCGGCTGCCCGAACTCATGCGGACAGCACCATATCGGCACGATCGGCCTGCACGGCGCCGCGTCGAAGATCGGCGACAAGCTGGTGCCGCACTACGCCCTGATGGTCGGCGGTGGCGACGAGGGCGAGAAGGTCCACTTCGCCTCGCTCATCTGCCGCGTCCCGGCGCGCAAGGTCGCCGAGGTGGTCTCGGCCCTGGGCGGCTGGTACCTGGCCGAGCGCAGCGCTTCGACCCAGACCTTCGCCGCCTGGCTGCGTGTCCAGGCCGGGGCCGGGCTCGACAAGGATGCGGCGCGCAAGTCGCGCGAAGCCCTGAAGGCGCGCATCGAGCCGATCTGCGCGATCAAGCCCGATCAGCTTGCCGAAGCCGATCTGCGCGACCTCGGTGCCGACAAGCTGTTCAGCCTCGACGAGCTGGGCGCCGGCGAGTGCATGGCCTAATGCTGGAATGACGCATATTCCAGCATTCACACATTTGGCATTTCACCTGACCCCCCGGCCCCCAGCCTGTTGGGCATGTTGGAATCCGTCCCGCCCCAGGTAGCCGCCCAGGCGCGATTGCTGTCGTTGTTGCGCCTGCTGCTGCTCGCGCTCGGCCTGGGCACGGTGACCCTGTTCGCGGCCGGGGCAGGCCAGCGTGCGGTGGGCGCGCTGGAGGAGGCCCGACTGCTGCTGGTGCTGGTGTGCGTTGCCGCCGCCACCCTCGCGGTCAGCGTCAGCTGGGTCAAGGCACGTTGGCAGCTCGCCCTCCATCTGGTGTTCGATGTGGTATGGATCGGCCTGCTGCTGCATTGGACCGGTGGGGTCGGATCACCAGGTGTGGTCCTGCTGTTCGCCGTGGTGCTGATCGGCAATCTTGTCCTGCCCGGCTACATGCGCTTCCTGATGCCGTCGCTGTGCGGTATGGTGCTGAGCGTGGTCGCCGCGTTCTATCTCAGCGATCGCGCCCCCTTCGACGCTGCGCAAGTCGCGATGCCCGACCTCTTCGCCCCCGGGCGGGTCCTGGGCAACCTGGCGGTGCAGATCGCGGCGTTGTTCCTGGTCGATGTGCTGGGTGGTCAGCTTTCCCGTCGCCTGCTTGAAAGCCGGGTCTTCGCCGGGGAGGTGCTGGACCAGCTCGGTGAAGGGGTGATCGCCTTCGACCGGCATGGCCAGGTCGCCTACGCCAATGCCGAGGCGACCAGGCTGCTGCACCTGCCGACTCCACCGCTGACCGGGACCCCGGCCGAGCGCGCCCTGCCCGGCCCCCAGTTGCAGGCGGTGCGCATCCTGGTCGCTGCCGAACGTCTGCCGCTGCTGCAACGTTGGACGGCGCCAGATGGTCGTCAGCTGGTCATCCGTGTCACCGAACTGCGCAACCGCCACTCCCAGCCCATCGGTCGGACCATGATCCTGGCCGATGAGACGCGCCTGCGTCTGCTCGAGGACAGCGCCCGGCGGGCCGAGGCGCTCGCGGCGCTGGGCGAGATGGCGGCGGGCATCGCGCATGAGGTGCGCAATCCGCTGACCAGCCTGCGTGGATGCGCCCAGGAGCTGGCCGAGGATGCCGTCCGCCATGGTCGCTCCGATGACGCCCGCCTGGCCGAGATGATCGTCGCCGAGTCCGATCGGCTGGGGCGCATCGTCGGGGATTTCCTCGAACTGTCGCGGATGCGCCCGCCGGTGAAGGGCGAGATCGAACTGGAACCGCTGCTTGCCTCGGTGCGTACCCTGGCCGGGGCGCATCCGGCGCTGCCACCGGACTGCGGCATCACATTGGATCTCGCCAAGGATCTGCCGTGCATCCTGGCCGATAGCGATCAGCTACGCCAGGTGCTGATCAACCTGATGGTCAACGGCATCGAGGCGATGCATGGCCGGCCGCAGCCGCGTCTGGGCCTGCGCGCGCATCTCGCCGGCGAGGACAATCCGCTTGAGGTCGCGGCGGTCCGGCTGTCGGTGATCGACACCGGGGTCGGCATCCCGCGCGAGCAGCAGGAACGCATGTTCACCCCGTTCTGGTCAACCAAGCCGCAGGGCACCGGACTGGGCCTGTCGGTGGTCGGCCGGATCATCAAGGAACATGAAGGCGTGCTACGCATCGACAGCGAACCTGGGGTCGGTACCGAGGTCGTGGTCTTCCTGCCCGTCGCCAGCCAGACCCGGTCGTTCAAGCGCGCCCTGGGCGGCGGATGAGCTGGCTGCGCGAGGTGGCCGGTGGCGTCGAGGTGCGCCTGAAGGTGGTGCCGGGCGCGAGCCGGTCCGCTGTGACCGGGCTGCTCGGCGACCGGCTCAAGGTGCGGATCGCCGCCCCGCCCGAGGGCGGCAAGGCCAACCAGGCGGTCGAGGAACTGCTCGGCTCGCTGACCGGCCACCGTGCGACCGTGGTCGCCGGGCATGGCAATCCGCTCAAGAGCGTGCTGTTGACCGGCGCCACCTTGTCGGAGGTCGCCAGCACGCTGGCGCCCTAAGTCTGCTCCTTGCCGGCCTGTCCGGGATGGCGATCCTTCCGGACCCATGGCGGTGCGCATCCACGGTACTTTCGGATCCTGGCTTCTGCCCCAGGGCGCCAGCGTGCTGGGGCGCGGCTCGGATTGCGGCGTGCGCATCGATGATCCGCGGCTGAGTCGCGGCCATGCCCGTTTCACCGTCACGGGGCATCAGCTGGAAGTCGAGGATGCCGGCTCGCGCAACGGGGTGCTGGTCGATGGGACGCGGATCCACGGCCGGCGCGAGGTGGTGCACGGCCAGGTCGTGGTGTGCGGCCCGGTGGTGCTGATGGTGTCGATCGACCAGACCCAGCCGCATCCCCGCGTCGCCGAGGGGGCCCAGGATCCGACCACCCGTCGCACCACGTTGAAGACGGATACCGAGGCGATGCTGGATCCGGTGACCTCGGCCGATCGGCCGGGCAGCAGCAGCCGGGCGATCGATCCGGGCATCCTCGCCGCGGTGGCCTCTGGTTCGGACCGGCCGGCGCAGTTCGACCAGGCCCGCCAGTCAGCGCTGCAGCCCGCCTCGGCCCCGGGCAGCATCACCTCGCCGCTCGAAGCCGTGCGGCCCGGACCCAAGGCGCCGGTTCCGCGTCGTGCGCCGACCACCACCAGCCACCTGCTGGCCCCAGAACTGCAGCCGACCACCAGCGGTGCCCTCGAATCGCCGTATCGCGGCGGAGTCACCCTGTCTGGCCGATTGGGGGCCGGGGTGTTGGATGGACTGCTCGGAGCGGTACCCGCGGTGTGCGGAGCGCTGCTCATCATTGCCGTCCTCGCCATGGCCCTGTTCACCGCCGGAGCCGGCATCGATCGTGGAATGCCGCGTCTCGGTCATGGCCCGGCGGCCAGTTTGGGGGATCTGCTGATCGCCGTACTCACCGTCGAGGGGCTGGAGGGTGCTGCCGACCAGGTCAAGGCCGCCGCCGCCGCCTCGGTCGTCGCGGCGGCGGTCATCATCATCGGTGCCGCGCTGGCAGCCATGCTGGCCGCCGCCGGACTGCTCTTCCTGCTGGTGGTGCCGACTGTCGAACGCGGGGCGCCGTGGGCGCACCGGCGGCATGGACTGCTGATCGTGCGTGGCGATGGATCGGGATCTCTGGGCTATGGCCGTGCCCTGCTGCGCTGGGTTCTGGCGGTCCTGCTGTGGCCCCTGGCCCTGCCCTGCGTGCTCGCCGGCATGCGCGCTCCGCACGATCTGCTCAGCGGCTGCCGCGTGGTTGCCCGTCAGGGCTGATGCGGCTTGCTGGTTTGAGCCGGGGTCCAGACTGCTTCCCCTCCATGCTGGATCTCGTCACTGCGCCGGTCCTGGCGCTCATCGCCAACCACACCGGCCTGCCCGCCGCCGACCTCGCCCGCCTGCTCGGCTCGCCCGCCAAGGGGGTCGCCGCCGACCTTGCCCTGCCGTGCTTCCAGCCGGCCAAGGCCAAGGCGCTGCCGCCGCCCAAGCTGGCCGCCGAGTTGGCTGCCGCCATCAATGCCGCGGGATTGGCCCAGGCCGTCGCCGCCGGGCCATTCCTCAACCTGACTTTCCCGCCCGCCCAGGTCGCCACCGCCCTGCTGCCGGCGCTGGCCGCCGATCCGGCCGCCGCGCTGCGCTCGCGCGCCGGGTCCGGGCGCAACGCGGCGATCGACTTCAGCAGTCCGAACATCGCCAAGCACCTCGCCTTCCACCACATCCGTTCGACCATGATCGGCAACAGCCTGGCGCGGATCTACGCCGCTGCCGGCTGGAAGGTGACGCGGATCAACTTCCTGGGCGACTGGGGCACCGCCTTCGGCCGCCTGATCAGCGGCTGGAAGCGTGAAGGACTGACCCTCGCCCAGCTTGAGGGCGCCGCCGACCGCGTCACCTTCCTCAACGAGTTGTATGTGCGCTCCAGCCAGGCCGCCAAGGGCGACCCGGCGCTGGAAGAGGATGCCCGCCGCTGGTCGAAGGCGCTGGAGGACGGCGACGCCGAGGCGCGCCACCTGTGGCAGATATTCAAGGACGCCAGCCTGGCCGAGTTCAAGCGGGTCTATGCGCTGCTCGGCGTGGACTTCGATTCGTGGAAGGGCGAGGCGCACTACGAGGACAAGATGGCGCCGGTGCTGGCCGAGCTGGAAGGCAAGGGCCTGACCAGTATCGACCAAGGCGCGACCGTGGTCGATCTCGCGGCGCATGGGCTAAAGCAGTTCAAGAAGCCAATGCTGCTCAAGCGCGCCGACGGCGGCACGCTGTACGCGACCCGCGACCTGGCGGCGGCTGACGACCGCTTCCGCGAGTTCGCCTTCGACCGCGCGCTGTATGTCGTCGATCTCGGCCAGTCGCTGCATTTCAACGAGTGGTTCGCCGCCGCGAAGCTGCTGAACAGGCCCTACGCCGATCGCTTGCGCCACATCGGCTTTGGCGTCCTGCTGGTGTGGAACGACGAGCCGGGCGAGGGGCTGGAACCTGGCTGGGCCAAGGGCCGCACGCGCGCCGGCAAGGTCATGCTGCTGCGCGAGGTGCTCGAAGAGGGCATCGACCGCGCGCGCGCGATCATCGCCGAGAAGAATCCCGATCTGGTCGGCGACGAGCGCGAGGCCATCGCCCGCGCGGTCGGTGTTGGCGCCGTAGTGTTCAACGACCTGAAGAACGCGCGCACCAACGACGTGAAGTTCAAGTTCGAGGAGGCCCTGCGCTTCGACGGCGAGACCGGGCCCTATCTGCAGTACGCGCACGCCCGGCTGTGCTCGATCGAGCGCAAGTCTGCTGGCGTGTCCGGCGACCCCGCGTTGCTGGCGCGCGATGACGAGAAGGTCGTGCTGCTCGCGCTGGCACGGCTGCAGGGCCAGCTTGAACGCGCCGTCGAAGCCGACGAGCCGAGCATCGTCGCGCAGGCCCTGCTCGCCCTCGCTGCCGCCGTTTCCAGCTGGCTGACCGCGGGCAACCGCGATCCGTCGGCCAAAGTCATCTGCGATGATCCGGCCGTCGCCGCCGCCCGTCTGACCCTGGTGCGCGCCGCTCGCGGCGCGCTCGGTGAAGGCCTGTGCCTGCTTGGTCTCACCGCCCCTGAGAGGATGTAACGATGTCTGTCTCCGCGACCCTCTCCCTGGCCTACGGCGCGCATGCCCGGCAACGCGTCGATGTGTTCGTGCCCGAAGGCGCCGGCACCGCCCTGGTCTGCTGCATCGGCGGCGGCTGGTGGGCCGATGGCCGCTGCGAGGCGCAGCGTGCCTTCGCCCTGCAGCTTGCCGAGCGCGGCTTCGCCGTCGCCAACCTTGGCCACCGTCCGCTGGGCGATGGCGCACGTACCGGCGACGAGGTGCTGCACGATCTCACCGAGGCGGTGAACAAGGCGATGGAGGAGGCCGGCGTGCTCGGCTTCGAGGGCCGTTCGGTCGCCCTGCTCGGACATGGCAGCGGGTCGCTCGCCGCCCTCGACCTGGTCGCGCGCGTGGCGCGCAAGCAGGCGGTGCGGGCGGTGGTCGCGTGCGGTGTCCTGGCCACCCTCGAACCCGGCCACGGCACGGCGGCGGCAGACCAGCCGGCCTGCGATCGCTTTGCGATGGGCCGCCACCGCGACCTGTCGCCGCTCTACCTTGATCCGGCCCACATCCCGGCGCTGCTGCTGGTGCATGGCGACGCTGACGGCGACGTTCCGCTCAGCCAGGCCCAGGCGCTGCAGGCCCACGCCGCAGCCTCCGGCGAGCCGGTCGAGCTGGCCGTCCTGGCCGGGGCCGGGCACCGCTTCGCCGAGGACGCCCTGGCGCGTCCGGCCCGCGACGCGCTCGATCGAGTCGCCGCCTTCCTGGGCGAGCACGCCCGCGAGCCCCAGGGTGGCGATTTCGCCTTCGGCCGCGCCGTCTGATCCTTGACAGCTCTGTTCACACGGAGGAACGGAGGGAACAGAGATCGCACGAGGGACTTGCGCCGATCGGCGCGCTCATCGAAGGGTGGGAGTTCGCTCCCGACGCAAACTATTTCGCCTCCGTTGCCTCAGTTCCTCCGTGTGAATCCAACGATGCGGTCAAGGCTGACGGGTCGTTGGTCAGGTTCACACCCCTGGGCGTCTAAGCGGTCAGGCTTCACGGATTACCATTGACGGGTGGCCTCCAGTGTGGCTACAATGAACTTGTGAGGGCGCCCCCACCTCAAACCCACTGAACGACCGGCGGGGGGCGAGCCGGTCCCGGACGGGAGACATCCGTCATGGCTGACATCCAGATCACCGGTGTGCACTTCGAGATCTCGGAAAGGATCCGCAGTTACGTGACTGAAAAACTTGGGGGTCTAACCAAGTTCAATCCAAAGCTCGGCAAGATCCACGTCACGATCCATAACGCCGACAAGAAGGGCTACCGGGTGGATGTCGATATGCACCTGCCGCACGGCAAGGATGTCATTGCCCACGATAGCGAAGAGACGGTGTACGCCGCCATCGACGTCGCGCACGACAAGTGCGCCGCCCAGCTGCGCAAGATCCACGACCGCGACGCGCACCACAACATGCGCCACGGCGAGCGCGCGATCGCCTGACCGGATCACGTCCGGCGGATGAAGGAACACCCCGCGCCCATGGCGCGGGGTGTTCGCGTTAGGCGAGGCTTTCCGGCAGACGGTTGCCGCGCAGGAAGTCGGCGGCCGCCATCGCCTTGCGGCCCGGGGCCTGCAGTCGCAACAATTCCACCGTCCCAGCGGCGCAGCCGACCAGGATGCGCTGGTTCTCGATGCGTACCGCTCCGGGCTGCAGACCGCAGGCCGGCAGCGTTTCGATGTGCAGGATACGCAGGCGGTCGTCGCCGAGCGGACTCCAGCAGCCGGGGGCGGGGGTGTAGGCGCGCACCCAGCGTTCCAGTTCCTCGGCGCTGCGCGTCCAGTCGAGGCGGCCGTCGGCGGTGGTCAGCTTGCGGCACAGCGTCACCAGGGCCGGGTCCTGCGGCACGGCCGGCACGCCGGGCCACAGCCCGAGGAAGCGATCCAGCGCGTCCGCAGCGACGCTGGCGACCTGATCGTGCAACTGCGTCAGCGTGGCGCGCGGATCCAGAGCAATGCGTTCGCTGACGTACACCGGCCCGGCATCCAGGGCCGGCACCATCTCCATGACGCAGACCGCCGTCTCGGCATCGCCGGCTCGCAGGCAGGCCTGCAAGGGCGAGGCGCCGCGCCAACGCGGTAGGGCCGAGGCGTGCAGGTTGATGCAGGCGCGGGGCAGGGAGAGCACGGGTTGACGCAGGATCTCACCATAAGCCATGACCACGAAGAGGTCGTGACCGGCTAGGCGCGGATCGGCCTCGGCCCCGCGCATGCTTTCGGGCTGCCACACCGGCAGACCGAGTTCGAGGGCTGCCTGCTTGACCGGCGGCGGAGAGGGGGCCAGGCCGCGGCCCGAGGGCCGGTCGGGCTGGGTGATGACCAGGCTGACCGTCGTGCGCTCGGCCAGCCGGCGCAGGGCCGGGACGGCGATTTCAGGGGTACCCATGAAGACGGTGCGCAGCGGCATGGCCGGGACTCAACCGCCCCCCGGCGCGACGGCAAGGCCCTGGGTTGACCAGACGGAGCGGACCACAATGCTGCCGCGCTCCATCTGGACAGGTGGCAGAGTGGTCTAATGCGCGCGCTTGGAAAGCGCGTAACGGGGAAACTCGTTCGGGGGTTCGAATCCCTCCCTGTCCGCCATGATAGACGTACATCCGAACCCCTGGAGCAATCCAGGGGTTCGGACCTTTCTGGCGATCCCCCGCACGGCCCTTGTGACGGGATCGCCATCACCGAGTCCGCCCGCTCCGGCTGGGCGGACTTCGGGCCCGCTGGCGGAGAAGCTGCGGCCTCTCCGGGGGCTGGGATTCCGCCGTCCGACCCGCCGCCGTCGGGAGACAGGCACCGCAAGGTCATCCGGATGGGCAGCGGACCGTCCGGGCCCGCACCCAGGTCGACGCGCTTGACCAGGTCGTGGAGGACGTCCCTGCACTCCCCCGGGCTGGCCGTTCCCAAACGGTCCAATCCGCGGCGGATCGCGGCTACCACGTGGTCAGAACCGGGCGCGAACCCCCGGTAGCGTGCAAGTTCCATGTCGATACGGCCCAGCTCGGCCGACGCTGCGTCGATGGCCATCTGGGCCTTCCCCACCGCCTCCGTGGCGGCCTTCGCCGCCAACCCGCCCTCGGCTACGAGATCCAGAAGTCGCCCCCGTCGGAGCAGCGCGTCCTCCCGGCCTGCCTCCGCCTCCTTGCGCCGGGCCTCCAAAGGGGCAACTCGCTCGTGCCATGCCCCGGTTTCCCGGGCGATGGCGGCGGCCAACATCGGCTCGCGGTCCGCGACGTAGCGGACCGCGTCGACGACGGCCCGCTCCCAGGCCTCTGCCGGCAATTGGACCGCCGCGCATGCGCCCGGCCCGGTCGCTTGGCGCATGCGGGCCGAACATTTGAGGTAGAAATACCGCCCTCCCTTGCCGTTGCCCTGGGTGCCAACCAGCGCCGACCCGCAGTGGGCGCAGTGGGCGATCCCCTGGAGCGGCCAGGCGCGATCGGTCTTGCCGCTGGGGGCGGGCCGCTCTTCGGGCCGGCGGCGCCGGCCGGCCTTGCGCCTGGGCGCCGGCCGCTTGGCCAACAGGTCGCGCACGCGGTCGAACAGGGCCTCGTCCACGATGGCCCCGCGCAACTGTTCGGAATTCACCATGCGGTGGACGGACGAGATGGTCCATCGGGAGGCGCGGCGGCATTCGACCGACTGCGACTGGAGATGGGTGGCGACGGTTCGCAGCGAGGCGCCCGCCTCGATCATAGGCCAGATGGCAGCGATCCGCGGGATGGCGTCCGGGTCCACTTCGAGGCGCCGGGATCCCGTGGGTCCCGCGGTGCGGAAGCCGTAGGGGATCGCTCCGCCCGTGAACAGGCCCAGGCTCTTTCGGTACCGGTGGCTGGATTTTTGGCGGTCCGAGATGATGCCCCGCTCATACTCCGCCAGGACGCCCAGGACCTGGTACATCAGGCGGCCCTGGGTGGTGGTCGTGTCGATGAACTCGGCGGAAGTCTTGAGGGCCACCCCGTGGGCGTCCAGGAACTTGGTCAGCCGGAGCAACTCGTGGATCGACCGGGACAGGCGGTCCACTTTGGTCGCCACCACGCCCGCCACCGAGCCGCCGGCCACGAGGTCCATCAGGAGCCTCATGCCGGGCCGGTCCAGGTCCTTCGCGGACGCCCCCGGGTCGCGGATGACCAACGGCTCCCCTTGCCAGTGCTGCCGCAGCCACTCCCGGCACTGGTGCTCCTGGTTCTGGAGGGACTGTCCCTGCACCTGCTCCTCGGTGGAGACGCGGGCGTATACGACCCATAGCCGCCGGTCCGGGACCGGCGGTGCGGGCCGGCCTTGATGGCTACGCGCGACGTCCGAAGTGGGACTCTTGCTCATGGTCGTCACCTGTTGGAAGTGCTGCGGGACGGTCCTGGCCGAAGGTGCCCGGGTCGTCCCCGATGAGGTCGGGTACGGAGAAAGCGCCCTTCGCGGGCTCCTCCGTCCGAGATATGGGCGGCGCCTCCGCGCCGCCCATGCCCAGTCGGTATAGCCGTTCCGCGGCCGTGGCCAAGGCGCCCGGGGCATGCGGTTCCAGTTGCCACCGAGCCTGTTCCGGCGGCGGCGGCGGATGCCGGCGCCACCCGTCGCCGGCCTGGTCGCGTCGGGCTCGGCGGAAGTCGCCATGGCGGATCCTGGCCGTAGCCGAAGGAAACCCCTCGGGCACGTCTAGGGCGTCCGAACCACCGCCCGTTTGGGCTGTCCCCGCTGGGCGATTGATCCTCGCCATTTCCCCAATGTAGGAGCGGGTGCGTCCGTCTGGTAGCTCCGCTAAATCCCCGGGGGACGCCGTCCGGGCCGCCGTGCGGCGGGATCCGGCTGAGGTCGGGACCGACCGGGACCGTGGACCATGCAGGAAAGACGGGCGATCCACCGTTCGGACATGGCGACAAGACGGTCATCATGCGCCTTCCTCCGCCCTGACGATGCGCCGCCGGACTGACGGCCTTTGACCCTGTGCCCATGGTACGCGACCGTAGCTTATAGGCTACAATCCCGCAAGGCCGGAGTGGGGCTTTAAGCTCCGCTGGCGGCCACGAAGCGCAGGTGGCCCCCGACGGCCTTGGCCAACTTTTCGGCGTTGTCGAGCGAAGGCACAGCATCGCCACGCAGGATCTTGGCCACCTGGGTATGACATATGCCCGTGCGCTCGGCCAAAATCCGCGAACTTAAGCCGGACGCTTGGACGGCCGCGACCAGGTTGGACAGGACCGAAGTGGCGGCCTTCGCCATGCCCGAAGCCTATGGGCTCACGCGCCCGGGCTACCCCCGAATCGTCCAGCCGGCCAGGTTGGAGCGCCGCCAACTCACGCATGCGCTTCAATCGCGATCCTGCGACGACATCAGGATGGGTCTCCGGGAGAAAGACGGCCCAGTGATATCGGACCTCCGTCCGCACCGCCAGCGCGTCACCATGACGTAAACATACCAACAAGTAATAATAAAATATTACCAACCTACCAGATTGCCCAATGTTAATTATGATTTATGTGCATGATGGCGTCAGGTAAGTAATATTACTTGCAGGAAAGTTTGCCAATTCCAGCGACATGCGTAAAGTGACAGTAAATAGACGCATCCACGGCACCGAGCTGCTCACATAGTCAAACGCAAGGTCCTGGATCCGACCATACATATCGCACCAGCAAGTAATTCATCAAGTAAGTATGTAATAAAGTAATTTTGTAATTTGTATTGCTGTATTTATTACACTTCGAACCCGACATTATGATTATCACCATCGACAATCTCAAAGGCGGCCAAGGGAAGTCCACGCTCAGCCTGCTCGTATCCCTGGAGACCGGGGCCGGGATCATCACCAACGACCTCTATTCCCCCGTCGATAAGGCGCTGCCGGCGGGGAGGTGCATCAAGATGAAGCCCGAGGACACCGATGAAAAGCTGAAGGAACTCGACCGGAAACGGACGGTCATTCTCGATTTTGGCGGCTACGCCGATCGCCGTATGTTGACCGCCATCCAAATGGCGAACGTCGTGGTGGTGCCGACCCTCAACGCCTTCGCCGACCTCCAGGTCACCATCAAGACCATCCAGGAAATCGCCCGTCACAACCGCAAGATCCTCGTAGTCGTGAATCGGGCCAAGTCCGGGGATTTGGAGGTGGTGCGGAACATCATCCATGGCGCGGTGGGGGAGTATCCCATCCTGCCGCTGAAGACGTCGGTCGTACTCTCCCGGCTCTACAAGAGCCCCAAGCCCATATCCCAGTTGGTGGCCGAAAGCGGGCTCAACGCCTATATGTACGGCGAGTTGAACCAGCAGATCCAGGCCATCATCAAGACCATCGCCGTTATCGCCAAGTCCTAATCCATCCACCCATGACCACCAAAGCCAAGATCAAGAAGTCCGAATACGATCTCTCCGACTTCGCCGTCGACGAGGGCGTCTCGCTGCTGGACGCAGCGCCGATGCTCCCAGAGCACCGCCCGGTCGTCGAGACGCCGTACGCCAGTCCGGCGCCCCAACCCATGCCGCCGACCGCGCCGATGCCGGCACGCGAACCCGAACGCCACGCCGCGTCCGCCGCGCCCCTGGCGCGAGACCCAGTATCCTCCGGCCGCGCGAATCGGGTGGCATTGACCTTCTGGGTCACGCCGGAACTGCGACGGGGGATCCGTCAATCCATGATCGGTTCGTTAGAAGGCGTCTACCGGACCCAAGGGGATCTGGTCGAGGCCGCCGTGCGGCGGTTCCTCAACCTGGGGTAGGGCAGGGGATAGGACGCGACGATCATGCGCGCAGGCGGCCCATGGGCCGCCTTTTGCGTTGCCCCTTGAGTTCCCCTTATCAAAGAAAGCGGCTTTTCTTTAGCTTTCTGTATTACTTTCCGTCTCCAGCAACCAGCTCCTGGAGCTGGTCCACGGGCCCTGAGGGCAACGGTTTGCGGCCGTTCAGGCAACGCATTGCGGCGATGTGGGCAACGTCTTGCGATCTGCGATGGTCCTTCTCCCTGCATCGTTCGCTATGCCTGGGCATACCATGCGGTGCCGCCACGAGCCGCTGTGGACCCGCGTGGCGGATACAGAGAGGCGTAAGCGCATCCACGCGCCATCGACAACAGATTGCGGATGCCGGGGTGTGACTCAGGGGATGTGCTTCTTGATGCGGTTGCGCGGGGGAATCGGCAACGGATTGCGGGACACTCAGGCAACGCCGTGCGGGCTCGGCCTTCGCACTATCGGCAACAGATTGCGGGACGCATCTCCACGGCGCTGCGTCGGGGCTCATCGGCAACAGATTGCGGGCCCACGCGAGCGGTCCGCGGACGGCGCTTCCCGATGCGGAGGCGCCGTTTTTAGGCAACAGATTGCGGGACGTATCGGCAACGCCGTGCGGGCCTGGTCGGCAGTGTGATGGCGTGGGCTGAATCATCACATACTCCATGGCCTGTTTCTTTAGGGAAATTCAGGGACCGGGGTTGATGACATGATTGTATCTGCGGCAACATATAACCGAGTTTGTTGCGTGTTGCCGTGATATGCGTATGATGGCCAAGTTCCCCCTCCGCCCGAATCGCGTATGATTTACGGCGTCGCACGTGCTCATTTCCCACCACGTTCATATGGCAACGACATCGAAAACGGCGAAAGCTGGAAAGGATCTGATGATCCGCCAGTCGAATAGGCTCATCGAGGCCCAATACCAGCTCAGCCTCGCCGAGAAACGTTTCCTGGTCTACCTGATGTGCCAAATCGGGGAAATCGACGAGCACTTCGACTGGTACTCGGTCGACCTCCCGGCCCTGGCCGGCGTCTTTCCCGATTCCCACCGCGACGTCGTAAGCCAGTTCGCGGACGTGGCGCGTTCGCTCCGCTCGAAGGAGGTCGTGGTGGACGATCCCGCAACCGGGGTCGTCCAGCGCTTCAACTGGTTGGCGGCCGATGAACTGGACCGGAATAACCGGACCGTCCGGGTGTCGATCCACCCGAACCTCAAGGAGCACCTGCTCCAGCTCAAGTCGGTCTACACGGCCTACTCGCTGGCGAACGTGTCCCGGCTGCGGTCGACGTATTCCTTCCGCCTGTACGAGCTGCTCAAGCAGACCCAGCGACTCCGCAAGCGTACCTTCGATCCGGATAAACTGCGGCGCATGATGGGGGCCGACGAGACATACGCCCGGTACTCGAACTTCAAACAGCGCGTCCTGGACCCGGCGGTGGCGGAGGTCAACGACCACACCGACCTGTTCTGCGAATACCGGGCCGAGAAGCGCGGCAAGAAGATCGTGGCGCTCCATTTCACCATCGCCACCAACGCGCGCACGGCCGCCGCCGAGTTGGCGGCGAAAACGGCCGCCGCGGGGGAGTTCGGCCTCGCCAGGACGGCCCTGGTCGGGAAGTTCGGTTTTTCAGACGCCGAAGCCGGCGCGATGGTCGATGAATATTCGGAGAGTTTCGTCTTGGAGAAGATACCCCTCGTTGAACAGCGGATGCGCCAGGCGCCCGAACCGGTGCGCCAGCCGAAGGCGTACGCGCGCAAGATACTGGAACAGGAGTGGCGGCAGCGTCCGACCGGCGGGGCTCCGGCCGCCGAAGCGGAGGTGCGGATGCTGGCGCGACGGGCCCGGATGGAGCGGGAGCAGGCCGACCGGGAAGCCGCCGCGGCCGAGGCCCGGGCCAAGGAGGCGGCCTGGGCGCGCTACGAGGCGCTCGACGCAGAGGGAAAAGCAGCCGCCCGCGAGGCGTTCACTCGCGACCTGGAAGCGGGGAAGGCGGTGGGCGGACCCTTCGTCCTGCGGCAGTGGCAGGCGTCCGGCCTCGACGAGGCCGGACCTCGGCTGTCGTTCCGAATCTGGCTGGCCCGGAATCGGCCCGGGAATGCCGCATAGCAAGCGGTCCATCCGCCAACAGCCAGCGGGCGCACCACCAGCATAAACCGGCTAGTCGGCAGTCTCCGCCCAACGTGCGGTGACCGTGCCGCTGAGGGCCACGGCAGGGCAGGGGACGAGCGCCGGCTCCAATCGCAGGAGGTCGACGGCATCGGCCGGCTTGCCGTTGTTGGCGGCGTCGAACGCCAAGGTGATGTGCAGTTGGCGGTCTACTCGACCGTATTGGTGCGTCCTGCCCGCCACCCGGACGACGAGCGCCTCTACCTGTGAGCCACGCGCAATCCCCACGGGTTCGACGGCGTGGACGGACCCAGTTGGCCACGCCGCGGCGAGACCCTCGCTCGGACAGAGATCCCAATACCACAACGTGGCATGGTGCCGCACCCGCAGGTGGTCCTCGTCGGCCATGGGGAACGCCACGGCCAAGCCATGAGCGCCCCGCGGGACGGCGCATCGAGGATCAGTTCGACCAGGCGCAGGTACCGCATGTCAACCCGCGCTATCTGGCCGGACCGTGTCATGAGCTAAGCCGTGCGCTGCTGGACTGGAAAGCATGCCCGACGCTACCCGCCCCTAGCCGGAAACCACCGAGGGCAGAGGATAGCGGTGAAGGGCCATGGCCGAACGCATTGCCCGCCGGTTTTTTACGAGTATACTCAATCCGTATCCGGAACTCCTATGAACGCCATCACCGTTGATCTCGTCGATCTGGTCGCAGACCGGGCCAAGAGCCTCGGGCCCCACGATAGGCAGGAGCTCGCCGAGGCCATTGTCCATCGGCTCGGCGTTTCTATCGCGGTCGGGGAGGCCGTCAGTTCTTCGCAAACCGCTGGCGGCTCCAAGTGGGCAGTCCGGGCGCAACAGCTCCGGGAACACCCCATGCGGCAGACGCCGCTCCCCGACGCGGACTGGGACTCGTTCCGGGACGACATGAAGTCGGTCCGGGAAGGCGTGCTGGGTAGTTAACCGTCCGCGATGCCGACCACCTACCTCCTCGACAGCGACACGGCGTCCGACCTCTACGCCGTGGCCCGGCCCGTGCCGGAAAACATGCTCCGCCACCTCGCCAAGCTCGGGGACGGGGATTCCCTGGCCGTCTCCGTCATCACACCGTTCGAGCTGGAATACGGCTACGCCCACGCTCAGCAAAGCGCTAAGGCGGCGATCCGGGCGCAGATCGAGGCGGTGCTCGCGGACTGCACCGTCCTGCCGCTGGACCCGGCCGGAGCCCGGAAATTTGGCGAAGCCAAGGCCTGGCTCGTCCGAAGCCGTAACCTCAAGAAGGACGCGGCCAGAAAGATCAACTCCGACGTGATGATCGCCGTCCAGGCAGCGCTCGGCGGAGCGACACTCGTGAGCTCGGACAAGCTGCATCGCGAATTGGCGAGCGCCGGACCGCTGGCGGGCCTCATGACCGAGGACTGGAACGCTGGCTAATCGACAGGCGCGCCCAGCCGCCATGATCGCTATCCCGCTACCCCGCCCCGACCGATACGTTGCGGTACGTCGTCACGGAAGGAGTCCGACTTCACCCATTCGCAGAGGGACCATTCGCCAAGGGCAGGGGACATCAAGCCGCACCAGCCGCCAGAGGCCAGGCCCTGCCCTCGACCCTCTCCGCAAAAAAGCCCGGGCGAATCTTCTCCCAATGGAAGACGCATTGTCTTGACCCTTGTGCGGCGAGTTCAGACGCATGAGCAGGGTTATCCATCTGGAACGCGCCGTTAGGAGCCACCTTTTCGATCCGATAGACTGACTCTTTGTGGAAAAGGAAGGTCGACAGCCCGGCCAACAAAGCGTCCTGCCCGGCGGCGTAGACGCTGGAGACGGACTTGAGGTTCCACCCGCGCGGCCCGAAGCCTCCCATCGCTTCGTGCCGGCACCGTTTCGGGAGCTCGAATGGTTCTGCCGGACTGGCGATGCTCAAGACCTTGATGGATTCGCGGGGCACCCCGAGTACCCCGATTGCCTCGGCGACGCCCAAGGCAGCAGGGTTGTTCGCGACCAGCCCGCCGTCTAGGTAAACAGTCCCATCCGGGGCCTTGTAGGGCGGGAGGTAAAGCGGCGCGGCCGACGTGGCACGAGCGACGGCGACGACCTCCATATGCTGGTCGTTGAAAAATTTTGGGTCGTGCGGCGTTTTGAAGACGTGGAGAGATCCGCACCCGGCGCGAAGGGCGGGGACCAGCGTCATGATCTTCGCGTGGCCGAGAAGACGGTTGCCGAACACCCTTTTCAGGGCGTCATTCAACGGCCTACCGGAATGCACAGGACAGCCAATGGGCCACGAACGCGGATCCCAGAGGCTCAGCGGACGCGGGAAGATCGTGGGTCCGTCGGCGCTATAAAAGCTCTCGATGTCGCCGGCGGGAATACCCATCGATACGCCCAAGGCGATGATTCCGCCCGTCGACGTCCCGACCACGAGATCGAAACAGTCAGCGATCGGCCGGCCGGCCAACGCCTCGGCCTTGGCGAGGAAGCCCGCAGCGAAAGCCCCCTTCATGCCGCCGCCGTCGATGGAAAGGATCCTGAATGGGCGTCGGGCGTCATGCACGGGAAGTTGGTTTCTCGATGGGCCGGGCGAGGAACTCTTCCTTAGCCATCCCGGGAGACGGGTGTTCCTCCTTCGCTGCCCACTCTCCGGTAATGAGCCAGGACTCGTAGAAGTAGAACCACAACGCCGCCCACGGGACCACCGTCTTGGAGACGGGCATGGACGCGGACCAATCCCGATACTTGGGCTGGTGGAGGCACAGATGGCCTTTGGGATAGACGTGCGGAGGACTGGCACCGTCCCTTCCGGCAAGTACGCAGGCTGGATACACGCGTGGGCTCATGCCCAAATCGTATTGAACGCGAACGGGATACGAGGGGCTGAGCGGGGTGGGGTTCAGGCACCCTCGCCACGTCACCCGCTGGCCCTTCCAGGTCGGCAGGAAACTAGGAAAGTCCGTTTTCATGTAGTGAATTTGGGCTCCAAGGGGGAGTGGCCCATCGAGAGAGGGGTTGCGCCAATCCACGGTCACGCCCCGAAATACGTCGTCGGTGAGGCCACCACGCCGCCTGCCAGTGCCCGCCGCGGGTCCCACACCACGCCGGTGGGCGAGATCGACTGACGGCGATCCTGGAGCGCGCTCCCGACCCGCTTGGCAGCAAGCTTGGCCGCATCGACGGAGGCCTTTTCCCCGAACAGCCCGGTAAGCGCCCGGTGAAGGGCTGGTACGTCGGACGCGGTTAGGAGTGCGGCAACCCGAGTTTGGAAGTCCTTGGCCCAGCGGCGGAATGCCTCCCAGGATTCAGGATCCCGCTCCCACTTATCGGTGATGGATTCGCCACGATTGGCGGGATTCTCCAACTGATCAGGAAGCTCGCTCGCTGCGAACGCGCTCAGGTCCCTTGCTGCGTCGAGGAGTGCGGCCGCCAAGTTCTGGGTCCCCCGATAGGTCCTCGCCACGAGCACCGTGAGGAGGATGCTGGGAACCGCCTGGTCCGCCGACTCGCCCTCGCGCTGATGGTAAATGTCGCGGGCACGCTTGGCGAGCTGGACGGCTAACCGCAAGGCCGGCTTGTCGATGGCGGCGTCCTCTTTCTCGACTGGTTCCACGCTACCGCTGCGGGCAAAAGCCGCAGCTTCCTTGAGAATCATTTCCCGGACTTTCGTGCGTTCCTCGAACCACTCGGCCAGCGCCTTGGGGTCGCTGGGCTTCCATCCGTTCCGGCCCGCGTCCACGATCTTGATCCGCGTTGGAGCTGACAGGGCGCCGGCGTAGCACGCCGGGACCACATCCATACTGAATATCTGTCCATCGAAGCAAATTTCGATGCAGCGCTGGCGCATCTCGGGAGGCTTGGCCCCGAATTCCGCCCCGTCTTTGGCTTGCCACCGTGCAACAATCGCGTGGGTGTCGCGGAGAAACGCAACTGGGTCGTTCGGCTCCCACGGAAGTTCGAGGACAAGATCCAGGTCAAACACGTCCCGCCGCAGGGGTTTCACCGTCGTCTGCTGGCGGATCGAGCCCTGTGGGTACGCTTCGGCTGGCCTGCCGAGGGTGGGCTGGACCCGATCCATGAGAAAATTGGCGATCGATTCGTAGGCTTTGACCGCTGTCTCTCGGGCCAGCTCAGGAAGCTGGATGGACTCGCAGACGTCCATGAGCAGGAGGTTCACCTGATCGTTTACACCCGCCTTGAGATACGTGACGGAGTCCCGCGTGCCCTCGGTCATGAGCCCGGGCGCGCGGGGTCTCATATTGGGGCGAGAAGACTGGCTGCTTGGGCTGTGCAAGGAGAGCATTCTGGGCTCCGGTAGATCTTAAAGAGGGTGTACGGCCATGGCGATGGCAACACGGAAGGCCTCTTGCAATTCCTAACGGACATCAAGAATTTCCGCGCACTTGAGAACGCCGCTCCCTAAAGAGAGTCGGCGGGCGTTCTGCCAACAGGTTGTCAAAAAGAGCGCGCGTGACCCGCCAGCGTGCGGCGTGCCGACGACCTGCATCAGAATGCGAAAGCCACAAATAGCTGCCCGAAAATGAATTACGGTCCGATAACAGTGCGACCACAGTCGTTTTGACGACATTCCACCTGCGGGAGGCATGGCTGGTCGAACGCCGTATGCGTCATTTTGACCCACGATCCCTAGATCAGGGATTCCGTGCCGCCGCGGGCAGAATCCCGATCTTCTGCGGACTGGCCGGTGCCGTCCGTAAAGGGCTACGCTCCGGGGCGCTCGCGCAGCACTATGCACTGTCCCTGATCGACGACATCCCACATCCACGCTGCCGAGCGCCTCGAACAGGAATCCTGGCACCGGGTCCGAGCCCAGACGGGGTTTGCCGGGACGGCATTGTCGGCTATACTCCCAGTGAAACCAAAGCCGCTATGTCCGTCCTCGCCACCCCTCCGCACCGCTCGCTCACCGTGACGCTCCGCGTCCCGGCCGGGGTCGCGTTCGCGCAGGACGACATCCAGGAAGGCGTCGCCGCGCTGCTGTTCCACGACGGCAAGGTCTCCCACAAGGAAGCCTGCGACCTGCTGGGGAAGGGCCGCCGGGAGTTCGACGAGGTCTTGGCTACGCACGGGTTCTCGCCGGCGGACCGGGTCGAACCGGACGAGGAGATCGAAGCCGCTAAGGACTGGTAATGGGCGGCATCGTCGTCTCGGACACGGGTCCGCTCATTTCCTTAGAGAAGGTTGTCGGCGGATTCCCGTTCCTGCGCCTGATGGCCGACCGAGTCCTGGTGCCGGAGGCCGTCCTCCTGGAGGCTGGCGCGAAGCTGCCGAACCCCGAATCCTATCTAGCCGACCACGGCATCGCCGATCTGGCGGAGGTCGTCCGCGGGATCGACGTCGCGCACGTCGCCTCGATGCCGGGCGCCCGACCACTGCACCGCGGCGAATTGGAGGCCTTGGCGTTGGCCATGGATCGCGGTTGGCCCGTGCTGTTGGAAGACGGGGACGCCCGGAAATTAGCCAAAACGGCCGGGCTCAAGTTCGTAGGCATCGGCGGCTTGGTGTTGGCGGCTGCCCGACGCGGCGCCATCAATCGCGCCGAGGCCTTGCGACTGCTCGATGACCTGCTGACCGCGAACCGGCTCACCCGCAGGCTTCGGGACGCGTTGGCAGCGGAAATTCCGGCGTAACCGAGGAACAATGAGCATCCTTATCGACACCGTCCGGATATCCGGGTTCAGAGGGATCAACAACCTAGAGATGAACCTGAGCCCGTTGACGGTCCTGATCGGGCAGAACAACTCCGGGAAGACCTCGTTCCTGAAAGCCATGCAGCTCGCGCTGGGCGATTACGGATATGCCCTCAGGGAAGAGGACCTCCACATCGGCGCGGGCGAGGTGCGCGCTAAGGAGATCATCGTCGATTTCAGGATCATCCCGACTGAGGCGGCCGGCGAGAGAACAAAGGAATTCGCCGACGAATGGGCAGCGGAGTTCGGAGATAAGATCAAGGCCGAAGCCAACGGGTTCCAATTCGTCGCCATCAGGACGGTCTCGAAGCCGAGCCTGGTCAAGGGCGGATTCGAGACGGCGCGCTATATCCTTGAGAATTGGCCCGACATGAAGCATTGGGTTTCGGAAAAGGCCAAGCACCGGTTCAATACCCGGTTCGAGTCGATCCCCTTCTTCGCTACCGACGCACAGCGCGATATCCACGCGGAACTCCGCGAGAAATCCTCCTTCGTCGGGAAAGTACTCTCGGCAGTCGACTACAATACGGCAGACGTCACGGCGCTGGAAGAGATGATCGCGGAGGTCAACGAGGCCGCGGTCGGAAAAAGCGAAGAGCTGAAGGGACTCAAGGACAACCTCGACCGCCTGAACAAGTCATTCCACGGTGCAGGAAGCGCGGAGATCACACCGCTGCCCAAGAAACTGCGCGACCTGTCCAAGTTTTTCTCCGTCCATTTTGGCGACGGCTCGACCAACTCGTTCTCCATGGAATACCACGGCATGGGAACGAGGAGTTGGGCTTCGCTGCTCACCGTACGCTCGTTTTCCGAACTCCTCGCGGAGAAACACCGGAAGGAAACGAAGCCGTTCCATTCCATCCTCGCCGTGGAAGAACCGGAAGCGCATTTGCACCCGAGCGCCCAGAAGACGCTCTATTCCCAGTTGTCCGTCAAGGACGGACAAGCGATCGTGAGCACGCACTCGCCCTACGTCGCTTCCGCCGCCAAGATTCACGATCTCAGGCATATCGGGAAACGAAGCGTGGATATGGAGGCCAGGTCGTTCAACCGCGCCCTCTCATCCGAACACCTCAAGTCCATCCGGCGCAACGTGCTCCTCCCCAAGGGGGACATCCTGTTCGCTTCCGCCGTCCTCCTTTTCGAGGGGCAGACGGAAGACCAGGTCGTCCCGGCCATGTTCGAGCGGTACGCGGGAGCGTCGGTCCATGAGCGGGGCGTCGTATGCGCGTGCGTGAACGGCTTCGACTACACGCCGTTCATCCGGGTCACGGCCAGCCTCGGCATCGCGACCTACGTCCTGAGCGACAACGACCAGGACATCAAGAAGAGGGTCGACGACCAAGTCGCCAAGCTGAAAGCAGAAAAAACCTTCGACTTCACCCTGTTCCACCACGATTTCTTAGCGTCCGGCAACGACTTCGAGGCGGAACTGATCGCACACGGGTTGAGGCCGGAGATTGAGACCGCCATGGTCATGGCGACGATGGCCGACGCAGACAACCCGAGCGGAAAATTCAAGCAGGCCAAAGAAAAGGAATTCGCGGCGCTCTCTAAAGAGGACCTCCTGGCAAAAATGCGCGGCGGAAAGACGTCCTACTCCGGGTTCCTAGCGGACGTCATACGCGAAAGCCCGCCAGCGAAGAAGGCCAAGGATCTCGTCCCCGAGAAGTTCCGGGCCGCTTTCGACCAATTGATAAAATGGGTGGGATAATGAAAAATCTCTCTCCCGCGCAGCAGCGCGTCGTGACGGCCAAGATCGGCCAGCCGATCCAGGTCTTGGCATCCGCCGGATCCGGGAAGACGCGCGTCTTGACGGAACGGGTACGGCACATCCTCGGCAACACCAAGAGGGACGGCGTGGTCGCCGTGACCTTCACGAACAAGGCCGCGGATGAAATGCGGGCGAGGCTCGACGACGTCCCGGAGATCGACGAAAGGGTGTGGATAACCACCATCCATTCCTTGGCACAGCGGATCGTGGAGCAGTACGGGAACTCGATCGGCCTCACGGGAGGGCTGCACATCTATGAGAGGGACCAGGATAGGAAGACGATCTTCCTCCAGTCCCTGCGGAGCAACGGCACCGACGTAGACGCCTTCCTGAACGTGGACAACGATAAGGAACGGAGGGACAGGGAGCGCGTGATCCAGGGGTATTTGGACAAGTTTTCCGCCATAAAACGAGACCTCCTCAACGAGACCGAGGCGAGAGCGCGGCATGCCGACGACGAGAACTTCTGGTCGATCTATTCCGCCTACAAGGACGCCCTGATCCAGGGTGGCGGGATGGATTACGACGACCTACTCGTCTACGCACACAGGATCCTCCTGGAGCAGCCGTGGTGCGCCAAGGTGTACCGGGCGAAATTCAAACACGTCTGCGTCGACGAGGCTCAAGACCTGAACCGTGCCCAATACGAACTCGTGAAGGCGTTCTGCGGCCAGGACGTCCGCAGCCTGCTCATGGTGGGCGATCCGAACCAGATGATCTACGGCTTCAACGGCTCCTCGCGCGACTTCCTCTGTGAGAACTTCGTCAAAGACTTCGCGCCGGAGCAGTTCGAGCTGAAGGAAAATTACCGGTGCTCGAAGGCGGTCATCAAGGCCGCCAACGCCATTTGGCCGAAATCCCAGGTCGGTCTCGCATATGCGCTGGCCGGACGTTTCTCCATTCGCGCATGCAAAGACGAGCAGGACGAGGCCACGTTCGTCTGCGACACCGTGCAAAGCCTCGTCAAGCAGGCTTCTGACCCGGAAATCGAGGGCCCGATCGAACTCAAGAAGATGGTGGTGATCGGCCGAAACCGCTTCGTGTTCCAGGCGATTGAGGATGGACTCAAGGCCAGGGCCATCCCGTATTCCCTCAAGAAGGGGGAACGGGCCTCCGAACCGTCTGCCGTCATCATGAGGACGCTGGATTTCAGCATCCGGCTTCGCCTCAATCCTCGCGCTTGGCCAGACGGCAAGAAGCTCTGCGAGAATCTCGGCGTGGAGCCTCCCGAAAGTTGGGGCGACGAGGCCGTCCTCGTCCGTCTCGCCGAAGCGGCGCTCTCTTCGGAGGTGATCTTCCCTGAAGCGCAGGAGAAGGTCCTGCGCTGGATAGCGGCCATTGACGTCGAACAACCCAATGTCCCGAAACTGTGCTCGGACATCGAAAAGCTGTTTGAACATCCGGCGAAAGCGAAGAGCGCCGTTCTCAAAGAGATCGAGACGACCCTTTTGGAGCTCAAGGAGTTCAAGGCAAACTGGGTTAGGTTCAAAAAGAAGGGGCTTGGGGAGTCGCTCTCCGCCTTCCGCAACGCCATGGCGCTGGGCCAGCTAGGTGCCGATCAGGACGAATCCGGCCTGATCCTTAGCACGGTCCACACCATGAAAGGACTGGAGCGAGACATCGTTTTCATCGTCGGCATGTGCGAAGGGGTTTTCCCGGACTACCGGGCCAAGACCGCCAAGGAGATTGAGGAAGAAACCAACAGCGCCTTCGTCGCCGTCACGCGGTCCAGGCGTTGGCTCTTCGTCAGCTACCCGAAGGTCAGGAAGATGCCGTGGGGCGACCTGCGGACGCATGCGCCATCACGGTTTGTAAAAACGATGGAGCGGGCATAGGGCATCGGACCATCCCGGCCGCGCTCCCGATGTACGCGTGCGGCAACTGACGAGGTAAGCGCGGCCCTCGGCGAGTTCGTCGAGTCGCAGGTCATCGGCCGAGTCTCGGTGCCGCTGGAAGGCTCTGAAATTCGCCTCGCCGGGACGGGGTCGACGCGCGGTGGCCGGCAGCGGCAGGACGTATTCTACCTCGCCAAGCAGGTCCGGCCAGAACGGGCACGAATCCGTCATTTCCCTCGCGGCGCGGCTTTCTTGCGGAATTCGGAGAGCACGGACGGGCGGAGCGTCCTATTGGACGCGCAAATGCGTTCCGCGACGCCGATCGCATGAAGCCGCGGCAGGTGGCCTCCCCGAACCAGGTCCAACATCACGTCCAGTCCCCACCGCCGCGGCACGTTCTTGGACTCCAGCGCGGTGCGCATGCGCCCGTCGTTGGTGACGACCGACCACGTGCGCCTTATGGCGACGGCCATGACGAGTCGGTCAGGGAACGACAGCCCAGCCAACGGAGCCGCCGCGGCGGTCAGTTCATCCATCTCCTCGGTGACCACGGACAGGCCGTGTGCCTCGCAGTCGGATTCGCCCCAACGGAGGATCCCACGCAAGACGCGCCTCGGGACGTGGATGGGGCCGACGCATCGGGCCATGAGCGCGAGCATGGACGGATCGGCTTCGACGTAGTCGATGAGCACGTTGGCGTCGACGACGAAGACGGGGCCGGTCGCGGTCATCTAGGCGTCGACCCACATGTTGGCCAACTCGCGCATCCGGTCGGCGTCCAATTCCAAGGCCTCGGCCGCGTATCCGAAGGAGATCTTCACGTCGCGTAGCGCCCCGCGGACCAGCGTCTTGAGCCTCGTATCCAACAGGTCGTTGCCGTCCAGGTGCCGCGGTTCGTCGGCCGCGAGGACCGAGCAGAACGCTTCGCGGCCCAGGCCGCATGGTTCGTCCGTCTTCCCCAGGCTCCGCTTGGCCACGCGCAGGTAATCCGCGTTGAACCGACCCCAGATGTCCGGTGCGCGCTCCTTGAGCCGCATAAGGACTGTCTTGTAGCTGACCCTGAATATCCGCTTGATGCTCAGGACCCGCTCAACGAGGGGGAGGCCGGCGGCGTTGCTCCATTCCTTGTCGAACTGGGCCTGAGGCATCAGGAACGCCGCTGCGAACGCGTTGGCCTCCTCCTCCTGCCTCTGGTCCTCCGCGGTTTCGTCGACCGAATAGGCGCGGTCCAGGTGGAGCACCAAGTGTCCCAGTTCGTGGAACGCGGAAAAGATCCAGCGCTCGACGCTGATGCGTTCCCAGTTATTCACGACGATGGCGGGGCCTCCGTCGGCGGCTCCGACGGAGAGTCCGAAGAAGTCGTCGGACGCGATGGAGACCAGCAGCAACTTGGCCCCGACGCGCTCCTCCAGAAGCCCGCCGACGTTGAGGATCGGTTCGCTCGGCTTGAGGCCGAGATCCGCGCGGACCTGTTCCGCGGCGGCTGCGGCGCCCGCGCGGCCGCCAGCGTTGGGGCGATTGCGGATGCACCATTCCTTACGGGCGTCGAGCAGGGCCTCCAGTTCGTTGTACCGGGCGAGCCAGCGCGCGGTCCTGGCGATCACCTGATCGCGGCACTTGAGGGTCCCGGCGCTCCGAAACCTGACCTTGCGCAAGGTCGGGCGGTCCTGGAGCAGTTCCTCGACGACGACGCCGAACGCGTCGGCGAGCGCGTACAGGGTGTCGCTGCGCGGGGCCGACCTCCCCGCTTCGAGGTTCGCGTAGGCCACGCGCGAGATCTTGGCCAGCTTGGCGGCCTCGTCCTGCGACCAACCGAGGCGGTGGCGTTCCGCCAGCAGGTTCACGGACAGGGCGGGTTTGTTCATGGCGGCGTCCTCGCTATGCATTGATACGTAATCCGTAGGCTTGACAAGTTATCCTTGCGCGGCACCATGGGGGCCAGGTGAAACGCATGTCCCTCTTCTCCCCGCCGGCGTTCCGGAACGCGCTGTCGGTCGGCGCCGACCACCGCGACCGCTACGCCGCCGTCCAAGACCTGCTGCGGCCCGACGAAGTCGACGTCCTGTTCCGGGCACCGACCGTCGCCGACTGGTTTACGCCCTTCCCGGAGCGCGTCGGGGCCTGGCTGAAAGGCGCCTTCGCGACGGGGGCCTTGGCGTACGCGGCGGATCGTCCCGGCGCCGACATCTGGCAGTCCCCGGGATATACGCTCCGGCGTGGGGCCGGGGACTGCGAGGACTTCGCGATGCTGGCCCTCTCGGTCTTCCAGCACGAACGCGTGCCGGCCGTCATGATCACCGGCGCGCTCAACGGGGTCGGCCACGCCTGGGTAGAAGGCGTGGACGCGTCCGGCGGGTTCCTCATGGAGGCGACCGACGGCCGCGTGTTCCGGGGACTCCGGCCGCCGGCGTACGCCGCGGAAACGGCCTTCGGTGGCAACTTCTACCGGCGCATGGCCGCCTGAGGGGATCCACATGGCGAAGCTAACTGTCAACGGCAGGCCGTTCACGGAACGGGCGTTCCGGGACATCCTTGAGGCGGCCGCGTACGGGGCGGTTGTCGGCCGGGTGCGGGGGATGGTCGCTCGGGCGGCCGGCGATGACGCAGACGCGGTTTCGGTCGACATCCATGGCACGTCCATCTCGGGCCTGTCATTCACTGTTTCCGGCCCGGAAGGCGCAGTCGCCAAGGTCCGAGAGGCGTTCGCGGCCTGAACGGCCGCAGAGGGGGCGACATGGGCGACTTCATCCACTACGACCTGAGGCTCGGATCCGCCGACGGGGTGCGCGTCGTCCTGCGCGGATGCAGCAGCGACGTGTTCCTGGTCGACGACGCCAACTTCCACGCGTTCCGGGCCGGGCGCGGTTACCGTTACTTCGGCGGGCACGCCACCGAGTCGCCCGTCGCCCTGCGTCCGCCGCACGCCGGCCGCTGGCACCTGGTCGTGCTCCCGGCGGGCGGGCGGGTGGAAGCGTCGGTCAGCGTCGACCGGGCAGCCTGAAGAGAAGACGTCACAACAACGGCAGGAGAAGCAACCATGGCACGCAACGGCACTAAGGGAGACGGCCACCGCGAGGGCGCCGTCTCCAAGCGGTCGCAGACCTTCAACCCCGTCAACGAGCGATGGACCAAGCGCGACGCCGACAACGGGCGCTTTATGGACCAGAAGGCCGACCCCAAGCCATTCAAGGGCGTCCGCAAGGAGCGGTAGGCGGACATGCCCGCTTGAAGCCACGTTAGACCGGGTCGTTGCTCGCGTAGACCATCCAACCGTCGCGCCTACTGGGCCGCACATCGGCGTCGATTATGATGTAAGACTCGTCGATAAGCTGGTGTTGGATGAAACCCGGTGCGATAAGCGTGGTTATCACCGGCTGACCGAGCACCGCGAGCGCGCCGAACGTCTCCGTCTCCACCGCAGAGGCGAGATGGACAAAGTCACGGTCGCGCAGCGTCGAGATTTTCCGGCCTGAAAAGGCGGGGGTTGCGATGGCTTTTTTAAGCAGTCTTTTACCGAAAGCACTCATGGTTCGTTCTCTCCCGTGGTTTTGGTGGTGATCTAGGACGCGTTAACCATCACGTTTGGTCGTGGTTAGCCGCATCGAGCAGCGCGGGGGCATTTACAGCCCCTTTTTGCGTAGGGCCCGCCGCGCTGAAGCCGCGCCAACCGCGTCGACGAATATTTTTGCCGCTGTCTCCGGGTTATGGACGAAGGTGTCATCATAGGGCGACGGCGAATCGAACGTGTTTGCATAGCCGCTCTCTGTCGCTCGGTGCATGGCGCCGACGGTGATGCCCCAGCCGTCCTTCCCGTGAGCCTGGAGGACGGCGCCGTTCTTGCCGGAGATGGCCTCCGTGATGGCGAGGATCGTTTCGACGTGCTCCTCGTCGAATTTCTCGCGGAGCGACGAATCGCGGAATATCGCGGCGTGGCGCTTGGACTCGGCGGCCCTGACCGCGCTAAGGAGCATGGCCTTGGTCTGTTCGCGCTGCTCGTTGAGCCGGCGTTGCTCATCCTCGTGATCGGGGGCAGCCTCCTGGCCGGTGTCTGCGGCCAGGCGGTGGTGGTTCCACCACGCGAGGTAGGCGTTGAGGTGCTGCTGCATCGCCATGTACGCCCCACCGTTCCTGGCCCTGACAGCCTCCCGGGCTTCCTCTGTCGAGCACATCGGGGCGTCGGCCGCCGGGACGGCGCCGACGCGCACGGCGACCTCCCGGACGAGTCCACCGACGTGCGCCCGCATTTCGGCCTCGGTCACCGCCGCCGGCCTGGACCGGCTCCGCGACGCGGCGACGAGGATGTCGGTCAGGTGCTGTTGGAGACTGAGCCCGCGCTGTCGGGCCTGCTCCTTCAACGATTCGTGCGCGTCGACGGGAAAGGATCGGACAACCATGTTGGACGGCGAGGCGCTCATGGCCATACTGATACGTTGTGTATATCATAATGCAATCATATAGAATCAGAATGGCCTAGAACCCCTCCCCTCGTCACTATGGTTGTCTAAAGTTCAATTATCCGTACCGTGAATTCGTCTTAAATACCGACATTTGAACGACTTAGACCCCGTCGTCCCGCCAGCGCCCTTCCCGGTCGCGCCGCGTCGGCTCGACGCGTCCTCAGTGATCGACGCCTGGCGATCCAGCAAGAACGGCAGCACGCTCAGGTCCTACGCCGGCGATCTCGCCGATTTCGCCACCTGGCTCGGGCTCGGCCCCGAGGAGGCCGTGGCGCGGTTCCTGGCCATGGACTCCGGTAGCGCCCACCAGGCCGCGCTCGGCTACCTGGAACACCTCCAGGAACGCGGGCTGGCCCCGGCGACCTGCTGCCGCCGCATCGCGGCCCTCAAGAGCCTCGCCAAGGCGGCCCGGATCATCGGCATGGTCACCTGGGTCCTGGAACTCCCGACGCCGAAGCCGGTCCCGTTCAAGGACACCCGCGGCCCCGGGCGCGACGGATTCCTGCGCCTCGTGCATGAGGCCGAGCAGCAGCGCGAGCCCCTGCGGTCCCGCAACCTCGCCCTGCTGTGGCTGCTGTACGGCCGCGCCCTGCGCCGGAGCGAAGCCGTCGGACTGCGCTACCCGGATGACGTCGACCTCGACAAGGGACGCCTCAACGTCTTGGGCAAGCACCGCCAGGAACGGGAATGGGCAACCATCCCCCCGGCGACCCTGCGCGCGATTCGGGCGTGGATCGCGCTGCGCGGCCAGGAGCCCGGCCCACTGTTCTTCCGCCTCGACAAGGGCCGGCCGCGCGGCGTCCCTCCCCTGCCGTTGACCGACGAGGCGGTCGAGGACCTCGTGTCGCGCCTCGGCGACCAGACAGGCCAGCGGGCGCGTCCGCACGGCCTGCGCCACGCAGCCATCACCGACGTCCTGGACGTTACCCGCGGCGACTACCGCAAGGCCCAGCGGTTCGGCCGGCTGCGCTCCGCCAACGTGCTGCGGTACTACGACGACAACCGCGAGGACGCCGGCGGGGACGCCGCCAAGCTGATCGCACCCTAGGAACCGGCGGCTCTGCGCCGTCGGGGTCCGGCTTGCGCGGATGGCCATTTTTCGATACGCTTACGCCATAAGAAACAGCCATGCCTACCGTCTGGCGAACGTCCTTCTCGATCCCGCTTCAGATGCGGCGCAGCGCCGCCACGAAGGCCGCGGCCGACGGGTTGTCGCTCGCCAGCGCCGTCCGGATGCTGCTCGCGGGATACGTCGCCGGGCGGATCACCATCGTCGCCGCGCCCGCGTCCGACGTCGTGACCACCGAGGGCGGGAACTCGACGCCGTGATTGATCAGGAACGGGCGCCCCTCCCCTTGCGGATCGCCCTCGTCGGCGCCCAAGGCACCGGGAAGTCGACGCTGCTGGCCGGCCTGGCCGCCCGGATGCCGCACCTGGCCGTCATCCCCGAGCAGGCCACCGAGATCATCCGGGAATGGGGCCAGGCGCCGAAGGACATGGCCCCGGCGCGCAAGGCCGTGTTCCAGGAGGAAATCCTGCGGCGGACGCTGGCGCTGGAAGGCGCCCACCGGGCGGGCGGGTTCCTCGCGGACCGCTGCGCCGTGGACAACCTCGCCTACGCGCAGGGCCTGCCCAACTACGACGCGCTGCTGGCACAGGCGGCGGGCCACCTGTCCATGGGCCCGTACACGCACGTCTTCCTCGTGCAGAAGGCGTTCCCCCTGGTCGGTGACGGGATCCCCGCTCCACCGACGAATCCTACCAGGAGGAGATCCAGAGGCGCGTCGAGGGACTGCTGCGCCAGTTGGGGGTGAGCTACCGGGCCGTGCGGTCGGCGGACCGGTTGGAGCGCGTCGCGGAGGTGATGACGGCAATCGTTGCGGCTAGCGTAAGCGGAGAGCCAGCGAATCCGACCGCGCCATGAACGCCAAAGCCGTGATGCCTGGCGCGATCGTTGTCGCCGCATAGGTTCGCCACCCAACGCTAGGAGGGCCGCGAGATGGAATTCAACTTCACCGGCATGACGGCAGCGTACCGGGAAGCCTACCTCAGGCGCGATCCGACCCTGGTCTTCGAGGTGAGGAACGGTCGCGGTCGCTTCGTCTTCATGGTATTCTTCTCGGAGGAGGACGCCGACGCCAAGGACATGCTGTACCTGTTCCTCATGAACACGGTGCGCATCCTGAAACTGAAGATGTACGGCTCGCACCGCGGCGGCGATTTCAAGGTCCACCTCGACGGGGGAAACGCCGAGGACGTCGTCCGGGAGCTCCAGCTGGACGCCAGGGACGGCGGCGGCGGCCCGCTCGACCTCCGACGCATGCTGGCGGAGCTGAACGCCGCCATCCCTGAGAGCGTCCCACTGCGCGATAAGATCGGGACGCTGCGGGCGATCTGGCCGCACGTACGCCACGACCTGGGCCATGTCGTCGACGAAGCGCACAAGACGGTCCTGCTCGGGTTGAAGCGGTTGCCCAAGGGAAAGCGCCCGCGCGCCAAGACGCTCCGGAAGCTCTACCTGTTCACGGCCGATTCCCCCGACGCGATCGAACATCTCATCGCGCGATTGCAGGCCGCGAACCGCACGTTGGTGTGGACGACGCCGGACAGCGGAATTCGTGGGGAAACCCCGGCTGACCTGTTCCGGGAATTCTAACCCTGGGAAGGATCGGCCGCGGGGATCATAACGGCGGAGATGGCGCCGCGAGTTTCCGCAGGAGGGCCGCGGTCATGGCGACTATGGCATAGGCGTCAGCCACGTTCGTCATGCCGTCGATGCCAAATTCATATCGCCCCTCCGCGGCCCGATGTTGCCCTTTCGCGGCGGTCGGCAACGCCTCCTTTCCCGGACGGACGATTTTCCCTCCCCTTCCGCCTACGTCCGCGAGGTGCTGGAGGTGGTGGAGGCGCGGGACCGAGAGGCGGCCGTGTCCGGGAACCCAGTGATCAATGCCGCGGCCTTCGCCCGCAAGGCCATCGAGGTCGACTGGCGGCCCAAGACGGGATCGCTCGCGGCGGAAGCCTCGGAATTGGAACGGAAGCGCGAGGCGGCCGAGACGGAGCGCAGGGCGAAGGAGGCGAAGGAGCGCGACCGCGCGCGGCTCGACCAGGAAGCGCGGGACGCCGCTTGGGCGCGCTACGAGGCGCTGCCGGAAGAAGAGCGCCGGAACCTACGCGAGGAGTTCGAGACCGACCTGGGGTCCGGCAAGGCGCAGGGAGGGGAATTCATTCTCAACCAGTGGCGGGCCGGCGGGCTGTCGTCCCCCGGCGCCAAGGCCAACTTCCGGTCGTGGTTGGCGAAAAGGTAACCAACGTGGGCTGCGAACTATCTGGAGCCCGTCTCCAGCCCATGCTCAATCAGCTTCCACCCCGGCTCGCGCTGGAACGCCGGGTGGTGCTTGGCGTCGTGGCACGAGCGGCAGTTCACCGCGCCGATGGTCCTGACGGCGCCACCACTGGCGACATGCGGCCCCGACCCGGTGTGGCAGCTCTGGCAGTTCACAGCCGGGGCCAGCACCCGTTCCGCGATCGCGGTGGTGTGGCAGACAACGCAGGCGTCCGTGCGGTCGGCGGGCTTCAGGCTGTCGAGGGCCCGGGCATGTGTCGTGCGCTGCCACGCGGCGTAGGCCGTGGAGTGGCAACCGGCGCAGGCAGTGGCTGGCTGGGCGGTGTGGTCGAGCGTGCTGGTCAGGCGGTCGGGGAACTGGGCAAGGATAGCGGGCTCGGCCGGCAGCGAGTCATCGGCCGGGGCAGTGCGCCGCTCCTGGATCTGGCCCTGGGCATCGACCAGCAGCAGTTCGACGACCAGGCCGCCGGTCAGTATCGGACGCACGATGCGGCGATGCTGCACGGGCACGGGCACGGTCGGGATGATCGCGGTGATTCCTGGCTGGCCGAGCAGCGGCAGGGGGTCGGCACTGACGTGGACTTCGGGCACGCCGGTTGACCAGCCATACGCGGACAGCGCTGTGCCGACGCCGGGATGCTTACCATCGCAGTCGCCGCTCAGGATCCAGCGCGTGGCCACGCTGGGGGCAAGGTTAAGTGACAGGCCTGGCAGTGCGGCCAACCGGTCGATGCCGCCGAGGGCTCCAGCACTGCACCCGCATTGCCGAATCGCGCCGGAGAGGTCATGAACGACGCCCCAGACCACCAAGCTCTTGGTTTTCGCTGTCTCCAATGCCGTAGTCAGTTGATCCCGCCCCCGTCCAGCCCCCGGCCCGACGATCTGGATCTGGGCGCGAGCGATGCCAGCACTGGTCGCGACCAGGATGTCCTCGACGCCGGGGCGTAGGCCAGTGACGCGAAATGCCAAGGTTCCTCGTCCGATGAAATCCAGACGCAGCGGCAATGGGGTCAGCAGGGTAACGCAGGAGCAATCCGTGGTGGCGTGGGTGGCGATGCCGCCCGGACCACCCTGGAGGTCAAACACCACGATGGCGCTGGCCGTAGGCGCAAGGTCAAGGCGCTGCAATGCGGGACTCAGGCAGGGCGCATCGGCGGCCCGGAGTACGCAGACCATGAGGGCGAGGAGGACGAGCGGCACAGAGGCAGGACATGCCATCGCCGGCCTCGCGTCAAGGGCAGTCATGCAGGGCCGTTGCTTTGCGCAAAAACCTTCCTTCGTGACGCAAATGCAACCTGGGCGCCAAGGCCGACTGCGTACCGTCTCTGCTTCCCATGATGCGCCGACCTCTTTCCTGCGAGACCCGTGGCCCGGAGCCGGCATCGTGCTCAACTCTCGATGTTTCCGTGCCATACGCACCCGCCTGCAGCCCCGCCCATCATGTGCCGCTGTCGAGCCTGCTGTCACCGTTTCCCGGCGCCCTGTCATGTCGCCCAGCCCTGGGTCTTGACCCGGGGAAATGCCGATGCGCCATCGGCAGGCCCGCATACCCTTCCGCGCCATCGGCTATGCCCACCGTGCTTCATCCGCCCGTGTCCTTCTCGCGGTCCGTAATCCGCCACGCTGCTGGATGTGCCGTCCTGAGCCTGGCCCTGCTGGGGTGCGCCGGCCCTCGGCAGGGATCGCAGACACCAGAGGCCGCGGCATCCTCCCCCCAACCCGCAGTGGTACCGGCCCAGGTCGTTCCGGGTCCGGTGACGGCTCCGGAAGGCGCTCGTGCATCTCCCCAGCCCGCGCCGGCACCCGTACGTCGTGCCGCCCGGACGCCTCTCCCGGTGGCCATCCTGCCGGACGCGGCTACGGATCGTGCGGAGCGCGCCCAGCGTTCCCGCGCCCAGGTTGTGGCAGCTGCCAAGGCTGGTGGCCCAGATCGCTTCCTGACCCCGCTGGCCAGTATTCCCCCCTTTGACCCCGCGGCCTATGCCGCCGATCCTGGGGTGTACCTGTCCGAGGCTGTCCCGGCCCGAGCGCTGCGCGATGCTGGTCCGGCCCCTGACGCCCCGCCCCTGGAACTGAATGGTCCTGGGCTACGCCCCGCCACGTCCGGGCAGGCGGTGACCATGCGCGTGCTGGCTCGCCCAGGTGTCCCGGTGTCGTTCTACTGCGGCGACCTGGCCAAGGCTGATAACGGCCTGGGCGCGATCAGCGTTCAGGCCGACGCCGCTGGCTGGGCCAGCGCCACCTACATCCCCGAAGCGGGCGCGACTGACGACGCCCACATCTCCATCGCCTCGCCGGTCTGCACCGGCGTCCAGCGTGTCACGATCACGATCTCCAGGGCACACACCCCATGAACATCTCCCGCCTTTCTGCCGTCGCGGCTTTCCACCGTTGGGCGATGCTTGGGGTGTTGCTTGCTGCGGTCAATCCTATCATGGCCCTAGAGGGGGTTGTAGGCGTGACAAAAGTATGCCTGAACGGCACCCCCAGTTGCCCACCCTGCGACTGCAAAAACGGCAAGGACACAACGAAAGCGTGCGAGAAGAAAAAGTCGACGATCAATCTACTCAACTTGACCTATGTCCACGATGCCTGGGACTACCTGGTCGTTGACCCCGGCTCGACGGGTTGCACTCCCTGTGGAGGTAGCTTGGCCGGTCAGGCCGGCCAGATTCCCCGACCGTTGTCGTTGCGCCGCTCGATGAAGTTCCGCAACACCTGGATTCGCGGCAGCCTGGGATCGGGCGCCTATCTCGACACCGATGTCATGCTGTGGCTATCGCGGACAAACCCGGACGGCTCGGGTCGGGTGATCCGTTATAGTCCCGAAGCTTTTGGTGAAATCTGGTTCTGGGACGCTGGCTCCAAGGTGGACGACACAACGGTCGATGGTGTGTATCACGACGAGATCAACATCACCGTTGACCTGCGCCTGTTTGATGCTGCAGGCGCACTTGTGGTCGATCAGAACCAGGCCGTGCGTGCCATCCTGACCCAGGCTGACGGCGACCGGCAGATCTACGAGATCATCCAGACGAGCGACGATCCGGCCGCTGATCGCCAGGGTCGCCTAGTGCGCTGGGAGGATCGCAACGGCAACGGCATCACGGTCAGCTATCAGTACCCGCGCGATGCCGTGATCACCGGTTGGCGCGATGTGTTGTGGCGCCAGACCGCGATCACCGATGACGCTGGCCGCACCGCGACCATCACCATCGACACGTCCAACGGCAAGATCCGCACCATCACCGTGCCCGGCGGCGGCGTGCTGACCTACACGCAGGATGCCGACCGAAATCTCATCCGTGTGGATCACCCCGACGCTAGTGTCTCGACCTTCGCCCAGCATCAGGATGCGGTTTCGCAGTCCACGGTCATCGACATGGACGACCCGGCTGCCGGGACCACCCACCGCCGCAAGTCGGTATTCGTCGGCAATGCCGTGTGGGTTGATCCGGCGACCAGCGAAATCCGCAACCAGCCTGCCGGCTTCCTCCGCAAGGTGGTCGATGGCGCCGGCGAGTTGACTTTTGAGGCCGGTTTCGACGCCGAACGAGCAGACACCAAGTATGTGTTCACCGGCGGCAACCAGTGGCGTCGCCTGGTGTGCCCCAGTGGCAATCAGCCGCTGATCGAGGATGCCGTTTACGAGATCTCCGCCACGGGCAGCGCCACCTGGCGTGTGACCGACTCAGCCGTCCGCAACGCTCGCAAGCAGGTGACCTCACAGGTTGATGAGGCGGGGCGTCGCACCCAGCGGGTCTTTGTCCCTGGTACCTATCACATCGCCAGCCAGACCAACCCTGACGGCACGACCCGCTCGACCACCTGGAACGCCTTCGGCCAGCCCCTGGTCGAGACCGATGAGTTGGGCCGCGTCACGGTCAGCACCTACGATGAGCGTGGCAATCGCCTGTCGCGCACCGAGGGCTCTGGCACGCCCGAAGCCGCCACCTGGACCTGGAGCTACAATGCACGCGGTCAGATCCTGACCGCGACCGATCCGCGCACCAACCCGGCCATGATCACAGCGGCGTTGCCCGGCGCGACTACGGCCTACGCCTACGACGCTGCCGGCCACCTGGTGGCCATCACCGATCCGCCCGATGCCCTGGACGTGCCCAACGCCCCGCGCGCGACCACCACATTCACCTATGACGCGCGCGGTCGCCGCGTGTCCATGATCCAGCCCATCGGTGCAAACGGTCAGACTACGACCTATACCTGGGACGCGCTGAACCGGCTGACCTGCATCACCTACCCGGATACCTCGACCGAGACCTTCATCTACGCCAGCAGTGGTGCTGATGCGGGTCTGCTCATTGAGAAGACCGACCGCAATGGCAACCGTGAACGCTGCTCGTTCGATGGTGACGGCCGCGAGATCGCCTGCACCCGCGCCTTCGGAACCGCTGCTGCGGTTACCCGCACCACGACCTACCTGTCCGGCACGAACCTCCCCACCGTGATTGAGGAAGCCGGTGAGCGCACCGTCACGACCTACGACAGTCGCAACCGGGTCGTGGACACCACCCGTGTCCCGGCCATCGGCCGCTCGCTGACCAGCACCCAGGTGTACGACACCACGGGTTCGGCCTCCGTCAGCACCGACCCCTATGCCCGGCGCTCGATCACCGTGCAGGATGACCGCAACCGTCCGGTCCGCAGCGTCCAGGAACTGGTGCCCGGTCCGCTGTCGGATGCCGCCATCGCGGGCTCGTGGAGCGCGGACGCCACCATGACCCTGCTGCCGCTGGGCACCCCCGCGACGGCCCCAAGCATGACTCCTGGCCCGAACGGCAGCTTCACCCTGACCGGCAGCGGATGGTTCTGGGGTTCGTCAGATGTGGGGACCTGGTACGCCCGCAACGCCTACGGCGATGTCGATCTGGTCGTGCGCCTGGACAGCACCAGCAACGCCACCGAGTGGTCGAAGCCGGGTCTGATGATCCGTGCCAGCGACGCTGCGAACGCGGCCAATGTCCTGGTCATCGCCAACAACACCCACGGCATGATCATGCAGTACCGCGCGACCACCGGCGGAACAACCTCGGGCATCTACACCGGCCCGACCGGCTCGACGACCGTTCCCACGACCTGGCTGCGGCTGCGCCGCCAGGGCAACGTCATTGAGGCGCTGTCGAGTCCGGATGGTGTGACATGGACCAGCAACGGCACCGTGACAATCGACCTGCCCACCGTCGTGCGCGCCGGCCTGGCGATCAACGGCAACAGCGGTGGTACCCCGGAGACGGCGGTCTTCAGCAACCTGTCGATCGAGGTGCCGGCCGACAATCCCACCGCTCATCCGGAACTGGCCCTGCCGCGCTTCGCCGCTGGGCTGTCCCGGTCCACGACAGGCAGCGATCTGGTCATCACCGACACGGTGTACGACGCTGCTGGCCAAGCCATCGAGCGGATCGATGGGCGGGGATATCGCACTGCATTCGCCTACGACCAGCGCGGGCGACTCATCAGTCAAACCGAGGCGGTGGGCCACGCAGCGGCGACCACGGGTTTCGGCTATGACGCTGCTGGCAACCGCACGCGCGTGACCAGCCCTCGCGGCATCGAAACGCGCATGACCTATACGGGGCGCAATCTTCTGGCTGATGTGACCGAAGACGCGACCGCGAGTGCGGTCCGCACGCGCCTCCTGACCTACACCCCGACCCGCAAGGTGAAGACGGAGACCGACGCGCTGGATCGCGTCACCGTCTATGGCTACGGCGGTTGCTGCGACCGGTTGCTCAGCGTCATCGATGCGGCGGGCTTTATCACTAGCTTTACCTACGACAAGAAGGGCAACCGCACTCGTGTTGAGGATTCCAACCAGAACGCCGCGGTTACGGTCTATGATGCACAAGATCGTGTTGTCAGTGTGACCAACGCGGAGAATGAGACGACCCAGTACCTCTATGACGATGTGCTGAGCGACGGTGTGCAGGTGCAGGTTCCAACCTTGGAAGTCCTGACCACAGTCCAGACCCTGGTCGGCACGCTCGGCCTGGGTGGCCTTGCGGGCGGCGATGGCTCGGTTGTCTTCGTGCGCACGCCAGGTGCGACTGAACATGCAGAGGATGACGAGATCACGGCGGAACTCCGTGATGGCCTGGGGCGTACGGTGGCACGCGTGAACGCCCTGACATACACCACCCTGGCGACCTACGACACGGTCGTCGGGGGCCTAGGGGGCCTAGTCGAAACGACCCAGACCGATGCGGTGCTCCATGTGACCCGCGCCCGCACTGATGGAGCCGACCGGGTCCGCCAGCAGGTGGACGCGCTCGGCAACGTGACGACCGCGACCTTCGACGCCAACGGCAACCAACTCAGCCAGCGCGACGCGCTCGGCATCGGCTGGGACGCCACCTATGACAGCCGCAATCGACTGTTCACGCGGACCACGACCCGTGTGGGCGCGATGTCCGAGGAATTCGCCTATGACCCCGACGGCAACCAGGTGGGTTCGATACGCATGGACGGGGTGACACCCATCTCCACGGAGACGAGCGTGTATGATTCCCATAACCGCCGCATCACCCTGATCGACCGCCTGGGCGGCACGACGAGCTTTGCGTTCGACGCGGTGGGCAACCTCGTGTCGATCAGCGATGCCGACAACGAACAGGGCACGCCAGTGGCCACCAAGACCACGCAATATGCCTATGACAGCCGCAACCTGCTGGTCGCCGAGGCTTTCCCGGATGGTCAGCAGGGGCGCACCCTGCGGTTCTACACCTACGATGGAGCGCGTCGGCTGATCGAGCGGCGCGTCGGTCTCCTGGCCGGCGCCTTCTCGGCCGCGCCAGCGTTTGCCGGTACGTTCACCAGCACTGCATATGGGTACGATCTGGCGAACCGCCTGGAGAGCCGCAACTATGGAGACGGCCTTCCCGATACCTTTGCCTACGACCAGTCTGGACGCCTGACCGCTGCCGACAGCGCCCGGTATGCGAGCCAGGTGGATCGTGGGTACGACGCGGCCGGGCGGCTGGTGAGCGAGTCGCTGACCCTGCCTGATGGGCAGCTCAGCGGCCAGGTCCTGCAGTCAGCGACCTGGACAGTGGGCTACACCTACAATCCCGACAACACCCTAGCGAGCCAGGCCTACCCCACGGGGACGGTGGTGGCGCGAAGCTATTCGCAGCGTCACGAACTGGCTGAGGTCACGATGGGTGTCGGTCCAAACCCGCACCCGGTGGTGGCGACGCGGACCTTCGACGCTGCCGGTCGCCTGACGCAGCAGATATCGGGTGACCCTGTGACCGGTCTGGCCGAGACGCGGAATTATGTGCCTGGTGACTACCGTGTGACCAACATCACGGTGCCGGGCGTGACCAACTTCGGTTACCTGTACGACCTTGAGGGGCGCAAGGCGAGCGAGAGCAACCCCTACGCCGCCGGTGGTGGCCAGACCTTCCAGTATGACGCCGCCGACCGGCTGACCTCGTGGGCTGCCGGTACCGCCGCAACGCAGTCCTGGAACTTGACCAAGGTGGGCGATTGGAACTCGACGATCCGCGATGGTGTGGTGGAGACGCGGGTGAACACCGCTGTCCACGAGGCCATCCAGGTCGGGTCGAACATCCTGAGCTACGACCAGCAGGGCAACCTGACCAAGGACGAGCACGGCACGGCCCTGGCCTGGGATCCGGAGAACCGCCTGACCCGCGCCCTGATCAACCGCGCTGCCAGCGAGAGCGGCTTCGGCTCGGTTGCACAATACCGTTATGACGCTCTCGGCCGGCGTATCGGCAAGACCGTGGATGGTCTCACCACGCTCTATCTGCCGGCTGGTGCCCAGACCGTGGTCGAGCTGACCCGTCCGGCGCTGCCGGCGAGCCAGGCCGCCCTCAATGGCGCCGAGTCGGACGGGACGCTGGCCAATCAGGCCCTGACGCCGGCCAGCGGTGGGGTCCTGTCCGGTTCGGGCGTGACGCGCATCAACTTCCAGCCCGCGACCACGCAAATACCTGCTGGCTTCTTGGCCGACAAAGGCAAGCCTTACCCCGTGGCTTCCGCGACCCGGACGAATGGTCTGTCCTACGGCTGGTCAGCCGACGCAACGGCCCAAGCGGTCGTCCGCAACGGCGCGGTACCTCTGCCCGAGTTCGACACGTTCATCCAGGCCCAGCCGGATGCGGGTGACTCCACCTCGTGGTCCATCGCGCTGCCCGACGGCTTCTATCAGGTCGTCGTGGTCGCTGGCGACGCGCTCAGCCGGAACCAGACCAACGATCTGCAGATCGGGGATCAGATCGGTGATGATGTGACGGAGGCTACTGAGGCGATCACCTATGCAGCCGGCGACTTCGACGGTTTTGCCGTCGTGGTCCACGTGACTGACGGCGTCCTGACCATCGCTCCGTTGTCCTCGGCCTATCACGCCAAGCTCTGCTTCATCGAGATAGGGGCACGCAGCGAAACCGCAGTTCCTTTCGATGCGGACACCACGCAGCGGCTCGCGAACCTTGTGGCTCGGGCCAATGCCCAGACCGGGGCCAGCGCAAGGCCGGTGAACAGCGTGAAGGAATATGCCTACCTCGACTATGTGGACGAAGTGGTGGCCTATCAGCAAACGGTGAATGGCGTCACGAAGCGTTACTATCCGCACTACAACCACTTGTACTCGGTGGCTGCGCTGACCGGTGATCCGGTTAACGGCGTCGTGCCTGTGGTGGAACGCTATAAATATGATGCCTACGGCCGGCAGACGATCACCTCAGACGGTGGCGCTGTTCGTAGCAAGTCAGCGGTTGGATTTGACAGGTCCTTCACCGGTTACTTGGTCGATTCCGAGACGGGACTGCTCCATGCGCGGCGACGGATGTATAGTCCAAGTTTGGAAAGGTTTATACGCAGGGACCCGCTTGGGTTTGTAGACGGGTTTTCTTTGTATGGGGCATATTTTATCCCCAATACTGTAGACCCTAGTGGACTATATAGCTGTCCCGATTTCTGTAAAAATCACGGCGGGATGAAATCGGAGAAATTCGAGGATAAAACCATAGAAACTATTATCGAAACAAGCAAGTTTAATTATACGGAGGTGGCTACGGGCGAGGAGCCTTCCGTCTACGGCGCATCAATTCTATATAATTACGATTACCAAACGAAAGAAGTAAAAAAACAAAGAACTCTCCACACGTGCACATGTAATGAGCAGATCTGCCCGTGGTTTCCCAATACTGGAACATACGCATACGAGGGTCCTGTAAAACGCAAAGAGGGAGAGTGGAGCGAGGTCAAACATTCCACGGTGCCTGAAGTTAAGAGGCCATGACTAATACCAAGGGAATCAACATGAGACATATCACTATGATGTTAATTACGACGGCATTACTCGCCTCATGCTGCGCAAGAGGAGGTGTTTCAACTGGGCAGAATGGGGGTAATGTTTCCTCAAGCTATAAAAACGTAACAGAAAACAGAACACTTGGGTATAACGATGCACTTCATGCGCTCTTATCCATTAATGATGTTTCGGTTTGCTTTCGTAATGAAAAGGTGGTGCGTGTTGACGCGCTAGAAGGAAGTGTCGTTAACGAATACAGGTTGATGATAGCAACAGGTAAAACGGTAACAAAAGACGAGACGGTATTTCGATTGGTGTATTTTGTGCCTATACATGCAGACGGTTCGACCTTTGGAGAAGTGGAAGGAATGATGGCAGCAGAAAATAGAATTGAGGTAAAGAGCGAAGCTGGACACGCACAACCCGGATCGCTTGTGGTCCCCAAACCCTAACAGGGGCGCCAATAAAAGCTTGGTGGCCAATATAGGACACCCGCTATTCTTAAGCGATAATCCGCCCCCTACCCCGCCGTCGTCTGCCCTATCTGGCATGGCGGGCGGGGTCGGGCGCGGGTTGCGGCGGGTGGGTGATCGGCTGACCCATTCTGCCATCCGCAACTCTGGCACCAGGGCGGATTTGTTCATGATTCCACTAATCACAGGACCAACAGGAGGACCGAACCATGAAGTACATCTACTCCAAGAATATTCCCCATACGCAGGTATGGTGGGACTGGGCGTCCGATCAGCTGAATCGCGCACTTATCCTCGATTCGCACATAAGTGCTGCGGTCTCTAAACTGACAGGGCCTGGCGATATTCTACGTTTAGAACTAGATGACGCTGCCGCTGATGCATTCATGACCTGGGCTATGACTTGCCCGCAGTGGCGGTCCATTACCGCTGTTGGTCTCCAACCGGTGTACAAATTGGATCCGACCTTTGATGATTATCTCAGGGATGGTCGCTCGTTGTTGGATATACTGAAGCGTGGGGTTGGGGGTAGGGACCCTGTTCGAGTTTGGATCGCGACTGGCGCAGATGGTCCATACCATACCTACGCGAATCCTGGCTTGGCGGGGATTGGTGGTGCGGTTGTTCCTTTTGGCACATTGGACCAAGGCATCGCTATATTTAGACCGAAGAAAGACGAGGTCATCTCTTTCCTCACCAACCTGGGGTTCCCGAAGGCCAATGCGGAGTACATCGTATCCGCTTACCCATTGCAGCCCTAGTACGATAGATGATTAGGTCCCTCTGCCTCGTGTGCGCGTGGCGGTCGGGGTGGTGAGCGGGAGCGCGTGCGAGTGAGGTGCTGCTGTTGCGTACCGCTGCGTAGGTGGTCGGGACCACCTACCTCTGCATTGTCGTAGGTGGTGCGGTTGACCGTGTGCTCTACCGCTTCGGGAACTTGATGATGTTGGTGGCCTTGGCGGCAGGCTTGTTGTCGCTGGCATCCTCGTCGTCCAGGTCGTCTTCATCATCATCAGGATCTAGGCCATCCAACGCACATTCCTGGGATCGACGTGATATTCAGGCCGCGTTCTCGGCAGGCTTGAAAACGGACAACCTGGTGCCTAAATCCAAGTCCTCCTCGTCAATGCTTTCAAAATCAGCCCTGACACCTTCGAGGCCATCGGCCAACTGCTCATTGACGAAATCAAGGTCGAACGCCTCGGAGTAGAAGCCGTCTGGGTACTCAGGCTCCAGCCATTCATGCATGTCGTGGTGCTCGGGATGCTTCGGCTTGGCCAGGATGCCGAGTAGTCGCTCGTAGCCCATCGGCCCTCCGCAGTCCTCAGGCGGGCAGGCTCGCTTGCCGTCGAGGCACCAGACTTCGGGTGGAGCATTGCAGTGGATGGCCGACAGGGTGACTGTGTGCGACCAGCCATCGCCGAAGTCGTACTCGTAGAGCAGATCGTCACCAACCTTCCGCAGCAGTTCGCCCACCGTCACGTCGTCGGTGTCGATGTCGGCACCATCCATCTCGAAGTCCGGCCAGGCTCGGCGTAGCGGTCGCCTTCGTGCTGGAAGGCATGCAGGTGCGAGTTGGTCCAGTCCATCACGATCTGGAGGACGTAGTGCAGGTCGCGGAGGCTGGTATCGGCTGGAAAGCGGAAGGACCGCCAGATCTTGGGATCTGGAGCCGTCCAGGACGAACTTCAACTCGTAGATGCGGTGAGACTTCCTGGGCACGTCGGGGAAGGTGATGATCAGGAGGCGGGCGGCAAGAGGGCAGGAAGGCGGTTTCCAGGCGATTCTGGACACCGTGCCGCTGACTGTCCCCCGATTCTTAGGATTGCCGATTAGCGACAACTCGGATAGCCGGTCGTGCAGTTGCCGAGAAGTCCACCGGCAGCCTATCTGTGGTGGAGGAGAGGCGCTACTTATCTGTTGCGCGAGGCAGCGGTTCCATCTCAATCGGTCGCACGCCCGGCGGACCGCCTTTTATCCTGACGGCCCCGTCCGGACCCTTTCGTGCCTCAACGTCGATACTTGGCAGCATGAAGCTCAACCTGGCGATGAAGATTCCGTGTTCGACCGACCATGTCGTCCGCTTAAGCGTCAAGCCGCATATGCTGACGCTGACGAAACTTGACAAGAGGAGATCGTAGCTACCTCGCCATGTCGCGGAGAGGCTTGCGGGTCGAATCGCATCTACGCCGACCGGTCCCTGGCCGTCACTGACGAGCCTTCTCGAACCACTCCCGCACCACCGCCGGCGAATTGGCGACGCCGGCGAGCAACTCGAACCGGCGCCGGTCCTTGGCGCTCAGCGCCAGCGGTTCCGCCCAGCGGTCGAGGTCCTTGAGCGGAGGAGCGGCCTGGCCTTTGGCCACCCGGTAGGCGAACGAGTGCGACTTGCCCAAGCCGATGGCCAGCGCGTAGGCGCGCAGCGTCATCTCGCGCCGCTCCAGGGCGGCGCGCAGGAATGTCCCGAATGTCTCTGCCATCCCCTGATCCTAGTCGGGCGGGGGCCGCCGACACCCTCCGGGCTTGTTTGCACCAAATAAGTGCAAACATCTGCGGCCGGAGAGACGCCGAATGCACATGTCCACCACGATACCGGTGGCGCTGTTCCTATTGGCCGCCGGGCTGGCTTCCCAGGAGCCGTCCGCACCTGGTTGGAGTTCGCCCGAAAATTTCGCTGCCCCGGCGGGCAGCCAGGAGGCGACGGACGCCGCCCGTGCGGCGGAGGCGTGGGGGCGTTTCCGAACCCGGGCCTCCTATCGCGCCAGAACGGATCCGAAGTTCGCCGCCCAGGCGGAGGAGGATGGTTCCGCCATCGCCGTCCTAATGCGCCGGGGCCGCTTCGCCGCGCTTCCATACCCCGCCGGCTCGGCCGACGGGGGCGCCCTTCGGGTCCCGGCCGTCCCCGCAGCGGACCTCCAGGAACCCGGATCCTCGGCGGGCGCCCTGTCCGCATGGCTGCCTATCGCCTTTCGGGACGGCATCGACGCGCCCTACGCGGCCGCCAGGGCCGCTCTGGGGGACCGCGCCTTCGCGAGGCCCGACGGGACGCCCAGGCCCGAAGGCCTGTCCAGGGCCTTGGAGGAAGCCGGTTCATCGGCGGGCGCCTGGCTGTCGTCGCCGGAAGCCGCGGGCGACCGCTTCGCCAGGGCCGTCCGGGCCTGGGCCCGATTTCGCGCGGAGGGAAGGGGGGCGCCGTTCCTGCCGACCGTCGCCCAGGCGGAGCTCTCGGCCGCCTTGGAGTGGGGTTCGCGGCGTTCCGCGGGCAGGCCGCCAAGCCGAGACGCCCTTGCCACACTGGCCGTGGCCTGGATGGCCAGGAAACGGCCCGAGGCGCTGCGCTCGGCCTACACGTTGGAGGTGGTATCCATCCGCAGGGCCGGATCGATCTACGCGTCAGTTTCGACGGCCGCGGGGCCCGGCGGCATGGCGAGCCTCATGACCGCCTCCCGGGCGGCCGGATTCGAGGAAGGGGGGACTGAGCACCGAGCCGCCGCCATGGCATTGCTCGACGAATCCCCGACTGGGGCATGGGGCGTCCCGACGGAAGTCCGGCGCGCCCTGCGGAAAGCAGCCGGGGAATCACGGGCCTACCCGTTGGTCACGCCAGCCCAGGCGATGGACGCCCTCGACGGGATCTCCGGTTTGGCTGAAGCACGGGGGAGCGACGGCAGGAGGGAGGACGAGGAGGCAGTGGCCGCCGCGTTCCGGGAACCGCCGACGCCGGCGCTCGCTTGGTCGGTCGTCGACGAATGGCAAAGGAAGGCCGACGCCGCGAAGGCGGATTTGGAACAATCCGAGAAGGGGCTCAGGGCGGCCAAACGCATCAACCGCACCATGGGCGACGCGTTGGGCGCCTACGACGCATGGGTCAAGGAAGGGGCCGGGCCGCGCAAGACCGACCTGGACGCAGCCGGCCGGGAGGCCGTGGCGCGATTGCGGACGTGCCTGGATGAAGACGGCGCGTTACTTCCGCCGGCCCTCGTCGCCAAAGGGCGAGACGTCGTGGCCCTCGCGGAGGCGAAGTTCGGGAAGTGACCGCCATATTTTGCCTTCTCACGCCGGGTATGGCACGATGGGCTGGCATGAAGGACTCCTTCGAGACATCCAGCGGACCCGAGACGGGGACCGAAACCGTCCGGCAGGCCGAATCGCGGGAGCGGTTCGCCGAGCGCCTGGACCGAGTTTGGAAAGGGGAGGAGAAAGCGAAGGCCATGAGGGCAGAAGGGGACGCCGAACTCGCCTCGTCCCGAGCGGAAGCTCCGGCCGTACTGGTGATGATCGACCCCGCCGGGCCGATGCCGCCGGAAGTCGGCGAAGAGGGAATTTCCGCGGCCGTTCAGGCCGCGGAGCGAGCCCTAGGGCTCGCTTCCCGTGCGAACCTTATCAAAATCGCGCGAGAACTCGCCGACGACGCCCGCGAGGGTACCGACGCGGACGCGAGCATGGCGGCGCTGAAGCGGCTGGCCAATGACGCCGATACGGCACCCGAAGGGATGAACGCACATGCTGCCCGCGAATGGGCTTCGGCAGGAGCATCGGTGACGAGCGCTAGAGCGGAACGGGACCGTAGGGAGGTCGAAAGCGTCCTGGAATTATCCGAGGCCGACCGCAAGGCGGACGTCCTGCTGGCCCGCCTGCGCGACCTGAATCCCGCCGCGGCCGGCCAGGCGGACGCCGATTTCCAGTCCTACCGTCGGGAGGCCGCGGAGCGCCCCGACGCCATGGAGCGCAGGAGTTTTCTGGCCGGTTGGTACGCCGCCAACGCGGAGGCAGTTGCCGCCGGCATCGCTGACCCCGCCAAGCGGGAGGAGGCCTTGGCCAGCGTCGCCGGGTTGGCCGCGACCCGCGGCGAGGCGGTGGACAGGTACTTGCGCGTGGTCGCCCCCGGGAAAGACCGCCGGATGGCCGAAGCGTCGCTGGCGGCCCAGCGCGACCTCGTAGGCGCCAAGGGGGAGGGGGTCGCGCCCGTGCAGTTGGAGGACGGCCGGACAGCCCTCCGCGGCGAGCGGGGCTGGCTGGTTGTGGGAACCGACGGGAAGACGCAGGCGCTCGACGGGCAAGGGAAAGTCCTCGCCGCCTTCGACGCGACTCGACCGGGGATAACCCTCGCCGGGCGTACGGGCTACCCGATCCAGAATTTCGGCGCCGATGCCGGGAAGGTCGCCCGCGAAGGGCGGGCCGTACGCGTCTGGGAGGAGGCGCTCTCCGGACGGGGCCTGGGCTTCCTGACCGGGCCGCAACTCAAGCGGTTCGAGGACGCGCTGGCGGCGACCGCGGCGCATCGCGGCGGTCGGCAGGTCCGGTTCACCGAGTCGCCGACTCCGCGGGCCTTGGAGGACGCGCTCGCCGGGATGGAGCGGATGCTTGGGTTCGTGCCCGGCGAGTTATTCAATCCGGACGACGGCATGCGCCTGCGTCTGAACCGAAACGAGCGCGGGTTGCCGGAAGACATGGCGCCATACCTGCGAAACCGCATGGCGGGGCGCGGGCTCCTCATGCTGGGAGGTGGACTCGCCTACGACCAGGCCGTGGCGGCGATCGGGAAGCAGGCGGAAATTGCCGTCGGCAGACACTAGCCGGCTGGCCATCGAGTCGGACGAGAACTCTGTCCGCCGGCAGTACACCCCGGATGCGGTCCAGAAGATCGCCAAGCGCCTCCTGCTGCCGGCAATCGCACAGCGGTCCGCGCGACGAGCAACGCCGGCAAGCCTCCATCATCATGTCATGGCGACGCACCGGCGGCCGGAGCCGCGCTGAAGTCGCGGTCCGCGAGGAACCAGGGCTCGAAGTCCCGCGCATGCCGGTCGCCCGTGACGACCAACAGGTTCGATCCGCGCGGCATGCCCTGCGCGATGCGCTTGGCATTCTCGAACATCGAGCGGGAGTCGTGCAGCATCGCCGAGTTGGCGACGGTACGCTCCGTCCCACTCGGCGGTTCGATGTCCGCCGAGAACCTGTCGACCCACCGCGACAGGGCCGGCGAACTGGGACTGGTGAACTGCGACCCCGTGGGGTCGATGGCGCCCCAAGTGAATTGGGCGTGGGATCCGAGCATCAGGACAAGCGCCGACCCCGCCACCCAGGTCCCGGGCCGATGCCCCGGAGCGACCATGCCTCGCAATATCAGGGGGATGTCGGCTGCCTGTTCACGAAACGACGGCTTGGGCAACGGGTTGGCCTTGCGCGCGTCGGCTTGCCGCCGCCACTCGCGCCGCCACGAACCGAACGCCTTGCGCATGTTCGGCAACCCCTCCAGCGCACGCTTCCAGCCAAACCGCTGACTCGGAGGAAATCTGTCCGGTATTCGCCGAACGGAGATGAAACACAGGGCGACGACGACGCCGACGACGACCAAGGCGTCGACAGCTCTGATCATGAACCCCCAGGTGGCGGCCCGGTTCCGCTTGCGCGATTCGTCGAGGTCTGCCACCGCAACCCCGTTCGCCTTGGCATAGGCCTCGCAATGGTCGAAGAAGGTGCCTTGCTCCGCGGCGATGACGTCAGCCTGCTTCACGGCGCCGAGAACCGCACAGCGGTGCTCATGGAAAAAGCCGTACATATGAACGACGCCGAGGTTGCGCACCGTCACGCCGTTTCGGAGCAGATGGCTGGCGTTGGTGAGCGGGTATTTCTCGGATCCCATGGACGCCATCGGCATACCGACCTCGCCACGGTAGGCATCCGCGTTCCTGCCTTCGGATTGGGAGTTCTTGAACAGTTCTTGCCGAAACCTGAGATTCTTTCCGTGAACATGGCCCCATGCGGCAGCCGCGCTCAGCGCGAGATAGGCCGCAGCAACCCCATAGAGGACCCAACGCATCGCCCGCCAAGCCACCGGAGCCGATCCGGATGGCCGCCGTGTATCGTCATCGGTCATTCCGGGAGCGTAGCCGCCCGTTCCCGATGGCCATATCGGCTAGGCCGGGGTGATTGGGCTCGGATTTGGATTCGCCCCCGGTTGCCGGTATAATCCCGATACGCCGCATAACCGCATTCCGATGCAGTCGGGCAACGGGCGACTCCCCTCCCCACTCGACGCCATATCCGGCCCCGGTCTCGCGGACGCCTTGAGAGACTTCCTCGCCCCGGCCGAACTCGCCCCGGGCACTCCGTCTGCACATAAGGACTGGCGCCACTTGGCCGCATATTTGCTGGAAGCCGGCTTCGGGGGCTCTCCGGAACGGTGGGCCGCATTGCTGTGTTCGAGGGCGTTCCACGAGGCTTGGTTCCGCGAAGCCGCCCCGCACCTCCCGGCGATGCGCGTCCCGGTATTTTGCCGCGCGCTGTCGCGGGCCGTGGATGCCGGCGAAGGGAAGAAGGCCCTCGCGGAACTGGTGGACGGGTAAGGGATAGAAACGGTCGCGATTATACGTCTTTTCCTCGAATAATCCAGTCTGGCAGGCGATGTCCGGCGGCATGTTCTCCCCTCCTCTGCCGATCTAGGTTTCACTGTTTCGGTGAAAACCAAGCCCGGAGGGTGCTGGGAGCCTCCGGACGGCTAGGCTCGGAGGATGGCAGACACATTCGGGACGTTCCTGCGCGCCTCCCTGGAGCGGCGCGAGATGACGCTGCGCGCCTACGCGCTGGCCATCGGCTTGGGCAAGTCGCATTCGTTCGCCTACCGCGTGGCCAAAGGCCAAGCCGGGCCACCGATGAAGGGCCTCGACCGCTGGGCGGAGCCGCTCGGGCTCACTGCCAAGGAGCGCAAGCGGTTCGACCTGCTCGCCGGCGTCGCCAATTCGCCGGCGGTCGTGCAAGAGTGGTTCGAGAAGGCAGAACGCGGCGGCTAACGGCCGGCGCGCCGGCCTGCAGTTGGTATTCCGGACAGCCCCCGTCACAAATCCGACGAAACACGGGCGCCGACGGCCAGCGGCGGCACAGTTCCGCCGCCTGGGCCATGGCGACGCTGCCCGGCACACATGCACACAAACACGACAACGACGGTGTCCTATGTCAGGGCTACCCGCAAATTCATCAAATTTTGCTCGGACGAGCGGGGATTATCGGGAAAGACGGTCTATGCCTACGGCAGCGACCTCGCAGGCCTGGCTGGAAATCTCACAGCCAAGGAACGCGCAGACGTGACGGCCATCGGCCGAGGTCGCGTCCTGCGATTGACTGAGTCGCTGAAACTCAAGTACAAGCCCCGGACGACCCGGAGGAAACTCGCCGTTCTCAAGTCGTTTTTCTCCCACCTGGAACGGGAGGGTTCTATCAAGCGGTCGCCGTTCCATGGGTTGCGAGTGCGGGTCCAGGTGCCGGACAACCTCCCCCGCTGCATCAGGCTGGACTCTGTCGCCGCGATGGCACGGGCCGTTTCCCGCTGCGGGCCAGGCGTTAATACTGAGGAACTGCGGTACCGGGAGTCACTGCGGGCGTGCGTCTTCAACATGCTCCTCTTCACCGGCATACGGGTCTCCGAACTGGTGGGCCTGTCCCTCGGGGGCGTCGACGCCGACTCCGGTACCGTGGTCGTCATGGGGAAAGGCAACCGGGAACGGATGGTCCCCATCACGGACGCTCTGGCGGTGGCGGCGATCAGGAAATACATCAAGCGACGTGCCGCCACGTTCCCCGGTCTCTCCGGCATGGATTCCGCGTTTTTCGTCGGGCCCAACGGTAAAAGGGTTTCCGACCAGTCCGCCAGGGCTGCCGTCCGATCGATGGCCGCCCTCGCCGGCGTCGAGGATCGAATCACCCCTCATATGTTCCGCCACACGTTCGCGTCGTTGCTGTCGGGCGCGGGGGTCGACATCAGGGCTATCCAGCAGGTCCTCGGCCACAGGTCGATCCTGACGACGCAGATCTACGCCCACGTCTCGCGCGACGACCAGCGGGAAATCCTGCGAAAAGCGGAGCTCCGCAAAAGGGTCTCAGCCCATCGATAACTAGGGATTATCGATGAAAGCAGCCCAGGTCACCTATTTTGTCGAAGAAATCGAGTCTTCGCGAAGCCCTCAGTACCTGGAAGGCTTGAAAATCTACCTGGACTCCACGCCCAAGAGCATCCAGACCAACGCCGACGAGATATCCCACTGGGTGGACCAGTACGACACGACATACCCCGGTGACCTGTTCAAAGTCCTGCTCCTGGTGCGCAAGGACGGCCGCGGATCCACGGTGATCGGGTATCTCCAGTTCGCATACATGGCGGGCCCGGCGATCGTGTTTGTCGACTACATCTGCATCCTCCCCGGCCAGCGGGGAAATTGGGCGTTCTGGAGTTTCTCCGACCGTTTCCACGCGTACCTGTCGGAGAAGGGGCTGCCGTACCGCTACATCGTGGCCGAGGTAAACGGCGCCGAGGAAGTGGACGCAGAGGGCCGGAAGTCCCGGGCGCTCATGCGCCTGCTTGAGTTCGAGGGAATGCTGGCCGCTAGCGTTCCCTACTACCATCCGTCCTTGGACGAGGCGGCGAGGGCCGCGCCGGCTGAATCCGCATACTCTCTCCTGGTCATCGGCTCCAGGTGCGAAGTCGACCGGATCCGCAAGGACGAGTACATGCGGATCGTCGAGGTCCTTTACCTCCAGCACTACCTCAGGTGGTACGCGGGGATCTACCCCGAGCACGAGGCGGCGTACCGGAGGCATTTGGACGCCCTGTTGGCGAGGACCAGGCGGAAGCTCCTCGCCGCTCCGGACCACATGACCGTCGGCGGCGTGGCGCCGAAACGGTGGGGATCGGAGGCCGCCGGAGGTCCCCCTCGCCGACCGGCGTACATCCTGTCGTTGGGCGTCGGTTTGGTCCTGGCGGTGCTATCGGCGGCGGCTTGCAGGTTCCTGTTCCCGGGCGCAGCCGTAGGGCTCACCGTCTTCCTCGTCGCGTTCCCCGTCCTCGTTTCGGTCGCGATCGCCACCAGGAGCGAGCGGAAACTGTTGGCGACGGCGTCCGCCGCGGTCGCCGGATTTTTCCATGGTAAAAAGCAGGAGTCCAGCGCATCTGACCGGAAAAAACCAAGAAAAAGCGCGGTCAAGAAACCGGAGCCGTGACGACAGGTCCGAGTCGCCCGTGACCCTCAGCGCGGCCGCCGAGGCGTAATGGATCCCCTTGGTCTTTCCGAGGCGCAGGCCGAGGCCATCGGCCACCGTCGTCAGATAGGGCATGGAATAGACCCAGACGCGTTCCACTTCTCCGGCGTAGTGGGTGTTCACGGCGCGGGCCGCCGCGCCGTAGGAGTCCCTGAACAGGTACTCCCAGCTCGTACTGAGTTCGCAGTCGCCTACGAGCAGCCCTCCGGGCGAAAGGACCCGCGCTGCTTCCGCCAGGGTGTCGCCGAGCCCCGCGTAGTTTACCACGCTGCCGGCGCAGACCACGCAGTCGAAAACGCCATCAGGAAACGGCAGCTTCGTGACCGACGCGTTCACGGGCCGGTCCAGCCGCGCGACGCAACGCGTCGAAATATCTACGTTGACGATCAGGGGCCCGGCGAGCCCGTATTCGTTGTCCCCGGCGCCGGCATTGAGGATCAGGGCACGTCCCGATTCTCCGGGAAAGCGCGCCCCTACGGCGGCCTTGACCCAGGCGTCGATCCCGACGTGCACGGCATAATGCCAACGGTCTTCGGGCTTCCAGATGACGTCCCGATCGTCGTAGATCCGCCTGACGTCCTCCGGCGCGATGCGGCCATCCATCGATAATCCCTAGTTATCGGGTGATGATGGAGGGGGCCGGCTAGCCGCAAGCGCCGGCGAATAGCCCGCGTTCGCCGGGCCCCGACCGGGTTTTGCCTTCCGGACCAAACCCTGGTAAAATCAGGATAACCACTAACCGCACACACATGCAGTCCAGCCCAACGGCGCTCCTGGAAAAGGCTCCGCCATCGCGAGGACAGGCTGTGGACTACGGCGTCGCCGCCCTCTTGGAACGGGTCGGCCACGCGGTCTCCGCCGCAGTCGACAGCCGCTTGGGCCTGGTCCCGGAGAAGTCGCGGATGATTGAGGCGGGCTCGGACGCCGCCACGCCCGAACGGCTCGCTACCTTGGCCCGCGATTCATCCATCAAGGTCCGCCGGACGGTGGCCTGGAACCTGTCCACCGCCCCTGAAATCGTTCGGGATCTGGCCGGCGACGAATCGGAAGAAGTCCGCAAATCGGCGGCGGGGAACCACCGGCTGCCGCAGGTCGCTCTGGAACGGCTGGGCGCCGACCCTTCTGCGGCGGTGCGCGGGACCGCGCTCTTCAACCCCGCCATGCCCGAGGCTGTCTTGGTCCGCCTGGTATGCGACGAGGACCGCCTCGTCCGTTGGGCAGCCGCATCGGTGCTCGCTACGCGGACGGATCGAGAGGGCGAACGCGGAGAGGCGGCGCGGAACGGCGCCGTCGAGTTGTTCGGCAGGACCGTGGCCGAACGGGCCGCGGCGTTGCGTGAGGCGCAGGATCCGGGTGCCGCCCCGGATTCCCTGGCGGCCTTGGGCTCCGACCCTGACCCCGTCGTGCGGGGCGCCGTCGCGGACAACCCGTCCACGGCGGCGGGCCTCCTCAAGCGGATGGCCACCGACCGGGACTGGACAGTCCGCCTAAACGTAGCCTTGAATCCCGCGACGGACCGGGAGGCGCTCCTCCCCTTGGTCCAAGATCAGGCCTGGTGGGTTCGCAGCACCGCCATGGCCAGGCACGCCAACCCGCCCAGGTAGCCGGACGCAAGGCGTCCGGGCCTTCCCGCAGCGCCCTATTTTCCGATTCCTCGTCTTCGATCTCCGTCTCCGCCGCTAGCACGACCGCCGAGGCATGGGCCAGCGAGGAGACCGCGCGTAAGGACAGGCCGCCGTCAACCTGGCGCTCCAATTCGCGGCGGAACCACCACTCGCAGGCCGGGGTCTCCAGGTAGAATCGCGCTCTTCCAGGGACTTGCAGCGCCCGAGGATGACCAGGTTATGGGTCCACGACAATTGTCGCGCCAGCGGCGCGACAATCTCGCCCACCTCCCAGTAGGCCTCGTAGAACTGCCGCATCCAGAAGGGACTTGCGCGGGCGAACCCGCGCAAGTCCGGGTGCCGCTCGGCCAGGTAGCTGCGCGTCGGCAAGACGGTCTTTCCGCAAGGCGCTCGCCGATGCCGGCTGGGAACCGCGGCGGATCCTGCACCTGATGGCCGAGGTCTACTGGCTGCACAAGACGGAGGGCAAGGTGGAACGCCCGGCCGGCCTGTTCGTCACCAAACTGCGCGCCGGCGCTGGCGCACTACGACTGAGCCGCCGTAGCCGACGTGGGGCTGGCTGCGCCATGTGTGGCCCGCGCTGCCCTTGTTCAGGAAGCAGAAGTCCGGGGCGGACGCCGAATGACAACAACGACTGGTTGAAACCGGCCAACCGACCTGATCATGCTGACGGTAGGATATTCATGAGCCATGATAATTCCCAGGGACATCCGCAGAGCCAATGGCACGCGGCTGAAAAGAATCTCGAATCGCGAGAGCGTTGGGCCGTATGGAAAGAGAGGGTCTACGGAATCCTGTTGACAGCGGCCTTGATATTTGGCGCCATTTTCACGCATAACGCGTTCGCGAACGATCCCGGACGTTCCGCGGGAACACTCATCACTTGGGCCATGGCTGCATCGATCGCATCGGCCTCCGCCGCGCTTGCCGTCGTGTTTTACCGAGGCGCGCGGAATGCGGACAAGGATCGGCGCGAGGCTTCCGACAGGCAGATCGCCCTGAAGGTCGCCACGGCTGCGGCGAAGGCGCTCCAGGAAGTCCGGCACGACGCCGCCACCTACGCGTTCATGGAAAAACTGATATCCCGAGCTGTCATGGGCGAGAAGGAGCGCTGACCGGCTGGCTCTGGGTAGGATTGGCGTCCTGTTTCGGGGGGTCCTTTCTCACAGCGAGCGTGATCGCGATCGAGATCGCAACGGAAACGATGGTCATGACGACCGCCTTCCAATACCAAAACTCCTTTTTTAGCCCGTCGATCTCGGCTTTGAGGCTGCCCGGCGAGGCGATATCGCCCCTAAGTCTTGAAACGTCTTCGTCCAAGATCCCGAGCTGGGCCGGCCCCGTCCTGGCTTTGACGTCGGCATAGGAGAGTTGGGCGAACCAAACGAGAAAAAGCGGCTTCCCGACATCGAGGAAAATGTCCGCCGCTCCAGCGTTGTAGACGGAGAACTTGAGCTTCCCGCTGAATCCAGGGTCCACGTGGAATCCCGACACGTTCACGAGGCCCACCATCTTTTTTTTCGATTTTATGGAAATGAACGCGAGCATGTCCTTCGGGATGCTGACTTCCTCCTCGGTGACTAGGATGCCGAATTGGCCGGGCGGGATGACGATTTGCTTGCCGTCCTTGAACGTCTTGCGCCCCTCCCCTACTGGGGTGACGCAGGCCTCGTCACCCAGTCCCAACTCGTAACAAGCCGCAGTGACCCGTTCGCGCTGGGCTCCCTTCACCAGGGTCGGGAGACGTTCCAGGATCTCTTGGCTCGTTAAAAACGGCATAGCGTCGCGCCCTCGCGTGAAGTAGGTCAGCGGGCATGTTCGCCTAGCCGGTCGGGGCGGCAAGGCGCCGTCTTTGGCCAGGTTGGCGCGCATTCCGATTGGACTTGCGCCGGGCAGCCCCATACTCTTCTAACGAACCCCGGCGACAAATCGGGGACAAACCGCCGCTAATAAAGCGAATGCAGACCTACCAGACCCCCACCGAGGCATTCATCGACGGCCTCTGGACCATCAGGAGAGACGGTCGTCAGTTGTCGGTGCGCGGGAGCGTCGTGCGGGAGGTTATCCAGCACGGCATATCGATCGCGGAACCGCGGAAACGGTTCATCCTCCCCCGTGGCCGCAAGGGGAACCCTTTCTCCACCGTGGCGGAGACCCTTTGGGTATTGAACGGGCGGGACGACGTAAAATTCCTCGACGCCTACATGCCGATGGCGGCCCGTTGCTATTCGGACGACGGCGAGAAGTGGCGGGCGGCTTACGGGCCGCGGCTCCGCCGCTGGCCCAGGCCGACATCTCCCGACGTGGACCAGATCGGAGAGGTCGTCCGGCTTCTCAGGGCGGACCCCAACACGAGGAGGGCCGCGATTTCGCTCTTCGACCCGGCGTCGGATTTCGTCGAGAGCAAGGACATCCCTTGCAACAACTGGATTCACGCGATCGCGAGGAACGGGGAACTCCACCTGAGCGTGGCGGTGCGCAGCAACGACGTCTGGTTCGGGTTCTCCGGCATCAACTTGTTCGAATGGAGCGTCTTACAGGAGGCCTTGGCCTATTGGACCGGCAACAAGGTTGGGAAGTACTCGGTCCTGATCGGGTCTCTGCACCTGTACGAGCAGCACGAGAAGGCGGCCAGCCAAGTTCTGGAGCATTGGGAGAATAGGAAGACCATCTACGATTTCGGTATTCATCCCGCCAAGTTCGACGTCCCATTCGAAAACCTGGACGGAAACCTGAAGCTTTGGTTCGAATTGGAGGAGGGGGCCAGGCGTGGGGAATGGAAACAGGCAAGGAGCAAGGCCGTGGCTCTGAGCCCGTTCCTCAGGGACGCCCTTTCGATGTCGTCGATCTGGTATTGCTCCAACTGTGACGACACTGGTGGCGTCATCGACCTGCTTGAAAGCATGCCCGAAACCGATTTCAAGGCCGCGTCCGCGGAATGGTTGGTGCGCCACAACAAGGTCAGTCGCGGACACGCGGTGTTCGCGGGACCGATAGCAGACTATCTCGCCAGCGCATTCCCTCATGGCGGCCCGGCCTAGCGGGACGGACGCCTCCATGAGGCCGTGTCTTTGGCGACGGCCTCGTTGATGCCCCATTTCGGCGGAAAGAAGTAATCGATCGTCTCAACGTTGGGACGGAAAGCCTGCTTGATCCTGGTCCGTCCGGATCTGCCCGCGTATTCGGGATGGGCCACGCGCGCGTACTTGTCCACTTCGCAAAAGAGGTTCTGGCAGTCGATGTTCTGTAGCGGTCGTCCCCAGAGGCTCTTGAAATCTAGCCCCAGCCGGGCGAATTCGGACTCCTGGCGGTCCGCTACCCAGGCGATCGCCTCGGCTTCGCTGAGGCCGCCGAGGTCGTAGAAGCACTTCTTGATGCCGTCCCTGGCGCCAGGCCCCGGGACGACGAAGGACCGCTCGGAGAAGTTCGTCACCGGCCCGTAGTTGAGGTCGGTCACCAACTGGTAGGCGAGGAAGTCGCCGATGGACGGCAGGTCGCGCAGCAGGTCGAACGCTTCCCCCATGGAGCGGCACGAGGAAATCTTTTCCGGATACCCTTCCTCCATCATTCGGTGGAGCAGGCCCAAGTGCCAGTCGTGTTTGCGGCCGCCGAGCGAAGCCCGCCCGCCCGAGGGCATGATGTAGGCCGCAGAATAAATCTTCCGCCCGTTCTCCATTTCAGCGGAGAGGATCCGGGAATACGCTTTGAGGTCGAAGTTGCCCCATGAGACGTCCCCGACCGCGGAGACCAACGTCTCCCAGGTCTCGATCCGGTTGAAGAGCTTAAACAGCACCGTTCGGAAAAACGACTCCTCGACGTCCTGGCGTCCGGCGCAGATAACGTTCCGGATGAGATACTGGCTCACCCGGTCGCTAGCGCGGTAGGCGTTCGTGAACTTGTGGCGGGCTAAGATGGGATCGTCGGTCCAAGGCCCGGGCGTTCCGGCCGCGCGCTTGAAGAAAACGGCCTGCCGCTCCACGGCGAACTTCCAATACGTGTCGAACACCGGCGTCGGCTTGAGGGGCGACGGCCGGACGGCGTGGGTCTTCATGTGGAACTGGATTCTACCCGGAATCCTTGGCCAACAAAGCGGGGCACTTTCCCCGGGCCCGCAGCTCGGCCTCTACGAGCGCAAGGTAGCGCCGCAGGTCGCGCAGGTCGTCGATGACCCCCTCGGGCCGGGGGTCGGCTTCCGCGCAGGCAATGATGTCGTATTTGTCCCCGGAGTTCGCCAGGTGGCGCTCCAACCGGTCCCACTTGCGGGCGAGCATCATGAACGCCCCCACCCCGCCGCGCCTCTTCCAGGAATCGCCGTAGCTCTTCTCCGCGTTTACCAGCGCCCGCAGGTCGTCGTCGAAGACGTCCCGGAGGCGGTTAAGATAAGTGTCAGGCATGTGCGTCGGCCCTTTCGTCCGCCGTCCGCAGGACGGCGTCTGCGTCGGCGGCAGACATCTGTCCACGCTCGGCCTTGGCGATGTAAACGCAGACCCCCTCGAACGATAGCCCGCAGGACTCGGCGATGAAAACGCCAAGTTGGCTCAGTCCGAGATAATTCCCGTAGGCCCGCTCCATGATGTATTCCAACGGGTACATGGCGTGGAGCCGGACGGTCCGGCCCCCATCTTCGTTATGGACGACTTCTACGGAAACCTGTTGGAGGCATGGGAAGCCACAAAGCGGGCGGATGTTCATTGTTCCTTGCGGGTAATCCTTTCGGGGGTCGAAGACGGCGAGGGCGAGGGCTGAGACGCGGGTGCTGTGGGGCTTGCGGCGCCTCAGGTCGCGCTGGATCGCGCAGATGGCGCGTTCGACCTGGTTGGCCAAGCGGTTCCCGGACCACCGGCCAGCTTCTCCTTCGAAGTCAGCCATCCGCTGGAAATACGTCTCCTTGAGGTTTGCCTGCCTGCGGCGGGCTCGATAAGAAGGGAGGAAGCGCGTGAAATACTCCTCGTAGAAACCGTCCCGCACGGACTGGTCCGTCGCGGCGAGGCCGGACTGGGCGAGACGTCTACGCCACAGAAACTCGGGGAAAATCGTGTCCGCGGTTTCGTGGACCGACGGGTTCTTAGCCGCGGCGAGGACGCGGTCGAGCGCTCGCCGGACGGCCTGGTTTTCCGCGACCGCTGGCGAGCCCGGCGAACGTACATCGACGACCATGCCGCTCGCGTGGCCGCGGCGGCATGCGATCAGCGCCTTGACCCAGCAGGCAGAAAGGTTGTCGCCCCGGATGACGCGGTCACTGGTCATCGTCGGCCTCCATGTGGCGCCATACGGCCCTGCCTTTGAACAACGACGGCGAAACGCGGACGCAGGACGACCATCCGTCAGTCCTGCGGAAACTGAGGCCGACTCCCGGCCGCACGGCTCGGGCCAGCACGGATCTGCCTGGAGCCGCGGAAGCTTCGACGCACCGTCCCTCCAACTCCGTGCCGGGCGGAAGCAGGGCCGCCGCCCCCACTCGGAGGTCTATGGCGTGGCCGGACCAGGATGCGTCGACAACGAGGAGGTCGGCGTCCTTGCCTCCGACCAGGGACCGCACGATCTCTTGGGGAGACGCGCGCCCGAGTTCCTCGTAGCGGCGGTCGTCGATCCGCCTCAGCGAGTACCGCAAGTGCGTCAGGATCGCCGTGTAGCCCATTCCGAATAGGCATCCCAGCGCGTAGAAATCCGCAGCCATCATCGAATCCAACCCGAGCCCGCGGATCTTCAGGGCGCGTTCAATGGCCGGCAGTGGGGCGAGGAAGTGACCGGCGAAGACGTTCGCCTCGGCCTCCTCCCCGACGGCGGCCCCTTCGCAGGCGCGCCCCGCCCTGATGGCGTCCATCCGGCTTCCTCGATGGCCGAGGATGTAGTGCCCCAACTCATGGGCGCAGGTGAACGCCTGGCGTCCCCGCGGCCGGTCCGATCCCAAGAGTATGACAGGGAGCTTCGGATCGGGGAAATAGAGGCCCTCAAGCGTTGCCAACGATTCGAAACGCACCTCCACCCCGAGCTTCGCCGCGGCGTCGATCGGGCAGAGGGCAGATTCCAGCGGCGAACCGGCCGCGCGGCGAGCCTTGTATGCCGCGTTGACGATTGCGCGCGCGCCGTCTGCCGTGATCCGCATTTTAGCTCCTCTTGAGGGTACGCAGCAGGTTCAGGACCCTGTCCAAATCCTCGTCCTTGAGGCTCGCCAGTTCGCGCGCGGCGAGTTGGACTCGGTGGCCGTCGCCGCCGTCCTTTCCCAGCAGCCACTCCATTGCGACGCCGTAGACCCCGGCGAATTTCGCGAGTTCGTCGCCGGTCACCCGACGGCGGCCCGCTTCGATTTCCGTGATGGTCTGACGATGGAGCTCCATGAGCTTTGCAGCCTGGCCTTGGCTAAGACCGGCGGCCTCACGGGCGCTCCTGAGCCTCGCCGGGAGGCTGTCTGCGTGAACGTCAGCGGGCATGGGTCGCCTCAGCCAGGCTGGGGATCTTCTCCAGGACCCAGGCCGCGACCTCGTCCAACGTCCTCGCCCTATGCGCCGCGTCGTCCACGAGCGGGTTTTCCCCAGGTGGGAGCGGCATTTCGAGGATATCTTCCAGGCAAAGGACGAGATGCACCCCGTGGAGGCTGTCGAGGCCAAGGCCGCCGATTGGTTTGGAAGAGCCCGGCATAGGCTTCCCAGCGAGCTCCGGCGAGACCTCTTCCAAGGCCCGCCGAAGAGTTTCAAGGACCTGATCGTGCGTCATGCCGGCAATATACCCTTGCCGACATAATGGCAAGAAGATATTGCCATTCGGGCCAGTCCTACAGCTTGGCCCTATGTTACCCGGCAGCGCATCCGATCCATCAATAACCGCCGCCTGGCCACCGCCCGCGTGGCGGCATCAGCGTACAAGAGGCACAGGTAGGGGTCGCCCGCGGCGTTCGCCATATGCCCCAGTGCCTCGGCTTCCGCCTGGCGCATCGGGCCGACATCGCGGAACGCGAGGGTGGCGGACGCGGGGAGGTTGGCGCGGCCGCCGGGATACCTGCGATATCCGAGCGTGGCGTCCCGCGCCAACTCCTCGAACACCGCGTCGTATTCGGCGGGATTGCCGCCGAGGATGAAACCGGCGAGCCGTTCCCAGTCTGAAAGGTCAGCCGAGACCCCCGCCGAAGCCGTCGCGCGGCGCACGCATACGAGGGCTAATTCGCAGGCTTCGGCCGGGCGCACCATGAGCCTGGCCGCGAGGGCCCTGGCGCCCTCCTAGCGGGAAATGGCCAGCCTCGCGGCCTCCGGCGTGATCTCCGGCCGCCCCGGATCGGGCTTGTAGTCCATGCTTTTCATCCGCATGAGTTGCGAGGCTCCACTGGTTTTCGCCGCGTACCATCGGCAAGGGCGGGGATCGCCGCCCTTGCCGACGACGGTAGGCGTCATTCCGTGACGGTGATGAAATAGAAGCTCGCGTTGACCCACACCACGTACGCTCCGGCTTTCAACACCTCCTTCGCCTGCCAGTAATAGGCGTCGTCGCCCAATTTCTTGGCTGGCGTTTCGACGACGTTGCCGATGGCGTAGATCTTCGTTGTTTCGTTCGCCGGGCCCTTGTTCTCGAACAGGCTCACCCCCACGTCTTTGGGGACGGCGGAGACGACCTGCCGCAGGGAGAATGCCTTGAAATCGTCCGGACGGCCCTTGGCGACGATGCCTTTCATGTCCACCGCCTTGACGGAGACGGCCTTGGAGGCGTCGACGGCGTAGTACGAATCTGGCGTGTGCAGCATCGCGCCGACGTCGACGGGGGCCTGATGAAACGAGCCGTGTAGGCCGGCTCGGCCTTGATCTCGGCGAGTTTGCCGGAGGCGATGCTCACGTACCAGCCATCGAACTCCGGCGCCTGGTCGGCGGCCCAGCCGGCGGAAGGGAGGAAGAGCCGCAGCGGCGGCGAGGGCAGCGACGAAGAGGGACGTGACGCGCATGGACGGGGCGCCAGTTGGGTTGGATTTCACGGCAGCTTGAAGTAGGCGAACGGGGTCTGGTCCTTCATCCCGGCCCAGAAAGCCTTGAGCGACCCGCCGGTCGGCGTGCGGCCGGTCGCGGCGGCCCACGCGGCTTTGGTCAGCGTGATGACGATCGCATCGCCGCTGGCGAAGCGAGCAGTCATACCATCTCGCACGGAAGCGCTGGGAGCCGCCCGCACGCGGGGGCGGACGGGAGGCGGCGGACTGTCCGCGAAGGCCCCCGTCTAGGACATCGGCAGCCGGAGCGGTCTGTCCGACGCCGGGGCGGGCGGGGGTGCAACAGCGCCGCAGGCGGCGCGCAGGGCGGCGGTCCGCGCTGGAGGCGCCCGACGAGCGGTCCGCCGCCCGAGCACCGCCGGAGGCATCCACAGTCGGCGGGAATCCGATAGGCCATCGTCCTCGTTGAACGCCATCCGTGCCGGATTTCTCGGCCGGCATGGTGGCGGACAGCTCGCAACGGCGCATCTCCCATGCGCCGCGCGGGGCGGACCGCCTTGGGATCAGGCGAGCCCCGGGGATATGCGGCCCGACAGCGGAGCCTCCCCGGGGGAGCAGCGCGTGGCATACGCGGGCGAGAAGGGCGATCTGCTGTCGGCGTTCCCCGCCGTCCGGCGGGGGCCCACACCGACACGGCCACGCCGTGAGGAGTCTCCATGGCATCTCCCGCTACCCTGTCCGCCCCGGACCCGCGTGAACCATCACGACGGCCCATCCTCTTCACGCCCGCCGGCCCTGCCGACCACCTCGGAGCCCTGCGCTCCCAGGTCGAGGCGGGCATCGACGCCGTCGACGCCGCGCTCGCGGCGGACGGCACGTCCTTGCTCACCTGCCAGGACCAGAGCGAGATCGAGCAGCTCATCGCGTCGCACGTCAACAGCCGGCTCGCCGATCCGGACGCCCGCCTCGCGGCCGTCGTCCAGATCGCGACCGAGGCGGAAGCCACGCTCAACCCGCAGGCCGATGCCTTGGCGCGCCGCCGCGACGCCTTGCCGGTGCATGATCCCGACGCGGCGCGGGAACGGCGTCCGTGGGACGCGGCCGGCATCACGTCCCTGCTGCTGACCGCCGCTGTGGGAATAATTGCCTGTTTCTCTGGTGGATGGAATGTGGCGTCGGCGGTCCACGGCACGACCGGCTACAAGGGCGCGCTCGGGATGATCCCGGCCGCCATCCTGGGCGTTCTCATCTGCGGCGCGGGCGCCCTGCTCGCCGAACTGCTCCACCGCCTGGCCGCGCGCGACCACGCGCGCTTCGAGCAGTGGATCCGCGTCCTCGTACGCGTGCTGGTGGTGGCGCTGGCCGCCTTCGCGCTCGCATTCGCCTTCGGATTCGCCGACCGCCGCATGGGCAACATCAGCGCCCTGTTGTCCGCCGCGGCACATCCCACCGGCAGCGCGTGGGGCATCGCGTACTGCCTGAGCCTGCTCACCATCGAGACGACGGTGTCGGTGCTCGCCCACGTCCACATCCAGCACATCCTGCGCAGTCGCTACCGCGGAACGCCCCCCAAGAACCCCGAATGGGCGAGCCTGGATGAACAGGTCGACGATATCCGCGGACGGATCGCGGCGGCGGCCACGCGTCGGGCCGAAGCGGATGGGCTGCGCCAGACCATCCGGGCCGCCAACGCGCGTATCGCGCAAGACGCGTTCGGGCGCTGGCGGCGGCATCGTGCCCGGTACGGGATCTGACCATGGCCCTGCACCACCACGCCCCGCATCCGCGTCACCCCGCCGGCGACGCCATCCACCCCACGACCCATGACCATCCTATGACCTACCACCACACCCCCGCTACCACCCCCACCATCCTCCGCCGCGCCGCCTGCGCGTTGGCTCTCATCATCGCCGCCATCCCGACCGCGGGCGCCGCCGACGACGCCCCGCCGCGCCTGAACCTGTCCATCATCGTCTGCGCCCCGGAAGCCCAGGCCGTCGCCCTGGGCGTGGTCCAGCGCGTGATCGGCACCGACGCCGAGGCCGGCGGGCTCGCAGCCGGGTCCACGCTGCGCGTCTATTGGTCGACGCCCGGCGGCATCACCGAGGCGGCCGGCGCCATCCGCATCCTCGACACCGCCGTCGATACCGTGGAAGCCGACGGCAACGGGCCGGACATCGGCCGCCTGCTCAACCGCCTGGGCGGCAACGAGTCGCCAGCGACCGCGCCGCTGCGCGTGCCGGCGGCCGTGGACTACCTGACCCGCTACGCGCCGCCCGCCGGGCCGGACGACGTCGGCGCCGTCGTGGTCCTCGGGCCGTGGTCCTTCGGCGACCTGAACCCGGACCCGACCCTGGTCCCCACCGAGGCGCTCCTGGCCCAGGTGGAACCGCGGGAATCACCGTACGGGTGCGCCCGGACAACCGCGTTGCCGGCGTCCTGGTTCGCCTTCGGCGCCGGCCCGGCGGCGAACTGGAGCCCCGTGGCCCTGGCATCCTACCTGCGCCACCGGGGCGGGACCCTGCGGGACGCAATCCCCGCCGCTCCTGCGGCGGACACGCTCCTGGCCGCCCTGCGCCGAGCCATGCAGATCCCCCCGCTGCCGGCCGTCCTGCCGGACCGGCCCGACGGCCGGGCCGGCTTCGTCCGCGTCGTCCCGCCATCGGTCGGCGATACGCCGGCCGCGGCGCCGGTGAGCGCGCCGGTCGCGGAGGCGATCCGCGCGGCCCAACCCCCGGCCGACGCCGCTAACCGCGTCGGGGAAACCGTGGTGGTGACGCCGCTGCCGGCGACCGCGCCGGCGGATGGCCCCCTGGTGGCATCCCTGGTCTGGTACGCGGACGACGCGCGCGGACCCAAGCCCATCGCGGCCGACCTCGACCTGTGGCTCGCCGAGGGCCGCGATCACCTCAACTTCACCAACCTGCGCTGCACATCCGGCAGGCTCACCACCGACCTGACCTGCCAGGGCACCGACATGCAGAGCGAGGTCATCGAGTACGCCCATGCGACAGCCGATACCGTGCTCGGGGCCAACGTGTACCGGAACGCCACGGGGAAACCCGCGCTGGCCGCCCTGCGCGTCACGTGGCACGGCGGCGTGGCGCGCCTGACGATGGTGCTGAACGGTCCGGGTGAGTCCGCCGTCGGCGGCGATCACCCGGTTTCCCCCCAGAACGGGTTCCGAATCCGCTTGGGCGACCTGTTCGGCAGGCCGAAGCCGGAGGGCACGCCGTAATCCTGGCCGGAAGCGCCCTCCTCGCGCGCAGCGAGGAG
>JFJP01036980.1_pt1 | contig 83644 bp, 89 predicted proteins | sample 431651 | NCBI WGS metagenome assembly JFJP01 (sample SAMN02602958, study PRJNA72255) | Microbial mat metagenome, whole genome shotgun sequencing project. | biome: fresh water; feature: sink hole; material: water; isolation source: purple microbial (photo- and chemosynthetic) mats found in... | reverse complement strand
TTTAAATAATCCAACAGTAAACCCTTTTATTAGAGATAATGATTTACCTACAAGTCTTGAGGATTTAAATAATCCAACAGTAAACCCTTTTATTAGAGATAATGATTTACCTACAATCCCTACAAGTCTTGAGGATTTAACTAATCCAACAGTAAATCCTTTCATTAGAACTAATGATTTAGGTAATTTTGATGAAATTATAGAAGGTTATTTTAATGGCACGTCTTTCTTTAGTGAAGCACAATTACTAAATCAAATAATACCGGTGTCAAATAAATTATATGTTGATTTAACTATTGATTCAAATAAAATATATCGTTGGGGCGGAACAGTTTATGTGTTAGTTGGAGACCATCAAGATTTAACAACTATACAAACAGATATAAAAAACTTAATGTCAACAACTCTATTAACACTTAATGGTGAAATAGAAATTAATGTTGATAATACTAAATTTAATTTTCCTAGTGGTTCAGGAATAGTTTTTGTAAATGATTTACCAGTAAAAATCACATGGAACTCTATAATTGGAGCAACAACACCATTATTAAGTGTTGCACCTTATACTTTTTTAGGTATGGATGAAAATAGTCAATTAGTAATGACACAAGATTTACAGTCCGTATTACAAATGGGTAATGTGTTGCCTATTGGCTATTTAGAACACACAACAAGTACACATATTGATAGATGTGGTACTGAACCACAATATAATGTTAATTTAGGTTTGCAATGGCAACAATTTTTAGAAACTTTTGGTAGTTTTATATCAGATGGTTTTAAAATTGGTATTAGTGGTAGTAATAATTTAGGTTTAAATGTTGGTTCTGGAATTTTCTTTGATAATGGTACAGGTTTTATTCAAAACAAAATAGCTCCTAATCATTTTTTTGGTTCAGAAGTATTAAATGTACCCATTAAATATTATAATAGAGATGGTTTAGGTGATTGGTATAATAGTAACCCGTTTGTGTTAAATGTTGACCCGTCAAAATATGATAATGGTAGTACTGTTTTAGCAAATGTTCCTGCAGGAACATTTACAGCACAAAGAATTACTTATTATCCACCATATGAATATGTAGACATTTATTATGGTCAAAATTATTACAACACTAAAGAAGAAGCTATAAACGCTTATTTATTGGATAATTTCGATAAAAATCCATATTTATCTTATAATAAAGATATTGCGCTATTAATAATTCAACAAGGTACGACAAATCTAAACATATTAACAAATGCCGAAATACGTAAAATTTCTGTTACGGGGTTAGGTGGTATTATTAATAATTCAACTGGAGAGTCTAATACAGTTACAAATTTAGGCACAACAGGTATTGGTTTATTTAAAGAAAAGATTGGAGTTGATTTAAAATTTAAAAAGTTATTACAAACAAATTCCAAAATAACTATTACCGATAACATTGATGGTGAACATGTTAATTTTGATGTATTACCTAATTTATCAATAAGTAATACTACTTTAACATTACAGCAAACAACAACAGGTACTGGTGGTATTGCAAACGCTACAGTTTATGATGACCCTGCAAATACAAATATTTCCGTAATAGTTCCATCAATACCTGTAGGTGCGTTATTAGTATCAACACAAGTTTATATAACATACCAAAGTAATGTCCTATCATATACAAACGAGCTATTAACAAGAATAACATTACCTAATGCAACACAATTAACAGATTTACAAGTTGCTAATACTGGAAATTTTTCTGGTGTTGTAACAAATGGTTTATTACTTACGTCTACTACAATATCACCAGCAGGCACATGGTTATTTCAATTTAGCGACAGTTTTAATGATACTGGAGTAGATGTTAATATTACTGAAATAAAAGTAGTATTAAATTACTCAATTAACAAAGAGTTGTTTAATTTTGATGGTAAATTACAAGCACATCAATTTATTGGTGATGGTAGTTTATTAACAAATTTACCAAATAATATACAGATGGTAAAGAGTACTTTATTAACTACACAAGCAAATACAAGTAATACAACGCCATCAGTACTATCTAATCATAGTTTTACTTTACCTCCAGGTAAGTCAATAACTTTAACTGGTATTTTGATATTTGTATCTGCAGCAATAAATACAGGAGTATTTTATGGAATTCAGATAATACAACCTGCTGGCGCTAATGATAATGTAGTAGGTTCATTTTCTAATGATATAAGATTGAGTTCAAGGGCATTATCTAATAACTTAACTGATGGTGATGTAATTAATGTAGCTCAGAATGTAACTACTGTTTATGGAACTCTAGGTACTGCTTCAGCAGCTGGTAATAATTCAGCTACAATTATAGCTAACATTACTAATTTAGCAACATCTCATTCAACCACTATTAATATAATATTCCGTAGTGAGGTAAATGGTTCCGCTGTTACAGCAAAAATTGGTTCAAGTACTATTGGTTTAATTGGATAAAAATTTTATTATGATATTAGATGGAATAAAAATAATTGATATTAATCATTTAGAAGAGTTAATAGCTAATTTTGATGAAAACACTAAACAATATCTTCGAAATGATTTTAATGGCATAAGTAATATTATTGAATTAACTGAAGATAAAAGATTTATATATAATAATCAATTTGAAGTTAATAAAACAGATAATTTTTCTGTATGGTCCACATTTTATTTGGATAGTGTTGCAGATATTGATTCTTGGGGAGATAAGTCAAAAATGACCTGGTTAACAAATACAGGTCTAACTGCAATAGTTGAAGAATTAAAATATATTAGATATAAAGTTGGTACAGGATTAATGGCTAAATTATATCTAAAGCGTGAATTATTAGTTAGATATTTCCGATATGATGGCACTTATGAGGAATATATATTACCAACAAGAGTATATAATGAAAACGAAAGAGTTGAAGCTGATAAGAAAAGTAGGTCAAGTATTTTAGAAAGAGTTCGTAAGAATACAGCTACATTAATTTTTAGAAAATGCTTAATGGATGACACTCGCCAATTAATAGAGCCCCAATTAATGGAAGCATTAAAATTATTTGATGGTTTACAAAAATTCGTAACTCTTTATCGAGAGGAACGTGAACATAAACCATTAGTACAAGCATTACAATTAACACCAACAAATGAAAATTTAAAACAAGAAACATTAGATTATATTATTAACTCAGTAAATATTGATTATTATGAGAATTAACATTCATCAATTTGAAAGAAGTTTAGCTATATTTTTACTTTTAACATTTCCAATTTTAATAATTACTACAGGAAAAGTTTTACCAAGTATTAGTTCATATGCTTATAGTTCTCAACATAATTTATTTGTAGCTTTATTAACAATAGCAGCTACTATGTTTTTATATAATTATGCTGGTAATAATAAACATTGGTATAATATAATTTTAGGTATTTCATTATTGGGGATTGCATTAACACCATTTAAAGAAAACGGTTTTGCTCATTTTACTTTTGCAGGAATATTTTTTGGAACATCAATATTTTCAATTGGATTAAGTAGTTCTATTTATTTAAGAAAATATAAATGGTATATTGCTATTTTTTCAGCTTTAGGATTAGGGTTAGTTCCTTTTGGTTTTTATAGTTTAGCTATAGGTGAATTTATTGCAATGCTTCCAATTTCATTTCATTTTTATATTAAATCTTTAGATGCTGCAAAACAGAATAATTTTTTTATAAAAATTCTATTTAATAAATAGTTTAACTTCAATATTCAAATACTTAAATAAATACTGATAAATAATTATAAAACATAACAACATGAAAAATTTTAAAATTTTATTATTTTTGATATTTTTAATATCAACACTAGCACAGGGACAAACAACACCTCCAGTGAAATTACGTTCAACAGGAGCATTTACTCAAGTAGATTATTTTCTAAATGTTAAGAAAAGATTTGGTATTCCATTTTCACCAATAAATAATTTAGTTTGTAATAATTCTTATCCATTAATGTTTAATACAACAGAAGGTAAATTAAAATTATTTACAGGAACTTCTTGGATTAATCCATTTTCATTAAATTTACAGGAAGTGACAACTTTTGGAAATAATACAACAAATAATATAATTGTATCAACTGATAGTAGTCCACAAAGAACTATTATAGGTCCTGGTAGTTTAAGTTTAATTAAAAATTCGTTAACAGATATAGCTGTTTTACGAGCTGATAATGTAACAGGCGGTGAAAAAGTATTTCAATTTCCAAATATATCTGGTTCATTAGTTACAGACGCTCCTTCAGATGGTACATCGTATATTAGAAAAAATGGTATTTGGGAAGCTAATGCTGGTGGCGCAAGTCCTACTTTGCAAGATGTATTAACAGCAGGCAATACAGCTACTTCAAGTATTAAGCTAAATAACACTTCGTTTAATGCTATTTCTATTGGAACTCAACCTTTTGGAAATAGGTTAAATATAAATCAAAGTGGTATTCTGGGATATGATGCTAATGGTTATCCAGTATTCATAATGAATACGGGTAATGGAGCAACTTCATTTAAAATAACTGATGAAAGCACACATACTGTTTTTATTGATTTAGATGCTTATAGACAAATGATAAAAGTATGTGATGGGATTGGAAATAATCCTACAGGAGCAAATTCCAATTATGCTGGAGTAGCTACTGATGGTTTTGTTTTTCACTCAAGTAATGGTAGTACAGCTAAAATAAAATTAAGCTCTCCTGTGGTAGAAACGTTTCCAGCATTAAATGAATGGGTTTTACCAACTAAATATGGTAAAATAGGTATATTAAATACAACTGCACCAGCTTCATCTACAGATACAGGGGTTGTAGGAGAAATTAGAGTAACATCAACTTACATTTATGTTTGTACAGCAACAAATACTTGGGTACGTAGCGCAGTGGCAACTTGGTAATATAAATCAAACAAATCAAACAAATCAAACAAAAAATTAAAAATGGAGAAATTATTTAAGTTAGATTTTAAAACATTTTTCAGTAGTCCAAACACTTATTTATTTTTTATTACTCTAATAGCATTAGGGTCTGTTAGTATGTCATTATTAGCTGAAAAAGATAAATTAGTTTTACAAAAAGATACTGAAAATAGTAGATTAAGATTGGAAAATAAAATGGAGGTTTTGAATTTAAAAAATTGTAATTTGGAATTACAAAGAAGAAATAAAATCCTCGAAGATATAGTGTTTAACCAAAAATTACAAAATCATGACAGGTAAATTTATATATACTGTATTAATATCGTTTTTTTGTATAGTAACAATTTTAATAAGTAAAATTAATAAAACATCAATTGAAACTAAAAATATTGATAAAGTTTCATTAATTAATAAAAATCCCTGTAAAAATTGTGATAGTAATATTAATATTTCTTCTGATGAAAAAATAATGATTGAAGCAACAAAATATGTTAATAAACTTCGAAAAGAAAATGCTAAATTATTAAATAACAAGGAAAAAACAATTGAAATTTTAAATTCCAATATTAAAGAGAAAAAAATTCAATTGAATAAAATAAAAGAATCCGAAATTTATCTTTTTAATAAGAAGGAAATTAGTGAAATTAAGGAAAATACTATAGAAGAAGAAAATTTGGTGGGTAATTTTTTACCCACCAAAAATTCAGATACTGTTAAAAATTCAATTATTCGAAATATAGATACAATTGTTATAACAAAAAGTAAATCTTTTTGGAGGAAAACAAAAATAGATACACTTAATATATCTAAAGATAGTATTAATTAAAAACAAATAATAAATGGGAAATAAATTTAATGATTTTAAAAATATACAAAATAAGCGTGTTGCTAAATCTATTTCAAATATAGAAAAACTAGCACCTATTGTATCAAAATGGGAAGCTGGTTATGTTAATGACCCAACTGATAAAGGCGGAGCAACTAATATGGGTATAACAATAGCTACTTGGAAATTAATGGGGTATGATAAAAATGGTGATGGGATAATAACAAATGCTGATATTAAACTTTTAGATTCAAATGATTTTTCTAAAATACTTAGGAAATATTGGGATAAATGGCAAGCAGATAAAATCAATAATCAATCAATAGCAAATATTTTAGTTGATTGGTATTGGGGTTCAGGTAAATGGGGTATTGTTATTCCACAAAGAGATTTATTAAATATTGAATCTGATGGTTCGGTTGGTGACCAAACTTTATCCGTATTAAATGATTTAATTGAAAAAGATGCAAAAGGTACATTTGAAAAAATATTTTCTCTTAGAGTAAAATTTTTTAATGATATTGTTGATAATTCTATAAAAACTTACGAGAAAAAAATTGGTAGAAAAGCTACCGGAAAAGAATTACAAAAATATACACAAAAAAGATTTATCAATGGTTGGATAAATAGATTAAATGATTTCAAATATTCATAATACTAAAAAATACTTAAAAATTAAAACGTATTTAAGATGAAAAATTGGATTAAAAAAAATTGGATGTTTTTAGGATTTTTATTAGGTGGCTTGCTTGATACAAAATTAGGGTTATTAGAAAAATTCATAACTGACCCTGTTTATCTAAATTTAATTAGATTATTTGGTGCTTCTATTTTATCTTGGTTTTGGGCTTCTCCAAAAAATATTGAAGCAATATCCAAAAAAATATTAAATAATAATAAATAAACAAAAATGGCTATAGTTTCTGATAATATTAGTTCATCTGAAAATGCTTTGTCTCCAATAGACAAAGCATTTGTTGATACAATACATAACAAAATAACTTTATTTGGGCAATTACCATATAGTATTCCACAGAAAATGATAATTGAAGTTATTAAATCATCAGCAAGATTTTTTTATAAATATTATTCAAATTCCTGGAGACAATCCTATTACTATATAAATAGATTAGATATAATTGATTATTTAGGTACAGATAATTTTGCAACATTATTTTTAACAATAAATCCTAGAATTAGAATTGTTAAGGAAATTTATGAGGCAAATATTTCAGGACCTACAAGTATGAGTGCTGCAATGTATAATACAGCAAAAGCTGGAAATCAAAATGATATGTATGGTTCTGTTGTAAATAATAATTTATTTATTATTGAATCAGCTATAAAATCTGTTGAAGCTAGGACATTTGATATGATATTTTCATCAAGATTACCATTTGATTTTTCGCCAGCAACACATGAATTAATTATTAAGAAAAAACCTAAAGCTAATTTGATTTTAGATGTTTATGCTGATAATGAAATAAGTTGTTTATATAATGATAATTTTTTTGAAAGACATGTATTAGCTAATGTTAAGAAAGAATTGAAAAGATTGATTGGAGGACATACATTTAATTTACCAGGTGATGTAACTGTTTCAGCTGATGAAATATGTAATAATTTAGAAGATGCTGAAACAGTTGAAAATCTTGTTAAATCTGGTTCAGGTGTTGGTGATATAATTCTTAAACGTCGATAATATTATGGTTTTGGGATATGAAAAAATAACTGATGATAAAATAATTTTGTTTTGTTTTTCAGATGTTAAAAAACAAAACAAAATGGGGTATCTTAATTTTTCAAAAGAAAAAGATTTACAAAAATATTTTGAAAACGATGATAATGAAAATATTTTTCATGAATTAACAGACAAAAATTCAAAACATTTACACATAGAAATGTTAAAAGTTGATAAAAAATACAGAAATTTAGGTGTTGGTGAATTTTTAATTAAAAAACTTATAGAAATTTTTGATAAATCTGATAAATATGAATATATTTCACTAATAGTTGTTCCTGAAGAAATTCCAGATAACATGCAAAATTATGATGATAATGTTATTAAATTAACAAATTATTATACTAAGTTTGGTTTTATGCAATTAAAAAATAAAGAATCCTTTGTAGCACCAATTATGTTATATGAAAAATAATTATCAAATAAAAATTGAAAAACATAAATTTAAAAAATCAAAAAGAATTTATTTTAGATGTTATGATGAAGGTGAATTATTAGGTGAAATAATGTTTCAATATATAGATAATGCTTCAACATATTTTAGTGCTGTTTTGGATTATGAAAATTGTATTGAAAATTTTCCAAAAAATAAAGTAACATATATAGAAATATTAGATGTTATTGAAAAACATCAAAATAAAGGTATTGGTAAATATTTAATGGAGAAGTTTATTATTTTTTGTAAGAAAAATAAAGAATATTCAAATATAATTTTAAGTGCTATTCCATTTGGTAATGGAAAATTAAATCTTGAAAATCTTGAAAAATTTTATGAAAAATTTGATTTTAGAACAATAGCTTTTGAACTTATAGAAAGAGAATTACACCCAATAATGGTTAATACAAAATAATACAAAATTATGCAAACAAGTGCCGAAATAATATTATCAAATATTGAATTATATTATGAAAATACATATAATTTATTACTTGGATTCCAAAAAGCTACTGCAACAAATTTATCTGCAATTAACGTTCCTATTAAGAAAAAAGATGGTACTGTAGAAAATTTGAATATAAATAGTTTTCAAAAAATTCTTAATGAATTATCAAGAATTGATAGTAATTTCATATCATTATTAAATGAAAATAATATTTCATACATTGTAAATTCTGATGGTTCATTGGGACAAATAACTAAAACATCTTTTATAAATACTGAATATTTAGAAAATTTTAAATTTGGTTCAAATTTAATAGATGCTACATTAACAGATAATGATACTTTATGTATTGTTGATACAGCATCAACAATTAAAAATATGGTATTTCCAAATGTTAAAATACCTGTTATTATTGATTCTAATATAAAAACAGAAATTAATGCAATAATATATGAAATAATTGATGGTTTTGAATTAATACCTGAAAGTCCTACATTATTAAATTTACAATATTTAATAAATCAAGGAACTATTATTGTTAATGGTGATAAAAATGGTGATAATATTAAATTATCTATCGAAAAAGAAAAAGTAAAATATTTTGGAAAATTTACTGTTACAGATGTACAAACAAATGGAAATTCAGTAAATTTAATATTATCAGATACAAAATATAGTGGTATTAATTTTTTAGGAAATTCAATTGATTTAAAAATTGGAGATATTTTAGTTAATAAAAATGGAATGGCTAAATTTCAGATTGACGAAATTGATTTATTTACAAAAAAATTAAAATTAACTAGAATTGCTGGTTCAGATAATATTTCTGTTGGTATTGATTCATTATTATTTAATGAAATTATTGATTCATCAACAAATATTGTTGGAATACCTGTACAACCAAATAAAAAATTAATTGTATTTTTATCAACAGAAAATTTAAAAATTATTGGTTATCCAAGTGTTGGTATTAAATTAGATACTTCAACTTATAAAGTAAATTATGATTCCAATACATATTCATTAGATGAATTTTTTGATACTTATGTAACAAATTTTTCAGAATATTTATATTCAATAATTAAAGAAACTAATATTCCATATTCATTAGGTGTTGAACCTGAAAAACCAAATATTGATGCTTCTAATTTTAAAGTAGTTCAAATAAATAAACATTTAACAAACTCAAAAAGTTCAGCTGAATTAGAAGCATTAAATTCCGAAAAACAAAAAATAAAAAATAAACTTGAATATAATCAAACAAATATAGACCAAGTCCAAAATGAAATTGATACATTAAAATTCAAATCATTAGAAGAAAAAACATTTAGAATTAATAAAGCTTCCGAATTAAAACAAGCTAAAAATATTCTTGAACAAAATTTATTAACAGTAGCTAGAAAATTAGATAATAATGCTATTGAAACGGGATTAAAAAATGTTAAACCAAAATATAGAGTTATTGGTAGTTGGGAAATTCAACAACCAATTTTTTCACAAGCAACCAAAGCACAAAATATTATAAAATACGATATACAATATCGTTATTTATCTAAAAATGTTGATACTGTTGAAAATACAAGTATGAAAATGATAAATAATGGTAAAGAAATATCTGTAACTTATTCAGCTTGGAATCCATTAGAATCAAGAACACTAAAAAAAGTTGAAAAATCAAATGGATTATTGGTTTGGGAAACTCCAATTTTAGATAGTGTTGATGATATTAATATAAATCAAGTAAATATTCCTATTAATGAAGGTGAATCAATAGAATTAAGAGTTCGTGCCTTATCTGAAGCTGGTTATCCAATTTCACCTAAAACTTCTGAATGGTCAGATATTTTGAGAATTGATTTTCCAAGTGACTTAATTGAATCAAATTTAGCGACTATTGTTTCAAAAAATGAAGATGATTTAAAAATATCAGAATTTAATAATATATTAAAAACTTCAGGAGTTTTATCACATATATCTAATCAGGTTCAAGAAGCAGAAAAATTATTTTTACATAAAGCTGAAGATATAGCATCAGGATTTTTTAGTCCTGAGCAAAAAAATATTCCATTAAATGTATTTTTAAATACATTAAAAAATGAAATCAATATACTTAAAAATTTAGATTCCGTAAAAAATATAACTGTTGAATTAATAGATTTTAATGGTGAAAAATATTCTGTTATTAATAATACAACAATGGAATTATTTGCAGGTAATTATTCTGATAATATAAATTTATTAGATTCAACCAAATATGGTAGTATAATTAGAAAACAAGGATTTATCAAAATTAAAAATAATAACACATTACCGATAGAATTAAAATCTCTTGCTCCTGGAGCAACATGGAATATAGATAATTTTCCAAATTATTTTAATGTTCCAGTAAAAAGAAATTCTAATACTGGTACACTTTTTGGTCAAACAAACAAACAAATAATTTATTTCCGAAATGTTGACATAACAGGACAAAATGAAGATATTTTTAAACTTGTTAAAACTAGGGGCTTGTATACAACAACATCAATACCATCTATTTATATTGATGCAACTGCAATATCAAGTTCAAAAAATATTCTTTATTTAGATAGTTTGGACAATAATGTTAAATTATGTAAATTATTACCAAATGCTAATAATGATTTCATAGCATTTACAAAAGAACATCCAAATTTTGATTTAAATAATTATAATACATTATTATCTGAATTTGAAAGAATATCATTATATAATTCATCTATAAAACAGAAAAATTTCCAAGAAGAAAATGATTCAGTTAATTCATTAAATAATTGTTTAGGATTTAATGATAATGATTTTTATACTGTTGGTGAAAATAGTTGTGGTGCTTTTTTATATCCAATTATATCAAATTCAAATTCAATTAGTGTTGTAGGAAATTCAACAACATCTACACTAATAATACCAGCTGGAAATGAAATAATTATTCCATTTGTATTTGAATATAGAATGATGGATAGATTAGGTAAAGTTGATGGTAAAAATGGAACAACAATAAATGATGTTTTAGAATATTCAAAAAAAATAGGTATTGATTTATTAATAAATAATAATATATTCAAATTTGATATAAATGTATCAACAAGATTAAAACCAAAAGTTAATCCTGTAAGTTCATTAAATGTAAGTTCTGTTGTTTCGGGATTTATAAATGATAATCCAAACCCAATAACACCATAAAAAATAAATGAATAATATTTCAAATAATATATCTACTAATAAGTTTGAATCTTTCACTGGAGCATTACCAATAGCTCCAGTGAAACTTTCTGGCTTATACAAAATATTTATCAATAAAAATAATATTTTGTATTTTGATGATTATAATGGTAGACGTGTTGAAATTGATAAATCAAATAAATTTTTACCACAATTAGCTAATTTTCTAAAAACTTCAACTTTTTTAGAAAATAAAAATAAATTAAAATATGGTGGGTTCAGATATGATAAGGAATTAACATATCATTGCCCTTTATATCTAAATAATATTGAAACATTACCAAAATATTTTCAAGTTTCAAGAATTGAAAATAAAACATTAACAAATTCAGCAGATTTACATAAATATAATGAATTGCTTTTATTAGTTGATTTAAAAAAAATAGGATTATATGATATTTTTGAAGAAATAACTAATACTTATGATTATATTTTAAATTATAATTTAGATGATAGTAATATAACAATTAATGGTTATTCTATTATCGAAGAAACTAATGTTAAAAAAACATTCACTATATTAAATAATTTATCAAATCAACCATATCTTGAAGTATTAAACAATAAGATATTGAATGTATTTGAAAACGAAAAAATAATATTTCCAAAATTTATTAATATAGAATTTGAATTTCAATATGTTAATAATATAATCCCATTTAATAATTTTTTTGGATTTTTTAGTATTGGTGAATTTATAGATAAACAAAATTTTGATACTTCAAAAATAACTGTTTCATTAAAAGAATATACAAATAAAATCGAATATAAACAAGAAAAACAATTAAATCAAATAAATGATATTCCATATATTGATATTATTTCTGTTAATTCTATTTCCAGACCTAAAAATAAATTACCACAATTAAGATTAAAAATTGATAATATTGCTCCTGGAGATTATATTAAAATAATACACCCGGATAATAGCGTATTTTTTGAATATACAATATTATCAAATGATATTAAAATAACTCTTAGAGAAACTTTAAGATTCATTTCAAATAAATTAACAAATTTATCAAACAATGATTTTGTTTTCACATCAAATGTTAAAAATAATATAATTACAATTAAATCAAATTTAATTGATGATTTAATTGAAGAATTTTATTTTGTTGTTTCAAATAAATTTATTTTTATTGATGATAGAATAAAATTTTGTCAAATAACAGATTCAGATATTTTAATAAATAATCAACATGATGAAAATCTTTATCAATCTGTATTAATTAATAATCAATTTTTTAATGTAATAAAATATTTTCATTTTGATGATGAATTTTTTATTAGATTGGAAAATTTTGATAATTTATTAATACAAAATATTAATTATATAGAAATTTATGAAAATAAAATATCCAAATTATTAAAACTTGAACCAATAACATATTTATCATATAATTCAAATTTAATATCTGAAAAACAATATGATAAAACTAAATATGTTCAAAATTTACAGGAAAATTTCGATAACCCAATAGCTATTATAGCACAAGAAAAATATGGTAAAGATGTTATAAATTCAAATTATGAAATAAATAAATTTACTGATAATTACCAATATATTTCAGAAGATGATGCTGGTGAATTAATACATAAAAATAAAATAGATGAAAATCAATCATTAAATGATATTAATATATTAACAATTTTATTTTCATCTCCTGGAACAACAGCTTTATTAACACCGAATATTTTAAATCTTGATAAACAATTTTATGAATATAATGGTAATTTAGATTATAAATTACTTGATTCTGATGATATAAGATTTCATTGGTTTTTAATAAAAGCACAAACACCTAAATATTTAGAAAATACTATTTCAGATTTAAGGTATTTTACAGATAAACCAAAACTAACATCACGTTTAATATTAAATGAAGGTAATTTATCATATTGTGAAACAATATTTTTAGGGGTTAAATATCGTTTACCACAAAAATATAAAAATTATCTATTTGCTACATATTTGAATTTTCAAGATGAATCACATATAGAATTAAAATATTATTTTGAAATCGATAATGAAAATAAAACTATTTATTTATCGATAAATAAATATTTGGATTTTATTGATTTGCTTAAGGGAGCTGAAATAGAAAATGAATCATTAATCGATTTATCATTTTTTTATTCTGTTCAAGAAGCACATAATACAAACTCACAATCATTATACGCATTTAAAACAGGAGGTATTTTATTATGTGACGATGAAATTTCTGTAATGTATCAAAATCAAATTATTAAAGGTTGGAGAGTTTTTGATGAAATAACAAATAAATGGTATATTTGTTTAAAAAGAAGTTTGTTTGTTATTACAGCACCATTAACAGAATTATTTCCTGAAAGTGGTAATATTGATTTTTATGTTTATTCTTCAGTTGAATATCTTGGAGAAACACATTATTATACATCGATGGTTTTTACTGTTAAAGAAATAAGGGATTTAACAAATGATTATTTATGGTGTGAAGATATTGAAGTTAAATTTTTTGATACAGAGGAATTTTTTGTTAATAAATATAATCCACAAGTTATAAATCAAATATTTAAAGTTAATGTTAATTCATTACAAAATACATTTCCTGAAAATATTAATACAATTTTTGGAAATAATACTGTTATAAATACATATATTGTTGATTCAGCACAACAACAATTCAAATTAATAAATTCAACATTACCATTATCATTAAAAAAATATTATTTTGAAATTGTAAGAAAAAATATTTATGATGAAGAAAGTAATTTTACACAAACACAAGAATATTTCATATTTCCAGAATTTATAAATCCAACATGGAATTTAGCTGTATTGCTAAATAAATTTAATATTGATTCATTTGATGATAAAGCAACTCCATATTCAAAAATATCATTATTTGATAGGAATCAATTATGGAAAATTATACAGGATATTTTGAAATTTGATGTTAGATTTAAACATTCAACAATAAAACAAACACAAAATATAATAAGAGATTTTTTATTATCCCAATTAAATGAATATTCAAATATATATTCAATTGAAATAAAAAATTCAGCTCCATTAGATGATAAATTTATTAAATTAAATATTATTGAAAATAATGAAAATGCAGTTATATGGAAAATGAATAATATCCATAAAATAAATAAAATAAATAGATATAATGGTCCATATTTACCATATCTTAAATTAATTGATAATGAACTAGAATTTCAAAAAACAATATCAACTAATAGGAAAGATGTATTATTTAATATTTATGATGATAATTTTTCAGGATTAAATATTAATGCAACATGTAATTATTCAGAAGTTGTTGGTAATATTACTTCAAGTCTTTACACAAAAACAGAAGAAATTAATTTTAATTTAATATATCCTGTAAATAATTTAGAAATAAATTTAATTGATAATTTAAAAAATGTTTTATTACTTGAAGAAGCAATTATTAACAATAAAAATGAACAATATATTTCAAATATTAATAATAATATTGATACATATATAATAGAAACATATATTAAATGGTTGTTATTAAATGTTTATTTTCTTGATTCTGTTAAAAATGAATTGGGACAAAAAATACAATTTGAAATATCAGATTTTTTGGTTAAATTAAAACCAAAAAGTTTTTATAATACTAGATTTGAAAATGTTATCTTTAATTTTAAAAGAAAATAATAATGCCTAATCCAATTGAAACACTTAAAAAAATTGAATTTCAAGATATAACACAATTTCTTGAAGATATAAATAGGAATTTTGCTGTTGTAGAAAATTCTCCATTATATAAAGGTATTCCTGGTATTAAAGGTATTGGTTTAAACGGATTACCAGGTTTACGAGGCAGTAAATTTATCTTCATAAATTTGCAAAAATTCCAAGAACAATTTCCAGGTGAATTATCATCAATTAATCAAATTGATATAAATTATATTAATACCAAATTATTAACATTTACAAATAAACAAAAATTATTATTAGCATTAAATATTACGGAATTAATTGATAAAGATGTTGTTGTATTATATAATACAATAATGTTATCATATAATTCCGTTGATGAGATTTTTTTGAATACAGGTATTGCATTTAATGAACAATCAAATTTATTAAATAATATACAACAACAAATTGAAGATTATGTTCAATTTTATGTTAATAACAATCAAACAATTAATAATCTTTCAAATACATTTGAAAGTTATGTAACTTACGCTAAAAATTATACTGATACAAATAATGTTTTCATAACATCTTCATTAATAAATTCAAGTGTATATAGTCCATATATTCCAGGATTTAATAGTAATATAGGTATATTAATGAATAACCATAAATATTTTGGTTATTCAAATATAGAATTTCCTATTGATAATGATGGAACCATTGTTTTTGGTTCAATGAAAAAATATTATAATTTATTAATGAGTACATTATCACTTAGTGGTACTGATACATTAACATCTGATTATGCTCCTGGAGTTGGTAATATTCCATCAGCTGTATTTTTACAAGATACAGAAAATGCAGGTATTTTAATTGGATATAAGGGTAGACAAAATTTAAAACGTTTCGCTAATATTTATAAAAATACACTACATGAATTAATATTAAAATCAGATTCAGGAGTAAATCCATCTGAATTTTCGGAATTAAAATTACATAAAGATTATTTGAAATTTTCTAAATTAGTGCAATTAGGTAATGATTTAGAAGTTTCTCGTGATACAAAATTATTTTCAGATATACAAAATAATTTTTTAAGAACAGGTAAATTTTCTGAAGGAGCAAATATTTCAAATAATTTCAACAACAATATTATTGAAATTGGTAAAGAAAAAACTTTATTAAACCCAGAAGAAACAATAACAATTAATGTTTCAGATATTGAAAAATATAAACATTATATTGAAAATGTTTTAATTACAGATATTAATGGTATTGTTTCTAAAGCATATAGTTTGGAAACAACTCCAATAAATAATTCAAATATATCTGATTTAGGATTAATTGACGCTTTAACAATAAATTCTCCAAATAAAATATTAACATCATATTATTTTGGATTTTTAGCTAGAAAAATTAATGCAATTAGTAATTTTTGTAATACAAATTATTGGAGAAAAAACCAATTCAATACAGGAGAAATTCCAGATTTGTGGTTATCAAATAATTTAAAAGTTGATAGAGATGTCAATTTAACAAATGGACAAATAATTACAAATAGATTACAGGGAAAAACTTTCCTAAATGCTAATGAACTAAAAATTAGTAGTAAAAAAATTAATTTAAGTAATTTCCCTAATAATGTTTTAGTTACTGATGAAACTGGTTATATATTAACCGATTATTATGTTGAAAATCAAAATTTCCCTGTAAATGAATTAAATCAAGGGGAAATGTTATCATATTTAGGTGAAAGTAATGTAAGTATTTTAACAACTAAATATTATGGACATTTAGCTAGAAAAATAAATCAAGTTTATTCAGATTTATATGGTAATTATTGGAGAAAAAATCAATATGATACATTTGATATTCCAAATTTATCTTTATCAAATGATTTAATAGTTAAAGGTAATGTTATTTTTAAACCAAATAATATAGAAGTTTTTAAAGTTGATAAATTAACAAATGATGTAACTATTGGTTCAGCAGCAACCAAAACAATATTATCATCAAATATAATTAAATTAATTCAATTTGTTGATAAGGTTTTAGTTACAGATAATAACGGAGAATTATTAAATCAATATTATATTGAACCAATTGATTTTAATAATAGTGAATTAACAGAAAATATTGTATTATCTGATATAGTTGGATTAAATAACGATGCAATTGCAAGAGCTAAACATATTAATTTTTTAGCTAAAAAAATAAATTCAATAATTACTTGGGTAACAGATAAATATTGGTCAAAAATAGAATTTTTTACAGGTGTTATTCCTGATTTATGGTTAAATAATTTTTTACGTGTAGATACAAAAATAAGTGTAGGTGATATTAATAATCCAAATATTTTTGCTGAAGGAGATGATACAAAATTAGGTAAAACTGGTGGGATAACAAAAATTAATGGAAATCAAATATTTGTTGAAAATAAAATTGAAAAAGTTTTAGTTACAGATGTAAATTCGGAAATTTTAAATGATTATTTTGTTGAAACAGATTTACCAATTTCAAATACAGGTGTTGGTGGACAAACAGATATTGAAATAGCTGATGATTTTTGGATAAAAGAACCAGTAGGAAATACAATAACACCATGGCAACCATTTTTAAATATCCCATCAAATATATATGGTTTTTTAACCGGAAGACATTTTGAACATTTAGTAAGACATTTAAAAGCTATTCGTTCATTAATTTTTGATAGACCAACATATCAGGAAGTTAATGATATGATTGGATTAAATATGCCTGTTGGTTCTATTATATTATGGGATATGAAATTAAATCATTTATTCAATCCAAATCAATTAAATGGTGGAATACCAAAATGTTTTGTTGTTTGTGATGGTAGAATGATTCCAGGAACAAATATACATACTAATAATATGATTGATAAATTTGTTAAAGGTAGTTTAACACCTGGTATAATAGGAGGAAATATAAATCACCAATATAAATTGATTGGAACTGATATGTTTCCACATTCACACACAATAGACCCCCATACACATGAGTTTACAGAGATTGACCCATTAAATGGAGCTCCTGTTACATTTGGTTGGGATAATGGTTTAGGACATACATGGAATTTATTGTTACGTTCATCAGCACCTAATAATTCACAAACAACAAATGTAACTCCAGCAACTGGAACACAGACAAGTTTTTCAATTGAACCACGTTCAATAACAGCTATTTATATAATGAAATTTTGGAATGGTTCAGGAATATTTCCAGTAACAGTAATGCCACCTTTTGCAAATATAAGTATTATTAATATTAATAATGTTTTATCTTGTAGTGTTGTTTTTAGTTTGACAGATTCAACAGTAACAAATATTAATGTTGAAGGTAGTTTAGATAATGGTGTAACTTGGAATACATTAAAAATAAGTTTAGTTAATATTTCACCAATAACTTTCACATTACCAAATAATGGTGATTGGGAATTTAGATTAAAAGCTATTAATGGGGATTCATCATTTACACAAGGAGAATATTCAAACACAATAATTCAACAAGTTTATGCTCCATTTGCAAATATAAATTCAATATCTAATATAGGATTATCAGCAAAATTAGCTTATACAAAAACAGATATAACTGTTACATCATTTAATGTAATTGTTACAGATTTATCAACAGGAACATCACAAAATTATGTGCCAAGTGAAGTAACAAATTATGTTATTGGTGTTGAATTACCAGCACTTGGAGATTATAGTTTTAAAATTGAAGCATTAAATGGAAACCCAATAATAACAGGTAATCCAACAGATAATTTTAGTAATACAATGAATTATTCAATTAATTCATTATTTATTACACCATCTGAATTTGTAACAATAGATAATATATATGGTTTACAAGATGTTAATGCTTTAATAGTTGATTTTACATCAACAACAAATATTGGTAATACAACATTAATAGATATACAATATAAAAATAGTTCAAATCTTTGGGTAACATTCAAATCTTCACAAGTTTATTCAGAATATTTCCAATTAACTAAATCAGGAATAGCATCAATTACAAATCAATATAATAATAAATTATTTAGATTTAAGGCTTTAAATGGTACATTAATAAATACATATTCAAATGAATTTTTATTATCATTTTAATTATGAATAAAATAGACGTTTCCAATTATAATTATACAGACATTATAAATATTAATGAAAATTCAATACTTTATTTAAAAAATAAATTTGAAAATTTCGATATAAATTTATTTATAATTACATTTGAAGAATTAAAAGAATTCGATATTAAATATTCTTATTCATATGATAATATAAATTGGTCTAATCCTGTATTAAAGGAAAATTGGGATTTATTAAATGAATCTAATGAAATAGATGGTATTGATTATATATATTTAAGTATTTGGTTTTTCAAAAAAATAAAGGACCAACATAAAACAAATACAATTAATATAATTGGAAATAATATTAATAACAAGGAAGAATTTGTAATTATATCTAAAATTTCATATAATAATGAAATTATAAATATACTTGATGAAAAATTATTTAATCTTGTAACTTACCACAGTATTGTAAATAAATTACCTAAATGGAGTTTTTATGATAATCAACAATTAAATATTCGTAGGTGGTTAGACCAGTGTATTTCAATTTCACAAATGTTTGGACATACAGTTATATATTTTAAAACTGAACCAATTGAAACAAACCATACATTTGCAAATCATGTATTAAGAAATGTTGTTTCTATAAAGAGATTTAATTGTTTAGCTCCAGGTAATGAATTACCACAAGATAGGAACATTTATTCTGAATGGGACATGCCTCTTGAAGGTGATTTTATTTTACATGTTGTTGATGAAATATTTAAACAAGCTTTTGGTGAAAATAAAGTTCCACTATCAAAAGATTATTTATTTTTACCAATAATAAATAAATTATTTAGAGTTAGTTCTGTACAACCGAAAAATGGTTTTATGGGGAAAATTGGTTGGTGGGAAGTATTTCTTTCTAAATTTGAAGATGATGAAACAATTGGTATTTCTTCAAGTTTAAAAGAAATTTATACAGGAATTGAAAATTTTGATTTTGATGAAAATTTTCCAAATATAGAAGTATTAGATGAAATTAATGAATTTCTTGAAGATAAAATAATCACTAAAGAAAAATTACAGGAAAAAAATATTGATGAAAAAAAAGAAGTTACACAAAATTTTACTAATGTTTTGGTAGATTCTAATAGATATGTTGATTTAAAGGAAACAGATGCACAAAGAAAGTTTTATGAAAAAAGACTAAATATAATATCTATTAACCCTGATGAAAATGCTTTCCCTGTTACAATGTATGATTGTTCAACAGTAGATAAAAGAATAATAGCGTTAACATATGATTTAATTGATTTAGTTTCGATAAATAAAAAATCATTAATAGTTGATACATTAGAATTTTCATTTAATTTTGTTTTATTAAATAAATTTTCTGGAGAAATTTTTGATTTCAATCCATTATTATTTACAATGGAATTTAATAGACAAAATTTATCCATTAATTTTAATAAATATCAAAAAAATTTTAAAATTGATTATAAATTTGAATTTAATGAGTATTATCAAATAAATATTAAATATAATCATGATTTAAAACAATTGAGTGTTATTATTGTTATGTTAAAAAATAGTCAAAAAAATATTGTTTATCAAAATATATATATAATTAATTCAAATAATTTACCAAATAATATAATAAATAATTATAGTAAAATGGAACTAAAAAATATTTATTTGTTTGGAGGATTATTTTATATAAATGAATTATTGCTAAAAATTAATGATAATAAAATTTTATCAGATAATGTTAACCCGGTTTTAATAATGAATCAATTTGGTTTACAATCATAAAAAATACTAAAAATAATGGAAAATAATTTTGATGATTTCGAAGAAATAATAAGTGATGAAGATAAAATTTTAATTGAAAATTCAGATGATGATTCAGATGATTACGAAGAAGTTTTGCAACTTACACAATATGATGGTAATCTAAATTCAGATAATAATTTAGCTATAGTTGCTGAATATAATAATATTGATATTGTTACAGCTGAGAAAAAACATACAGCTTTTGCTAAAAGTTTCGTACAAAAAATAGCTAAATTTATTATTGATTTTAAAGATGTTGAATTAACAGATGAACATAATAAATATATAAAACAAGTTGGACAATTACAACTTGAAAATTTAGCTGATTTATTAACATTAGTTGAAATTAATAAAGGAATGATAAATAATATTGTTCTTCGTGTAAATTCAGTACAAGCCGAAGATTATGCAATGATTTCAACATATACAACTTTAGTAAATCAACATATCAAATTATTAAAGGAACTACATAATTCATATAAAAATATTCCTAATATTCTGAAAAAAATGAAAACAGAAGTATTTTGTAATCAAGAATTATTAGATGGTCCAAATAGTGATGATGTAATAACTGAAAATTATGGAACAACTCAATTTAATAATCAAAAAGAAATGCTTAAAAAATTAAAGGAAGAATATACAAATAAATAAAATATACTTGGTATAATAAATATAAAATAACAACAAAAAATTAAAATCATGATGGATATTAGACTCCGAGAAATTGCCGGAAAAGCCGCGGGAACATATTTTATGGTTACTGATAATTCAGCAGTTCCAGAAATAGAACAAACATCAAATCTTAGATTATTTTTTATTAATACAGAAAAGGGTCCAATTAATACAATTGTGGTGTTTAAAAAAGGAGATTCAATGAGTTTCCAATCTGTATTTGGTAAAACATTAAGAAAAAATGAAAAACAAGGGAATTTTTCTATTAGAGAATGTTTGAATGCTTTAACAACATCAGCTATAGCTGTTATTAATATAAGAGTTTTTGATAATGAAAAAGATATTACTACAATAAGTGGAATGTCACCAAATTTATCTATCCAGGCAAATAAATCAATACCTTATTCAAATTTATTTAATACAAATGGATTATGGACAATAAAACCAAAAAATATAATTAAAGATTTTCCTGAAGAAAATTTATTAAATTTTGGTAATGTTGGAATTTCTGATGTTTCTTTCTTTACAACTGTAGCTAAAGATGTATCTACTTTAACTTCTGAAGGAAATAAATCATTATTAAATACAGATTTAGTTATTGAAGATTTTCCGGCATTAAGTCCTGATACATTTGTTAAAGATACATTTGTAGATGTTTGGATATTTGATAATGCTTTTGATGTCTTGACTGTTTCAACAAATAGATATTATGGTCATTTATTTAATCCAAATGGTTTAATTAAATATTCTGATTTAGAAGCTTTAGCAGCTATACCTGAAGCTGGTTTCAATAGAAAAATAACTGGTTCAATGATACCAAATTTAAAAAATGAATTTGATGAAATAGTTTCTATTGATACATTAATTAATAATGTTTTTGCTGAAACAGGATTAATATGTTCTATAAATGATGATTTATTAGAATTAGATGAAATATCTGGTTATCCAATTATAAATAATTTATATTCGGGATATTATGAAAAAACAGGTGCTTTAACTGACAATGGTATATTACTTAGTCATAGATTACAAATATTACCAACAAATAATGTTGATTTATCTATTGAATTTACAAATCCACCTATTTTCCTTGAAAATAATATGTTAACATTTAATTCTTTTTTCCCAGATGTTAATAGAAAAAATATTGTTTTAGGAGTTTTTGAAAGCGGTATAAGAGTTGGTGATAGGATTTTTGATAATGGATTACCTGTTATTGGAAACCCACTTTATGTCACTAAAATACAAAGTGTTGTAGATTTTTATGATGAAAATCAAGATTTAGATATGGTTGATTTTGATTCATATATTGACCAGAATAGTATTGTTAATTTAACTTGGGTTATTTTACATTTATCAGATGTTTTAACTGTTGAAAATTATGGAAAAATTAATGACCAAACAAGAACAGGTTATGTTACTCCAACAAAATTACTTTCCTATAAAGTTAGAACAGACCAATTTACAGATGGAACAGCTGTTAGACAAAAAGAAATATTAGATATGATTGTTTCACCTGGTATAGTTAAGGGATTAAAAAACTTTTCAGGTATAAGATATATAGTTGATTGTTTTAAATCTTTTGTTGAAGGTGGATATAAATATCAATTTGGTCAATTATGTAAAACATTAGATGATTCAAATAAATTTGTAAGAGCATTTGTTAATGAACCATTTATTGAAGATTTAGAAAAATCCATTAATCCATTATTTAAAGAATCACCAACAGGTATTTTTGATTTGAATTATCTTGTTGAAGGGGGAAATCCAAATTATTCAACAAATTTCTTAACAAAATTTAATTCAGGTAGTGAAATGTGTTTCTTTTTTGGTTCTAAATTAGATACAAATAATAATGAATATCCAACAGCTGCTGATGTTTCAAATTTATTTGTACAAAAAACATTTGATTGGGACGTTGTAGCTAATGCTAGTGGGTATTTAGATACTGTTAGTGGTTTAGCTTTAAATCCAGATGATAATGAAAGATTAGTAATGGAAAAATTTAGATGGAATCCAATAATTAAAATGCCAAAGGGATTTACAATTTATGGAAATTCAACTGGACAAAAAACAAGAACAGCATTAGCACAGATACATAATTCGGAATTACTTGCATATATCAAAGAAAGTCTTTATAATATGTCGAGAGGTGAAGCTTTCAAAAAAGGCACATATAATGAATATCTTGCAACGGAAGTTGAAGTTAAATCATTTATGGATTCATTAGCACTATCAGGAGCTATTAAACCAAATCCAATTGTTATATGTAATGCTTCAAATAACACAACAGAAATATCTAAACAAAAAATAAAACTTATTCATATTGAATATTGGAATATTGATTCACTTGATAAAGTTGTATTTGATTTAAACTTGAATTAATCAAAAAATAAACTAATATGAAAAATTTTAGTGAAATGAATATAATTTCTGGAAAAGAACAAGTCGTTAATGCGGCTTGTTCTAAAACAGGATTAAATGATACAGTTATAGGTAAACTTTATGAATCAGCTAAATTAGATGGTAAATCAGACCAAGAAATAATTGATTATTTCAATAATATAACACTAGAAAAAATAGTTATTTCTTCACAAACTTTTTTAAGTGAAATATCTGAATTAATAAAAGAAAGTGTATTAACACCAAATAATCAGGAAGAAAAACATAAACAAACTTTTAAGTTTTTGTCTGTTTTAAATGAACTTGATAATGAGAAAAAAATTGATAGTGTTTCATTAATAGATACTATCAATAATGTTTTAATAATTAATGATGTAAAAGCTAAGAGTAAATTAATTCCTATATTGGAATTACCATTAATTGAATTAAATAATTTTCATCCAATAAATGAATCTTTTGAATTACAATCAGAAAAAAATGAAAATACAGTTATTTTGTTTGAAGGATTAAAACATATTCTTAATAAAAATAATAAAAGATGGGGTGTTACTTATCACATACAAAATAGTTATAATGCTATTATGAATTATATTGATACTGAAATTCAGGAAATTCAATTAAATTCAAAAATGTATTCTGTTTCAAATGATTTCCACTTAGCATTATTGAATGATATGTTATCAGGAAATGTTGACCCATTAAATAAAAATTTATCTTCTGTAAAACAATTAATACCTGATTTACAAACAGTTGTGTTTGATATGGTTTTAATTGTTAATCAATTTATTGAATCTAATTCAGCATCATTAGAATATGTTAAAAGACAAACTTTTAATGAATATAAAGATTCAGCTAATTCTTTGATTATTTCCATATTATCATCAATAAATAATAGTTTAATAATTGAAGAAGAAACCAAAAAACAATATTTGAAATCGCCTGAAAATATGGAAAATGTTGATAGTTTTGATAGATTTTATGGTAAAAATGTTTTATCTCAATTAACACAAATAATTTCTCATGATAAATTAAAATATAATACTTGGAATATAGGTTTAAAATCTGTAGTTGATATGTTAAATTTTGTTAAATCTTCTTCGATAGAATTTAATATGAATATCCGACCAATACTAAGAACATATATAACTAAATCATATGAATTAACTAGTTCTTTAGAGAAAGCTAATTCATTACTTAAAAAACAACCAGTTTATTAATTTTTAAAAATATTAAATCATGGCAAATATAGCATTTCCACACGTAACAGCATCAACAGCGGCTGTGCAAAAATATGAACCAGTTGTTGCAAGTAATTTCAACGCACATTTTGTTTCTATGGGAACTTTAAGTGATATTGTTGGAGATTTAGGGTTTCTTTCAGAATATGTTAAATCTGTTTCAGGTTTATTTGTTGAAAAATCAGGAAACACTATTGAAGGAGGTTACAAAACAACAAAATTTAGATATGATTCAAATGAAAAAGAAACATTTTATGATGTAGAAGTACAATTCCATAATTTCTTAGATTCAAATTCAGTTGCTTATGTATTAAATACACTTTTACTTTGGAGTCGTGTTAAATTTAATCCATTAACAGGAGAAAAAACTTTGAAAAAAGATTATGCAAATGCTTGTATAGTTGTTGAAAAGTTTAATAGAGATGGAACTATTTATTGGAGAAGGGTTGGACATAATTTATTTCCAATGAATGATATTGATGACCAAGCCGCAGCATTTGATTCACATGATATGATTGAATTATCAATAACATTTAATTCCGATTACGTAACAGACGTCACTAATGACCCGAGATTAACACAAGTTTAGGTCATTAGTTATATCAACTTATAAATGAAACATTTTTAGTTAATAACTAATTATATCCTAAAAATGTTTCATATTATGAAAGTAAATCCTTTAGAAAGAATAGGTTTAAAATTCACATTGTTAAATGGTGAAAAAATAGAGATTATTGATTATTTAAATTCAAGAAGTTGTACAGTTAAATTTTTATCAGATAATACAATTAGATATAATGCTAATTGGGGTAATATTGTAAGAGGTAAACTTGATAAAATAAATTTCAAAGATAAAAATAGATTATCAGAAAGATTAAATTTTGAATATTTACAAAATTGTGGTGATGTTTTAAAAATATTGGAATATAAAAATCCAAATAATTGTACTGTTAAATTTTTATCCGATAATAGTATTAAAACTAATGTTAGGATTCAAAATATTGAAAATGGAAATGTTTTAAATGATAATTTTTGTTATAAAAAAGTTGTTTATAATATTGGATATTTTGGTAAGGGAATATATACAGCAAGATATAAAACTTATCAAATTTGGAGAAATATGTTTCAAAGATGTTATGATGAAAATTGGAAATTAAATAATAAAACATATAAAGATTGTATAATTGATGAAAGATGGCATTGTTATCAAGATTTTTCTAAATGGTATGATGAAAATTCAATAAAAAATTTCGATTTAGATAAAGATATTTTATTTAAAGGTAATAAAATATATGGTCCAGCTACATGTTGTTTTGTTCCAGATGAAATAAATTCATTATTAGTTGCAAATGATATTAATAGAGGAGATTATCCAATAGGCGTTTCAGTTTATTTAGGTAAAAATATAACCAAATATATTTCACAATTATCTATTAACAATAAAAATATTCAATTAGGTAGATTTGATACTGTTGAAGAAGCTTTCCTTAAATATAAGGAAGAAAAAGAAAAACAAATAAAATTATTAGTGGATAAATATATAAATGAAATAACAAATAAAACATATTTAGCTCTATATAATTATAAAATAGAAATAACCGATTAATTTAATAAAAATGTTAATATATGATACCAACAAATAAAGAATCAATAGCTGCTTACGAAAAAGTAATTATTGCTGGTTTTAAAAAACAAGATTTTTTTGATTATTCATCAATTCAAATGTTCATGGAACAAGTAGCTGGAGAACATTTTGAAGATTTTGATGATGTTGATGAACAAGCTGAATTTATTGAAAATTTTCTTTCAACAAGAAAAAGATTTTTAATTGATAATTTCGTAAAACCGCATTTAATAAATATATGCGTTAAAGATGAAGAAAATTTAAAAGCATTAAATGATTTCGTGTTAATTAATTTAGAATTTTAAAATATAATTTCGTATGGCATTTAAACCTCGAAATAAAGATAATGGGATTGAAAAAGTTGCTAATGTTGATGATTTGAGTGAAAACATTAATGGTGACACTAAAAATAAACAAAAATATGGTATTCCAGAGATAAAAAGTTTTAAAGACCAAGCGATTGAAGTTTTAAATATTTTAGATAAAAAAGGTATAAATATTTATGATGAAAATCGTACTCCGGGAATGTATCTTAAAAGAAATAGTGAACAAACTATTGGAAATAAGAAATTAAAAAATATTTTAAGTGAATTACCAAATAATTTAACACAAAATAATCATCAACAGGAACAACGAAATACACCTAAAAACATATTGGATTTTTTATCAAATCAAAAATAATATAAATAATATAAATAATTAAAATAATGGCTGATAACACCGATAATTTAAAAAATCTTGAAAATAGATTAACAGAAGAAGGATTATTTAATAATCCTTCAAACAATGAAAAAACTAAAGAAGGAGAATATTTAGGAGAATATAAATTACCATCAGCGATTGATGGTTATCGTATTTTAAAAAATGAAGAACTTCCTTTTGAAGGTTTATTATATCCACAAACATGGCGATTTGGTTACAGATGTCCTACAAGTATGGAGGTAGCAAATTTTTCTACAATAAATGAAGAAGACCAACCAGCAATTATTGCAGCTGTTGAAGATTTAATCAAAAAATGTTTTGTTATTGTTGATTCAAACAAAAATAGAGAAATTTCTTCTTCACAAATAAATGATGGTGATAGATTATTTTTCTTTTTAAAATTGAGAGAATTTTATTTACATGACAAACCAATTCAATATATTGTTATGAATCAAACACATAATGAATCTGTAACTGTTTCATTATTAGCTGAATTATTGCAATATCCTGAATTAAATGAAAAATTGCTTTCTTGTTTTGATGGAAGAACATTTACAATTACTGTTGAAAATCAAGAAGAACCAATAAAATTTTTAATTCCAACATTAGAAATTTCTGCAAGAGTTTTCCGTTATATGGTTAAAACATATAAAGAGGTTCAAAAAGAAAATAATGATAAAATTAAAAATGTTGATTCATTTGATAAACAATTTTTATTAGTAGCTCCATATTTATATGTTAATGGTAATGAAACTATTGAATCATTAAAACAAAAATTCAAACAAATTCAAAAAAATGATGGATTGTTGAATGCCTACATAACTATTATTAATAAATTGAAATTAAACAATTACGAAAAAATAGTATATACATACAGGGAGTCTGAGGAGGAGGCTCTTATAAAATTTCCCGGGGGATGGAAAAATATGTTTATCGATAAAGGAGCTCTCGGAGGAATATTCGAATAAAATATATCCTATTTATTTAAAAGAAAAACAAAAAAATATTGAATTTCCAACAATTTCAGAAATTTATAAACAATCAATAATATCTGCTGAAAGTTATTTTGATGAATGTATAATGATTAGTGTTAAAACTGCTAATTCTTTTGAACAAATTGAAAAAATGGAATTTTGGAAATTCACAAATCTTGGTAAATCATTAAATAAATATTTAGAAGATGAAAATAATCGTGGGAATGGAACAAATACAGATGTTCAAAAAGAACATGAAAAAATGATGGGACAATCAAAAAATATGATGGGTTCAATTAAAGCTCCGAAAATAAAAACACCAAAATTTAAGTAAAATAAAATGGAACAAAATAAGGATTTAAAGGATTTGAATGTTTTAAATGAAGGTATATTAGATTTTAATAAATTGGATAGTAATACTAATCAAAAAATTACTCCAAATTATAAAGTTAAAAAAATTGATAAATCTTTATTTTTAACTAGTGAAGAATCAATAAATCAACAATCAATTGCTGAAACTCCAATACAAAATAATCAAATCATTATTCCTAAATCAATAGAGGAAACTAAACATCAAGATTTAGTTTCCGCTATTGAAACTAAATCATTATCAGAACTTAAAATACAGGTTTTATCTAAAAAAGCTAAAATTCGTGAAAATAATGTTAATGTTCCAGTAATACAAAATATTATACAACAGGAACAAAAAGAACAAAATGTTTTACAATTACAAATACAAGAATTACCAGAAATAAATGCAGAAAAAGTTAATGAGGAATTAATTGAAACTTATGAGGAATTAACAAATGATATTCTTCCTGTTGATATTGATTTAGTTAAAGCTGTTGAAGAAATACAAGATATTGCTGAATTTACTCCTGGAATGGAGAATTTATCAATAACAGATTTTGATTTTACAGAAATAAAACCTATTGAAGGTTGGAGTAAACATAAACCATCATTAAAAAGTGATGTTGGTAATGAAGAAATAAATAAAATTACTGAAATTGTTTGGAAATTAACAGATAATTATGTTAAATCAAGAAAAGTTGATTTGCGTGGTATTGGTAATTTGAATAAAAAATTAGCTTCAATAAAATCAGATTATAGATTACATCCTATAAATTATTCTTTTGGTGCTCCATTAAATAGTCCTTATGCTTCAAATAAAGGAACAACAATAATTTTATCAATTCCATTAGATTTTAATACATCAAAAAGATTATTAGTTTTTATTCAAGAATCAAGAAGTAAATATATATCCGAAATTAATTGTGATATTGAATTTATTGCTAAAATAATTTCCGATTATTATGTAGTTGGTTTTAATGTTACTCAAGCAAGATTAAAATCAAATTCAAAAGCAAATCCATTATCATTAGTTATTAATAAACTTGCATTAACAAGAAAATATTTAATTAAACCTTTATATGATGGAGATGATGAATTTTCTCAAATTTTAATTGAAACTAAAACAGGTAAAAATCAATGGTTACGTGTTTATATTTATGAAACATCAATTAAGGGAACATACCAAATTATGTTTAAATCCAAAATTGATAATGAATGGAAACATAGTTTGAATTTTTCTTCTCTTCTAGATATTCAAAAATTATTACTTGATAAATTTGAAGAAAAATTGAATGAATTTTTTAATGAATTTGATTGGACACAATTTGGTGTATATTCAGAAGATGAAGATAATCGAGAAGTTTATTTGATAAATAAAATAACATATCGAAATTTAAAAAATGCTTTTGTAAGTATTTATGATAATATTGTTGAATATCCTGAAAATGGTATATTTATTAAAGAAGTATTATCTCAATTAGATACGAAAAAAGATATTAGTTCAGCTTATGCCGCAGAAACAATAATTGGTAAAACAAATTATTTGGATTATTTTATATTAACATATTCAGCTGAACAAGTAATAGGTGGCGATAAACGAAATGGTAAAGATTATATTACATCTGAAAAATATTATGAAGATAATTTAATATCTGAAAAAAGTAGAGTTCCTTATGAGGAAAGATACAAAACAATTCTTAAAAAACAAGGTACCGATAGAAATTATAATGCAAGACAATATATTTTTACTTTAATGTATTCAATAAATAAAGAAGTAAAAACATTACAATCAAAAAGTTTTGAAGAATTAAAAACTTTAAGTGGATTTTTAACAATTAATCCCAAATAAAAATGATTATTGAAAATATACCAAATTCAGAAATAAATAAATTATATATTGCTATATATGGTAATATGTCATCTTTTCGTAAAAGGTCAATATCATTTATAATTTCTCCACATTCAAATAGTGTTGCTTCAGTTATATTATATGTTACAGGTAAAAAGGGAACTGTTACAAAAGATTTTGTACTTATTTATGATTCTTTATTACTTGAATGGAATATATATTCCGAAGGTAAAAAATATATTATTAATAGTTTGAATGAATTACCAACAATTGTTAATAATATGATTCAAAAAATGGGAACAACAGTAACCAAAATTTAATTAAAAATAAATGCAATCAGTACCAGCACCTAATCAGGTCGAAATAGGTTTATCATCAATGGTTTCTTTATTATCTAAAATTTCTGAAGATAATAAAGAAAGCATTGATATTTTAAATTTAATTTCATGGAAAATTAATTCAATTTATGATTCTGTTGAAGTACCATTAATGAAAGTATTAATGTATTCATCAAAAAAATACGAAAGTATTAAAGATTTAATATTTCAAACAAAATTAACAAATTTCCAATTACAAGATATTTATGAATCAATTAATAAATTAAGTTTAAATAATAATCCTTTAATTGAAAGACCAACAAATATTATTGTTCAACCACCACAAATTAATAATGTTTCAACATCTAAAGATAATGATTTTTTAAAAAATATTTCTGAAAAATCAACAAAAATCTTAGATTTTCTAATAAAAAAACCTAAAAATAATACTGAATCAAAAAATACCGAATCAAAAGAAGATGTTGAAAAAGGTGGAAAAGCAATTTCAAGTGTTTTTAAAACAATAACAGATTTAGCCACATCATTAATATCTATTAAGAAAAATTTAACAGATAAATTAATACAAAAATTAAATAAATTTGGTGAAGCATATTTAAAATTAATAGATGTTCCTGAAAGTAAATCACATGCTTTTGAAACTAATATAACTAATTTTTCAGATATTATTTCAAAATTAGGTAAAACTTTATGGAAACCAGCACTTGCTTTATCAGGATTAACACTTGCTTTTTCTTTATTAACATTTTTGGTAATAAACCCAGTATTTTTATTAGCTATTGGTGCTATTGGTTTAATGTTAAATATGATAACAAAATTTTCTGATGATAAATCAATAAAAAATAACAATATTGATAAACTTGGATATTCTATATTAGCTTTAACAGTTGCAATGATTGCTATGCAATTTGTATCTTGGGAATCTGGAGTAAAAATGTTATTATTTATTGGTGGTTTGAATTTAGCTTTGAGAGGTTTTTCTATGTTAGGTGGTAATTCAACAAAAACAGATAGTATTAAAAATAATCCCATGATAATGTTTGCATTAGGTATTGGTATTTTTACAATAACAATGTTAGCAATTAAATTTGTTGATTGGGAATCAGTAGCTAAAATGATTGTTTTTATAGGGGGTCTTGGATTAGCTTTAAATTTTATTGGTTCAGGAAATGCAACAAATAATAAAATGATTCAATTTGCAACAGGTATAGGTATTTTAACTCTTGCAATGATTGTTATGACTATAGTTAAATGGCCTAGTATATTTAAAATGATTGTTTTTGTTATGGGACTTGGGTTAACTATGTCATTATTTAATTTTGATGAAAAAGGACCTAAAAATTCAATGGTTATGTTTGCATTAGGTATTGGATTAATGACACTTGGAATATTGGCTATTGGTGAAATAGATAACGAAATTTTAATTAAAGGTATTTTATTTATAGCTGGTTTAGGTTTAGTAATGAAATTATTTAATTTTGATAAAATGGGACCAAAAAATGCTATGATTTCATTTGCATTTGGGTTTGGTATTATGGTATTAGCTATGTATGCTATTAATGAATTACCTTGGGAAGCTCTTGGAAAAACATTATTATTTCTTGGTGGTCTTGGATTAATTTTAAAATTATTTAAAGGAACCGAAACATTAAATATGATAGGTATTGGAGCAGGTATATTATTTATTTCAGGGGCTTTATATGTTTTCAAAAAAATAAATTGGACTTTAGGAGATGCTATATCTTTTGGATTGACTCTTGTTGGTTTAGGAGCTATTTTTGCCGCAGCTGGAGTACCAGCAGTAGCTGCTTTGATAGGTGTTGGTGTTTTATCTATGATTGGTATGTCTGTTGGTTCTATATTAATAGCATTATCAATTTGGGCAATATCAAATATGTCATTTAATTATAAAAATATTGGAAATTTCATATTATCAGCAGGAATTTTAGCTATAGGTTTTGCTGCATTAGCGATACCAGCGATACCAGGAGCTATTGGTTCATCTTTATTTATTCCAATAGTAACTGCTGGTTTATTAGGAGCTTTATCACTTTGGGCAATATCAAATATGTCATTTAATAATCAATCAATTAATAATTTTATTTTAGGTGTTGGTAGTTTAATTTGGGGATTTGCAAAAATGATTTTAACTGTTCCATTTGCAGCTGGTGTTGCAATAGCTTTATTACCAATTTTTACTTCAGCTTATTTAGGAGCAAAAGTTTTATCTAAATTAAACGGATTAATAATAAATAATGATAAAATAATTGCTTTTGGTAATGGAGCAAAAACATTAGTTAATTCAATTAATAATATTGGTGGTTGGAATTTAGTTAAAATTGCAGCAAAAGCGGTTTTATTATTACCAATATTTTCAGCTGGTTGGTTAGCATCAAAAGTATTATCATCAATATCTAATACGGAATTTAATGTTGAAAAAATAAATTCATTAGGAGGTGTTATTGATTCATTTACAACAATGATGTCAGATACATTATCTAAAAACGAAGATAAATTAAAATCATCTGAAAATGGAATAAAAGCCTTAGCAAAATTAATGAGTGTTGGTGGTGGAATAGCAAATGTTATTCAAATGATGGCCAATATGAAATTTTATGAATATACTGTAAAAGATGGTAAATTAGTTTTAAGTGGAGTTAGAACATTAAATAGTGATGATTTTAAAAAAGTAGGTGAAAATTTAGGTTCAATGTTACAATGTTTAATAGAACCATTAGTAATTCTTGGTAGTAATTCAGCATCATTTGTTATTGGTGGTAAAGTAATAACAAATCCCTTTAAATCTTCAACAGCATTAAAAGGGATTGAAATGTTATCTCAATTAGGTAATGCTTTTAAACCATTAGCTGAATCTGTAAAAACATATTCATCAATTCCAATGGTATCAAATCCAGCATTATTAAGTAATTTTTCTATGTCTTTAATGGTTATGACAAATACATTTATGTTTGTTTTCAAAAAATTATCAACATTGGATAACGATTTAATTGATGATTCAATATCAAATTTAGTTCATTTTTTTGATTCACTTAAAAATGCTGAAACAAAAACATTAACAAATTTGAATGATATTTTTACTAAATTTACAAATAATCTTTCAGACCAAGTTAAATGGAAAAGAATTCAAAATAATTTAAAAATTATTAAAGACCAATTTGGTGGTATAGCAAAAAATATTAATAGTATTGATATTGAAAAAGCTACAGCTTTTGAAAGAAACATTAAAAATCTTATTGAAAAAAATAATGGTGAAAATTTAAAACAAGCTGTTGAATCTTTAACAGAATTATTAGGAATGGTTAAAGATAATCAAGGAACATTTAATAATGTTTCAACATCAAGTAATTCAAATACAATACCTGGTAATCCATTTACAAATGCTGTTAATAATACATTTGGTACAAATATAAACCAAAAAGGAAAAGAAAATACTAAAAAACCTTCAACACAATTAAATAAAAATAATTCAGATTTTGAAGCTACAGTAATAAGTTTATTACAACAAGTTGTTGATGCTTGTGGAATTGATTTCCCTAAAAAAATGAATGTTGTTATTGTTGATGATTTAACTAGGAAATAAATAATCAAATTATATGGAATTATTATTAATAATATATAATTTCAAACAATAAAATATCGTACGGAAATTTGCTTAATTATTTTAAAAATAATCGCGAGTATTTTAAAGATAACAAATTTCGAGCATTGTAAAATGTGAAAAGATATTTTAAATCGGGGTGTTCCCAAAAAATAATTGTACAATTAAAAAATTAATTAAAATGACAAGAAAAGAATATGTCGTTCAGTGTACACAGCAATTAGCTGAAAACACAAAAGTATGTCTATCAGGACATGGAATCAATGGTTCAATCATGAAAATGATTGAAGGAAGACCAGACGTTTTAGGTAAATTATCAACATTTAATTTTAGTACTGTAAATGCTAAAAAAGGTGGTAAAGGTTTGAAAAAAGCTCCAAACTTTAAAATTACAGCATATAAAACTTTTGGAGAATTTACAGATAATGCGGCAGCTGATGTTGAATTGTTTATGAGTGGTCTTTCAAAAGAAGATTCATCATCATTCACAAATACAGATAATATTTCCGTAATTATTATACAAGCTGATTCAGCTACAGGTAATACAGAAGCTGATATTGCAAATCTAAAATCAGAGGTTGTTCCTTTCGATACATATGTTAAAAAAGCTTATAAATTTCCTGGAGTTTATTTAACTTTAATGTATGGTGATTCTATTATTGCTCCAAGAGATGCAGCTAAATCTGAAACAAAAGCTGTTGTTAACAAGAAAATTGTTGCAAGAAAAAATCCAGCAAAAGTTAAGGCTTTATTAGCTGCAAAAACAAAAGCTAAATTAGCTTCTATTAAGGAAGACCAGAAAAAATTAGGTTTTGCAGCAAGAAAAACAGAAGCTGAATTACAAGAATTTAATGCTATTAAAGGTGAATTTGGTGTTAATGAAAATGCAAGACAATCAACAGTATTGAAATCTATTAATTCATATGATAAAACAATAAAAGCATATATTAATGGTTTATCACGTTCTGATAGAAAATATTTTAAATTAGCATTTGATGCAAGAGCAACAAATGATATTAAAGGTATGTATAGAGCGTTAACAATGGTTAGTCCTGAAGCTTCTGAAAAAGTTAAAAATATTATTGTTAATGGTAATTTAACAACTGGTACTGCTGTATTGGATGCAAGAGCAAAACAATTCAAATTGAAAATTGCTGAAATTACTAAGAAAAATGAAGAACTTTTAAGTTTAGCTGAAGCTGCTCCAAATGCAAAAACACGTGGAAATATTAATTTCAAAATCCGAGCAAATATTGAACAAATTAAATTGTTAAAAGCAAAAATTGCTATTCACGGAGAATTAAACCCAGGTTTTGTTAAATCAAAAGCAACACTTCTTAAATCAGTTAATGCTAAAATTGAAGAAAATCGTTTGAAAGGATTATCTTTACAAGATAGTTTAAAATCAGCTATTGCTCAATTACCTGTAACACCACAACAAAAAATGCAAGTTCAACAAGCTGTTGTTCAACAATTAGCAACTGGTACTTCATTACAATTAGCTGTTCAACAAGCAATACAAAAACAACAAATACCACAAGCTGTTGGTGTTGTTGAAGATTTTGATGAATTTGCTGATTTACCTCCTGTTGATGTTTTCGGAAATGTTGACGAAGAAACAGCAGATATTGCATCAGCAATTGCTTCTTCTAAAACTGTAGACGATATTTTAGCTATGCTTTAATATTTGAAATTTGATAAATAAATTAAAATCCGGTAATTAAATAATTACCGGATTTTATTAAATAAATATAAAATGGCAACACCTCAAGAAACATTATTTTTAAAAACACAAATACAAATAGCTCAATTAGAGGTTGTATTTAATGGTCCATTAATTAAAAATTCAATTGTTGAAAATCTTATCGATTTAACAACATTAAATTATAATTATGAACATAAAATGATTTGGGTAAGAAATGAAGAATCCAATTATTTTCTTACAGATGGTGATGGAACACAAATTTCACATTGGAAAAAACAAACAAACAAACTTGTATTAGAACAATATAAATCAACAGAAACATGGTTTAAAGATGATACAGTTTATTTAGGAGGTAAAATTTATAAAGCATTGCAAAATGTTCCATTAAATTTTAACCCTATAGATAATCCACTTTATTGGTTATTAATTACAGGAGAACAAATAACATCAAGATATATTTTTAATAATGTATCGAATTTTGTTTTTTTTACAGATATTAAAAATCCAATTTTTCAAATATTAAAATGTACTTTTGTTTTCGATTTAGAAAATAATTATATTTTAGATATTGATGGATTAATTAAAATAGAAAATTCAGAAATCATTGAAGGATATATAAAAAGAAGAGATGATTTACCAAATAATAATGGAATGGCATATGAAATTTCTTTTGAAGAAAATGGATTACCAATTCAACTAACAGGGGTTGTTAACATAAAATAATTTTTAATATAATTATGGAAATACCAGAAAAAATTTATAAATCATTAGATTTTAGAAATAACAAAATTTTATCTGCAAAAGTGGAAACACCAGTAGATAATAAACATATTTCCAATAAAGAATATGTTGATATTTCAACAAAATTTGATACTCCAAAAGCATCACAATTTCCAATATCTAGTTCCTTTCCCTGGTTACCAAATTTATTTAATAAATCATTTAAAGACATTTTCGATGATTTATTTTATCCTGTTAAAAACCCAACATATATAAATCCTACATTTAAAAATATAAATGTTGAAATATCAAATTTATTAAATTATTCTGGAAATAAAGCAATAACATATTATAATAATAATATTGAATTATTTATAAGTTATGAAATAAATACAAGTGATAGAATTTCCGGTATTGTTCCAAGTATAATTGTTCAATATTTAGATGGTTCTTCCGTTTCTTTTGATGGAAATAGTACATCAGATGTTTCAGGAGAATTTGATGTTTCATTTGAATTACTGCCTAATATAACAGGTATTATATTGAGAAAGAAATTTCAACAAGCAAGTGTTATAAAACAAGATAATTATGGTAATAACTTTATTACTCCAGATTTCCAATTAGATTATGATTTAGATTTTAATGTTTTAAAATATTTACAAAATAAATTTGAAATTACAAATCCAATTTTAAGATATGAATTAACAAATGAAAATTATTTGGATATTTTTGATAATATAGGAAATTATCAATTTATTAAGGGAGATACTTTATATCTAAATAATAACAGTAAATACATTTTCCTGATACCATCAACAATATATGAAAAAACAAGTGATTTTGAATGTATTATTAGTGGGACAAAACATGAAATTTCATGGGAAATATTAAAAAATAACACTTCATTACTTTTAGATAATGCAATAACTATTGATAATATTCTTTATAATTTTGTTGTTGTGGATTTGGGATATTATAATATATCAAAATTATGTGAATTAAAATTTACTAAAATTCGTAATTAAAATGGAAAATCAAACAAAATATTTATTTTATGGATTATCAAGAAATTCACAAAATCCATTAGACCCAAGATTAAAAATTTCATCATTAGCAAATATAAATGATGAACTACCTATTAATAATAGATATTCTGGATTAATATTTCATATTACAGATATAAATAAATTATATTTATTTTTAAATGATTTGAATAATCCAATTGATTTTCAAACATTTTTAACAAATGGACAAATTTATGGTATATTTAATATATCCGCTGATTATGGAAATTTAATTAATTTATTAAATACTACCAATCCAACATTAGGTAATTTAGTTACAGTTTATCCATTAAATGTTACATTTATTTTTAACGGTATTAATTGGGAATATTTTTCAGGAAATTATAATGTTATTGATGATGTTGAATTAAATTCAATACCATTAGAATTAAGAAAAGAAAATAAATTAATTTTAATGGGATTAAATAATTATATTTTTAAAGCTGATTTAACTAAATCAGATGTAATAATATCATTAAATGATTTCCCATCAACATTAGAAAATAATAGATATTATTCAATAAATGGTATTTTATATTTATCATTAATGAATAATTTATATAAATTATCTGAAAATTTTATTTTTTTTCAAGGACATGCTTTAAGTTTGGGTAATAACATAATAACACATAATCTAAATTCAACCTATATTAGTGCATTAATTTGGATAAATAATATAACTACTGAAATAAATGAAATTTTCGATTTAAAAGTAAAAATAGTAGATAATAACGAAATAAATATATTATCTGAATTTAATATAACAGGAAATTTATTAATAACATCAAAATTTTAAAAACATGGTAAATTCAAAATCCGAAAAAATGGAAGAAAAAATGGAAGAAAAAATGGAGGAAAAAATTGTTCCTTTGAATGAAGATTTAAAAGGACACACACAAGATGATATTTCATACAAAAAAGCTATGGATGCTCAAAATAAAGAAATTGAAAGATTACGAAATCAACAAGGAAAATAAAAACGTAAATAATAAATCAAATCAAATATGATTATTGATTATACTCAAAATAAAGAATCTATTGATATTTCATTTGTAAATGAAAAAAATCAAATAGAAATAATAACATCACCATTAAAATTTGGATATTATAAATATGTTAAAGCTGAAAGTTTTGATAAGGATATAATTCCAAATTTACGTTCATTTAAAAATAATAGTTTTATTAAGCGAGAAACATCTAAATATTTTAGTAATCATAATGTTAATGAATTTTTTAATAATGAATTAAAAAATGAACAACCATTAATTTATGAAAAAACATCTAAATTATTAATGCCAAATCCATTTTCAGTTGATATTGAAACAGATATAACAGATGAATATGGGTATTCAACTCCTGAAAAAGCTGAAAATAAAATATTATCAATATCATTTACAGATATTAATTTAAACTCTATTTTATTTGAATTAAAAAATCCGAATAGAAAAACTGAAATAACAGATAATGACTTAGAAAGTATTAAAAATATGGTACTTTCAAGTCTTGGTGAACATAAGGATAAATATTCTTATGATTTTAAAATTAGGACATTTGAATCTGAAATTGAAATGTTAAATGTTTTTCTTGAATGTGTTGATAAATATTTACATTCACAAATAGGATGGAATTTTACAACATTTGATTGGGTTTATATATTTAATAGATGTAAGAATTTAGGTATTGATATTAAAAAAGCATCTCCAATACATAAAGTTATTAAGAAAAAATTTACATTAAGAGATGAAAGTGAAATAACTGTAGATTTTCCAGCACATAGAATTATTATCGATTATATGCAATTATTTAAAGATTCATTAATCTATAATAGTTTGGATTCTTATGCACTTACAAATATAGCTAATTTAATTCTTGGATTAAATAAAATAATGTATGATGGAAATTTACGTTCATTATATAGAGAAAATCCAAATAAATTTGTTGCTTATGCTTTAATTGATACTATTTTAGTTATGTTAATTCACAAAACAACTAATTTATATAATGTTGATTTTTTTGAAAGTTATTTTAACGGAGTTCCATTTATGAAAATTTCACAAAATTCAATATCTGAAGCTTTAATATATAATGAATTAAGAAATGAAAATATTTTCTTTTTGGAAGCTGAATTTAATGAAACAACAAAAAGACCTTATCAAGGTGGTTATGTAAAATCACCAACTAAAAAAATTATTAATTTAGGTCTTGGTGTTGATTTTTCTGGATTATATCCAAATTCAATGATTACAAATGGTATTTCACCTGAAAGAAAAATTGATTTCCTTATAATGGATAAGGAATTAGGTAGACCTATTAATGAAAAAGAAGAAAAAAAATGGCAAGAATATAAATCTCAAAATTTTACTTTAACACCAAGAGGACAAATATATGATAATAGGACTGATGGTGTTTTTATTAGAGTTGAAAAAAAATTACTGGCACAAAGAAAAATATTTAAAGGTCATGCTGAAGAAATATACCTTAATATTATACCAAAATTAGAAAAATTAATCCAAGAAAAATAAAATTAAATAATATGTCAAATAATAATCAAGCTGTTTGTTCAAATCTTGAAATAAAAGATTTATATTCGGAATCAAAAAATACTTTAAAGGACCTTTTTGAATTACAAAAAGATATACAAGAAAATGTATACGGTTATAATTTCAGAAGTATGCGGTTAGGTCCATTATCAAAAATGCGTGAATTTTTTGATTGGAATTATCATGCTATTCAAGATGAAATGCGAGAAGCTATGGAGGCTCTTGGTGGTGTTAAAGATGGTATTGGTTCAGGTATTTGGAAGCCTTGGAAATCAACACATAAACAAGCTGAAAATATGACATTTAATGAAATGTCTGATTCAGATAAAATTGAATTAAAAATGGAACTTATTGACCATTTACATTTTTTATTCAATGAAATGCACGCTGTTGGAATGACAACAGAAGAACTATTTAATTATTATTTTGCAAAAAATGAAGAAAATAGGAATCGTCAAAAAAATGGATATTAATAAAAATCAATAAAAATCAATAACAAATAAATTATATTATCATGGCAAAGAAAAAAATTGAAACCCAACAACACACAGGAAACCCAACAACAATAGAAAAAACAACAGAACAAACATTTGATAAAATGTCTGAAATTGTTGATGAAACATTTAAAATGGAATCAGAAACTCCAGTTGTTGAAGAAACTCCAGTTGTTGAAGAAACTCCAGTTGTTGAAGAAACTCCAGAAACAGTAGAAACTCCAGAAACAGAAGAATCAGTAGAAACACCAGAAACAGAAGAATCAGTAGAAACTCCAGAAACAGAAGAAACAGAAGAATTAGTTGAAAGTGATGAACTTTCAAGATTATTGAAATCTGAAAATTATTTCAATTATTTAAGTTGTGGTAGACATTTAAAAGGTGAATTTACTGAAGAAAATTTAAAAGAATTTTATTTGGAATTTAAAGCATCAGATTCATTAGTTAATGCAAATCATTATAAAATAATGAAATTATTAATCGAAAAATTTGAAAAATAATTTCGACTTATAAATTTTTAGGAATTTTGGATATAAATATTTATATCCAAAATTCCTTATTTCAAATATTTTTAATAATCCCAATAATTCAAATAATATTTTATGAATAATTCAATCCAAATTAAAAATTTTAATTTATCATTATTTGGTAATTTATTAAATCAAGCACTAAGAGTTACTCCACAATTAATGCTAGAATTTAATAATAATATGCTTAAAAGTTGTTCTTTTTCACAAACAAAAAGTTTAATAAAATTATGGACAATACCAACAGAAAATTTAATATTACAACAAAATAAGGAACAAAATGATATTGATATTAATGATATTAGTTCTTTAACAACAGAAATAAAATTAGAAATTCCAAAAATTCCTGATTTTAATTTTTATATACTTAGGGGTGATTTATTTAAAAATTATATGAGTGTATTTTCAATAACTTCATCTGTAGACTTAACATTTAATTTAGTTACTGTTGAAAATAAATTACAAGCATCATCAATAATAATTAATGGTAAATCTGAATCAGGAGCTCCGTTAGAAACAGAATTTCTATTAACAACAGAGGAATTAATTACAAATAAAATTTCAGATTATCAGGAAATTCTTAAAGAATGTACTCCAGATAAAGAAATGTTTGAATTTGTTTTAAATAATAAACAAATTACAGAAACAAGAAGTCTAGTAAAAAAATTACATAAATCAACTGTTGATAATACAGCTTTTTTATCTTTTGAAATTTCAAAAGATAAAATAATTATCAAAGACAAAGTATTTTCATTAGAATTTGATAATGAAAATAAACATACTATTGATGAAAATATATCTTTCAATATATTGAAATCCGATTTTAGTTTAATTGGTGACCATACATTTAGTATTTTTACAAATAATCAAACACAAAAAGTTATTTTTGGCAGTACTTATGGTAAAAGTATTATTTGGTGTATGTCAACAAAAGTTGGTGAAAATCATCAAAATACTGAAGATAATTTTGATGAAGACACAATTGATTCATTACAATTATCCCAATATATAGATGATTTAGATTAATAATTTTTTGAATGGAAACAAATACTCAATTAAAAAATACTGATTTATTTTCACAACAATTTTTTGATTTAAAAAAATTAACGGAAAATGATGAATACTTAAATTCTCTTTCAAAAGAAGAATTAAAAAATCTTTTAAATAAAGCAAAAGAAACACAACAAGTTTATAAAAATTTGGAGTTAATAGTTAAAAAAGATGCTAACTCTTTATATGGTACTTCTGGAAGTATTTATTTTAGTCTTGGAGATTTTGATTGTGCTGAAGATATAACAACATCAGGTAAACATTCTTGTGTTATTGTTGATATTGCGATAAATGAATTTTTCAAATATTGGGAAGAAAATGATTTAAAAATAATTCAACAATTTTATCCCCAAGTTAATTCATTAAAAAAATTTACTGAATATAAAAGAGATACAATAAATGACCTATGTTGTTATGGGGATACGGATTCAAGATATATAGATATTGAAAAAATATATTCATTTTTAATGGTAAATGAAAATGAATCATTAAAAATACCCGAAAATTCTGTTTCAGGAAATGAAGAATTAGCAAATTTTTGTATATTTTTAATGGATAATTTCATAAATAATATAATAAAAAATACTCTTGATAAAGATATTGAATATCGTAACGCAACTAAGGGTTTTTTAAAAATGGCCCATGAAGTTACAACAAGAAAATGTGTATTTCAAGCTAAGAAAAAATATGTTTTATCAGTTATTTGGAAAGATGGAAAACTTTTAAAGGAACCATCAATGAAAGTTGTTGGTGTTGAACTTAAAAAAGGTGAATTAAATAAACGTATCAAAAAAATCATAAAAATCCTAGTTGATAAATTTATGATTGAAGATTACACTGAAGACCAAATAAGAATAGAAATTTTAAAACTGATAAAATATATTAAAGAAAGAGCTGAAAAAGATTTTATTTACAAAAATACTTCGGTTAGTGGATTAAAAAATATTTCTAAAAACTCAGATGGTATATATGTAAGTACAAAAAATCATATTCAACATAAAATAGCTTTGTTTTGGTATAATTTTTTAGAAAAAAATAATTTACAAAATAATTATACATTGCCTTTTGAGGGACAAAAAATGTGTTTTTATTATGGTAAAGATGGTGTTGTTGGTGTTCCAGATGATATAGATATAAATAAAGTTCCAGGATTACCTGAACCGGATTGGAATAAAATGTTAAATATGATTTTAGTTAAATCTGTATTAAAATATATATCTGAGGAAAAAACAATAACAGACAAAGATGTTCAAAACTTTTTAATTAACGTAAAAAAAATAAAATTCTAATGGATTCAATGATTATAGATTATTTAGGACCTAATAGTTACGCTGGGATAGTTTCTCAAATAGCTAATAAAATACAAAACGAAAAAGCTAATACAATAGCTGGTAATAATGTTTTGTCGAATATGTTAACAACTTTAAATGAATCCAAAACACCAATGATGGATTTAAGAGAATTTACAACAAATGCAGAAAAATTAGCTCCAAATGATGCAAAATTTACTGATGTTATTAATTTCATTAAAGGAACCGTTAATGGTGGTGATTTGAATTTCTTAGTTAATTTAGCTAAAGAAGAACATTTCAAAGAAATGCACAGAGCAGGTTTTCCATCTGTTGAAGATACAATAAAAGATTTTGAATCATTATTTAATGAAACACCATCAATTATAGAACAAGGAATAAAAAATGGTTTGCTTGATAAATTACAATCTAATTTATTAATGGATATTAAATCAGAATTAATACCGGATGGTAAAAATAAAATTTTAAAAGAGCCAGCGAAAGTAACAATGGTTATTAATGAAAATAATCAAACATTAGTTAATGATAGTTTAATTATGTATTCTCCAGTTGCAATAAGCATGGAAGATATTAAAAATAATAGAATGTTATTATTAACTGAATCAGATGTTTTATCAATAAATAGGGAAACAAAAGAATTTAATCGTATTCCTGGTAATGAATTAGCTGAATTAAATATTCCTGATTCACATAAAAGAATGATGTCTGCTATTCAACAATTAACATATAATCCAATTGAAGAACATTTTTCATTAAACGAAAAATGGGATTTTGATTTGAAATTAACCAAAAATGGAGAATTAAATATTCTCAATGAAAATAGTGAAGTAATATCAACAATTAATAAAGGAGATATTATTCCATTTTTAATGGAATCTATTGATATTTATACAACAAAATTTCCAAATTTTAATAAACAAGCATATATTAGAGATGCTGATAATATGATTTTATTAACTGAAAATCATAATAAACTTATTAAAATCGATAATTTGAAAACCATAAGAAATCTAAATGAAAATACTTATGTTGTTTTAGAACCTAATTCAAAAGGGACACCAAAAATAATTTCTGGTACTGGTTTAAATGAAACACAATTATTTGAAAGTTATATTGTATTAAATGAAAACTGTAATAAAATTTTAAATCATAAATTGGTTGGATTATTTGAAAGTCAATTAGAAATTGAAAAACAATTTACATCAGATAAATTTAATAATATACAAAAATTAAATGAAGAACAAGATGGATTAAATCAAGCTATTATTGAAACAGATAATTTATTAAAAATTGCTGAAGAAAATTCACCAGCTTTTGATAAATTAAATGAAACAAGAAAAAATCTTTCAGATAAATTAGATAATAATTTAACGAATTTGAATGCTTATATAAATAATCATAAATTATATTAATATATGGGTGTCATTTATTTGAAAGCAAAAGATTTTCAAGATGAATATAATAAATCTAAAAAAAATGGTAAATGTTCAGATAAATTATTGTTGATGTTTGAAAAAATAGCAAAAAATTATGTTGGTACTTTTGGTTCAAAAAATAAACTTGATAATGATGCTTGTGTAAATTATGCTTTAACAGAAGCTTGGAAAAAATGGGAAAAATACGATGAAACAAAATCAACAAATATTTTTGCTTTTTTCACTCAAATGATAAAAAATGATTTGATTTCGCATCACAATAAATTGTATCATAAAAAGGAATTGTATGTTTCTTTGGATTCTGTTTTTTCAAATAATCAAAATAATTAATATGATATATAAAAGAATTGGAGAAATACATAATACTAAATATAATGGTAAAGTTGAAATTATCGAATATATTAATTCAAAAAATATAACAATTAAATTTATTGATGATAATACAATTACTTATAATAATCAATATATTAATATTAAATCGGGGTTATTAAAAAATCCAAATAAACCAAGTGTTTTCAATATTGGTTATTTAGGTATTGGAAATTATAATAAAATTAATTCATTAAAATTTTATGATTTGTGGCAACAAATGTTAAGAAGATGTTATGATAAAAAATATCATGATAAAAATATAACTTATATTGGTTGTACAGTTGATGAAAGATGGTATAATTTTCAAACTTTTGCTGAATGGTGTAAGAAAAATTATATTGATGGATTTGTTTTAGATAAAGATATTATTTCAAATACGAAAGATAATAAAATTTATGGTCCAGATACTTGTTGTTTTATTCCTCAAGAAATAAGTGGTTTATTTACAGTTAAAATATCAGGTAATTTACCTACAGGAGTATCAAAACATGGAAATAATTATCAGGTGAGTATAAATATTTTTGATAAATTAATAACTTTTGGAACTTATCAAACAATTGATGAAGCTTCAAAAGTTTATATAACAGAAAAGAAAAAACATATCATAAATGTTGCAAATAAATGGAAAAATGGAATTTCTGATAAAGTTTATTTTTCCATATTAAATTATGATATTGAAAATATAATTAAATAATCAAAATTTAAGCGAAACGAAAGTTTCGCTTAAATTCGTTTCAAATAAAAACATATGTTAAATCCTAGTGTTGATAAATTTACAATAGAATTTTCAAATAATATTTTTGATAATGAAATAGCTAAAAAATATGATGATTATTTATTTCATATTAATGGACCTATCAAAAATATTAAGGATTCTCTACAAGAATCAATTCAATCATTATCGATACCAGGTTTACAGTTACAATTATTAAATGTTACAGGTATTCCAAATATGAAAAATGTTGAATTTGGACCTATTGGTTCATCACCAGCAAATTTTCAAGCAACAACAATAAATAGACAATATCCAGGAACAACAGCATTACAAGATGTTATTACTGAATCAGTAATAAATATTACTTTCAGAAATACATTATTAAATTATATGTTTATTTATGAAATATTCCATAATTTTTTCAAAAGAAAAAGAGATATATCGGATTTTAGTATAGTAATAACATTACATAATGCTGCAAATATTCCATTAATGAATTTTGTATTTTTTGATTGTTTTATTAGTAGTATTCCCGGATTAGAATTTGCATTTAATCAACAATTTAGAGAAGCTAAAACAATTGATGCTGGATTTGCTTTTAATGGAATGACAAGCAACTTTATGATTCCTGAATTTAATAAAAAAGATTTCAAAATATCAACAATAAAAGATAGATAAATATGGAATTAAATAAAGCTCCTGATTATGATTTCTATGTAAATGTGGATAAATATTATATTGATGATATTGATAATATAAATTTAATTGGGGTTATAAAAATAAATAATGAAACATTTAATAAAATTGATAAAATAATATTACAATATTATGGTGATATGATGTATTTACCGTTAATATTAATATTTAATAACATAGCTGATATAACTAATATTTCGTTTGGAACAATTTTTAAATTACCAAATCTAAATGAATTAATAAATAATATATATGTTGTTGATGATACAAATGAAAATATTAATGGTGTAAGTCAATTTAATCTTCAGAAAAATCAAATATTAAAAAATATCCAAACTACGGCATTACCTAAATTAAATATAACAATGAAAAAAGTTGAATATGATAATAATAGTGGTATAATTTCTTTTTAAACAAAAATGGGAATAATAATAGAACCAAATTTATTTGTTGAAGATATTAAATTAGAAGTTAATGATAATGATGAAAAAGCTGCTGAACAAATTTTAGATGCTTGGGGACCTACAATGCCGGTTATTAAAATTAATGATTATGTTTTAGGGGCTGGTGAAATACAGGAATTTAATTTAAAAATTTATTATAATTCGATACCAAAATTTTCATTAATTGTTGAAGATTCAACATATAAAATTAGGAAAACACTTAAAAAAGAAATTATTGATAAAATAATAATTTTTATTGGTTATAAGGATTGGTATTTAAAATTTAATGGTATTATTTTAAATATTCCAAGTGATACAGGTGATAAAAACATATATATTATCGGTGAATTTTTTAATGATAAATTATATGATTCAATACAAAAATCATATAATGATAAAAATGTTTCAGATATATTTAAAGATATTTGTTCTATAACAAAAATGGGATTGTTTACATATTCAAACAATTCATTAACAAATACTTTAAAAAATTGTTTGAATACAAATAAAAAACATTTAGATTTTTTTATTGAAACCGTAGAAAAATATACAAATAATATATGGTGTTTAGATACATTTGGATATTTTCATGTTTCCGATATAGAAACATTAAGAAAACAACCAGTAGATAAATTTAAAATATTTGAAGGTAAAGTTAATGATGCTGAAAAAGATATTATTATAACAACAAATGTATATGATAATACAGGTTTTAATGAAAATGATTCAGATAAAAAAAATACCAAATTTTTAGCTAGTGGTTATACAATAACATCTAATATAGGAAAAACTCATGTATATAACAATAATAAATATGATGTTAAAACTGATACCAATAATAAAATTTTAGTAAGTAAAGATATTGGTATTGGTAATCAAACTGAAAATACATTTTCTCGATTTTTAAATTCATATTTTCCCTATTATAATGATAGAATAAATAAAGATATTGGCGGTAAAACAATATCTCTTACAATGAAAAATTTAATTTACGAAATAACACCATTTAGTATTGTTAATTTAGAAGTTTATTTACCAAAAGATTCTAAAGAAGTTAATAATAAATTAGATGAAGAAAATTCAGGCAAAAAAATTGTTATTGGTTATGAATATGAATTTTTTGCAAAATCAAAAAATAATACAAATCCCACTATAATACAAAAATTAGACCTAATATAAAATAAAATGGAACAAAATAATTTACTTACAATAGTTGAATCTTGGCAAAAAGTTATTGATAATTTCAAAAAACGGAGTGATGTAATATCTGGTAGTGGTTTAGGTTGGAAAGGTTCAAAAGGATATTCAAATTTTGAAGATACTCCTGAAGGATTTGGAAGTGCTACAGGTACAACAGGGTGGTGTGTTAGTGCATCAGAAGCTTTATTATATGATGAAGTTTTTCAATTAAATTTACAATCAAGAAATGCTAGAGCTAAATTAATATCAATTGATATTAAGGAACAATATTATGGTTTTTGTTATAATGGTTCACAAAACAAATGGCACACTGCTATTTTACTAGAGGATTCTAATTTCAATATAGTTATTGATATTACATGTAGACAATTTGGTAATGATTTTTTAAATAAAGATATTTGGGATTTTAATACATGGCAAACAAAATTACGTTCACCATTTTGTAAACATAACATAACAGATTTTAATAATAATCCCCAAAATATTAATCCAATATTAACAGAAACATTTAATAATTCAGATTCAATAGCTGATTCTTTAATTTTACATAAATTAAAGAATATAACTAATATAGTTGATTCTGAAAGATTAACAATATCGGATTTCTTTATTAATAAAATAAATTCAATAAACAAAAAATTACTTTTAAACAATATTTCTGTAATTGATTATAAATATATAATTGATATTACGAAACAATTACAAAACTTACCTTTCAATACAATTAAACAAGGATATAGTGTATTATCATTTGAAACAAAAGAATCAGCTAAAAACTGGATTAAATTATTTTTAGAAGATAACGCTAAATTACCAATGTATTTAACAATATCAGATTCAATTGAAAATTCTTGTAAATATAATTTAATTAATAAAGATGAATTAAATTTATCAAATAATTTAAGTGTTGAAAAAAATAAAACATTTGTTATTTTTGAATTTGGAACATTATTTGGTATTGATACAGAATTTATTGAAAATACATCAATATTATTACCTTATGGTTTAGAATTATTTGTTAATTCCGAAAATATTTATAATTCAGGAAAAAATATTAGTGGTGTCGAAAATAATGTTTTTGATGAAAGACAAACAAATACCATTATAATCAAAGTTGATAATATGGTTTAATTAAATTAGAAACTATGAAAAAATTATTTATTAGTATTTTTATTTTATTTGGATATTTTGGATATGGACAAATAGATAAATATGTTGATTCAATATCTAGTGAATTAAAATATCGTAAATTAGAACAATTATGGTATACAAATTATTATTCGGAAAATGATAATTTATCATTATTTGTTTATTATGATTTAGGTCCAAATAAAACAAAACAATTTAATAAAAATAATGGGGTTGGAACTTTTTTTGAAGATAAAAGATTAACGCATTCATTATGTAAATTTTATAAAAATAGTGGTATAGATAGGGGGCATTTATATAATGCTGAAGATGCTTCATTTAATTTCATATCATTTCATTCATCATATTTAATAACAAATGCAACACCACAAAAAATAGAATTTAATAGGGGTGTTTGGAAAAGATTGGAAAAATCAATTAGAGATATTGCAAAAACTGATGATTTATTTATAATTACTGGTTGTGATTTATATCAAGAAACTAATTTACGAAAACTTGGTATTATAACAATTCCCAATTATTATTTCAAAATAGTAATAAATTTAACAAAAAATACTACTAATATATATTATTTAAAGAATGGTTCTTCAAATAAATTATTGTCAAAATTTTTGATAACAAAAGAAAATTTTGGTAAATATACGGGAATTTATTTAAAATAAATGGGTAATATTAAATCATTTGTTCCAAAAACCAATAAAGGAAAGGGAATTAAAAAAGGTACATTTGATTCATATAATCCAGCAAAATATGTTGGTGAAAGACCAATAATATATAGGTCTGGTTGGGAATTAAGATTTATGCGATTATGTGAATTTAATTCAGAAGTTTTAAAATGGTCATCAGAAGGAGTTAAAATTCCCTATATAATGAGGGAATTGAAAAATGGTAAATTTGTAGATGTTCGACATAATTATTATCCGGATTTTCTTGTTGAATTAAAAAATGGACAAAAAATATTGGTTGAAGTTAAACCATTAAGCCAAAGTCCTAAAACAGATAAGGATATTCAAAGAGACCCAGTTCATTATAAAAATGCTCGTAAATGGAAAGCTGCATTAGAATGGTCAAAACAAAATGGTTATATATTTAGAGTTATTAATGAAACTCATTTAAAAACAAAAATATTTTAATATGGAATTAATTAAAAAAGATGGTGGTATTATACTCCAAAATATTGAATATAAAAAATTGGTTGCTTTTTTAAAGTGTCAAATAAATTGTGATATTGTTTTCCAAGATTTATCAAATATTGAAATTGAAAAATTTACATTAACAACAAGATTAGTTGATGGTTTGTATGTGGATTCGAAAGTTCTTACATATAAAGAATTATTAAGTAAATTTGCTGAATTCAATACATATAAATTAATAATTGTAATTGATGACAAAACTTATACAAATAAATTTTCATTAATAAATTTATTGATAAAATATACAATAAATCCAGATATTTTAGAAAATTGTATATACATAGATTATAATGATAATGTATTTGAAATAATAAATAAAAATTTATCTAATGGAGATTCAGACAAAATGTATTATTTTGAATTAAATGATACTATTTTAGGATTTTCTGAACAAGGACCACATTTAATAACAGATAATGAATCAATAAATTCTATTGTTGATGTTATTTGTGTTTAAAAAATTAAAAATTATAAATTAAAAAATCATGGAAGGAATTAAATTAACAAATTTTACAAAATCTAAAGAAATTCGTTCATTTTTAGAAAGACAATTTTCTAAAGAATTTAATATGATTGTTAATGGCAAATCAATAACAGCTGTTAAATCAATGAATTTAATTTCATTAGTTGCAAATACATTTAAAGATTATCCATCATTTAGAATGTATTTTACAGGATATACTAATGATGAAAAAGAAGCTATTGCTTATCTAATGAGTACTTTAGATATGAATTCTCCAAATTCAATAAGAACTAAAATAGCTTCAAGTTTATCTACAGAAGAATTAAAAGATTTTATTTTAGGTGTTTTTGATATTCCTTATGTTGATGATAATGATGATGTTAAATTAATTGGTGATTGGGTTGTTACATTAATTGAAGTAACTCCATCTGAAAAAACAACAGAATTTGTATTAACAACAGAAACAAACGATAATGAATTTTCAATTTTCTTTTTAAATGGAAAATTTAGTCATTCTTATGATGAAAATGGTAATGATTCAAATATTAATGAAGAAACTTTTCCATTGTTAATAACTGAATGTGAAAAATGGTCAAGAGAATTATTAGGAATTGTTGAAGAAATTGTTGAAGATAAACGTAAAAAATTAACAAAATCTAAATTTGGTGGATTGAAAGTTTCATTACCTTCAAATATAATGGATTGGTTAAAAGGAAATGGTTATCATTGTTTAGATGATGCTAAAAAAGTTGCTCGTTGGTATAATAAATTAACAGGTGGAAGAAATTTTGTTGGTGGTACATCAATAGGTAAAAGTCCCCAAACATTAATATTAGATATTACTTCAAATAGTTCAGATATTTATATAAATGGATATGAGGGAGGTATAGATGTTTGTGGTGTTGAAGGTGTTGAAACTTATAAAGAATTTTGTGATGCAATTGCAACAAAATATATAATTGGTTAATCAAAAAAAAAAATGAAATTAAAAACATTAACATTAGAAGAGCTTGGAGAATTAAAACAATATTTTCATGATTGTGGAACTTCATATATAGGTGTTAAAGGTAAAGCACCTAAAGCAATAAATCCTTATGCTGATTTTTGTAAAGTAGAAAATAATTCAAATTTATTAGGGAATTTTCTTTATAAACAATATAATGAAGATAGTAGATTTAGAAGTTATTTTGATTATACAAAAGAAATTGAAGAAATTTTAATTTCAAGTTATAAAGATTTAAAAGTAAGAAAGACTATTATTGAAGCAATTTCAAAAAATCTTGAACAATTAAATTTACAAGTTGCAGCTATTAAAATAGAAAAAATAGCTTCTTTAGGTTATGATTCAGATGTTTCAGATATATCATTTTTAAATTATTTAAAAAATAAATATGGTGAAAATAAAGTATATGCTGAATATAAAACCGATTACAAAAAGAAATTTCTTGAATCTGAAAGATTAGATATTAATTATGAAGGTGATGCTGAATTTATTAAAAATTTAGAAAAATTCACATCTGGTTATGGTTTTGCTTGGAAATGGTTAATTGAAAATAGTGGATTTAATGATATTGAATTTTCAACTAAAAAACTTTCTTCTAAATTTTCAAATGAAACACCAGGTTATGTAGGTAGAGGTTCAGGAGATTTAGTATATAAGGAATTAGTTACGATTAATTTTAAATATACTAAATTAAAATTTCAAAAAGAACATACAGAATATATAAATACTAATGGATTTTGGTAAATAAATGAGAACAAAAAAATCTGCTATTTCTGTTGATGATTTTTACAAAGAAAAATATAAAAAATCATTAGAAGATGCTGAAGGAAAAGACCCTTCAAAAGAAATCGATGATTTTAAATTAAATGTTGGTAAACATTCATTAAGAACAAAAATCAAAAATAATCCTTGGTTAAAATCTGGTGTTCCAGCATCTAAGGCACTAAGTTGGTTACATAAAACAGTTTTTAAGGAACCAAAGAAATATCGATATAAAAAAGTATTACTTGGACAAGGTCAATTATTTACTTTCCAATATTTTAATCCAAAAGGTAAGGATAAACCATCATTACCTTGGTTTGATAAATATCCCTTAGTACTAAGTTTAGGACCAATAATTACAAAAGAAGGACCAAGAAATTTAGGTTTTAATTTACATCTTGTTCCACCAAAAATACGTATTGTAATTTTATGTACAATATTTGAAATGTATAAAAAACTTTATCGTTATCAAATATTTTATAAACGTCAAGGACCTGTACAAATTAAATATAAATTCCTTGTTAAACCATTATTGAAATATGGTGCAGGTTTTTGTGTTAGAATGTATATTCCACAAAGACAAAAACAAATAGTTATTTTTCCATATACTGATTGGCATAATGCTATATTTGTTCCTAGTCGTAGTTATGATGGAATTAGAGCAAATAAATTAATTATTGAATGGAGAAAATATGTTCGAAATTTAGGATTTGGAACAACACAAAATATTAAATGGGAAACCCACATATAAATTAAATTAAAAATTATGGAATCACAAAACACAATTGCATTTTTAAATGAATTATTAGCAAACCAAAATGTTTTATTTCTTAAAACAAGAAATGCTCATTGGAATGTTATAGGACCAGATTTTTTACCAGCACATAAATTTTTTGAAGATTTATATGAAAAATTTCATGATGATATTGATTTAATTGCTGAAAGAATTAGAAAATTAAATTCTCCAGTTGTTGCAAATATGAAATTTTTTCTTGAAATTTCAATATTAACATCTGTTGAACCAATATCTTTTGATAGTCAAAATTTAATAAAATTTATTTATGATGATTTGTATATAATTAACAATACAATTAAAGAGCAATTAAAAGAAATGTCTGAAGATGTGTCAACTATTAATTTCTTAACAAATTTAGTTGAAGAAAATGATAAAACTCTTTGGTTCTTAAAATCACATTTAGTTTAAAATGCAACCATCTAAAATAGAAATATTTTTTGCTGGAATGTTTCCAAAAATAATTTTACAAAATTCAATTGTTTCAACAATTATTGTTAATGTTGGTATTAAATTAAATAGATTTAAACAAAAAATTGATAATACTGTAAATACGGATATTTAAAATACTAGAAAATAATATGAGGGATTTGTCAACAAAATTAAGTCAACAAGAAAAAGAGCAAAAAATTATTGCTACCTTATCTGTTGCAAATTCAATAATTCAAAAAAATTCAAACAATCCATTAAAAAAATTATTTGAATCATTAGATTTTATTGGTACAATCGAAGAAAATAATCAGATAAAATTATCTGATTATCGAAATAATAAACTTGTTTATTTACAGGAAGTTAATAAATTTTTAAATGAATCTTGTCCTGAAGATATAATTCAAAATTTAAATGAATCATTTAATATTGATTTATTTAAACAATCATTAAAGGAAAATATATTGGAATTGATTAATGTTAATGATTTTAATAAACTTGATATTATTTCTCTAGAAATTTTAAAAATAAAATTATTAGCTAAAAAACCGATATATGTTTTAGGATTTGATATAATGAATAATTATCATTTACAAGAAGAATTGAAAATAACATATAACTTAAATATAGTTGATATTATTTCAATTTTGTTTGATAAAAGCAATAAACAACTATTTTTTATATTTCCAAATAATTTGTTTGTATATGAATTACAAACAAATTATTTTGGATATTATAAAGAAAAATTATCTGTAAATATAAATAAACAAAATTATTTATCTGTAATAAGTGATGAAATTAATGCAAATTTATTACAATTATATATTAAATTTGAAGGTAAATTTAATGATAATCTTTTTGGTGATGAAAAGAAAACCAAAGAAATAAATAATAAAAATCAGCAACAACATTATCGTAATAATAATTTATTCGTAAAATCATGAAATTAGCAATGGGAGTTTCAATCCTTTCAGCTAGAAATGTTGAAAAGGGTTTATCGAAAAAAATATTATTAGCAAATACTTCTGATAGAAAAAATACCAAATTAGGAGAAGGTAGTCCATCAGACCCAATATTTTTTAGTAATTCAAATAAATCATTATTTAATCCAGATATTAGATACCGTAATAATTATGGTTATAATCCAATATCAACAATTGATACAAGAAATAATTTATTATTGTTTGCTGAAAATAGTGAAGTTAAAAAAGCTGTGAAAGCTATTAGAAATGAAATTGTTGTTTCTAATTTGAAAACATCTAAATATCCATTATATCCGACATTAAATTTAGCAAATTTACCTTTAGATAAACAAGAAACAGGAGCAGCAATTCAAAAATATTTGGATGAAATTTTTTATCCAAAATTAATGCAAATGCTTCAATTTAAAAAAGATGGATTATCTAAAAAAGTTGATGAATTTATTAAAGTTGGTAAATTAGCTTTTGAAATTGTTTATGATAATTTAAAAAATCCAAAAGATATTGTTAACATAGTACCAATAGAACCATCTTCCTTACAAAAATTTAAGGAAAATGATTATGTTTTTTATGTACAAAGAGCATTAATGGATAATGGTAAAGAACGTATTTTACATGAAAATCAAATAATATTAATTGAATGGAATGAATACGATTATGGTTTTATATCTTATGTTGACCAATTACGTAGACCATTCAATATAATGAGAGCAATGCAAACAGCTAAGATTTTATGGTTTGCTGTAAAATCTCAAGTTAGAATGCACATAAAACTTAATTTAGGTGATGTTTCAAGAGCTGAAGCAATACAAAAATTAGCAATAGCGAAAAATGATTATACAAATTATTTTGAATTTGATGATTCTACAGGAAATATTAGTTATAATGGTGAAACAGATACAACTGGTTATCATGAATTTTTTACTGCTGAAACAGCAAACTCTGGTTCGCCTGAAATTGAAGAAATAAATACACAAGGACCAGATTTAACAGAAGTTGATAGTTTGCAATATTGGGAAAAACTTTTCTGGAAAGAAACAGAAATACCTTATGATAGAATTGACCCAAATTCAAGTGAAACTTGGGGATTCGTAGATGTTACAAATGTTAAAAAGACTGAAATAAATTTTTCTAAATTTATTGATGATATTAGAAAATTACTTGCAGAAATAGTATTAAAACCAATACTTATACAATTAACACTTAAAGAAGTTGAAATTGGAATTGATTTAGCATTAATTGATTCAATTATTATTGAATGGGTTGCTTTCAATCAACATGAGAAATTAGGTGAATTAGAAGTATTAGGTAGAAAAATTGAAATTATAACTGCGTTATCTGAATTTGGTAAAGTAACCGATGTTAACGGAACAGAAAGACAGATGATTCCATTAACATGGTTGAGAGATAATTATCTTGATTTTACTCCTGACCAAGTAGCTTCAATGGAAGAATACCGTAAAAAAGAAAATGTGTCTTTAGGATTTGCTCCGGATGGAACTGAAGTAATAGATGATACAGAAGAAACAGAAGATAGTCAAGAAGAAAATATTGAAAATGAAGAAGAAAATGAAGAAGAATTTGAAGACAGTCCAGAAACAGTAGATAATGATGGATTTTAATTAAAAATTTTCAATAAAGGTTAGGTAATAAATAATTATAAAGGTACAAAAATAATTAACAAGAAATTAAATATGTCACAAGAAAAACATTTTATATATACAGAAGCTTCAAATAATCCATTAAAAAGATGTGATAATAAGGATATTCTTGAAAAAATCATAGACCCAACAACTGGAAAACAATATGATGGTATTATTCTTGAAGGAGAATTTGCATCAATAGGTGAATTAAATAACAATAATCGTATTTATACTGAAGATAATTATTTAGTATTTGTTGAACAATTAAAATTACAGGTTTTTTCAGCAAAAGGTTTGTATGGACATTTAGAACATCCTAAAGGTTATTCAACAGATGTTAATTTAATAAGTCACAAAATATTAGATATTTGGTATGATAAATCATTGAAAAAAGTATTTGGTATTATAATGTTATTAAATACTGTAAATGGTAAAAACGCACAAGAAATCATTAAATCGGGAGGCCAATTAGCTGTTTCTGCAAGAGGTGGAGGTTCAGAAATAGCTAATCCAGATGGAACAATTAATGCTGTTTTAAAATTAATGATAACTTTTGATATTGTTTATCATCCTGGATTTAGTTCTTCAATAGTTTCTTTCACAAAATTAAATGAAAATAATAACAACATTCAATATAATGATGAAATAGGTAAATTAATTAATTTTTATGAATCACAAAAAATAAACATACAACTTTTTGAATCTGAACGTACACAAAAAAACAAAGCTGAAAAAGCTGAAATAAAACATGATGCTGAAATAATGCAGAAAGGTGAATTAGCGAAAGAAGATAAAGTTGAAAATGAATTATCAAATTCAGTTAAAAAAGAATTGAAACAAGAACAATTGAAATTAAATGAATCTTTCAAATTAGATTTTCATAATCAAATGAATAAAGCAGTTGGAAAATATTCTAAATTAAATAATGCTGTTTATGATAATTCAGCTGGATTTGTAACCGAAGGAATTTCAACAAGCGGAATGGATTAAAAAATATTTCTCCAAACAAAAACTAAATATATAAACAAAAATAAATTTTTTATCCCATTAAATAAATAATTTAATAATAATTAATAACTAAAATTAAACACATGGAAGGATTTGCCGATTTTTTTATAACATCTGTAACAGATGTTGAAAATGAAATTTCATTGGAAGCAAACACTGCATTAAATGAATCACAACAATTTATAGATTTTGATGATGATTTAAGTAATCAACAAGATTTGGATTATGTTCCTGAATTAAATCAAGATGAAGATGATATGCTTTTATCTTATGACCCAAGCATGTCAACACTTTATGGTGGTCAACATGATGGATTTGCTGAAGGAGATGAATTTTTATTTGAAGAAGAAGAAGAAGAAGAAGAAGAAGAATTTATGTTTGAATCAGATGAATTTGAAGAAGATTTGGATTTAGATTTAGATTTAGATTTAGATGATGATGATGATGAATTTTTGTTTGAATCTGAAGATTTAGATGAAGAAGAAAATTGTGATGATAAAGTTCAACAAGCACAAGAACAAAAACATCAACAACAACAAAAACAGTTAGCTCAACAACAAAAAGTTCAACAAGTACCAGCTCAAAAAGCTAAGCAACAACAAGAACAGTTGAAACAACAACAACAAGCTGAAAAACAACAGTTGAAACAAATGCAGCAAAAGCATCAGCAACAACAAAAACAACTTGAACAACAACAAAAAGTTCAACAAGTACCAGCTCAAAAAGCTAAGCAACAACAACAACAGTTGAAAGAAGCTCAACAAAAAGCTCAACAAAAATTAGTTGAAGGAGAAAAACAACAACAAAAAGCTCAACAAACTTCAGCTCAACAACAAAAACTTGTGGAGCAACAAAAAGCTCAACAACAAAAACTTGTAGAGCAACAAAAAGCTCAACAACAAAAACTTGTAGAGCAACAAAAAGCTCAACAACAAAAACTTGTAGAGCAACAAAAAGCTGGACAACAAAAAAATCAGCAATTAAATGAATCATTAAGAGAAAAATATTTAAAATATTAAAAATATTTTGATTCATCGTTAAAGCAATTTTTAATCCCAGTTAAAAATACTAAAAAAATAATATTTAAAATTAATTTATAAAAATTTAAAATTATGTTTGGAAATCAAAAAAACCAACCAATTTATCAACATACTCATTTAGATATGAATAGTGTTGCAAGAATGAAACCATTAATGGAAAATGCTTTTGCTGAATCATTAGGTCATTATTCTGGAAATCGTGAAGCTATCAAGAAAGAAAAAGTAGATTTTCTTTCTAAACAATATGCTAACAGAGTTCGTGTAGCTGGTATGATGGGAACAACTCCATTAAATGAAGACGCACAAATTTTTGGAAATATTGGTCAAATAAAACAATTATTTGAAAATGTTAGTACTCCGGGTAATGTTATGAATATGGGTAACGTTGCTAATCCAGGTAATGGTACTTCTGTTCCAGGAGGAATGTGGAATCCAGCTTATCAACCTGGTTCAGGTGATATTCCAAGTTATGTATTTGGTTTACAATCACATATTGCAATGCACTGTATTGGGTTTGACCTTATGCCAACAATTGCTGTAGATACTCCTAAAGTTGTTGTTAACTATGTTGATACTGTTTATGGTGGAGGTCCTATGGATGATGCTGCTAATCAACCAAGTTACATTGAATTAGCAAGTTCTATTTTTACTGCTACATGGGTTAAAACTCAAGCATTAAAAAGAGCTACAACTGAATTAATTTTGATGTCTTCAGATTTGAAAGCTATGAAAGTTCGTTTCATGATGGCTTCAACTGTGAAAGCTGCGTTAACTGTGGAAGTTTTATCTACAGGAACTGTTGATGTTGTGTCAACTGCAGCTGTTTATACAGAAACAAATACAACTTCTGTTAAAGAAGTTTTAGATGCTATAAATGTTGCTTTAGCTGGTGCTAAAGTTCTTGTTGGAACAGCAGTAACAACATTAACAAATACAACAGCTCATTTTGCTTCTGCAACAAGAACAAATATTGCTGAAGCTTCAACAAATAACAATTCACTTCAAATGTCTCGTGCTCAACATGAAAAAGGACCGAAACATAAATTGAATGTTATTTCAATGGACAAACAATTAGAGATGGACGGTATTGAAATTGAAGCTGATACTTCAAATATCCAAATCAAAGATTTAGCTGCTCAAGGAATTAATGTAATTTCAAGACTTTATAATGGAGTACAAAATCAATTAGTTCAAACTATTGATGAAATTATATTAAATCACCTTTATGCTTTAGGTGTTGAACATGCTGTTGGTGCTTATCGTTCTCAAGGAATTAATCATTCTTTATATATTTCAGCTCCATCTAATGTAAGTAAAACTTTTAATGATATTGATGTTAAATATGTTGATATGTTAGGTGTTGATGTTAAATCTGATATGGGTGTAATTACCAATTCAATGCAATCTGCAGCTTATGAAAATCAAATGACACATGCTGACCGTTTGTATTCAAGAATTTTGTTAACAGCTGAATTTATTGCTCAACAAAATCGTATTGGTGGTCCTGATTTTATGGTTCTTGGTGGTGCTCTTGCAGCAACATTGAAAAAGAATTCAAAATTCCAAACTAATCTAACATCAAATACATTAACACAAACTCCTGAATTACATTATTCTGGAACAGTATTTGATACGATTAATGTTTACAAAAACCCAAGAATTTCTTTCACTGACCCTAGAATTCTTTTAGGACGTAGAGGTAACGATACAGACCCAGGAGCTAAATTCTTAGCTTATGACTTAGCTGCATCTCGTCAAATGGTTGTTGAAGGAACAATGGCAGAAAAAATCAGAGTTTGGTCTCGTTTCAAAATTGCCGATATTGGTTTCTATCCTGAAATCAATTACTACACCATGGTAGCTTTGAACGAATATAACTGGTCTTAATTGTTTTAGTTTTTAAGTTAGTTAATATTTATTAATAAAACCCACCACCTAAATTTGGTGGTGGGTTTTTAAATACTTGAAATATGGTAAATCTTGATAAAGAAACATCATTAAAAATAATACTAGAATATAATAAAATTAATAGTTATCCAAATAGATATATATTTCATACTAAATTTCCTTGGAAATGTATGAAATGTTTAACAGAAATTTTTATTTCATATAAACAATTTGGAAATAATGCTATTTTTTGTGAAAATTGCAAATCAGAAGCAAACAACAAAGACAAAAAAATAAAATTTATACAACATCAATATATGAGAGTTGTAAAGGAAAAACAACTGAAAATAATTGAAACTTTTTTCAATGGAATAAAAATAGATACACCTTAATAATATGGAAAATAACAAAAACATGGAGATTTTTAAAGATTATCGTTTAAAAATAAAAGAAAAAACACACATCACAAATGCAGGTGAAATTTCTGAAAACATTAATAATTTAATAATATTATTAAATTGGTGTTTTTTGAAAAAAAATAATTTTTTTATTGATGATTTTAATAAAAAGAATATTTTTTCTGTATGTAAAACTTACAATCAACTAAAGACAAATATATTATCTAAAGATTATTTTATTGAATATAAAAATATTTTTGAAAAAATAGATAGTACCAATATAAAAACATTAAAATTTATACTAAATAATTATGTTAATAATTTTAATATTATTAACTCTGATACTAAAAATACTGAATTATGTCAAAAAATTTCAAAAAATTCTATGAGGGATTGTTTAAATTATTTAGAAAAAATTTAGGTTCCAATAATACAAATACTACAAATACTAAAAATATGAATCAAATAATACGTAAGGGTCACTATAAAAATATTAATAGTGGTGAAATTGGAAATAAAGATATTCCAATAGAAATAATAAAAATAATTGGAGTTGATGAAAATAATTTAGGTTATTGGAAAACTGATGAATTAGTTAAAAGAAATAATGTTCTTGTAAATAAATCTATTTCCGAATATGAATTAACAAATAATTGGATTTTCATGAATACATCTATAGATGAAAATCCAACAAAAATATTACCTAAATTTTTATTAGATGGTTTAGGAGATTCCAATGAAAATCAAGTTGTTGAAGAAATATTAGAAAATAAGGTAATACAGGAAATACCAATATATAAACCATATTTGAAGGAAAATGTTTTACAGAAAAGTGAAATTCCTCAAATACCTGAAGATGAAAAATTCATACATAATGTTTTAAGTAAAATAAAAATTCATGAAAAAGAAAGTATTGAATTAAAAATCCGAATACCGATAGATTATAATTTTGTTAAATTAAAGGAAACAATTAATTTGTTAAATCTTGATATTAACAAAGTTATAAATTTTATTTTATCATCAAAAGAAACACAATTATTGATTAATGAAAAAATGAAAGATAAAATATTTGAAATGTTAACAAATGAAAATGTTGAAAATCAAAAAATTCCTGTTGTTAAAGAAAATATTTTAAATATTGGTGATATTGAAGTTATTGAACCTGAAATTGTTAAACCTGAAATTGTTGTGGAAAATCAAAAAAACACAACAATCACATCAACAGATGATATTAGAATAAAAACATTATTAGATAAAGTTTCAAAATATTATTAAAAATGGGACATATTCAAAATCAAAATTTATCTTTCGGTATTATTAATAACACATTTATTAATATTTATAATGATGAAAATCAAATCTTACATATAGATAATGAATGTTATTTTATATTCCAAAATATTAGTGATTATCATAAATTATTAATTGGTAGAGGTGTTATTTTAGATGATAATATTAATGATGGTATGAATAAAACATATTTTATTAAATTATTGGAAATTATAGAACCACCTGAAACAATAAATAAATTCATATATAGTAAGCAATTTTCATTAATAAAATATGAAAATAATAAAATAACAGGAAGTTATATTAAATATATAACTGATAAAACGTTAATGGGTTTTTTTGAAAATAATTTATTTAAAATAGATGGTTTTTTTGTAAGAAAAAATCTTGAATTCATTACTAAATTACGTAATGAATTCAATTTAATAATTATTAATGATTTGGAAAATCAATTAAAAGATATAAGAAATGGAAGCTAAACATGGTAAAAATTATCAGGGAATTTTTAATAAATTTGTACCTTACGAATTAGAAAAAGATAATTTAGCTATTCCAATTGGTATATCTGAAAAAGGAGAAGCTCAATTAAAGGAAGGTGAAATTTATGGTTCATTAGTTAATAAATTACATTTAATTAAACTTAATGGAACTTCACCTGATGAAAATAAAGCATATAATAATTACAGAGATAAAGCACCAAAAAATTTCGTAGATTTATGCAAAATGTCTGAAAAAGGTGCACAACAATATGATGCTGAAGATTTTCTTTATTGTAAAAAACTTAATTTTCCAATAAATAGATTAATAACATTAAGAAGATTTCCAGTACCATGTACAGATAATATTTTTGATAAACATAATCAAGCTGAACCAGATATAGCTAGAATGGTTACATATTTTGACCAAGAAACCAATAAACTTGAAGAAATTTTATCTTTCAGTTATGGTATGAAATGGAAAGAATTAACCGCTGAAATGGAACAAGCTTCTTCTATTGGAGACCAATCAGGTTTTAGTGGTATGTCAAAAAAAATAATGAGTTACATTGACCCACAATTATCACAAAATAATCTTCGTGGCGAAAATAGAAATAATTATGACCCAAAACATGACCAAAATAAAGTATATGGTCCTGTTGATTCCATAACAAATACAAATATACGTGATGTTGGTATGGAATTTACAAAAGAATTTGATATTCAATTTGATTATGATTTAAAATCTGTAAATGGTAGGACTCCTGAATATGCTTTAAAAGATTTAATAGCAAATATTCTTGCTGTTACATATAATAATGCTAAATTTTGGCCTGGTTCACGTTATTGGGTTGGTGAAAGACCATCAAAATATACACAAAGAGCACAATTTATGAATCCTGATTCAATAGATGAATTTTTTACTGGTGCTTGGAATGAAGTAAAAACAATGATGCAAAGTTTTTCAGGTCTAGATGGTAAAGGTAATGCAATAAGTGCTTTGAAAAATGTAATGAAAAATGGATTAGGTATTGCTTTAGGTAAAATACTTGATGATGTTGGTAGACCATCAATTTTAGTAATGAATTCATTATTAAGTGGTGAACCGACAGGTTTTTGGCATTTAACAATTGGTAATCCAGATAACCCCATAATGTGTATTGGTAATTTAATTATTACAGGAACTGATATAAAATTTCCAACAGATTCATTAGGGTATGGCGATTTCCCAACAAAATTACAAGTAAATGTTAAATTAAAACCTGGACAACCTAAAGATAAAGCTGGAATTGAAATGATGTTTAATCATGGACGTTCAAGAATTTATTATAATCCAAAAACAGTTAAACATGATAAAGGAGATAAAATATCAAAACGTGGAAGAAGCTTTCATGGTTTTGAAAACAATCCAAGAGGTGAAGGTAAAGGAGCAGGAAAAACTCCAGGAATGATAGATACAATGATAAATGAAACTTTTGATTTTGTTGGAAAAGAAGGTACAAAATTAATAAATTTATTATCAGTAAATGATGATAATGATATGATAATTAATTCTTCAAACAATCCAACACCATCTAATTCAACAAATCCTGAAAGTGTTTGGCTTTCAAATTTTAAAAAAATTAATAAAATGGGAACAAAATTATTAAATGTTTAACCATTTATGAATAAGGAATTTATTTCAATATTGATATAAAAATATAGTTAGTTAAATTGTTAGTAACTTTTAAAATTTATTTAAAAATGTTAGCAATAATACATATAATATACCTATATTTGTTTTATTAATAATTTTTAAATATAACAAATTAAATCAAATTAAAAATGAAAGACAGTATCACATTTGATGAGTTAATTAACTCAACATCAGAAGAGTTAAATCAAATTAATGGAGTTTCAGCAGTAAAAACTCCATTTAATAGAAAAAAGAGAGATGTATTATCTGATGATGAAATCCAAGCAAAAATTGATAGAGATAAAATGCTTGATGTTGCAATGAAAAGAGATATAGTTGGAGAATCTCATGTTGATAAACTTAGATATGATGTAACCGAAGGATTAAAATTTTACATTAAAAAATTACCACAATATCAAATTATTACAAATCAAATTTCAATTTTAGAAAATGAAATGGATAATTATAAGAAAAATGGTAGTAAAGAAAATTACGAAAAATCAAAACAGATTGTTTTTAATCTTAATAGTAATTTATTAGAACTTAAAAAAATTGTTAGACATGGTGAATCTGGAAATACAAATACAGAAAGACTAGATAATTTAGATAAGATTAAAAATTCTGCTGAAATTAAAAATCTTACGGAGCTTAGAAAAAAATACCAAATAGAATTAAATGAAGCAACCCCTTCTTGGTGGATTAAAATTGTTAAAGAATATCGAGAAAGAATACAATTAAATAATAAATTTAATTCAACAACTGATGATGTTATTGAATTTGATGAATTTAATAGTGGAGAAAACAAGGAAATAACAAAAATTACTGAAGTTGAACAAGAATATCATAATTTATGTGGTAGAATAGCAGATATAATTGATTGGACTGTTCAAGAAGTTTTAGATGCTAATTTAAACCAAATATCAAAAGCTTTAAAAAACACATTACCATTAACTTGGGAAATTAAAAATAAACTTGATACAATAAAAGCCGAAATATCATATAAAAAAGATGAATTATCTGGCAATGTTAAATTAACAGATATACTTTTTGATAGTGGTTTTGATTTAGAAAAACCTGAAGATTTAAAAATTTCTAAAGAATTATTAGCATTATCAAATGTTAATTATGTTAAAATTTTAGCTCGTAAAGCATGTACAAGATATAATGCACTAAATAAATTAGATGATGCTGTTTCAGCAGGGCTTGAAGGTTTATCAGTTGCTATTAATAAATGGACAACATCACAAATAAAATTAAAAGGTGAACATGCTCAATCTTTTAAAGGATTTTCAAGTATTTATATATCTGGTTCAATTGATAGAGAATTATTAAATATTGGTTATCAAGGAGAAGTTTCTGGTTCCTCAATAGCTACAATAAATCATTTTAATAAAAAGAAAATTAACAACTTTATTAAAGATAATCCACAATATGAAAATATAGACCCATCAATAGTTTTGGAATTAATTTTAGGCAAAGAATCATTTGATGATGATAATTCAAAATCTGGAATTAAAAAAATCAATAAAACAATGCATGCTACTGAATTTAGTGGTATGGTTGGAGGAGAAGAAGAAGGAACAGATGATATTTTTGAAAATTCATCATCATCAAAAGATATTAATGCTGATGAGTTATTAGAAGGTAAAATTGCTTATGAAAAAATGTTAAAATCTATTTCAGATATATTAAATTTATTTCAAACAGATATTGATAAAAAAACTGGTATAGAGAAAATTACAAATAAAAGGATATTTGATAAATACGAAAGAAAAATATTTGTTTTAAATTATGGTCTTGAAACAAGAATCGAAAAATCTTTTTATAAAAATAAAGATGGTGAACTTGTTGAAAATACAGATAAATTTTACACACAAAATGAAATAGCAGAAATTTGGTCCGAAATGGTTAAATCAGATGGTATTGAAATTAAAAATGAAAGAGGTGTTTATTCACAATCAGCTGTTTCATCTAAAATAGATGTGATACTTAAAAAATTAAAAAATATTCTCGATATTAAACCTGAATTAAAAGCTGGCTTCGAATATTTCATAAATATCAAGAAAAATGATTCAGAAAATACTGAAACACAAACTATTAATTTAGATGAATATGGTAATAAAACAAAAATATCAAACAAAGCTGGTAATTGGAGATTAAATAACCCAGATTTATTAAAAACATTATCTAATTCTCGTGAAGAATTAGGTGTTAAATTTGATAGAGATACATTAAAAGATATTTATTCTGACAATCAAAATGTAATGAATAGACAATTGCTTAATGGAAATAAATTATCTGATGCTTTTCAAATTTCAGACACAAACCCGTTAGATGATGAAATAGCTTCAATATTTGGTGAATTTTAAAAAACCTAACAAATTATTAAAAATTTTAAAAACAATATTAAAATGAATATAAAAACTAATGAAAAGAAGGAAATTTTAAAATTTCCTTCTTTAAACGAATCTGAACAATTAGATTCAAATCAACAAAACAAACAAAACATACAAATCAAAGATGAAGATAAAATTGAAGATGTTTTATCTTCAAAAACAAATCAATTTATTTTTGATTGTGGTAGTTATATGGGTACAATAGCATCTGAATTAGATACAAAATTTGGTCTAATGTGGCATGCTAAGAACACAACAAATTTTGAAGATTTTGTTACAAGTGTTGAAGATTTCCTAAAAAATACGGATAATGAATTAACTGAAAATGATGTTAAAAAATTATTTAGTCATTATGATAAATATATATCCAAATAATTTTTTAACATCATGAAAACACCACAAGAAATAACAAATTTTTTAACTTTATCAAATTTGGAATTGAATGAATTTAATTCAAATAATTCAATTAAAAGTAATTTTTCGATTGGTACTAATAATTTTAAAGCATTAAATTTATATTTATCAAAAACATTATCATTTATAAAAAATATTTATGAAACTATCGATATTCAATCGATAGTTTCATCTGTTTTACAATCTTTAGAACAATCAAAAAATGTTTTAGATATTAATGTAACATTAAATATAGGTACTTCAATAACACAACAAATAGGTTCAAAAATTTATCGAATTGAAAGAGTTGATGATTTTAAAATAATTATTACAGGAGATAATATAATTAATTGGAATGTTGATAATATTATTTGTCAAGTTAAAGATAATAATGGAATGGTTGTTTATCCTGTAATTGTTACTAGTAATAATAAAATTGAAATATTTTTTAATGATATGATTGGAAGTAATTATAAATTATATTGGATTTAATATGAATGAATTAGAATTGGAATTAATTGAAATAAATAAAAAAATTGATTTTATGTTAAATCATGGTTGTAATGATGAAAAATTAAATGAAGAAAAACGTTACATACAAACAAAAATAATAGAAACCGAAAATCAAATTAAATATGAAAAATAAATTAATGAAAATATATAATATTTTCAAACAAATTGAAAATATGAAAGGTTCCACAGGTTGGGACCAAACAGAAGTATTTTATTATTTTTATGAAAAACCAGAAGAAAATTATCTTGCTTGTTGGCAATTACTTTATGGATTATTTTGTGAAAACAAAAATCTTAAACCTAGTGTATTTGGATTAACATTGATGGAATTAAGAAAATATTCTGAAGGATTTAGTAATATTTATGAATTTGGAAATTCAGAATTTCCAATTTTAATTGTTACATTTGATAGAAATGGAAAACATCAAATTTCAGGAACAGTTAAAGTTGAAGAAACTTCCGTAAGTGAAGAAAAAGAAATAATGTTTGTTGATGGTATAAATGTTGATTCAGATATTCAATCATATAATGATAAATTATCAGATGAACAAAATACTTATACATCATCAAAATTACCTAAATCTCCTGAATTAATTGCTTGGGAAATTACCTATTTAAAAAATGAAAATTCAAATTTAGCTTTACAATGGTGTCAATCATTAGGAGGTAATATTGAATGGTTAAAACAATTACGTGCTTTACTTTATGTTAAAGGTGTTGATTATAAATTCTTTGAAACTTATTTAATTAATATTGATAATTTAACTTCAAAAGAAATTGAAGATTTAGATTATGTTGAAGATAGAATTGATGCTCATTTAGAAGATAATGATTCAAATGATAATTCAATTTTCAATCCAGAAACAATGGTAACAGAATTTATCGATTTAACTGATTCAGAAGCTGAAAGTAGAGTTTATGAAAGTAAAGATGTTTCATATCATGATAATAATGATGATTTAATAACAATAAATACTCCAGAACAACTTGAAGCTTTTATTGGATTATATGGTAAAAATTCAAATAGATTATTTTTCTTTACTGAAAATAAAATGTTCCGTATAAATGGCGAAATTCCTGAAAGTCTTGAAAGTCTTGAAGAAGTTAAATTATTTTTAGATTATCTTTATGATGATTGTAATTTGGTTGGTGCTTTTCATCCAGATGATAATTTATCTAATTATACAGATGAACATGGTGATGAAATTTTTAATCAACAACAACAAGAAAAATATTCAAAGTATTTAGATGATATGTTTGAACTTGATGCTGATGGAAATTCAGTATTTGTTGAAGCTGGTTATGAAGATGTTTATGATTATTGTATGAATTATAGAAATGATAATCATGGAATTAACGAAGTATATCCAATTAAATTAAATTATGGTTGTACTTATGTTAGAAGAGATGGTATAATTTCAGGAATATTAGACCCTGTTGATGGCGAATCATCAACAAATAAAAATGATATGATTTTCCATGATACTGAAAATGATTTATCATATAATATTAATGGTCGTTTAATAGGTGGTGAATATAATTCTAAAAATGCTGAAGATTTAATTTCAGAAAATTAATGAAAATTTTTAAAAAGTAAAGGAATAAAAAAGCCGTTCAATTTTTGAACGGCTTTTTTATTTCACACTAATTATTTTGATGAAATTTATTTATAATATCAATTTCTTCATTAGCAGATAATTCACGATTTTTAATTTCATTAATGAAATTATCTTTTATTTTTTCAAATAATAAAATACTTTCATTTGTTGAAAGTTTCGTAAATTCCTGATAATATAACAAATCCATTATTAATAATTCATTTTTAAGATAATCTGGAATTTTTTTGTTTGATATTAATCCCATTTTAATACCAATTTTAATACCAATTTTTTCAAATATATTCATGTTTTTAATGTTTTTTATTGATTATAATAATTATATCCGAAAATTATATTATTTATAAGTTGAAATTTCAATTATTCCAATATATATTATTAATACACACATGAATTTATATTTCCAAATATTTAATATCTTGATGATTGACCTGATAAATTTATATATTGAAATATGAGGTTAATTTACTGGTGTGTATTGTTAATGATTGTAATAATAACCTGAATTATTCAAGTTATTATATTTTTACTTAAAAACTTCTTTATCAATATCATCTTTTTTGGAAATTTTTAATTCACATTTTGAAATTTCTACAACTCTATCACCACCATGATAATATTTTATATTATCATCTGAAAAAGTTAAATTTTCAGTATATTCTAAATTTTTAGTATTATCTAAAAGTTCATTGAATACATCATCTCTTAATTCCTTACTTTCATATAAATATATATATGTTGTTGATTCCATAAATGTATCTGAAAGTATTTTTTCTATTGCATACATCATAATTCAATTATTTAACGTTAATTTTTTTTATTTGTTTATTGTTTGTTATTTATTATATTATGAACAAAAATAAAATTATTTATTTGTATATATTATTTATATCCGATTAATCATATAATTATAGGCAATATAAAAACATATCTTTTTCTTAGATTTAATGATACACACCAGTTTAATCTATTTATATAATCAATCCAACAAGACAAACCACTTGTTAATTTCATATATCAAGATTATAGACAATATTTACAGGTGTGTATAGTTAATCAATCATTATTTACAGGTGTGTATTGTTTTGGACATATTTATATGGATTATTTAGATATAATCATATATTCAATAGTTATCAATACACACCTGTAAATAATGGTTATATACAACCATTAAATTAATAACAAGACAAACCACTATCAATATTAAGTATATTAATAATTTACTGGTGTGTAATGATATATAATAAAGAAAAAACCTTGATGATTAATTTCATCAAGGTTTGATTTTTAGAATTTTGCGATTGTTTCTTTGATGTTATTTTTATTTGTAACAACATTGAAAAACATTTCCAACATGAAATCTTTTAATAAAACTTTTTTATTGGATTTTGCTAAATCAACAATTAGAAAATCTTTGATTTGTTCAACTTCTAGATTTGAATTTTCAGAAATTTTTGTTAGAAAATCTTCTAGGATTTTACTTTCAACTTCTTTAATTTCTAATTTTGAACTAGCAACATTCAAAATCATTTGAGTTAAAAATTTTGTCAAATTAATTTTGACTTTTCTTTTTGCTAAATTTAATATAGCAAAAGTTTTTAATTGAGCAACTGAAAGATTTGTTAATTTTGATAGTGTTGCAAATAATTCTTTATTTTTATCAACCTTAACTTTTGTAGTTTCAATTGTTTCAATAACCTCTTCGACAACCAAAACTTCTTGTTTTGATTTTCTTGTTTTTGCAACTTTCGCAACTTTAACAAATTTAACAACTTCTACATTTCCGATAACTTCTGCAACGTTTGAATCTTGATTTGTCATGATAATAAAATTTTAATTTGTGAATTTTTTGTTATATTATTTATATCCAATTAATTTAAAAGTTATAAGCATTTTTGAAATTATTTTAAAATTATTTTTTCTTGATACTTATTAAACAATCAAACAATCATTTATATTATATATATCCAGTTAATCATAATAATATAGGTAATTCCAAAAATATTTTTAATCTTATATTTAATGATACACACCGGTTTAATCTATTTATATAATCAATCCAACAAGACAAACCACCTGTTAATTTCATATATCAAGATTATAGACAATATTTACAGGTGTGTATAGTTAATCAATCATTATTTACATGTGTGTATAGTTTTTATCAAATAATATAGACAAAATTACGAAATAACCATATATCTTATATATTATCATTACACACCAGTAAATAATGGTTATATATAACCATTAAGTTAATAACAAGACAAACCACTATCAATATTAAATATATTAATAATTTACTGGTGTGTAATGATATATAATAAAGAAAAAACCTTGATGAAAATAATCATCAAGGTTTGATTTTTACAAACTTTCAACTTCAAGATTTTGTACTTTTGAAATTTCAATTGTTGCTTTGATTAAAGCTTCGCGGTCGGTACCAAGTTCAGCTTTTAAAGTTTCAAACGCTTGTACTGGAACAACATAAGTAACACCTTCGATTTTAACAAGTTTTGTAATAACTTTATCGCTTAATGGTTTACGTGGTTTAAAGTACGTTTTAGCATATCTAATACGGTCAATAGCAGATTGCATTTCTGAAATTTCATCAACCTCGGTTGCAAGATTAACTTGCAAATAAACATCTTTATCGATTCCTTTTGCTTCAGCTTCAGCATCAATCATTTTTTTGATTGATGCACGAGCAGGTTTTACTTCCCACCATTTACCAAGCAAGATTAATAAAGGATTAATTGTTTTACCATTCATTTCGATTGCAACAACTTTTGGTAAACCATTTTGAATTGCAACTTCACGACCAGCATCAAATTTTGAACTTGTATTTTCACCAACACAAAAATCAATTGGGTCATTTTTTTCTAACCATTCACGGTCAGAAAATTGTGGAACATTTTTGTTAACATTTTTTGTTAACGGTACATCTTGATTAGCATTTTCTAATTCAGCACCAACGATTTTTTTTGCATCTTTTACCATGATAATAAAATTTTAATTTGTGAATTTTTTTGTTATATTATTTATATCCGATTAATTTAAAAGATATAAGCATTTTTGAAATTATTTTAAAATTATTTTTTTCTTGATACTTATTAAACAATCAAACAATCATTTATATTATATATATCCAGTTAATCATAATAATATAGGTATATCATAAATATAATAGTATAATAATAACATTCATACACACCTGTTAATCATATACACACCGGTTTAATCTATTAACATAATCAATTGAATTGGTATATATCAAGATAAATTGATACATTGAAATAATAGATATATTTTTACTGGTGTGTATTATTTGTAAATAGTTATATTCCAGTGTGTATACATATAGCATATAATATAGATAAAATTTTCGTTTTCAAACATATTATATAATAATACATACCAGTTATTATATGAATTATTAATAGTTATCTTAACAAATATCAATCTAATAATTTTTAAAACAATATATAACATATAATAACTGGTGTGTATCAGAAATTAATTAAAAAATAAATTCCAATTCACTTATAAATATATAAATAATCGGATATATATAATATAACAAATAAAAAACATTATCATGCAAAATAATATAAAAAAATCTATCATTAAATTTTTAACAAAATTATTTGGTAAACATTATGAAGGTGTTATTTATCTAATAATAACACTATTGATATTATTAACAATATTTATATTGTTAGATGTTTATGGATTAATTTATTTTACAAATTAAAAACAATTTAAAAACAATTTAAGCTCGGTATTAATAATATCGAGCTTAAATTTTACATATAAACAATACACACCAGAAAATTATGATTATATTTAGATATATCAATTTATCAATACAATTATCAAGATATATGGATTTTTCAGATATATTCAATTTATATAATTAAAATTCTGGTGTGTATTAATAAATATAATAGAAAATAGCTTGAAATTTCAAGCTATTTTCATTAATATAACAAATAAAAAACACAAATATCAATCAAGACGTGTTTCAACATAAACGCCTTCGATTTGATAATATTTTTCTAAATAATCAACAATTAATTGGTCGTATGTTGATTTATAATTCATATTCTGAGTCATAATAGCTTCAATAGAATTACCTAAAAATTTCAAATAATCAACAACTTCTTTGTCAAATGATTGACATACTAAATTATCAATATCTTTCTGAATTTCTTTTGCTTTTTCAATTGTTCTGGTTGCTCTTGAATTTTTTTTATCCCAATTAATAATTGGGAATCCACATCCAGTACCAAGAAAAACATATTTTTTAGCTCCTTCAATTTCTTTATGTTGACTTAAAATTGATTTAATTTCAATTTCATTACAAATAGTTTTTTTCAAAGCTTCAACACATTCATTTGAAGCTAAGTATTGAAGTATTGTTGGAATATTTTCTTTTTTAGAAAATTTTTTTTTAGATTGATAACCAGATTTTTTATTTGCTTCCTGAATCATTTTTGATGCTTCCTCAAAACTTAAATTTTGGTCCCGATAATCAATACCGGTTGATAATTTTAACGCGAAAGTTTGTTTTGTTGTTGCTGGTTTGTTTATATCTTCCATAATAATTTATTTTTAATTTGTTATATAATATATATCCATAAATATATAAATGAATAAACAATCAAAGAAATTAATTTTATTTCTCCAATATATTATATCATTGAAAGAATATTTCAATTCTCTTTCAGCTTTTGTTTTTTGAAATTCTAAACAAAATTCAATCAATTTTTCATCGGTATTTAATTGTTCAGCAAATTTAAAAATATCACCATAAATAATAAATTTATTTTCATCATTAATAACAAAATCTAATCTTGAAAAATTAACGAATTCATCATTTTCATATTGATAACAAAAAATATTTAATTTGGTTTCATCTAATGACAACAATGAATTAGCAATATATAATTCCCATCTAAAACCTTTTGCAAAACATATTTCAACAAAATGACGTTCAAATTGAATTTCAAACAACCCCATTGGAACACCTGAAAGATAAAATTCTCTTTCATCTGTACTCATATTTGACCAAACATTTTGAATCAATTTACCATCTGAATAGTCTAAAATTTGTTCTACAGTAATATCTAAATCAACAATTATTGGTAATTTAGTTAACGGATTTATTCTGTGTATTTTCATGATGTTTTGTTTTATTTCATTTTATTTATCAATGAAACATATTTTTTATTTTCGGCATAATTGTTATGTAAATAATTAAGATATTCTTGTCTTGATTTATTTTTCAAAAACGTTGATTGCCAAATAGCATAATCTATTACTGATTCTTGCCAAGTATCATAAGTTGCATGATTTAAATTTTCACCTGTTGCTGTTGTTATTCTATTTCCAGGCAATTTCATTCCAAATAAATTATTATTTTCAATAAATATTTTTGATGAAAAATTACCTGATTCTATTTTAGCTTGTTTTAAAACAATATCTAAATGATTTACTTTTAATTTTTTAAGTAATAATTTTAAAGAATTTTCGGAAAATGGTTCGTTATATTTTTGAATCAAAACCTTATCTGTATAAACTAATTTTTCAATAATATTTGGATGTTTTGTTAATGAACCACAAAAGAATCCAATATAATAACCAAAAATTAATATTCCAAATAATAATAAAAATATTTTTTTATTGGAAATTATTTTTTGTTCTAAAGTATTACTATTATGTAGTAGTATTGTTGGTGTTTTTGGTGTTTGATATTTTTTCATGTTTGAAGTATTTTTTTAGTTCCTTTAATTTAATGTTATATTTTCTATGAATTAATTTTCTATATACTTCCAAATCTAAATTTGTGAAATTTAATTCACATGCTTTTTGTAAATCAAAATTTGTTTTCAATAAAGCTAAAATAATTAAACGTCTTTCATTCCAAAAAATGTTTAAGTTTTCTGGATTCGATTTAATCATATCCTTAAAATTTGGTTTTGTTTCTTTATTCATAAGAATTAATTTTTTGAAATATTATATTTTCTAAAATGTTGTAAATGACATTTTTTGTATTTCAAACCTGAACCACAAGGACATTTATCATTATTATTAACTTTAAAATAATATATTTTTGTCCTGCATCATCTTCAATTAACTCATATTCAAAATTATTAGAAGGTTCTGAAAACATTTGAGATAAAATATTATTTTTTTGACTAAATGGGTTAGAATAAATTGAAAACATTTTTTCAAAATTCTTACGTTTCATTTCATTGTATCTGACTCTTTGTTGTTGAATTTTATCTTCAGGAATTTCTGAAGATTTATAACCATTTTCTTCTGAACCACAATCTTCACAACATAAAGCAGCTGAAGAATCAATTTTTAACCATTTATGAATAGTAAAATCTAAACATTTTTTACACCAGGTTCTATATACTTTAATTACTATTGGAGTTGGCATGATATTATTTATTATTTGTTATAATATTTATATCCATAAATTAGTAAATGAATAAGTAAACATGATATATCTGGGAAAATAAAAAATCCCAACAAACTAATGTTGGGATTCAATTTCAATTTCTTTTGATTCAATACGTTTACAATGTTCCGCTACCCAAGTAGATAATGTTCCATCTTCCATTTGTAACTGAACACGATTATTATCAGTAAAATCAAAGTTATTAACAATACCATATTGGATTTTAGTTCCAAATTTAACTTGGACTTTATCACCAATACATAAACCATAATATCTTGTTCTATTAGGATTATTCCAATCTTTTCTTGATTTTATTATTTCAAGAAAATCCTGTTTATCTGTTGTAATTCCAAACCAAGTATTATGATTTCCATAAATACCAATAAAAATTTCAACATCAAGAACAGTAGAATGTAGGTTAGAACATAAAACATAATCAACACCATTAATTAAAGGTGGTAAACAATTTAAAAATTCTTCGAAAAAATATTCACCAAATTCATCCCCAATATAAATTGGATTATGTGGGTTTTCTAGTATCAATTTCATTATAAATTGCCATTGTTCATTTGTTGGTTTTTTCATGATTATAAAAATAAGATTCAACTAATTTACGGCCTGAATAATCTTGTCTGTTACAAGCATCTTCTAATATATCGATAGGACAAATTTTACATAATAAAGATACTTTTGCCAAATCTTTATCACATAAATCAGACCACAATACATATAAATTTGTACCTCTAATTGATTTTGCTTTTTCTAATTTTGTTATTATTTGAAGTCCGAAAATAGCATTTTCAGGTTTAATAAGTTCCATTAAAAATGTCATTGCTCCTGGATTTCCTTGTGACCATTCTATTATTTGTTTAAACATGATATTTGTGTTTTTGTTATTTTATGATTTTTATATTAATTCAAATTTATCTTTGTCAACTAAATAATTACCGATTTTTTTCAAATCTTTTCTTGAAAAATAACCATTACCTAATTGTTGATTGTATATAACCCATTCAAGAAAATTATCTGTTAAATCTTCAATATTTGGTTTTTTAATCTTAACAGGTTTTAACCACCAACAAGTTTGTTGTTGATTCCATTCAACACGATAAATTGTTTTTTCATCTTCTAATAAATCATCAGAATATATCAATTCTTTTTCTGAATCTCTTTGTCCTGTCCATTGAAGAATAATACATTCTTTCAATAAATGATTTTTTGAAAATGTAACATGTTCGTTATTCATTAAAACGGAACCATATTGTTCATGATTTTTTTCAGTGTTTATTTTATAAACAGTACAAATTTGATTTCTTTCAAAATCATAAGCTAAAAGGTTTTCAAATATATTCATATTTTTTATTTTTTAAAATTCCATAGCTGTTTAGCATCAGTTTCAATATCAAAAATAAATTTATTTTTGTATTTTTCATAAATATATTTCAAATGTAATATGAAAAATAAATTCAGTTCAATCAAAATTGAATTTCTATTCCAACTTATTAAAAATGAAAATAATGATGATTCTCCAAATTCTTGATTCATATTATTAAGACCATTTATACCTAACAATTTTATTGATATAAATTCATCTTCTCGTGATAATATAAATTCAATAATCATATATTGATGAATATTTTTTACGATATTAATTAACTTTGGAAACCATAATTTCCCTAAATTAAATTTTTTCATAATTATTTCCAATTAGATTTAACATTAACAATACGGAAACAACTTTTCATAACCATACTAAATTCATCTAAATTTATTTCGTTAACATTTTTATTTTTAGAAAATTGTAACCATAAACCATAAACCATTGAAGCTTCATATTCATCTTGAAATATACATGATTTAATAAAATTTGGCACATTTTCATTATCCAAAAAATAATGCTTGTAAATCTCCTGAATTAACTGAAGGATATTTATTTTTAAATTCCTGTAATAATTGACTTTCTGTTTTCATGATATTTGTGTTTTTTGTTAATAATTATAAATTTTAAAATGATTTTCATCAATTTGTTTTGTTTTGAATTTAATAATACCATAAATTTTTAACATTGAATCCAATTCAGATTTAGAAAGGTCTCCTCCAAATCTAATTTCAATATATTTATTTATGCCAATAGATTTATGTTGATGAATTTTTAACCATTTAAAATCCATTTTACTATTACAATAATTTTTGTAATATACACTTTCTTCTAAAATATTATATATTTTTCCGTGTATATCTGATTCATTATAATATTCATATCTTAAATGAAATAAATATAACAAATTAAAATTGATTTCAAAATATTCATTCCATTCAATATCTATTCTAAATAATGAAGTATGTACACGAGCATCATCACCAATACTTAAAATTTCACAAACAAAAAATTTATCAGATGTTTTTAATCTGAAATCAAATATTATATATGCTGATATGAATCCCCAAAGATTAATTAACTTGGGAAACCATAATCTACCTAAATTATGTTTTTTCATAATTATTTGTTTTTAGATTCCAACCATTGTAAACATTTGTTTTTAGCTTCTGTTATTGAAATGAAATCTTCTTGTTTACCTCCTTTATCAGGATGATGTTTAATAGCCAATTTACGATAAGCTTTATTAATTTCATCAATTTCAATATTATCATCATCAAATCCTAATTGTTTAAAACTTTCTAATGGAGCTGATTGTCTTTTAAATAATGAACTTAAAAAACTATTGAAAAAAGATTGTCTAAAATAATTACCAAATTCTTGTTGTTCCCATTCATATCTTTTTTTTCTTTGTTCCCAATCTTTTTTCTTTTGTTCATTAATTTCACGTCTTTTTTGCATATCTTTTGGACATAGTTCTTCACGTAATTTAACAACAACAGTTGCAAAGAAATAACCCCAAAGTTTTTCACCTAATTGACCAACAGTTTTATTATTGATTGCATCAAATTTCATTCTAATAGCTCTTTGAGCATTTTCAAACCCTTTAATATTATCTTCAGCTTTATTAAGTTCTAAAAGAACAACAAAATCATTTGCTAAATCAGATACAAATTCTGAATGATTAAATTTATCAGATTCATTAAGTTTATATTTTTTAACGTATTCTTGTGTTTTCATAATTATTTGTTTTTATAAAATTCAATAGAATCTTGAATTAATTTTCTCTTACTACCTACTTCTTTTTCACTTAATGTTCCATATAAAAATGGAGCAATAGATATATAGTCTTCCCATGATTTATAAATAAATTTATCCATTTCTGAATTAGTTAATAAACCATCTTTATTTTGTTGTTCTTCAATTTCTTTATATTCTAAATTTAGAATATTTAATTCATTTTTGATTTTCTCAATTTCCTTATCATTTATATTGAAATTTATTTTAAATTCAAATTGATATTCCTTAAATAAACTATTTATTGTTGTATAATCAAATTTGAATTTCCAATCTTTTTTTGATTTTTCATATAATTCATTAAATTTATGAATTAATAAACGTGAAGTTTCATAATTATTTCCCATGATTATTTTATTTTTGATGAAAATCTTATAGTACCATTTTTAAGTTTGGTTTTTTGTTCCAATATTATTAATTCTTCTTTTGTAACCCATTTGATATTATGATATGAATTATCGGTATAATCACCACTTATATTATGTGAAAATTCATATGAATTTTCACATTCTGAATTTTCAATTGGTTTTAAAATAAAATGGTCAGCAACAGCTTTTTGTAAATAAATAGTTTTACGTAATTTGTTACTCCAATCATCAAATCCTAAATTTACTTCAATAAATAAATTTGGTGATTTCTTAGTTGCTCTTGGTTTTAATTCCGTACTTGGATAGTTACATAAAACCCCTGCTGAATTATATTTACTTCTTTCTATTGAACGAATAACACCAAAATTAGAAACTTCATAATCTTCATAATCATATAATCTAACCCAAACAATTTCTTCACCTGTTTTAGAATCGTATTGAATTTTACTTAATGGTTTTTTATGTGAATAAATAATTTGTTCCCCTGTTTTTGGTTTAATTCCGATACTTACTAGTTCTGTTTTTATTGTTTTATCAATAAAAAATTTTGGTGAGAATCTTATTTCTTTTTGACGACCATTTTTAGTCCAATACCAATCAAATGTAAATTCACCTTCAATTTCAGTAACTTTTTCTATGATTTGTCTATCACCAATAGTTGTAAGTAATATTTCAACAGGTTCTTTAAAAATTAATTTAGCTTTTGAATCATATATTAAATCACGAACAATACGACAAACCCCATAATCAATATCTAATTTATTTTTATTACTTATTCTATTTAACCAAGCTGAAACACCATCTTTATCCATTTTATTAAAGAGACTAACATAGTGCATAATTAATGGATATGTTCCATCTTCATTATCATTTGAACTTTCAAATAAAATTCCGTTATCAATATCTGAATTATTGATTGGTTTTAATATTTCACCATCTTCTACACCCCAAAGAGTATGAGTTGTTTCTCTAGATGAAATAAAAGTTTCTTTAATTTCTTTTGTTGTAAATATTGGTAAAATTCCCTTAGATAAATAAACAAAAACTTCTTTATCTTTTGGATAATTTTTTTCTTGACCTGAAACATATTTTACTTTATGTCCGTTATTAAATACAATTTCTTGAATTTCAACAGCATTTTTTTCTTTCAAATATCCAACTACAAAACTTTGTTTAACTTCTGATATTTTTTCCATAATATTTAATATTATAATTTATTTGTTATAATATATTTATCCGTAAATATGGAAATGAATAAGAGATTGTCAAAAATATTTTTGACAATCTCTTATTCTAAATGATAAATTAAAATTTTATTGGTTCATAAATTTCACCACCTACAATATCAATAATTTTTTTCAATTCATTAATATCATTATATTTTGTATTATTTCCATATAACCAAAATATTCCGTTTTCTAAAACACCTGTTAAATGAGAAATATTAAATTTGAATGGTGTTTTAAATGTTATTTTATAATATGGGTCATTTTCTTCAACACCTCTAAGATGAAATCCAATATTTAATAATTCTTCATGATTTATTATTGTTTTTTCCATTTTGATTATTTTTTATTTTTAGTATTTCTAATATTTGAAATTAATAGTTCCAAGCATTATTTTTTCATGGTCTTCACCTCCAATATCACGATAATATCTATATTTATCAATTGGTTTTATTTCATCAAGAAATAATATTTGTTTTACAATATCAACAGGAATTAAATTTTTTTCATAACTTTCAGGAAAATTCTTAATTAAATAAGATTCAAATAATCCTGAAACCTCCATTATACTTCTTGAAAATTCATCTTTCAAAATATTTTTCAATTTCTTTCTTGCTAAATCTTTTGATTCATCAACAACCATACCCAATGCACATAATTTACGAACATTACCGATGTTAGTTTCGGTTTCAGTTGGAGCAAATTTATACATAACAACACATAATACTTTTTCATCAACAATATCAAGTTTCCAAAAAGGAATATTTAACATATCTTCTTTTGTTTTGAAACCATTACCTTTAATACCTCCTTGAGATTTATATGCTTCTTGTAAAATATCCCATACTTGGTCTGTATATTTTATTTTAAGTTTTCTTGAATTAGATGATGTATCAAGCAAATTTTTAACTGATTCATTTAGGTTTTTTAGATTTTCCATGATTTTTAATTATTAAATATTCAAACTATTTATATAACTATCAATTTCATCATAATATAAATTTAAGTTTTCAAATTTATGTGTTGATTCATAATCAACAATTATTTGATTATTATTTTTAACAAATGGAAACTTATTCAAATATTTATTATGATTAATTATCGTATCTTTTGCACCAATTAAAATTAATGATTCAGTTATTTTTCGAATATCCATTAAAAATTTATTTAATTTATTTGGAATTATATTAATATCAGAAAGATAATTAACATTAAATAATGGATTAATTAAAACCAAATGAATAAATTCCTTTGTTGATGATTTGTAAAAATTACGTATTTGATATGCAAAATTACAACCTGTTGAACTAGCGATAATACATATATTATCGAAATTTAATGAATCATTTGAAAGTTGACTTAGCCAACTTTCAAATTTTAAATACATATTATCTGTTTCTTTCCAATCTAAACATTCAATATTTGGATATTGTTTTTTCAATTCTAAAAATTTACTTGAATTTTTGGAACTTCCTAAACCGTGTATGTAGTAATATTTTGTTTTCATTTTGATTATTTTTTGTTTTCCAATTCAATTAACCATTCAGGTTTAGTTCTATTTTTCCAAGAATATAAATGTTGTTTTCCGTCAGCATAATATTTTCTATAATTTTTAACAGCCCATTCAAAATCAGATTCATCATCTAATTGTAAAGTTTTGTTAATAGTTAATAAATCAAAATTGATTGCAAGTTTAGGACGTGTTAAACCTTTATCTTCAATATTTGGTTGATTATTATTTAACCATTCAAATACTTCGTAACATTTTTGATGTGGTGTATTAAATCTAAATTTTAATTCATCACATAATGCAATACCTAAATTAACAACATAATTGTAATTTGATAATGATTCTCTAGTCCAAATAGCTGAAGGATGATTTTCGTGTGTTTTTTTATAAGGAATTACATCTGGATTTGTACCTATTAAATGATGAGCTACACAAGCTATTTGTGCTAATTCAAGTCTTTGTTTTACAACGTGTTTATCTACGTGATATTCAGCTGATTTTTTAATGTCTGTGTCTAAAAAGAATATATTCAT